>Ga0070728_10002599_pt1 | contig 21992 bp, 19 predicted proteins | sample tdDd471_FD_66723 | JGI IMG/M metagenome (GOLD analysis project Ga0070728, IMG submission 66723) | Marine sediment microbial communities from the Atlantic coast under amendment with organic carbon and nitrate - tdDd47.1 | ecosystem: Environmental > Aquatic > Marine > Coastal > Sediment | place... | reverse complement strand
CGCACGCGTCACTGCATTTTGCACCTGGCTGACACGCGGCGACGGGAGCACGACGATGAGTTGCGGGCCGTTCGCCTGGCCAAGCTCTCGTTGCTCAATCAGGTCAGCGAAGCCCTGTACGGTGCACACCTGACCCTGGATCAGATCCTGCAGGCGGTACTGATCTGCATGACGGCAGGCCAGGGTCTGCGCTTCAATCGGGCGTTTCTGCTCCTGGTCGATGAGCAGAAGATGGCGTTGCAGGGTGAGATCGCTATTGGTCCCAGCAACGCCGACGAGGCCACCCAGATCTGGCGTGACCTGGCGGGCCAGCCGGGGGATCTGTTCGAGATGATGACGAGCTACGATCGTTCCATCAAGCAGACCGATGTGGCGGTCAATGAGATCGTCCGCCATATGTCCGTTCCTCTGGTCGACGACGAGAACATCCTGATCCGGACCATGCATGACCGCAAAGCCATCCGGGTGGAGCAGGATGTGCGCCGTCCCGGTACCGAGACGATACGGCACTGGTTGGGTTGCTCCTGCTTCGCGGTGGCCCCCTTGACCACTCGCCGCGGACCTCTGGGGGTTATCGTCGCTGACAACGCCATCAGTGGCTCCGACATCACCGACCTGGATCTCGAGTTCCTGCAGATGTTCGCCAACCAGAGTGCCGGCGCCATCGAGAACAGCCGGCTCTACCACGAGCTGGAGAAGCGTCTGCTGGACCTGCGCAAAGCTCATCAGAAACAGAAGGAAGACCAGGAAACCTTATTGCGCATGGAGCGTCTGAGCGTGATGGGCGAGACGTCGGCCATCGTGGCCCACGAGCTGCGCAATCCACTGGTGGCCATCGGCGGCTTCGCCCGGACCCTGGTGCGGGGCCTGGGCGAAGAGGATCCCAATCGGGAGTTCGCCAAGATCATCACCGACGAGGTGGGTCGAATGGAGCGCATCATCCACGATCTCCTCGATTTTATCCGACCGCCGAAGTTATTGCGCAAGGACGTGATCCTGGACCAGCTGGTGCACGCCACGGTCAGCCGCTACGGGACAGAGATGGATGCTAAGGAGATACTGCTGAGTTTCAATCTGCAATCCGGTGAAACGGTGGTCAACTGCCACCCCGGGGAGATCCAGCAGGTCCTGCAGAATTACGTCATGAATGCGATGCAGGTATTGCCTGCCGGGGGCACCATCGAGGTCCGGTCGCGCCTCCTCGAGGGCGGTGTGAAGGTAGAAGTCCTGGACAATGGTCCGGGATTTGCTGAGAATGAATCTGACAAGTTGTTTTCGCCGTTTTTTTCAACGAAACCGACCGGTTCTGGTCTGGGACTTACCATCTGTGCCCAGATCATCAAAGCCCACGGAGGTGTGCCGGGAGCGGAAAACAGGGAGCGGGGAGGAGCTAAATTCTCCTTCATACTGCCCCTGCCCAAGGAGCCCGCTGTCCCGTGATTTTTTGGGGTGGCGAATCGCCCGGATTGAAGATAATCTGATCTTACAGATTTCTTCAGGGAAATCAGCAAAGGAGGCTAGGTGTGAGTAAGGTCCTGATCGTCGATGATGAACCTCATCTCCGACTCCTGTACGAGACAGAATTGCGTCGAGCCGGATTCGAGACCATGACCGCATCCAATGCGATCCAGGGTCTCGAATTTGTAGAGACTATGAAGCCCGATCTTGTTATCCTCGATATCCGGATGGCTGGTATGGACGGTATCGAGGCGCTGCAACGCATCCTCGAGCGGGACAACAGCCTTCCTGTCGTGTTGAACACCGCGTTTTCGAGTTATCGAGATAACTATCTGACCTGGGCTGCGGATGCGTACGTGACCAAGTCGTCGGATGTTACCGAGCTCCTGGACACCGTCAAGGGCCTGTTGAAGGACAAGATGGCGGCCAGGAACTGAGGTTCCGACCATTGGAGCGACGGCATCGTCGCCCCAATGGGGGAGTGACACTTGGGTACTTTGCAATTGGTCAGAAATACGCTGACCTTGATACTTGCCGGCGGTCAGGGGGAACGACTGTATCCCCTGACCAGGGACCGATCGAAGCCGGCGGTTCCCTTCGGCAGTGCCTACCGCATCATCGACTTCACGCTCTCCAATTGCATCAACAGCGGTCTGCGTCAGATTTATGTCCTGACCCAGTACAAGTCCTACTCGCTGGACAAGCATCTTCAACGTGGCTGGAACATCTTCAGCTACGAGTCCGGCGAGTTTCTGTATCGGATTCCGCCCCAGCACCGGGTGGGCCAGAAGTGGTACGAAGGCACCGCGGACGCGGTTTACCAGAACATCTACCTGTTGGAGAATCGCAAGCCCGAGCATGTGTTGATCCTCTCGGGCGACCACATCTACCGGATGGACTACACCGAACTGTTGCGCTTCCACCAGACCCATGAAGGCAGCCTCAGTCTCAGCGCCGCAGTGGTGCCCCGCGAAGGAGCCGATCAGTTCGGCATTCTGGAGGTGGACGAGAATTGGCGTGTCGTGGGCTTCGAGGAGAAGCCCGCCGATCCCAAGACCATTCCCGGCGATCCGGACCATTGCCTGGTCAACATGGGCGTGTACCTCTTCGATACCGCTCGCATGGTACGTGAGATCTCAAACGACGCGCGGAGGTCCGAGTCCCATCACGATTTCGGCCACAACATCATTCCCGCACTGGTGGCTGACGGCGAAGTCTACGCCTATCCGTTCAGGGACGAGGAGACGGGCAAGACTGCCTATTGGCGGGACATCGGAACCCTGGATAGCTATTTTGAAACCGCCATGGATCTGGTCAGCCGCACGCCGGATTTCGATCTCTACGATCCCCAGTGGCTCTTCAGGGCCTGGCAACCGCCGGTTCCCCCGTGCAAGTCGGTTCACGGATTCACCGAAGATGGAACCTTGCCGGGCATCGTTGAGGACAGCATCGTCGGGGGCGGCAGCGTCGTTTCCGGCGGCCACGTGGAACGCTCGATTCTCGGTCGCAGCGTGCGGATCAACTCTTACAGCAAGGTGTCCGAGTCGATCCTGATGGATGACGTGACCGTTGGCCGCTACGCCCAGCTCAATCGTTGCATCGTGGACAAGAACGTGGTGATCCCCGAGGGGATGAAGATCGGCTTTGACGCCGAACGGGATCGCCAGCTGTTCAAGGTCTCGGCCAGCGGTATCGTGGTCGTGCCCAAGGGCATGGATCTCGGTGGTCTTTCCGAAGCCGGCGGCGACTGATCACAATCCGTAGCTTTCCGGACGCCGGTCGCGCCATAGGTGGTTGCGCGGCGTGATTTCCCGGTTGATGTCTGACAGGTCCACCGCAGCGACAGCCGCCCCGGGACTGTCGCCTTCCAGGCGATCCAAGATCTCTCCGCGGGGCGACACCACCTGGCTCATCCCGATGAATTCCAAGGGCTTGCCGGTGCGGTTTTCCCTACCAATGCGGTTGCTGGTCACGGCAAAGACACGGTTTTCCAGGCAACGGGTCACCATGGCTTCGGGACACCAGGGCAGCACGAGATTGCTGGGGTGGCAGAGGACCTCGGCACCGGCCAGAGCCAGGGTGCGGGCCGCCTCTGGATAGAGCCAATCGTAGCAGACCATCAGGCCGAGTCGCGTACCGCACGCGGTGAAGACCGGAAAGCCCAGGTCTCCCGGTTCGAAGATCGTCTTTTCGTCCCAGAACAGATGTACTTTCCGATAGACCTCCCGGGAACCTTCGGGGCGTACCAGGACGGCGCTATTGTAGACGTGGTCACCGTGGCGCTCGGCCATACCCGCCACCAAGGTCGTTCCGCTGGCCGCCGCGTGGTCGATCAAGCGCCCGAGCGTCGATTCGGCCCCCGGTTCCGCGTGCAGGTCCTCGGCCAGGGCCAGGGCTTCGTCACGACTGCGGAACTGGTAACCCGTATTGAACAACTCGGGCAGGACCGCCAGATCGCAGGAGCTCGGAATCAGCGAGAGTGCCGCCGCGGTGTTCTCGGCAACCTTGCCGAACTCGGGCAGTGTCTGGATGGAGGCGACTTTCAGGGGTTTCATGACTGCATTCCTTTCGGACTTGGCGCAGCGGGAGCTCCGGTCAGCCGGAGCAAACGGTCACAGGTACGCTCACTGGTGAACTCGGCCAGGACGCGTTCGTGGCCGGCGGCGCCCAGGGTTCGGGCCCAGGCAGGATCCTTCAGCAGCTTGATCACGGCCGTCGCCAGATCTCCGGCCGATTCGGGGGGTACCAGCAATCCGGTTCGGCCATCCAGGACGATCTCCGGCAGGCTGCTGGCCCGGGTTCCGATCACGGGCAGGCCACAGGCCTGGGCTTCGGCGGCTGCCAGGCCGAAGCCTTCGGCTCGCGACGGCATGACCAGCAGGTCCAGGCCTCGATAGAATGCTGGGATGTCCTCGACGAATCCTTCGAGGTGCACCAGATCGGGACGTCGCAGACCCCTTCGCCAGGCGGCCAGCTGGTCGGCCAGCGGGCCGGTGCCGGCGATTCTCAGCACCGGCGGCGCAACCAGGTCGCGGCTTTCGATCAGGCTCCACGCGGCCATCAACTCAAGCAGACCCTTGCGTTCGATGAGTTGTCCCACGAACCCGACCGTGGGCACCGAAGGTGCCGACCGACCCGGTGTGAATCGTTGGCAATCGATCCCCTTGTAAAGCAGGTGGACCCGGCCGGGATCCAACCAGGGAACGCTCGCCAGCACGGTGGCTCGGGTTGCCTGCGAGTTGACCAGCAAACCGGTGGCCAGTCTATTGAAGTACCAGCGGTAGTAAAACTTATCTTTCAAGGGGAAATCGCTCTCCCGGGAAGCAAGCACCACCGGAACCCCCGCAATTCGACCGGCCACTGCGGCAGCCTTCAGGTCCTTGGTGAGATTGGCTACCACCGCCGTGACGCCGCTGCCGGCGAAATAGCGGGCTAGTTTTGCGAGGGTCCACGGGGCGGCGTCGAACCGGATGGCCAGTTCGCGAACCGCCACATCTTCTGTGCGGGCCCGGTGGGCCAACTCACCGTCCGGCTGGGCGACGATGCTGACGCGATGACCACGCCGGGATAAGGCCAACGCTGTGTCCAGGAACCACACTTCGGCGCCACCCCAGGTGCGCATCGAGTCCACGAAACAAAGATGGTAAGCCGACATGTCCGGAACCCGGCTGTTAGGGGCTTGAATTCGGGCCGCCACGATCTGGCATTATCTGCGCTGGCGTTGCCGATGGCAACCGATGGTCGCTGCCGTTGCCACCGTGGGCGCGGTGAACTACTCTTGCGGTAGCCGATAAGCCGTGATTTTGTCGGTCGTGTGAACCGTTGACCTTGGAGCAAAGATTCCGTGGCGACTGCACCCAAACCCATTCGACTGGACTCGCGCCTGCCCTGGCTGGGGGGGCTGCGCCGGCTGCTATCGCCCATGTCAGGTGTGACCGACCGGCCGTTCCGGGATATCTGCCGCCGCTTCGGGGCGGACATGGGTTTCTGCGAGTTCGCGTCGGCATCGGGACTGATGTATGGCGGCGAGGCGACCTGGCGTCTGGTCGACACCGAGGGCGAAGACGGATTGGTGGGTATCCAGATCTTCGGTTCTGATCCCTATCACATGGGGCAGGCCGCCCGTCTGCTGTCTGAACGGAACATGGACGTACTGGATATCAATTTCGGCTGTCCGGCCAAGAAGGTGGTCAAGAAGTGTGGCGGCAGCGCATTGCTGGCGGATCTGCCCCTCCTGAAGCAGATCGTGCAAGAGGTCATGGCCAACAGTCTCGTGCCCGTGACGGCCAAGATCCGCACCGGCTGGGACGAGAACTCGGTGAATTACGAGGAAGTGGGACTGTTGCTCCAGGAACTGGGAGTGCCCTGGGTCACGATGCACGGCCGGACTCGCGCCCAGCAGTACCGTGGCGAAGCCGACTGGGATCGCATCGCAGGTCTGGTCGAGGCACTGGATATCCCGGTCTTCGGCAACGGCGACGTGGTCGACGGAGAATCCTATCGCAAGATGCGTGAGCACACCCGCTGCCACGGGGTGATGATTGGCCGCGGGGCCATCGGCAACCCGTGGATATTCGCCCAGATGCGTGCCGTGGACGAGGGTCGACCCGCCGTGGAGGTGACCTTTGCCGAAATGTGCGCCGTGACTGCGGACCATGTACGGGGCGAGGTGGCCATGCGTGGTGAACGCCAGGGATGTCTGGTCGTGCGCAAGCACATTGCCAAGTGTTTCAAGGGGTTTCGCGGCGCCTCAGGATTGAGGCGCCAGCTCTACGGCACCGAGGAGAGCGCCGAGATGCTCACGATTCTTGAGGAAGCGGGTCGCCTGGGACTCGCGGGACTGGAGGCCTGAGATGACACGTCGAGCGACCCTGCTTGGTGGGGCGATTCTGGCGGTTGGACTGCTGGCATCTGGAGCCGGGGGCTGTGCCAAGAAGGTCACGACCGTGCCAGCTCCCTCGAACGAGGAGTCCGCTGCCCGGGCCATTGAGCACGAGGTGGTGGCCGGTGAGACCCTGGGACTGATTGCCGATAACTATTATGGCGACCCGGATCGGGCTGCAGACATCGCCCGGGACAACGGTCTGACCGATCCCGATCGCATCGTCCCCGGTTCGGTGCTGAGCCTGCGCTTCGATGCTGACGAATGGGATTCGGCCCGCCGCCGGGCCGCCGCGCTGGTCCCCTACAATCGCGGGGTAGATCTGTTGGCCCAGGAGAAACTGGGCGAGGCGGAGCGACAGTTCCGGTTGGCGCTGGGTACGGCGCCGGATCTGTACTCGGCGCGATACAATCTGGCGTTGGTTTTGATCAAGCGGGGGCGAGTCGAGGAAGCGTTGCCCATGCTGGAGGAACTCACCGACAAACGACCCGATGACAAGGATTTCCTGTTCGCTCGGGGACATGCTCTGTTCCTGGCGACTCGCTTTGTGGACGCCCAGGAGCAGTTCCGGCGGATCCTGGCTCTCGATCCGGATCATCGGCGGGCCGTCTTCAGCCTGGCGCGCAGCCTACAAGAGGCTGGCCAGGACAACGAGGCTGTGGCGACCTGGACTCGCTATCTGGAACTGGATTCCACATCCAGCTGGGCCGACGCTGCGCGCCGCAACCTGCGGAAGTTGTCCGGTGCCGGTCCAGGGTGACACTCTGCTGCAGTTGAGGGACTGGTCCCTGCTCCGGCGGATCGACGACGGCGAGGTTCCTCTGCTCAGCGGCCTCGATCTGAGTCTGGTCGCCGGCCGCTGGGTGGCGGTGCTGGGCGCCAACGGTTCGGGCAAATCCTCTCTGTTGCGCTATCTGGCCTCCGATGAGGCACCTCACGCGTTCACCACGGCCATCATGTTCCAGGATCCCGACGAACAGCTGGTGGGCCGGACCGTTGAGGGTGAATTGCGGCTGGGTCGCACGGGGATCGATGTGTCCGGCGAGCTGGGGCAGTACGATCTGGAGCAGCTGGCCGGCGTGGACCCCCGGCTTTTATCCGCGGGGCAGAAGCAGCGCCTGGTCCTGGCCGTAGCGGAGGCGGCTCGCCCCGAGATCCTGTTCTGTGATGAACCCACCGCCCTGCAGGACCCGGAACAGGCCGAGTGGATACTGGACCGGCTCGATAGCTGGCGGTTTGAAACCGGCGGCGTGCTGGTATCGGCCACCTGCGATCGCCGGGAGGTGGACCGGGCCGATGACCTGCTGGTCATTGCCGACGGTCGAGTTGCAGCTGCCGGACCGAGGTCCGAGTTGCGGCAACATCCCCTGGTCCTGGAGTTGTTGGGCGAGGACCCACCGTTGCGGATGACCGCTGGTTCCGCCGCGAAGGTCGTTGCTGAATGGGGATGCGTCGACAGCACGAATCGGTTGCCCGCACTGCAGCTGAAGGATGTCGGCTTCCGCCTGACCGGTCCCGGAGGGGGATTTACGGGCGTCAGTATCGAGCTGTTCCCAGGGCAAAGGTTGGGCCTGACCGGACCCAATGGCTGTGGAAAGAGCACTCTGCTGGCAGCCTGTGCAGGGGTACGCGCTCCGGACCGGGGAACGGTGGCGCTGTCGGGACGCCAGCTGTTCCGAGGTGGACCGCAGGATCTGGACCACGGCCTGGCGCTACTGGCCCCGCAGTTTCCCGAGTATATCTTTTCTCGACCCACGGTGGCCGCCGAGATTGCCCTGGATCCCGCCCTGAGCTGTCTGGGCACGGCCCCACTGTTGGCCAGAGCAGGATTGCCGTCGAACCTTGCCGACCGCAACCCCCATTCCCTGAGCGCAGGACAGAAACGGCGGTTGGCCTTGGCGATGGTGGCCTTCTCTGGGCGCTCTCTGCTGCTGTTCGACGAACCCACGGCCGCCCTCGATGGGCCGGGCCGCCGTCTCGTTCTGGATCTGCTGCAATCCATTCCGGCCGATACGGCGGTCATTGTGGCCTCACATGACCTGGATTTCCTGGCTGCGGCAGGATTTCCGGTAGCGATACTCGGGCCCCGTGGAATCGCCGGAGAAGCGACCGGCGGCGGCGGCCGGTGATCCAGAAACCCCTTGCTGGCCAAGCGCCGGGTTGTTATTTTTTGCCGGACATAAATCGAGCTCAAGGAGGCACTCAGCAAATTCAGGCATGGTCTATTGCGCCCATGCTTTTTTTTGCCCTCGCTCGGAGCCGGTAGCCTACGGCCCGAGGATCCCTCACCAGGCCCAAACCAGGGGAATGTCATGGATTTCGTTGAAAAAGCGGTGATCATGAACACCGGAGAGATGACCCGGGCTCTCAAGCGCATGGCCCATGAGATCATCGAGGCCAACAAGGGCGTGAAAGACCTGGTGCTGCTGGGAGTTCAGCGGCGCGGCGTGCCTCTGGCTCGCATGCTCGGAGATGCCATCCGTCAGGTGGAGGGTACGGAGGTGCCCCGTGGCGCGCTGGATATCACATTCTATCGGGATGACCTGTCCACTCTGGGGCCGTCGCCCCAGGTTTCGAGCACCGAGATGCCCTTCGACGTCAACGAGAAGATCGTCATCCTGGTGGACGATGTGCTCTACACCGGGCGTACGGTGCGGGCGGCCCTCGATGTGATCATGGACTGGGGCCGTCCTCAGGCCATCCGCTTGGCGGTACTGGTTGACCGCGGCCATCGCGAGTTGCCCATTCGGCCCGATTTCGTGGGTAAGAACGTGCCGACCTCCCAGCGGGAGATCATCAAGGTGAAGGTGCAGGACTTCGATGAACGTGAGGAAGTCGTGGTCGGGGAGGTCACCGAAAAATGATTCTGCAGCACAAGGATGTCCTGGGCCTGGAAGATCTCAATGCGGAGCAGATCCTCGGGGTACTGGACATCGCTGCGCGATTCCGGGCCGTATTCGATCGTCCGGTCCGCAGCGTGCCCGTCATGCGTGGGCGCACGGTGGTGAATTTCTTCCACGAACCCAGTACGCGTACCCGCATCAGTTTCGAGCTGGCCGAGAAGCGGTTGTCGGCAGACATCGTCAACTTCAGTACGGCCACCAGTAGCTTCTCGAAGGGCGAGACCCTGCGCGACACGGCCGAAAACCTGGCCGCCATGAAGATCGACATGCTGGTGATCCGGCACAGCTCCGCCGGGGCCGCGCGATACCTGGCCCGGGTCCTGGAATGCTCGGTGATCAATGCCGGCGACGGAGCCCACGAGCACCCGACCCAGGGACTGCTGGATATCATGACCATGCGCCAACGGCTGGGTGATCTGCGGGGTAAGAAGGTGACCATCATCGGCGATATCACCCATAGTCGTGTGGCCCGCTCCAACATCTGGGGTCTGACCAAGCTGGGAGCCGAAGTAACCCTGTGCGGTCCGCCGACCATGGTTCCCGGCGGCCTGGACAAGCTGGGCGTGAAGGTGGAGTACGACCTGCGCACGGCCGTCGCCGACGCGGACGTGCTGAATGTCCTGCGCATTCAGCTGGAGCGCCACGCCAGCAAGGCCTTCCCCAGCAACCGGGAATACCATCGCATGTACGGCATCACCGGCGAAGTGGTACGGGGCCTGAAACCCGAGGCATTCATCATGCACCCGGGACCGATGAACCGGGATGTGGAAATTGCCAGCGAAGTTGCCGATGGTCCGCGCCAGGTCATTCTGGACCAGGTGGCCAACGGCGTTGCCGTACGCATGGCCCTGATCTATCTGCTGTCCGGTGGTGATCCCGGCGCCCTGTCCGGCGGCGCCTCCTGATCGGCACGGTTTGTTTCTTGACGGTGACCGCCGGTGGCGGCGTCGCCCAGCCCCGAAAGAGGTCGATAGATGGTTTGGAGTTGGGATCGCATCCCCTCGGAATACCTGGTGACCAATACCAAGCTCTGTCGCCAGGGCAAGGTGGGCAAACGCAAGGGATTCCTCCATGTGCGCAAGGGCCGGGTCGAGGCTCTGGGAGTGGGCACGCCCACCACTGAAGGTGTTCCCAGGTTGGATGCCGGCGGTCTGGTGTGCGCACCGGGTTTCGTGGATCTACATGTCCACTTCAGGGAACCGGGACAGGAGGAGAAGGAGACCGTGGCGACCGGCAGCAAAGCCGCCGCTGCGGGTGGATTCACCTCCGTGGTCACGATGCCCAATACGGTGCCGGCCATCGACAACTCCGGCATGGTGCGCTACCTCGTCGATCGTGGCAAGGAAACCGGACTCTGCCGGATCTATCCCGCCGGTGCCGTCAGCCCTGAACGCAAGGGCGAAGCCATGGCCGAGTTCGGCGACATGTTGGCAGCCGGTGCCGTGGCCTTCACCGATGACGGTTCGCCGGTCACCAACGGCGGGCTGATGTCCAACGCCCTGAAATACGCCCGGGTGTTGGGCGTGCCGATCATCACCCATGCCGAGGATCAGAGCATCGTGGGCCAGGGCTGCATGCATGGTGGCTACTGGTCCAGTCGCCTGGGCCTGGCTGGCATGGCCCGTGCCGGTGAGGACTCGGCGATATTCCGGGATATCGAGCTGGCCCGGGCTACGGGAGGGCATCTCCACGTCGCTCACGTCTCGACAAAGGGAGCGGTCGAGTTGGTCCGGCGGGCCAAGGCCGAAGGCATCCGGGTGACTGCCGAAGCCACGCCTCACCATTTCAGCCTGGACCATTCCCGATGCCGGGACTACTCGCCGTTGTTCAAGATGAATCCGCCCTTGCGGGAGCCCAACGACGTCAATGCCGTGGCCGAGGCCCTGGCCGACGGTACCATCGATTGTATCGCCACGGACCACGCCCCGCATACTGCGACCGAGAAGGAATACCAGTTCGACCAGTCGCCTTTCGGGGTCACGGGTCTGGAAACGGCTCTCGGCGTCGGGATTACGTATCTTGTAAAGAGCGGAATCATGGATCTCGGGGAGCTGGTCCGGTGTATGACCGAGAAGCCCGCCGAGTTGATGCACTTGCCCGGCGGGACCCTCGAGGAAGGGGTCGAGGCGGATTTCGCGCTCTTCGATCCGGATCTGGATTGGGAGGTGCGGGTGGACCGGTTCCAGTCCCGCAGCGCCAATTCATCGTATATCGGCGAAACGCTGACGGGCAAGGTTGCTGCAACCTTCCTGCGTGGCCGATTGACCTGGCGGGATGAGACGGTGATCCCGGCCGGCTAGACAAGGACTGAGACCTTGCAGACGATTTTCACGGCCGGCGGTACCCGTTGGCGCGGACATCATCACTGGATTGCTGCGGTCGCTCTGGCGTGCGCGCTGCTGGTCGTTGCGGGTTGCGCCAAGTTCAATACCTATTTCAACGCGAAGAAGCACTTCGATCAGGCGGAGAACGTCCGGGAAGAAGCCATTCGCAACCATCAGGATCCGCCCAAACCCAGTGGTGCCCAGAAGACCGATTACGACACGGCCATACGCAAGGCACAGAAAATTTTGGATGAGTATCCCGGCCACAGCCTCACAGACGACGCCCTCTTCCTGCAGGCCAAGGCCTACCATCGGCTGGAATCTTACCGGATGTCCATCCGCAAGTTCGACCTGTTGTTCACCAACTTCCCGGCCACGCCCTTCCAGGAGGAAGCGCTCTATCTGCAGGCTTTGAACTATCTGTTGATCGGTGGAATCGCCCGTAGCCAGGAGTATCTGGACCGGTTGGCCAGCAGCTTTCCCGAGAGCGAGTACCAGGCCGAAACATTGAAGGTCAGTGGGGACAACGCTTTCAAACTGGAAAATTGGGAGGAGGCCGTGGTGGCCTTCACCGAGTATCTGGAGAATCATCCCGAAGCCCAGGAGCGGGATCGTATAGGTCTGCGCTTGGCCCGCTGCTACTGGGAATTACAGGACTACTTCGGCGCCCAGGAGGTTCTGCAGGAAGTCAGCGCCAACACTACCAGCGCGGAACTGGGATTTCGAACCCGCTTGTTGCACGCTCGGGTCAATGTCAAGATCGAGGATTTCGAGGTTGCCGATGTGCTGGTGACCTCGTTGAAGGATGAGGCACAGATCTATCAGGCTCAAGGTGAGGTCCAGCTCGTCGAGGCCGAGAGCCTCATCGGACAGGGTCGCGGAGCGGACGCTTCACCACTCCTGGAAAACATGCCCACCGAATGGGAAACTCCGGTAGTGAAGGCCCGGGCCAACGACATGCTCGGTTACCTGTACCTGGAAAGAGGCGAGCTGGAGGAAGCGAAGATCGGCTTCACCAACGCGCTGCGCCGCAAAGACGACCTGGATGATCCGGAACGAACTCGCCGCCTGAACGAGAATCTCACCGACTACCTGGCGGCGGATAAGAGTCTCATCGATGCTCCGCCGGAGCGCATCCCTCGACTCAAACTGTTGCAGGCCAACGCCATGCTCTTCGGCTTCCAACGTCCCAGCGAGGCCGCTCAACTGTATGTGTCTGCGGGAGCGGATTCGGCGGCAGACAGTACCATTGCTCCTCGCGCTCTGTTCGGCGCCGTCATCACCTACCGCGACTACCTGGATGAGCCCGATTCAGCCGAGATTTATCGCACCGATCTGATCGACCGGTTCCCCGATTCTCCACAGGCTTTTGAGTTGAGCCAAGCGGGCGGCGGAGATCTACTGGGTTACCTGCTGGATCGTCAACAGAATGAGCAGCAGATTCGTCTGGCCAATCTGACCGATGATGAGCGGGCAGCCTTGACTGCCGAGTTGGAGGCTGCCGCGACGGGACCGACCGCTGCCACCGTGGCGGTGCCGGGACTGAGACGGCGCATGGTTTATTTATCCCGCCGACCGAATCTCTTGTTCGAACCGCCCCAGGTGGCAGTCGACGCTCTGGCCGCCCGTCAGGCCGACGCCCGGGCTGCGGCCCTGGTGAGTCTGGAACAACGGCAATCGGCAACTGCGCTGGCTGACAGTCTGGCGGGATCCGCCGAGGTTGATTCATTGCTGCTGGACCCGGATCACGAGGCGCTGTTCGAGCCCGGGACCAGTAGCCCGGACGATACCGAGGGTGCGGCCGTTGATCCGGCGGATGATGAGGTTGCCGAGCAACAGGATGATGAGACGAAGGAAGAGGAGAAAGAGGAGCAGACCTCGGATTGGGATCTGCGGTAGCTGTACCTCCAACCGGGCTGGGAGCCCTGTTCATGAGCCTGATCTCCAAAACGACGATCCTCCGTAGCGAAGGTTCGGTCCTGGGCAATATCCCGGTTTCCAGTGGGCTGTTGCGTCTCGATCTCGAGCTGGACCAACCGGTCGGTTTCCTGCCCGGACAGTTTGCCATGCTCAACCTCACCGGGCCACTGGGCCTCGTATTCAGTCGACCGTTTTCGATCCTCGCCAGCGACGGGGACGTGCTGTCGTTCCTGTATCGCGTCGTTGGCCGGGGTACCTCGGTCATGGCCGACCTGACTCCGACAGCCGCAATGAATTGCCTGGGTCCGCTCGGCCGGCCCTTTCCGGAACCAGATCCCGATACACCGACGGTGCTCATCGGCGGAGGCGTCGGGTTGCCGCCGGTGGCGGCCTGGTATGCGCGTTACGGTCGTGCCCGGGACACCGCCTTCTTCGGAGCCCGAGATTGCCAGGACGTTCCCTGGGATCTGCTGGATGAACGCTGGCGGATCAGTGTCGACCGGATGACCGAACTGCCCGCCGGGCGCGAGGCCTGGCAGGGCTTGGTCACCGAGCTCGTGGATCGTGACCCTGAATTGAAAGCTCCCGGCAAGCGTCGGGTCCTGGCCTGCGGGCCCATGCCCTTGCTGCGGGCAGCCGCGCGTCTGGCTGCCGAACGCCGGTGGACCTGCTACCTGTCACTGGAAGAGCATATGGGCTGTGGCTACGGTGTCTGCAAGGGTTGTGTCGTTCCCGTTCTCGAGCCCGCTGCCGGAGCCGACGGCGTGCGCAACGCCACCTGCTGTCAGGAGGGCCCGGTGTTTCGGGCCGAAGACATTGCCTGGCAGCGACCGGGATATCCCTCCTTCGAGCAGGTTGATTGATCCGAGCCCTGGAATCGATTCGAATCGGCGCATCGCCGCCGCTGACAAGAGGTGAAACGTGACGGTGCCAGCCTGGTGGAAGACAGACCCCTGCCAGCCCTTTCAACTGGGTCCGCGGACTCTGCCCGGCCGCATCTGGACGGCGTCCGGATGCTTCGCCTACGGCTTGACGGGACACGACATCGGTTCGGCAGATCTGGCATCGCCGTTCCTGGGACTGGGTGCGGTGGTCACCAAGACAGTCACCCCAGAACCTCGCAGTGGCAATCCCATGCCCCGCCTCTGCGAACTGCCCCATGGCGCCATCAACAGTATCGGTCTGGAAAACGTGGGGTTCGTCGCGTTCTGTGAGGAGGTGTTGCCGGCCCTCGAAGAGAGGGCAGTGCCGTCGATCGTGAGCCTGGCGGCTACGCGTCCTGATCAGTTCGGCGAGATGGCGGCGCGCCTGAACGAGTGTGGCGCCGGGATGACCCACTGGCACGGCGTGGAACTGAATCTGAGCTGTCCCAATGTCGCAGAGGGCGGACACGACTTCGGCCGTGATCCCGAGACCGTGGCTCGCTGCGTCGCCGCCGCCCGGCCCCATCTGACGGATCGAGCCCTCCTGGCCAAGCTGACTCCCAATGTGGCGGACATCGGAACGCTGGCGACTGCTGCCGGAGTTGCCGGCGCCGACGCCATCAGCGCCATCAACACCGTGGTGGGCCTGGAGGTGGACCTGGACACAGGCCAACCGGTCCTGCCCCGGCGCTACGGAGGGTACTCGGGCCCCGCCATCCGTCCCATCGCTCTGGCCAAAGTGGATGAGATCGTACAGAAGACCGGACTGCCGGTCGTGGGAATCGGCGGCATCGAAACCGCCGAGGACGCACTCAGGTTTTTCGCCCTCGGATGCGTCGCGGTCCAGGTGGGTACGGCTCAGATGCGGGATCCGTTTGCGGCAGCCAAGATGGCGCGCGCCCTGGCAGGGAATTGACGGCGATCAGCGGCGCAGGTCTTCCAGATCATCCAGGTCGTCCAGATCGTCCAGGTCGTCCAGATCATCACCGGAATCCAACAATTCGTCATCTTCCTCGTCGTCGGGTATGCCCTCGGGAAAGTCGGCCTCAAGCAGGTCGATGAACGACTTGCCGGAGCTGAGAATCTGCTGGGCGAGGCCCGCGCCAATGGCCTCGGCTTCGGTCACCGGTCCGTTGACCGAGATACGATTCACACCTGAGCCGGTGGCCCCGAGAATGACGAGTTCACCGTCTCTAACCCGGGCCAGAGCGCCTACCGGCAGGTCCTGGTCGGAGACGATGCGGCTGCGAAATGCCAGTTCTGCCTGCAGTTCCACCGACGAGGGTTTGGAGTGCAGGTCGGACAGCAACTCGCCGACCTCCAGATCGCCGGCCAGCCCGACGACGACGAGGATTCCCTGGCCGGCCCCCGGCAGAATGAATTCCGGAGAGAATATCTCGGCAACGATGCCCTGGATTCCCAGATGCTCTGTAACTGCGGCGGGTAGAACCAATCCATCGATCTCGCTCTTGCGCAAATGGGTCTCCATGGCCCGGTCGATTCCGCCGCGCAGAACCTGGAACGAGATGTCCGGCCACAGGGCCGACATCTGGGCCTTCGAACGCAGGGAGAGGACGCCGACGCTGCTGCCGTCGGTCATCTCGTCCATGATCAGGCCCTGACGATTCAGAAACGCATCGAAGGGATTACTGCGATCGGGAACGCAGACCACGGCCAGGTCTTCGGGCAGGGGGTAGGGCAGGTCCGGAGCCTCGACGACGATGAGTCGGGACTGTTCGTCGCGCAGCTGGGCGGCGAGGAATTCCCACTCCTGGCGACTGACAGCCGAGAAAGGTTCGCTCTCCCGATGCCCTTCGGCGACGGGCGAGGCCAGGACGTTCAGCTGGCAGGTCAGCCGCGGTAGCTTCTCCTGGATCCTGTCAATGACGGTCTGGGTCTGGCTGCGCGCCAGGGGCGAGGCCAGGCTGCCGAAGCTGAGGACCCGGGATTTCACGCTTACACTTCCTCAGGATTCGGCGGAGGCCGCCTCGCTGTTGATGAATTCCCGAACGATTCTGCCGATACGTTGCGCATCTGCGAAAGGCAGAGCGGCATGGATGGGTAAGGTCAAAACCTCGCGGCCCGCTCTATCCGCTTCCGCCAGGGAACCTTCGGTACGGCAGTACTCGTTCAATTGGTGGCCGTGCATCGGGGGATCGTAGTAGACCCCGGTATCGATGCCGTTCTTGTCCAGAATCTCGCGCAGCTTGTCGCGTCCCGGGGTGCGGACCCAGTACTGATGGTAGGTGGTTTTCATGCCGCTACCCCCGTTGGGGGTCTGGAGCCGATTGGCTGCCGGGATGAACTCATCGTAGACGGCCGCGACCTTGTTGCGGTCCTGCTGCTCGGCGGCGAACTTCGCACGCCGTACGCGGATCACCATGGCCTGCACTTCGTCCAGTCGACTGTTCCAGCCAGTGTACAGATGGTTGTTCATGCGCACGGCCTGGTGGCCGCGGATCTTGCGGATCCGTTCGGAGTCACGGGTCTCGCGACAGAAGACCATGCCGCCGTCACCAATGCCGGGCAGATTCTTGGTCGGGTAGAAACTGAGCGTGCTCATGCGCCCGAACGCGCCCACGGGCTTGCCGTCGTACAGGGTTCCGTAGGCCTGGGCCATATCCAGGATCACTTCCAGATTGTGCTTCTGGGCAATGGCCTCGATGGGGTGCATGTCACATGGGGCGCCGAAGATGTGCACGGGCAGGATGGCCCGGGTCTTGTCGGTGATGGCCGCCTCGATCTTGGCCGGATCGATGTTCAGATCCGTGGGACGGATATCGACGAAGACGGGAATCGCGTCGAGGAGGATGATCGCCTCGACCGTCGCGTCGAAGGTATAGGGCGTGGTGATCACTTCGGCGCCCGGACGAACGCCGGCAACCGACAGGGCAACGAAGAGAGCCGACGACCCCGACGCGACGCCGACCGCTTCGGCGACACCGCAGTCCTCGGCAAGCTCTTGCTCCAGAAGTCGGACTTCCTCGCCGAGAATGTAGTGGCCCGACTCGAGGAACTTCTCGAACTTCTCCATGATCTCGTCCTTGCACGGCATCATGGGTGTGATCAGATCATACCGACCGACTCGTTTTTCCTGCTGCGCTCCCATTGGTTCCTTTCGGCACAGGAACCGGCCGTGGGGCCGGTTCCCGTTTCAGACCGTAGCGTCAGGCCGGCGAGTGCTGCGCGCGGCCGAAACAGTCGTACTTGAACCCGAACTTCTCCAGATGCGGAAGATCATACACATTTCGACAATCCAGAAAAGCTTTTCCTGTCATGGCTTCAGAGAGCCAATTGAAGTCCAGTTGCCGGTACTGGTTCCACTCGGTCACCAGGATGCAGATTTCCGCTCCCTCGCAAGCCTCGTAGGGGGACTTGCAGTACGTGAGGTCGGGAAATACAGTCTTGAAGTTGTCCATGGCAGCCGGGTCATGTCCCCGGACCGTGCAGCCTTCGGCTTGCAGCAAGCGGACCAGATCCAGGCTTGCCGCAGAACGAATGTCGTCTGTATTCGGCTTGAAAGCAAGTCCGAGTAGCGCCACCGTTTTGCCGGCCAGGTCGGGCATCAGTCCCTTCGCCTTGGCCATGGCCCGCGCCGGCAACCCGGCGTTCACGTCGATGGCGGCGCGCACGATGCTCATGTCAGCGCCGGCTTCCTGGGCGATGTGTACGATGGCGTTGGTGTCCTTGGGCAGGCAACTCCCGCCGAAGCCCAGCCCGGCGTGCAGGAACTTGGAGCCGATCCGCTTGTCCAGACCCATCGACTTGGCCACGTCGAAGACGTCGGCGCCAACCCGTTCGGCCAGTCGGGCGATCTCGTTGATGAAGGAGATCTTCACGGCCAGGAAGCTGTTGCTGGCGTACTTGATCAGCTCTGCAGTCTCGATGCCGGTCTTGACGATGGGTGTATCCAGCAGGAACAAGGGTCGGTAAATCTCGCGCAAGATCTCTTCAGACCGTTCCGTCTCCGCCCCGATGACGACCCGATCCGGACGCATGAAATCCTCGATGCTGGAGCCTTCCCTGAGGAACTCGGGATTGCTGGCCATGTCGAACTCGGCTTCGTGCTTCAGGTTGGCAGCAATGACCTTCTCGAGCTTGCGGGCGGTACCCACAGGGACCGTGCTCTTGGTCACGATCACCTTGTAGCCCTCGATGAGCTGCCCGATCTCCTCGCCGACCTTCATCACATACTGCAAGTCGGCCTCACCCGAGCCGGACATGGGCGTCTGTACGGCGATCAGGATGACGTCGGCATTTTCCACACCATCGGCCAGGCTGGTTGTGAATGAGAGTCGTTGCTCATCGACATTCTTCAGGACCATCCGGTCCAATCCCGGCTCGTAAAAAGGGATGACTCCCTGCTTCAAGCCGTCAATGCGGTCCTGATTGATGTCCACGCAGGTGACTTCGTGGCCAAAATCAGCCATGCACGCTCCCGAGACCAGTCCTACGTAACCAGTGCCGATCATGCAGATCCGAATCATGAATACTCCTTTCGAGCCGCAGCGAGTAGATCGCTCAGGGTATCGGAGATTTGCCACTCGGGGACCCATCCCGTGTCTTTCCTGAGTTTAGAACTGTCTCCTACCATCAGCGGCGTGTCGGAGGGCCGGCACAGGGCCGGATCCGTCCGGACGGATATGGGGCAGGTAGCCCCGCTGGCAAGTATCTCCAGACCCTCTCTTATCGTCAATGGAGTGCCCGAGCTTACATTATAGATTTCGCCGGGCGTGCCTTCCTTCGTCAGCAGACGGTAGGCTTCGACCACGTCCCGCACATCCAGAAAGTCTCTGACCACCGATAGATCGCCGGTGACGATCTCGCTGGGTCCCTGGCCGGCTTCAGCGGCGGCGATTTGCCGGGCAAAGGCGGGAAAGGCGAAACGGGGGTCGTGTCCCGGCCCCGTGTGGCTGAACGAACGCACGACGATGATGGGCAGATCCCACGACCGTACGTACTGGCGGCAGAGCAGGGTCTGGGCCGTCTTGCTCACACCGTAAGGGGAGACGGGATTCAGGGGTGCTGCCTCGGTCAGGGGATAGCTGTCTTCCGGCTGCGGACCATACTCCTCACCGGAGCCCACCGACAGGATCACGGGGCGCTCGGCGTCGGGCAACCGGCGTACGGCCTCCAGTAAATTCAGGGTGCCATTCAGATTCGAATCCAAGGTGTCGATGGGATTGGTGAACGACAGCCCTGCCGAACTCTGGGCCGCCAGGTGGTAGATCATCGACAAGCCCAGGGTGCCGACCAGCTCGGCGATGGGAGCAGGATCCTCGAGGGCGCAGGGGATGAACCAGAATCGCCCGGCCGGACCCACGTAGCGGACCGCGCCGGTCAGCGATGCGGAGGTCCCGTCGAAGCGGAAGGCTCCGACACGTTCCGGCGGACCGGCCCCCGGTTCGAGGCGGCCCACGCCGACGACCGGATGACCGGCCAGGAGCAACTTGTGCACCAGGTGCAGGCCCACGAACCCCAGGGCTCCGGTGACCAGATTGCAGGGGCGATGAGATTGGTCGGACGCTGCCGGATCGAACAACCCTCTATCCATTCATTAGCCGCAGCCATTCCTTGTAGAGGCAGCGGTCCTGGATGACCTCGATACCCGCGGTCCTGGCGGCCGCGGCGCTCTCCTCGTGCTGAACACCTTCCTGCAGCCAGACGCAGCGATCACCGCGCTCCGCAGCGGCGGTAAATATGGGAGGGACTGTTTCGCTACGCCTGAATACATCGACCACATCCACGGTCCCGGGGACCTCTTCCAGGGATCCGTAGATCTGGATGTCCAGGACGGGCTCCTTCAAGACCGGATTGACGCCCACGACTTCGAAACCCTGGCCCACCAGGAAGCGGGCGATCCCGTGGCTGGCCCGGTCTTCTTTGGCCGATATACCCACCACGGCGATGCGTTTCATGCTTGCTAGAACTGCACGGACGGCATCATCCGTGGGATTGGTGATGCTCTGTTCCTCGCTCATTGTTGCTTCCTTTCGGTGCCGGGAGCTCCTGTCGGGCACGTCAGGGGAATTTACTGGCCAAGTAGGATAATGTAAACCGTAACCAACCGCACGGAGCTTGCCGATCGGTCCTAAATGATTCGAATTTTCTTTAAGTCGGATCGAAAATGAGGTATCCTGGCCTGCGTTGTCGCTCGCCCATTCTTTTTTGTAATGTCGACATTCGTCTGCGAGTGCGTGATCAAGTGCACGGACTCAAGTTGGGGGGCCGGGATGTTTCGCCGCGATCGCCATGCCAAGTCGACCAGGGTACCGGTATTGTTGTTCGTTCTCGCTCTGGCAGGGGGCTTCACCGCAGCGGATCCGGCCTGCGCGCAGCGCCTGCTCATCGATCCCGCTGTTTCGGTTCCCCTGGACTTCAACTTCACCCTGGAAGTGACCGCCGAATCAGAGGGTCTGGACGTCAAGGGCCTCGAATCGACCATTCTGTTCAATCCCGCTCTGGTCCGGCTCGATAGTATCACTCCCGGGCCGTGGTTCACCGATTCCGGCCAGGCCTTCTATTTCTACGATTATGCCTCACCCGGTGTCGGCGAGATTCACTTCGCTGCCGCCTTGCTGGACGGCTCACAGGTGGCCGATGGATCGCTGGCCATCTGCCACTTCTCGGTTCTGGGTTTCGGGATCGCCAATCTCATTTTCGAGGATGTGGACGTGCGCGGCCCGAACAATGAACGTCATACCTTCTATCACACCATCGGAGACCGGATTGTTATTGATCCCGCCGTACCGGTGACTCTCGAAACATTCGGTGCCCTCAAGGCGATTTATCGTTGAGTCTGGGCCCGCCTCTGGTTTAATTCTAGTTCAGAGCTTGTTGGCGTCCTGGTGCGGCCGGACCTGGGGTTTGGTCGCGCTCTGCATATCGCTCACGCTGTGAGGCGATCGGAAGGGGTCCGCGGTGAATCCGGTGTACATGTCCATCCTGCTGTTCTGTTCTCTCGCGATGTTTGTGGGCACCATGGCGGATCGCTACTGGTTGCTGTGGGCTGGTGAGAGGGACAACCGGCTGGATCGTCCCGGGGACCGGTTGCGGTCATTGCTGGGCATCGGCTTCGGCCAACGCCGGCTGTTGCACGAGAAGGGACCCGGCTGGATGCACGTCGGAATATTTGCCGGCTTTCTGGTCGTTTCGCTGCGGACGGTTACCCTGCTGGGACGGGGCTACGGTCCCGAGTTCCATCTACCCTTGATGGGCGGGGGACTGGGGCTGTTCTACGCCCTGTTGAAGGATACCTTTTCGCTGGTGGTTCTGCTGGCCCTGGTTTATGCCGCCTGGCGCCGGATCGTGGTCCGACCGAACCGCCTGCACCTGAGTATTGAAGCGAACCTCATCCTGTTGTGGATCGGCTCGTTGATGCTCACCGATCTGCTGGCTGATGCGGCCATGCTGAGCCTGAATCCCGGGCACTCTGAACAGGGCTGGGCCTGGGTTTCGACCCTGCTGACAGGGGTGTACTCCGGGTTCGCGCCGGAAGTTGTGCGTACCTGGGGGACGGTCATGTACTGGGCCCACTGTGTGCTGGTCCTCGCCTTCCTGAATTTCCTGCCCTTCGGCAAGC
>Ga0070728_10002598_pt1 | contig 21997 bp, 23 predicted proteins | sample tdDd471_FD_66723 | JGI IMG/M metagenome (GOLD analysis project Ga0070728, IMG submission 66723) | Marine sediment microbial communities from the Atlantic coast under amendment with organic carbon and nitrate - tdDd47.1 | ecosystem: Environmental > Aquatic > Marine > Coastal > Sediment | place... | reverse complement strand
TCGCCGACGACGCCCTTGATGACGAAGACGTTGAGCCCGATCGGCGGCGTGATCATCCCGATCTCCAGGAATTTCACCAGATAGACACCGAACCAGATCAGGTCGAAGTTGCTCTTCTCCAGCACCGGCAGCAGCACCGGCAATGTCAGCAGCATCGCGCCCAGGGGGTCGAGGAACATGCCCAGCACCAGATAGAGCAGGGAAATGCCCAGGATCAGCATCAGCGGGTCGGCCTGCAGCCCCAGAATGGCGGAGGCAATCAGTTCGCCGCTGCCCGACAGTGCCAGGAACCGGGTCAGCAGATTGGCACCGACCGCGATCAGGAACAGGGCACCTGTCGTGGTCAGGGTCTCGATCACCGCATTCCAGAACGCTTCCCGTGTCAGCGACCCCTTGAGGGCGGAGATCACGATGGAGGCGAAGGCACCGATGGCACCGGCTTCCGTTGCCGTGAACAGACCGGCAAAGATGCCGCCGATGACGACAACGAGAATGACGATCAGGGGCCAGGTCTTGCCGAGGTGCTCCAGACGCTCCGACAGGGGCGGAGTCTCGTCCAGGACCGGTGCAAGGGACGGGTTCAGCCTGGCCCGGATGTAGATCATCATGACATAGGCAAGGGCGGTCAGCAGACCCGCGCCGACACCGCCGATGAACAGCTTTCCGATCGGCACTTCCGCAAAGACACCGAACAGGATCAGCAGGATGGAGGGCGGAATGAGCGCACCCAGCGTGCCCGCAGCGGCAATCGTGCCGGTGGCGAGAGCCGCGTCGTAACGCTTGGCGATCATCTCCGGCACCGCGATGCGGCCCATGGCGGCGGCACAGGCGACCGAGGAACCGGTCACCGCCGCGAAGCCTGCGGATCCCACGACGGAGGCAATGGCGAGGCCACCGGGAACCTTTGCCATCCAGCTTCGACAGGCGTCGAAAAGGCTCTTGGTCAGTCCCGCGTGATAGCAGACGAAACCCATCATCAGGAACATGGGCACCGATGACAGGGTCCATTTCGCGGCGAAGTCGTAGGGGATGGTGGACAGGATACCCCAGGCGGGGCGGCTGCCGATCATGAAATAGATGCCGCCGAAGCTGACCAGGATCAGCGCGATCCCGATGGGAACCCGCAGCAGCAGCATGACGACAAGGATGCCGAGGCCGAAAAGGCCGAAGATCTCGTTTTCCATTCAGCCCTCGTTCCGTTCGGCTTCGCGTGCGAGCGCCTGTTCATGGGCTTCCGCGTCGAATGGTGTTTCGCCGAGGCCGCTGGCCACGCCTGTCACGCTGACAAGGAAGCGGTAGAGGAGGATCAGTGCAAACAGGCCGAAGCCGACCGGAAGCACGAAATAGCTTGGCCAGATGTCGATCTTCAGCCCGCTCTCGAGGACGTAGGCCTCAACGCTGAGCTTCTTCAGCGACTCGAACCAGAGCCGGTGGGCGATTCCCCCTGCCACGACCGCCGAGACAAGCCAGACGGCCCCGATCACGAGCTTCTGCCAGCGTTCGGAGAATTGCCGGAAGATCACCTCCACGGAGATGTGTCCGTTCAGTTTCTCCGACAGGGCGACCGGCAGATAGGCAACGATCACCATGTAGTAGTGGGAGACGATCAGCGACGTGGCAGGGATGGGCCAGTTGAAGAGATTCTTCAGCAGCACGTCCGCCACGATCTGCAGCATCATCAGCATGACCGCCGCCGCCCCGATCATCGTCGAGGCGGCGACAAGCCATGACAGCACACGTCCCAGTGCTTTCATGGGTCGGTCTTCCTTCCGGAACCTGAGCAGGTCAGAGCGTCGAGGGGTCGACCTTCGAGAAGATTTCCTTCACGAACAGGTCGGAGATCGCCTTGGTGTCGGTCACATCGACGTTCTCGGTCAGCTTGACCCACTTCGCAACCAGACCGTTGATGATCTGCAACTGCTCGGCCGCATCCTCGATGCCGAATTTGTCCCGGTTCAGCGCGGCAACCGCCTTCAGGTCGTCATTGCGGAACCTGGCCGTGGCCGCAGCCACATCCTCGGCAGGCTCGACGACCTCGACACCAACGGTACCGGGGTTCTCGAACAGCGTCTGGTTCTCGCCCCAGTAGGTGACCGTTGTCCAGGCGACGGAGGAGCCACCCGCGGTGATGAAGGACTTCCTGTCGGCATCCGACATGTCGTTCCAGACGTCACGGTTCAGGTTGAACATGTTGTTGCCGATGTAGACACCGATCGGAGCATTGAGCAGGTAGTCGGTGACCTCACCGATGGAAAGGCTGCGCAGTACGTCCAGCGTGTGCGTATTGCCGTCCAGCTGGCCCTGGCTGATCGACTCATAGATGTCGTTCGCACCCAGAACGACCGCAGTGGCGCCCATCGCTTCGACCCAGCGCCCGAAGGGGCCGAACCCGCGGATCTTCTTGCCCTTGAAGTCCTCCAGCTTCGTGATCTTGTCGACGGACATCATGTAGTACGGGCCGATCACGGACGTGCCGAGGAAGACCTGATTCTGCGCCTTGTACTCGTCCATGCACTTGGCGCAGTTGACCAGATACTCGTTGGCGGCTCCTGCAATCGCGACCGGGTTGACGCCGGCAGTAGCCATGTCGACCAGCAGGTTGCCGTAGGGAAATTCCCCCCGGTGGTAAGCCGGAACGACGTAGGCGACGTCGGCGATGCCATCGCGCACGCCGGTCATCGATTCGGCGAAGTTCAGCAGCGAAAGCTCGAAGACCTTGCCGCTGTAACGGCCTTCCGTGCGCTTCTCGATCTGTTCGGCGAACTGGTACATGCCGCGGACGAGGCCGCCGCTGCCGGTGTTGCCGATGGCAATGCGCAGTTCATCTGCCTGCGCGGGGGCCGATGCCATTGCGGCAGCCAGCCCCATGCAACCCGCAACGAGTGCGGACGTGATCTTGAGGGTCATCTGTTTCCTCCCCTGAACCTCTTTACCCTGCGACAATAACTTACTTGCTGGGCAACCATCAAGTTTGTTTGAGGGAGGTGCCGTGCCGGATTTGCAGACCTTACGGCTGGCAGATACCCGACACGTTCTGAGAACATTGTCCGCTAGGCGACTGCTCGGCGTCGATGTCCGGCAGTTCAAGCTGTTCGAGGCTGAGAAGGCCGCCGCTCACATGCGCGAACCGCTCGCCTGGACCGCCGATGGTCGCCTGAGTCCGGCCCTGGGAATGCGCTTTGCCTCCGCCGACCTTGCTGCCGCGATGGAACATGCCCCGAAGGGGTGGGGTTGCGGCAAGACGATCCTGCACATCGCACCTGCCGGAACCGCCTGAACTGCCGGAACCGTCTGAATCCTCAGATGCTCAGGTCTTCCAGATTGTAGTCGTGGACGTCGGCACGGGCCGCATCGTCCCAGGTCCATGTTTCACCACTCTCCACGTGTGGCTGATAGGCGAAGGGCATCTCGTCGGGAAAGCGCTGGCGGCGGGCATCGATGCCATAGCCGATCATGCGGGCGCGGCGGCGGATGCGTTCGGCATCATAGATCGTGGGCGCATTGTGGATGCCGCCACCGGCAACACCCAGTACCGAGCGACGGCGGTGGAAACCGAAGTTCACGGTCACGCGCCAGTCCGGGCTGGTGTTGGCGAAGGAGCCATGCACGACCTGGCGGTTGGTGATCACCACATCGCCCGGCGCACAGACCATCGGTACGGCATCGGGCAGGCGGTCCGACCCTGCGGCGGCGCAGATGCCTGCGATATCGACCTTGTTCAGCTTGTGCGTGCCCGGCAGCACCCAGACACCATTGGCCGGCGTGCAGCCATAGAGCTGGGCCATGAAGTTGAAACCGTGCGTGCCCTGATCCCAGGCGGGATCATCCCAATGGGTCACGCCATCCCGATGCCACGCGACGGAGGCACCCAGTCCGGGTTCCTTCAGGAAAAGCGCTTCGTTGAAGGGGACGAAGTCGTCGCCATTGATCGCGGCTGCGACACCCAGGATCTCCGGATGGCCGTAGACTCTCAGACAGGCCTCCGAGAACTGGAGCGAGCCAAGCGTCAGATAGACGATCTCCTCCGGTGCATCTGCCGCCGCCTTCGGCTCCGACATCTTGACCGGATGGCGCCCGGCAGCAGCATTGGTGCCGCCAAACGGGTCGCCCAGCGGTTTCGACCAGAAAAGGGTCGGGGCCTTGTTCCCGACGCCCATGGCCGGACGGCCCTGTGCATCCAGTTCGGCACCCTTGTGGACAGGGAACCGTGACCGCAGCTGGTTCACGTCCGCTTCTATGTCGGCCAGTTCGTCGGGCTTCAGCACGCCTTCGAAGACGTAGAAGCCACAGCGCCAGTAGGCCTCGACAATGTCCGGATGCAGGGCACCCTTGCCGACAAAGCGAATGGGACCGCGATTGCCGAGCGTCATCGCGCGTTCCAGACCTTCGGCCTGATAACGCTGCATCTCCGCTTCATCAGCGCCGAAATCGACGCCCGTCGGGTGTGTGGGTGCATTCATGGTCCGGCCCTCCCGCTGCCGCAGTCCTGTTTCCGGAAAGCGTAGCGGCGCGATGCCGCTACGTTAACCGCAAAGTCTGCAGGGGCCGGTTGCGCAGGCTCAGCCCTTCAGGACGCTCTGCAGCTTCATGGCGACGCCCATGTTCCCCTCGATCTTCAGCTTGCCCATCATGAAGGCCGTGGTGCCGTCGAGGTCGCCGTTCACCATCGCCAGGAAGTTCTCCTTGGAGATCTTCATGGTGCAATCGGCGTCCTTGTCCTCGTTGGTGACCGTGTTCGGGCTGGAGGTACCGTCCAGGAAGATCACCCCATCATCGCCGAAATCGAACTTCAGCGTGGCATCCAGGCCCGAATCATCGCCGACGCGATCACGCATGCCTTCAGTGATTTCCTCGAGAGTAGCCATTGTCAGTCTCCGTATCGATCTGCTGTTGACGTTGGCGGAAACACGACCACACCTGCCCAAAGCGCGCAACCCTGACCCTACGTCAGCTCAGAGCGGTTGAATCCGGACGGCGTCGCCCGGCCTCAGCACCCGGAGCAGATGCAGAAGATCGCCCGCAGAAAAAGCCACGCAGCCCTCCGTCGGGGTCATGGCCGGATGGGCGACATGAACGAAGACGGCACTGCCCGCCGACGGGCAAACGGGGCGGTCATTGTGGCCAATCGTCAGAATCAGGTCATAGAGGCCATCGGCACGCCATAAATGTTCGTGACCGTACCGGCTGGGCAGCGTGACAGGGCGGTTGTAGTGGGGACTTTCCGGATCGTCACACCAGCCCTGATGCGGCTGCACGGGTGTGGCCGGGATCCGTGTCTGTGGTCGGCCCAGACGGTCATGCCGGTAGAACAGCCGTCGCAGGGGGAAGAGACCGGCAGGTGTGCCGCCGTCGCCTTCCTTCTTCGTGCGGACTACGCCGGCGCGGCCCAGCGCGCAGGCGAACGACCAGCGACCGAACGTTGCGTAGCCTTCCGGATGCACGCGAAGCAGGGCCATGAGGGGCGCTGCGCTCTCAGTCTGCCGCTTCGATGCCGGAAAGTGCTGCCCGGTCCTGATCGAACTGCAGCTTGGCGAGCCGGGCATACAGCCCGTCCTGTTTCATGAGTTCAGTATGGGTGCCGCTGGCCACGACACAGCCACGGTCGATGACGACGATGCGATCCGCCTTCAGCACGGTTGCCAGGCGATGCGCGATCACCAGTGTCGTGCGCCGGTGCATCAGCTTGTCCAGGGCCTGCTGCACCATGCGCTCAGATTCCGCGTCCAGTGCCGACGTCGCCTCGTCAAGCAACAGGATCGCCGGATCGCGCAGGATTGCGCGCGCAATCGCGATGCGCTGGCGCTGACCGCCGGACAGGCGCTGGCCACGTTCCCCCAGTTCGGTGGCATAGCCTTCCGGCAGGCGATCAAGGAACTCCGCCGCACCTGCCGCCTGCGCGGCGGCATGAACTTCTGCATCCGTGGCTTCGGGACGGCCATAGCGTATGTTCTCCATCGCGGAGGTGCCGAACATGACAGCGTCCTGTGGCACCAGACCAAAGCGCTTGCGCACTTCCGACGGATCCGCGGTGGTGATGTCGACACCGTCCAGTGTGATGGTTCCGGAATTGGGATTGTAGAACCGCAGCAGCAACTGGAACACGGTCGACTTGCCGGCACCACTGGGCCCGACCAGCGCCACGGTCTCCCCGTTCTTCACGTCCAGCCCGAAGCCATCCAGGGCGGCAATCTCGGGGCGCGAGGGATAATTGAAGTGGATGTCGGTGAAGCTGAGCCGCCCCTCCGGCGTGTCCGGCAGGAAAGCGGGATTGGCCGGGACGCTGATTTCCGGCACCACCTGCGACAGCTCGATCAGCCGCTCCGTCGCACCGGCCGCCCGTTGCAGGTCGCCCCACATCTCCGACAGGGTGCCGACCGACCCGGCGACGACGATGGCGTAGAAGACGAATGCCGTCAGTTCGCCGCTGGACATGGTGCCGTCGGCCACATCGGTGGCACCAAGCCAGAGCACGGCATCGATAGCGCCGAAGATCAGCAGGATGATGACGGCCGTCAGCCAGGCGCGTACGGCGATCCGTTTCCGCGCCACGGCGAAGGTCTCGCCAACCGCGTTGCTGAATCGCTTCCTCTCGAATTCCTCCTGCGTGAAGGCCTGCACGGTCTGGACCGCGTTCAGGCTTTCCTCGGCCCGGGCATTGACTGCTGCCACCTTGTCCTGGCTCAGCCGCGACAGCTTGCGCAGCCGACGCCCGAAGAAGATGATCGGCACCACGACGATGGGCACCATGGCCAGGACAAGCCCGGCCAGCTTCGGGCTGGTGATGATCAGCATCGCCAGGCCGCCGATGAACATCAGCAGGTTGCGCAGTGCCATCGAGGCGCTGGAGCCGACGACCGTCTGGATCAGTTCGGTATCCACGGTCAGGCGGCTCATCACCTCGCCGGTCTTGGTCTGCTCGTAGAAGTTCCGGTCCAGGCCGATGACGTGGCGATACACAGCCTTGCGAATGTCGGCGACGATCCGCTCTCCCAGCCAGGTGACCGTGTAGTAGCGGGCGAAAGTGAAGGCGGCGAGCAGGGTGAAGACGCCGAACAGGGCAATGAAATACTCGTCCAGCAGCTGTCCATCGGACGTGCCGAACCCATTGTCGACCATCCGTCGCACCGCCTGGCCGATGGCCAGTGTCGCGGCGGCGGCACCGGTCAGCGCGATGACCGCGCACATGATCTGCAGGCGATAGGGCCGCGCGAAAGGCATCAGGCCGCGCAGGGCGCTGATCTTCTTCGGCTTCGGGCGCCCGGTCTTCTCGTCATTGGTCTGACCCTGGTCAGTCGAAACGGTTTCTTCCGTCATGTCGCCCCGCGCTGAATCCCATGTTCCTCGCGCCCTTCCAGGTCGCGATGGCCGGACACTACTGCCGACGCGCCGGGACGCCAAGGGGGGCGCGTGGTCGCGGCAGTGGCCAGCGTCACGCTCGTGCCGTTATCCGGCCTCGTTTTCGGAATATCCGGAACTCGCGCGGATCGAGTATTGATTCGGCCTTGAAACCCGAAAATGTTACAGTTCAGTTACGAACCAGAAAGCAAGATGACGCGCAACGTGCCGGAGGGGTCCAGGTGCTGCGCCAAAGTCATCAGATTGGGCGGGGGGGGGACAGGCATGGCATTCAGGCACTGTGAGTCGTGCGAAGGGCTGATCGCGAGCCGGGCAACCGTATGCCCGCACTGTGATCTCCCGCTGACCGACACCGAACTTCTGATGGAGACGCCAAACAGGGTTTCTGGCTCCAGTAGCTGGATAACATTGCTGTTTGTCCTGATTGCCGTCGTCATGCTCGCCGACGTGACAGAGTTCATGAACTGAGCTGGATTTCTCCGTCCCCTGATACGCGCCCATCCTCCCCGTTCAGATCGTGTCGCGCTGGCGGAATCCGGTCGGCAATGGATCGGGCAGGGGGCCGGGCTGGCCAATCGCCTGTTCCACCTTCGCCGCTGGCGGGCCCTTGCGGCAGCGGCGCAGCAGTTCGTTGATCTGGCGGCCTTCGCCAACCATCTGGGCTTCGACGGTGCCGTCCAGGCGGTTGCGGACCCAGCCGGTGACACCCAGTTCCGCCGCATTGCGACAGGTGAAACCGCGAAACCACACACCCTGAACACGTCCGTGAAACACCACATGCAGGGCGCTGAGGCCGGAAGGTTCGCTGGTCATGGTCGGCTCCACTGGGGGGGCGCTGTTCTGCAACATGGACAGAACGGGGTCAGGGACCATATAGAACGCTTCAAACCCCGCGTGACAACCGCCTGGAAGGCGCAATTGCGACTCTGAAACATGGAACCCCTGCCCTTCATAAAGATGCACGGTCTCGGCAATGATTTTGTCGTGCTGGATGCGCGCCGGCAGCCGATCACGCTGACACCCGGCATCATCCGGGCAATCGGCGACCGTCGGCACGGTGTGGGGTTCGACCAGTTGCTGACCCTGATGCCGAGCGACAGCGCCGCCTGCTACATGCGTATCGACAATTCCGATGGCTCGCCTGCCGGGGCCTGCGGCAACGGCACCCGCTGCGTCGGACGTCTGTTGCTGGAGGAAAGCGGCGGCGAAACGGTCGATATCGACAGTCCGGGGGGGCGTCTGCAGGTGTCCGGTGCCGGGCAGGGGCTGTTCACTGCCCGGATGGGTCTGCCCCGCTTCGGGTGGCGGGACGTTCCCCTGGCGCGGGAGATGGACACGCTGCACCTCGACCTGACAGTTGGTGATCTGTCCGATCCCGTGGCCGTTTCCATGGGCAACCCGCATGTCGTGTTCTTCGTGCCCGATGCGGAGGCCGTGCCGTTGTCGGAGGTTGGTCCGACAATCGAGAATCATGACCTTTTTCCCGACCGTGTGAATGTCTCTGTCGCAAGCCAGCGTGCCGACGGCAGTTTCCGCCTGCGTGTTTTCGAACGCGGCGCAGGTATCACCCAGGCCTGCGGCTCCGGCACCTGCGCGACCTATGCGGCGGCACGGGCACGGGGTCTGGTCGATGGGCCTGTGCGGATCGACCTCGACGGCGGCCCGCTCTGGATGGACATGGATGCGGATGGGGCGGTGCTGATGACCGGTGCAGCCAGCCTGAGTTTCCATGGCATCATCGACCCGGGCGTGCTGTCGGGTGCAGCAGCATGAGCGGACCGGAGATCGTGACATTTGGCTGCCGCCTGAATGCCTGGGAGGCGGAGGTGATGCGGGGTCATGCCAGCATGGCGGACCGCGATGACGTCATCGTCGTCAACACCTGCGCCGTGACCGCCGAAGCCGAGCGTCAGGCGCGTCAGACGATCCGCCGTCTGCGCCGCGAGCGTCCGGAAGCGGAGATCGTGGTCACCGGCTGCGCGGCCCAGATCGCGCCGGAAACCTGGGGGGACATGCCGGAGGTCGACAGGGTTGTCGGCAATCGGGAGAAGCTGGATCCGGCGGCTTTCACCCAGGGCACCAATGATCCGGTGCTGGTGCAGGACATCATGCAGGTCAGCGAGACCGCCGGGCACCTGATCGAAGGCTTCGACGGGCGCGCGCGTGCCTTCCTGCAGGTCCAGAACGGCTGCGACCATCGCTGCACCTTCTGCATCATTCCCTTCGGGCGCGGCAACTCACGCTCCGTCCCCATCGGTGTCGTGGTTGACGAGGCGCGCAAGCTGGCAGCGCAGGGGGTGCGGGAGGTCGTGCTGACCGGTGTCGACATCACGTCCTATGGTCCGGACCTGCTGGGAAAGCCGACCCTTGGGCAATTGTGCCGTCGCCTTCTGGCCATGGTGCCGGAGATCGCGCGTCTGCGCCTGACCTCCATTGATCCGGTCGAGGTCGATGCGGACCTCTGGCGACTGATCGCGGAGGAGCCGCGTCTGATGCCGCACCTGCATCTCTCGCTTCAGGCGGGTGATGACCTGGTGCTGAAGCGGATGAAGCGCCGCCACAGTCGCGATGACGCAATCCGGTTCTGCGCGGAGGCCCGGCGGCTGCGACCCGACATCGTGTTCGGTGCTGACCTGATCGCCGGGTTCCCGACCGAGACCGAGGAAATGCACCGCAACTCCTGTCGTCTGGTGGAGGATTGTGATCTGACCTGGCTGCATGTCTTTCCCTATTCGGAGCGTCCGGGAACACCCGCTGCCCGCATGCCTGCCGTGCCGAAGCCGGTGCGGAAGGAACGCGCCGCGACCCTGCGGGCACTCGGGTCGGCGGCGGCTGCGCGACATCTGGCGGCACAGATCGGTCGACCCCTGGAGGTGCTGGTGGAAACCGCCAGCAAGGGGCATTCGGCCCATTTCGCCAGCGTCCAGTTGCTGGGGGAGGCGACGCCCGGGAATATCGTCCGGGCCGAAGGTGTCGGTGTCGAGGGCGAGATACTGCAGGCGAGGGCGGCCTGATGGCGGATCAGGAACGCAAGGGCTGGTTCGGACGCCTGAAGGACGGGCTGAAACGCTCCACAGGTCAACTGACCGGCAGCATCAGCGCCGTCTTCACCCGGCGGAAGCTGGATGACGAGGCGCTGGAGGATTTGGAGGAGATCCTGATCCGTGCCGACCTGGGGGTGCAGGCGGCGGCGCGTATCACCACGGAGATCGCAAAGGGGCGCTACGACAAGGATGTCACGGACGAGGAAGTGCGTGGCGCGCTGGCTGATTCCGTCGCCAGCACACTGAAGCCGGTGGCGCTGCCGCTGGAACTGGATGTGGACAGGAAGCCGAACGTCGTTCTGGTGGTTGGCGTCAACGGCGTCGGCAAGACCACGACCATCGGCAAGATCGCCCATCATCAGCGGGAGATCGGTCACAAGGTCGTGCTGTGTGCCGGGGATACATTCCGCGCGGCTGCCATCGACCAGTTGAAGATCTGGGGGGAGCGGACCGGGGCGGAAGTGGTGGCGCGGGAGAGCGGTGCAGACTCCGCCGGTCTTGCCTTCGATGCCCTGAAACGCGCGCGGGAAGTGTCTGCCGACCTGTTGCTGATCGATACGGCGGGACGGCTGCAGAACAAGGCCAACCTGATGGCCGAACTGGAGAAGATTGTTCGCGTCCTGAAGAAGCAGGACGAGAGTGCACCGCACGCCGTGCTGCTGGTGCTGGATGCGACAACCGGGCAGAACGCGGTCAACCAGGTGGAGGTCTTTCGCGACGTCTGCCAGGTCACCGGCTTGGTGATGACCAAGCTGGATGGCTCGGCCCGGGGGGGCGTGCTGGTCGCGGTGGCGGAGAAGTTCGGTCTGCCTGTCCATTATGTGGGTGTCGGTGAACAGGCGGAGGATCTGCGCCCCTTCGATGCCGATGAATTCGCGCGTGCGCTCTGCGGCGTCGCTGACTGAAGGCCATGTCCGAAACCCTTCACGGAACTGTTGTCGCGCTCAGGGGTGCCGGGGTCCTGCTGCGTGGCCCTTCCGGGGCGGGCAAGTCTGATCTGGCGCTGCGCCTGCTGGCAGAAGGCTGGCAGATGATTGCCGACGACAGGGTGCTGCTGGCTCCGCAAGGAACCGAACTACACGCCACGGCGCCCGCCAAACTGGGCGGATTGCTGGAAGTGCGCGGCATTGGCGTGATCAGACTGGAATCTGCCCAGCGACTGGAAGCTGCACCCCTTCGACTGGTGGTCGATCTTGTTCCGACACGTGAAGGGATCGCGCGCATGCCGGAGCCGGAAAACTTCATGTATGCGGGTATCGGGACGCCCCTCATCCGGCTATACCCTTTCGACGCTTCCGCGACCGCCGGATTGACGATGGCACTGGCTGTTGCTCTGAACCCACACAAGCTATTGGAATGAGCCAGAACATGACCGAACATGTTGAGAAGGATGAACTTCTTCTCGTCACCGGGCTTTCCGGCGCAGGCAAGAGTTCCGCGCTGAAGATGCTGGAAGACATGGGTTGGGAGGTTGTGGACAACCTGCCACTGTTCCTGCTGCCAGCCCTGCTCGGACGGGACGGGGGAACCCAGGACGATGGCAAGCGCCGTTGCCTCGCCATCGGGATCGACAGCCGCACCCGTGATTTCGACTCCGATCAGCTCGACGTGCAACTGACGGCGCTACGCCAGACCGGTGAGATCAATGTCCGGTTCTGTTTCTTCACCTGCGACGCGGATGTGCTGCAGAACCGGTTCACGGAGACACGGCGTCGCCATCCGATGGCATCCGACCGGACGGTGGCCGACGGCATCCGCATCGAGCAGGAGATGTTCGCCGGACTGCAGGACCGGGTAGATCGCGTGGTGGACACGACCGCGCTGTCGCTGCCCGACCTCAGGGAACACCTGCGGCGACTTTTCGACCTGAGTGAGGAGCAGCGCACCCAGATTCATGTCATGTCATTCTCGTTCCGGCGCGGGCTGCCACGGGCGGCGGATCTGGTGTTCGATGTCCGCTTTCTGGACAATCCCTATTATGTTGCGGAGCTGCGGGAGGGTACGGGCCTCGACGCGCGGGTACAGGATCACATCATGACGGATCGGGGCTGGAAACCATTCATCGAGAAACTCGATGACATGCTTTCCTTCCTGCTGCCGCGCTACGCCAGCGAGGGAAAGTCGTACCTGACGATCGCGATCGGGTGCACAGGTGGTCGGCACAGGTCGGTTTTCACGGCGGAGCAGATTGCTGCACGCTTGCGTGGAGATGACACTCGTGTGACCGTTCGCCATCGTGATCTGCCCTGACCGGCAGCATCGCCAACAGGGCAAACGGAGACAGGAACCGATGATTGGCATGGTTCTGGTAACGCATGGTCGATTGGCGGAGGAATTCATTGCCGCCACCGAACACGTGGTGGGTGCGCAGGACAATGTCCGCGCAATATCCATCGGACCGGACGACGACATGGAACAGCGCCGCAAGGACATCATGGAGGCGGTGTCGGCGGTCAATGACGGCAACGGCGTGGTTCTGCTGACCGACATGTTCGGGGGCACACCCTCCAACCTGGCCATTTCGATGATGGACCAGGGGGAGGTCGAGGTGATCGCGGGCATGAACCTGCCGATGCTGATCAAGCTCGCGACGGTGCGGGAGAAATCAACCCTGCGGGAAGCGGCGGCCATCGCGCAGGAAGCGGGGCGGAAGTACATCAATGTTGCCTCGCAGGTGCTGAACGGGGGCGATCAGTGACAGCTCGTGTGGTCAGACGGCTGACCATCTGCAACGAGAAGGGGCTGCATGCGCGCGCGGCAGCCAAGTTCGTGACCTGCGTTGCGGCCTGGAATGCGCATATCACTGTCGAGAAGGATGGCACATCCGTGACCGGCGATTCGATCATGGGTCTGATGATGCTTGCTGCATCAAAGGGGACGGAGATCTGCGTCACTGCCGAGGGGCAGGATGCGGAGGAGGCCGTCGGGGCGCTCGGCGACCTTGTGTCGGGACGTTTCGACGAAGGCCGTTGACGGACCGCGCGGGCCAGGCATTCGGTGGACTTGGTGTCGCCGACGGTATTGCAATCGGCCCGGCGCACGTCGTCGAGGGTGGTAGCGACAGGGTTGTCGAATACCGGGTCTCGGCCAGTGATGTCGCCGCGGAAATCCGACGGTTCGGAGATGCCACGGCTGCCGCTCTGGAGCAGTTGGTGCAGCTTCGCAGGCAATCGGAGCACATCGGTGGTGCCGCCGGGGAGGAGATGGGTTATCTGCTCGCCGCGCACGCCAGCATGCTGGAGGGGTCGCGACTGACCCGTGGCGTCGAAGCGGCTATCCGGGACCGCCGTGTGAATGCCGAAGCCGCAGTCGAGGCCGAGATTTCGCGCATTGCCCGACAGTTCAGCGCCATTGCCGATCCCTACCTTGCGGCACGGGGCGATGACGTGCGCGATCTGGGACGGCGCCTGATCCGAACGCTGGGCGGCGCGCGGACGGAGCCCTTTGCCGGTGTGGCGCCAGGTTCAGTGGTGATCGCCCATGAAGTGACCCCAGCGGACACGGCAGCGATGGCACCGGGCAAGGTTGCCGGGATCGTGGCGGAGATCGGCGGGGCGGATGGTCATACGGCGATCCTGGCCCGTGGCCTCGGGCTGCCAGCGGTTCTCGGCGTTTCGGATCTGCTGGAATCGGTGAACCAGGGCGACATGGTCATCGTCGATGGTCAGGCCGGGGTGGTACATGTGCGTCCCGACAGGGGGACTATCGAGGAGTACCGTCGCCAGCGAACCGCGTTGCAGCGAAAGCGGCGTGCGCTGGCCAGGCTGACAGACCTGCCATCGGAGACCCGCGACGGCGTCGCCGTGCATCTGCAGGCCAATATCGAATTGCCGATCGAGGCGGAGCAGGCCATCGGACTGGGGGCGGAGGGGATCGGTCTGCTGCGCAGCGAGTTCCTGTTCATGGCCGCGGAGACGGAGCCCGATGAGGATACCCAGTACCGTCAGCTCGCGTCGCTGGTGGAGGGGATGCAGGGCCGGACGGTGACCATCCGCACATTGGACGTGGGCTTCGACAAGCTGCCGCAGTCGATGGCGGGTGACCTGCCGCCAGGTGACAATCCTGCCCTTGGTCTGCGTGGCATCCGGCTGTCGCTGATGCGCGCCGCGTCCCTGGAAAACCAGCTTGCCGCGATCCTGCGCGCCGGGGCGCATGGCCCCGTTCGAATCCTGTTGCCCATGATCACGTCGGTCAGCGAGATCGACGCGGTGCGCGGCCTGCTGGCCAAGGCGGCGCGGCGGCTGAAACGCCGGAAGGTGCGGATCGCCGATCCATTGCCGCCGCTGGGCGTGATGATCGAGGTGCCAGCCGCTGCGCTGTCGGCCGATGCCCTGGCACGGGCGTGCGATTTCTTCTCCATCGGGACCAACGATCTGACCATGTACACACTGGCCCTGGATCGCACGAACGAGCAGGTGGCAACACTCTATGACCCGCTGCATCCGGGAGTGCTGCGCCTGATGCAGTTCGCCGTCGCCGCAGCCCTGCGTGCCGGTATCCCGGTCAACGTCTGCGGTGAGATTGCCGGTGATCCGCGCTTTTCGCCACTGCTGGTCGGTCTCGGCATTCGCGACCTTTCCATGGCCGTGGGCAGCATTCCGCAGGTCAAGCAGCGTATCCGGCGTCTGGATACCGTCAGCGCCTCCGAACACGCCGACAATGTCATGGCGCAGACCAATCCCCAGCGCTCGGCGGAGGTTCTGGATGACTTCGGCTGATGGTGTGGGGGGCGACTGGCTGCAGGAACTGCTGGCCGGAGACCGGCGCGCGCTGGCGCGGGCGATCACGCTGGTGGAGAACGAGGGATCTGCGGCGACGGAGGTCCTTGCCGCCATTCGGGGGCATCTGGGGCGGGCGATTACCGTCGGTTTCACCGGGCCACCTGGTGCCGGCAAGTCGACTCTGGTCAACGCCTTCGTGCAGGTGCAGCGCGCAAGGGGGCGGACGGTCGGGGTGGTTGCCGTCGATCCGTCGAGCCCGGTGACCGGTGGCGCAATCCTGGGCGACCGGATCCGGATGACCGGCCATTCCGGTGACAGGGGCGTCTTCGTGCGGTCGCTGGCCAGTCGGGGCCATCTGGGTGGATTGTCGCGCTCCGCCGTCCGGGTGATCGACTGCATGGATGCCGCGGGGCTGGATGTTGTCGTGATCGAGACCGTTGGCGCGGGGCAGTCCGAGGTAGAGATTGCTGAAGTCGCCGACATCAAGGTGGTCGTTGCGGCACCGGGTCTGGGAGACGACGTTCAGGCCATCAAGGCCGGCATTCTGGAGATTGCCGACGTTCTGGTCGTCAACAAGGGTGACCATCCGCTGAGCGCCCAGACGGCGCGTTATCTGAAGACCATGGTCGGGATGCAGGCGCGGGAACCGGCAACAGAAGTGCTGCGCACGGTCGCCACGACGGGGAAGGGTGTCGAGGCGCTGGCCGATGTCATTGATCGCCTCGGCCAGCACCGCCGTGCCCAGGCCCCGATGACACGAACCCGGCGCGTGCTGATCCGTGCCGCGCAGGACCTGCTGCGCCAGCGTCTTGCCCAGGCTGCCCCGGAGGAGATCGACGGGCTTGCCCGCGCCCTGCTGGCAGGCGAAAAGACAGTCGAGAGTGCCGCACTGGAACTGGTCCGGCAGATGCTGAAGGAACCGTCATGAGCCTGCTGCGCCCGCTTGTCCGCGACCTGATCCACACCTTGCCGGATTCGAAGATCCGGGAGGTTTCGCTGTTCGGGGAGGGGCGCGAGGGCCTGATTCCCCTCTGGTTCGGTGAATCGGACGAGCAGACGCCCGACTTCATCAAGGATGCGGCGCGCCGTGCAATGGACGAGGGCGCGACCTTCTACGCACCGAATGCCGGTGTTGCCCCGTTGCGGGCGGAGATTCAGGCCTACATGACCCGGCTGTACGACCGGCCCTTCGACCTGGACCGGTTCGTGGTCACGGCGTCGGGCATGAATGCCATCATCCTGACGTTCCAGGCGCTGGTGGATCCGGGCGACAATGTGCTGGTGGTGACGCCTGTCTGGCCCAACTGCCGGGAGACAGTCGCCATCATGGGCGGGGAGGCGCGTGACGTTGCGCTGCAGGAAACGGAGGGGCGCTGGCATCTCGACCTGGATCGCCTGTTCGATGCGGCCGACGACCGGACGCGCGCGATCTTCATCAACAGCCCCGGCAACCCGACCGGCTGGATGATGCCGGAGGACCAGCGCGATGCGATCCTGTCCTGGGCCCGGGAACGCGGCATCTGGATCGTGGCGGACGATGTCTACGCCCGACTGGTCTATGATCGCCCGCATGCGCCCGCCTTCGTCGAGGTGGCGGAGCCGGATGATCGGGTGATTGCCATCAACAGCTTTTCCAAGAGCTGGTCGATGACGGGCTGGCGGCTTGGCTGGATCACGGCCCCCGCGTCGCTGCTGACCGATCTGTCGAAGCTCAACGAATACAATATCGCCGGACCAACGACCTTCGTGCAGCACGCAGGGGCGGTGGCACTGCGGGACGGTGATGGATACGTGAATGATCTGGTGGAGCGGCTGCGCCGTCGCCGGGACCTGGTCGCCCAGGGACTCAGCCAGTTCTCCCGCGTCCGCGTCGCATCCCCGGAAGCGGCCTTCTATGCCTTCTTCTCGGTCGATGGGGTGACAGACAGTCTCGCACTGGCACGCCGACTGGTGGAGGAAGCCGGCGTTGGACTGGCCCCCGGTATCGCCTTCGGCCAGCAGGGAGAGGGCTATCTGAGGCTCTGCTTTGCGTCATCGGAGACGGCATTGTCGACCGCACTTGACCGGATGCGACCGCTTCTCGACAGCTGACCCGCTGGCATTCGATCCCTCGGATCGTGGCCTCTCGAAATCGGACTTTGTTCAGGTCCGGAAATTGCAACACCCTGTTAAGTCCCGTCTGCTACGCAGATGAATGGAGGCTTCTCGATGGGTGTCGGCTCGGTCAAAGGCAGGAAGGGTGGCAAGGGTCCAGTAATGGATCCCGTTACCCTGCGCTTTGACGACTGCGAGCTGGAGGGGCGGTTCCGTTCAAGCTGGCACAGTGCGACACGATCACTGGGGTTCTGGTGGCGCGCCGGATCGACGGTGTACTACATTCTCTTTTCGGTCCTGCTGACCTTGTTCGATCCCGATTTCAGCACCTCTCTGAACGCGATCCATCTGTTCATCTGTCTGCCGATTGCAGCAATCACGACCATCGCGCCGATGATCTGGCCGCGCCTGGAGCGATACTGCAATCCGGTTTTCCTGGGCCTGCTGACACTCATCTTTCTGGTGGAATGTCTCCAGTTGCGCGCTGCGGACACGCCGGTCGCCTATCTCTATCTGTTCAATGCGACCGTGATCATGATCTTCACGCAGCAGTTTCCCAGTAACCGGCTGACGGCAACGATCCTGCTGTCGCTACTCTTCGGGCTGATCGCGGGGCTGTCCATTTACACATTCGGCGGCAGTTCTTTCGGTCGGGAGATTCCCATGCTGCCCTTCGGCGGCATCCTGATTGCCTTCACGATCATCGGGATGTTCTCGGCCTACAACAAGGAACTGTTCGTTCGCCGGAACTACCATGCCATCCAGTCGCTGAAGCTGGAGAACGCGCGCTCCGAGAAACTGGCGGACGATGCGGTCGCTGCGCTGGAGTCCAAGTCACGTTTCCTGGCGGTGGTCGGCCACGAATTGCGGACGCCGCTGAACGCCATCATCGGCTTCTCGGAACTGATGATCTCCGGCGTGATCGGAGAGGTCAGGCCGGCAAAGGCTGCGGGCTATGTCAACAATATCCATCAGAGCGGCAAGCACCTGATGGGACTGGTGGAGAGTGTTCTGGACTACACCCGAACGGGATCCGGGATGATCCGGCTGACCGAGGAGGTCATCACGCCACGCCTGCTGATCGATCATGTCACCGCCGAGGTCGAAAGCAGACTGTCGCTGCGGCACCAGACGCTGGATGTCCTGGTTCCCGACGATGTTCCCGGCCTGCGCGTCGATACGCGGCAGATCGGTCAATGCCTGGCAAACCTGCTCTCCAATGCGTCCAAGTTCTCCGCCATCGGCAGTGAGATCCGCTGCAAGGTGAAGGTGACGGATAATCGGCAGCTGAATATCATCGTCATCGATTCAGGCCAGGGCTTTGACGACGGCAATACCGAACTGCTGTTCGATCCCTTCGCGCAGGCAGACAATGGCCTGAACCGACGAGTCGAGGGGTTTGGGATCGGTCTTCCGCTGACACGGGCGCTGATGCATGCGCACGACGGTGATGTCCGGATCAGCAGTCGGCCAGGCGTCGGGACGGTGGCCACGCTGATCTTCCCGGCGGAGCGCACCGTGCGGGCCGACGACGCCCGGCACACGACTGCCGCCTGACGCGGAATCTCCGCCCCGCTGTTTGCCCCCTTGCCAGCATGTCCGCGGCAGGCAGAATGGCGCTCATTCAGATCATGCCCGGGGAGGGGTTTCATGAACCGTCAGGTCATCATCCAGGAATTGCCGAACGGCGAGCTGACCACCGGGCATTTCGCTGTTCAGGACGGTCCCGTGCCGGAACCTGCGGAGGGGCAGGTGCTGGTCCGAACCATCCTGATTTCCATCGACGCGGCCAATCGTGCCTGGATGCAGGGCGCGACCTATCGGGAGGCCGTGAAGGCCGGGGACGTCATGCATGGCTACATCATCGGACAGGTGATCCGTTCCGCCGATCCTGCCTTCGCGAAGGGTGATCTGGTCGGCGGGGAGGGACGCTGGGCGGAACAGGTGCTCTGCAAGGGCAAGCTGCTGGAAAAACTGCCCGATCACCGCCCGATCTCGCATCTCATCTCCCTGCTCGGCATCGCGGGCAAGACGGCCTATCACGGGCTGGTCAATGTCGGACTGCCGAAACCGGGGGAGACGGTGGTGGTCTCCGCCGCTGCCGGTTCCGTCGGCATCTTCGTCGGTCAGATTGCCAAGGCGCTCGGCTGTCGCGCAGTCGGTATCGCCGGAGGCGCGGAGAAATGCGCCTGGCTGACGGAGGAACTTGGTTTCGATGCGGCCATCGACTATCGCGGCGGCAACCTGTTCCGGGAACTGCGTGCGGCCTGTCCGGACGGCGTCGATGTCTACTTCGACAATGTCGGCGGCGAGATCCTGGAGACCGTTCTGTTCCAGATGAACCTGAAGGGTCGCGTGGTCTGCTGCGGTGCGGTCAGCCAGTACAATGCCACCGCGCCCACGGGGCCACGCAACCTGCCGGGCCTTGTGGTGGTCAAGCGGCTGCGGATGGAGGGCTTCATCGTCATGGACTTCGCCGATCAGGACGCCAAGGCGGTGGCTGACCTGAGCGGCTGGGCCGCCAGTGGCCAGATCAAGGTGGTCGAGGACATCGTGGAGGGGCTGGAGAACGCGCCTGCCGCACTGGTTGGCCTGCTGGCCGGGGAGAATCGCGGCAAGCGCATGGTGCGCGTGGCTGCCGACCCGGCGTGACGCAGATGAACCGGAACCCTTGGCAAACCGCCCATGCGGCGGGCGACCTGCGCGCGCATGTGCGCGCCTGCGTGGACGCATTCGAACGTCATCCGCCGGAACGCACCCGGCTGAAAGAGGCTGCGGTTACCGTCATCGTGACGGAGAATGACGCCGGCACCCCGGTCTTCGTCCTGACCCAGCGGGCTTCGAAGATGCGCAACCATGCGGGTCAATGGGCCTTGCCGGGGGGGCGCATCGATCCGGGGGAGGATGCCGCCACCGCCGCCCGCCGGGAGATCGAGGAGGAGATCGGCATCACCATCGCGGAACACGACCTGTTCGGCCCCCTGGATGCCTATGTCACCCGTTCCGGCTATGCGATCACGCCCTTTGTCGCCTGGGCCGCGCCGGGCGCGCGCTTCACCCTCAGCCCGGCGGAGGTTCAGGCGCTGCACCTGGTGCCGCTGACGGACCTGGACCGGCCCGACTCACCGCAGTTCATCGATATCCCGGAGAGTGACCGGCCCGTGATCCGGCTGCCGATCATGGACCGTCACATTCATGCGCCGACCGCAGCGGTGCTGTACCAGTTCCGCGAAGTCGCCCTGCACGGCCGCGACACCCGCGTCGCCCATCTGGAACAGCCGGTCTTCGCCTGGAAGTAGGTGGGTTGCACGGGCTGACCGATCCCGGCTGCGTCGTCCGTGGACCGTTCCGCTCTGAGCAGCCGGAAAGAAGGGTAACAGTTTGGACCGGTTACATGGGTAACACTATCCGGCTTGTGTCAGTCCTGTGCCAAGATGCTTGCAGGCGCAGGGGCACTCGGTTATCTCGTTGCGTGTAAGGTGCCGGATCGGGGCGTAGCGCAGTCTGGTAGCGCACCGGTTTTGGGAACCGGTGGTCGTTGGTTCGAATCCAATCGCCCCGACCATCCGGCCACAGAGAGCGATCCGTCGGGGCCAACCTGCCGGGACCAGCAATTTCGACCGAAGGGTGATGACATGTCCGCGCGCATCTATCGTCCCGCCAAGAACGCCATGCAGTCCGGCAGGGCCAATACCCGCCACTGGCGCCTGGAATTCCGGGCCGACGCGGCCAGACATGCCGACCCGCTGATGGGCTGGACCAGCATCGCCGACACCCAGTCCCAGGTGCGGCTGGAGTTCGACACGAAGGAACAGGCTGTCGCCTACGCGGAGAAGCACGGCATCGACGCCCGCGTCCACGAACCCCGCGAGCGCAAGCTGAAGCTGCGCGCCTATGCCGACAATTTCGCCTACAACCGGGTGATCTGACAGCGGACTGCGCTTCCCGCCCGGTTTCCGCTATCCTGACCCCCGACGCGCCCTTAGCTCAGCTGGATAGAGCACGAGCCTTCTAAGCTTGGGGTCGCAGGTTCGAGTCCTGCAGGGCGCGCCAATTCTCCGATCTCACGGTAGTTCGCTGCGCTCAGACCTCCGATGGGGCGCCCAGTCGGGCGGTCGCGCCGTCGCGCTCCTGGCCCGCCGTGGTTCGCAGTCTCTCTTTCGAGGCCACCAACCTTCCATCCTCCTGTCGTTCATCGGACACTCGCAGGGCTGCTCCGCGCCAGTGCCATGGCCCCGAACCCGACGCTTGCTATAGTCGTCCGACAGATGAGCAACCGGGGAGGGGAGCCATATGACCGGTCCGAAGATGCCGATTTCCAGTGCGCGCGTGGGTGAGGTGCTGGGGGAGTGTGAGACGGAGATGACGCCGCGGCGGTTGCTGGCCTATGCGTCGGGCCTGCTGCTTGGTGACGACGTCTACCTCGACGATGCGCGGCCAGGCGGTGCCGAGATGATGCCGGCCATGTGCGCGGCAGTGGAGTGGCCGCTGTCGGACGGCGCCGCGACCTCCGAATGCCTCGGCATCACGCTGGCGCAATACCGCAGCGTCGGGGTCCATGCGGAGCAGGACAGCATCTTCCACCGCCCGCCCCGCATGGGGGAGCGGCTGAGGACCACGGGTGTGCTGGAGACGCTGAAGCAGACCCGTGCCGGAGTCCTGATGACCTGCCGCTACGACACCACGGACAGCGATGGGCAGCCGGTCTTCACCAGCTACAACAGCGGCATGTTCCGGGGCTGGCGGCTGGATTGCGACCACGCGGGCACCTCGACACGCGAG
>Ga0070728_10002594_pt1 | contig 22015 bp, 19 predicted proteins | sample tdDd471_FD_66723 | JGI IMG/M metagenome (GOLD analysis project Ga0070728, IMG submission 66723) | Marine sediment microbial communities from the Atlantic coast under amendment with organic carbon and nitrate - tdDd47.1 | ecosystem: Environmental > Aquatic > Marine > Coastal > Sediment | place... | reverse complement strand
AGATTCAAAGAATGCTTGAGAACGGAATTGATGAATACGGCCTGATCCATTTCCGTGGAATCATGACGCGCATAATCCTTGAGGTCCTTGACTATTCGCTTGATCCGCTCCGAGCCTTCCAACACACTCTCGAAAAGGCGCGGCACCCGATCGCGAGCCTGACTGTATTTGAGGCCGCCAAGGGTAAAATCTCCGTTGTCATCATAATACCGATCCAGTGCCGGAATGGCCCCGGCCCACATGCGTGAAAGCAATTGGGAATTGAGCATGATGTAATTATTCGGGTTATTCACCTCATGCGCCACGCCTGACACCAGAATGCCAAGGCTGACCATCTTGCCCGCCTGTACCAGTTGCTCCTGTTTGAGATTGGCCTCCCGTTCGGCCTCCCGTTTTTCCGTAATATCACGGCAGGTGATAAGCGTGGTACCGTTCTGAATGGAGACCTTCTTGACGTTGACTATGAGTTCATGCTGACGGCCCAGCTTATCGCAGACGGACAACTCAATGTTGCGGATTTCACCGAACGCGGCCAGCCGGGTACGATCATAAAAGTTCTCACCAAGCAATGCAGATATCTCATCAAACCAACGCACTTCATGCTCGGTATAACCAAACACGGTCTTCACACTAGGACTGATATAAATGAAATGTCCATCATCATCGGTGATGAACACGGCGTCCGAAATACTGGCCAGAGTGATGCGGTGCAATGCCTCGGAGTGTTGCAAAGCTTCAACCCACTGGCGGTAGTCGGTAATATTACGATAACTCACCACCATGCCAATGGGCACACCGTCAGAATCCTTGAGCTTGGTAGCGGTGAGTGAACAGGGTATGGACTTGCCCGAGGCATCCCGACAGTCGGTTTCATAATCAGCCCTGTCACGTCCCATGAGCCGGGTCGAAGCCAGGCAGTGGACGCCGTCACATCCCTGACAGGGAAAAACTTCAAAGCACTTCTTGCTCTCGATATCATCGTGCCCGTGGCCGGACAATTCGGAAAAGGCGCGGTTGATCTTGAGGATGTTCTTCTTGTTGTCCGTGACTATCAGCCCGTCCACAGAGGTTTCGAACACCTGACTGAGTTCCATGTCGGCCCGTTCGAGATCGTCCTCAACCTGAGTCCGGTAGGAGCGTTCATCCTTGAGTGCATCGTGCGAAGATTTCAACTCCTCGGTGCGTTTCTCAATGATACCTTCCATACGATCATACAGGATGGTGCGTTTGCGCTCCCGACGCAAATCTTCAGTGATGTCACGAATAGTCGCTACCACGTATTGTTCATTATTAATGGTCACGGCCTTGAGAGAGACTTCGGTATCAATGAGCGTGCCATCCCCTTGCTTATCCTTCCAGAAAAACCGTTGGGGAGTCCCCTCGGCGGCGGCTCGTATCTTTTCCTGCGCCATGAGATGCGAATCACGGCCATTGGGCTGTTTGTCCGGAGCAAATTTCGCGGGAGAACGGCCAAGAATCTGTCCCTTATCCGCCTTCCAGATGCGGCACGCGCTCTTGTTACAATCAAAAAATGTATCTTGCAGGATGAGAATGCCATCAGACATGGCATCAAGTACCCCCTGATACTTGCCCAGTTCCGACTCTAGCTCCGCTATCCGTGTGCGCTGCGCCTCAATAATCGTCTGAGACTCCGCCATGTTGGTTGCCGTATCCATGCGCCCCTCCAAAGGTGGGTTCGACTCTTTGTTCCCCACTTAGCCCTGATTCGGAATCGGTGCAAGGTAGTGAGCGAAATGGCAACACAGCGAAATTTCACATGGAAAAACAGGCACGATCTGTTCAATGTCTCATTGTCTTGCGAGTGGAACTTCTTTCCCTTACAGTGGCGTTTCACTCGATAAAAAGGAGACACAAATGCAACTGATCTCATCCCAAATATCCGGCTACATGAAGCGGTCCTCCTGGATTCGCAAAATGTTCGAGGAAGGCATTGCACTGAAGAAACAGTTCGGTGAAGACGCTGTCAGCGACTTCAGTCTGGGCAACCCTGACCTGCCGCCGCCTGCAGTCATCAAAGAAGCTCTGACCGACTTGGCAGAACAAGCGGACAAGCCCTTTTTCATGGGCTACATGCCCAACTTCGGCTACCCCGACGTCCGTCAGCGGTTGGCCGAGGAAGTGAGCAAAGAGCAAGGAGTGGACGTCCCAGCCGACAGTCTGGTCATCACCTGCGGTGCAGCAGGTGCACTCAACTCCTTCTTCCGTGCCGTGCTCGGCCCGGGCGATGAAGTTCTGTCCCCGGCCCCCTTCTTTGTGGAATATGGTTTCTATTGTGAAAACCACGGCGCCTCGCTGGTCACTGTCCCATCCAAACCCCTGACGTTTGAACTGGACCTCGACGCCATTGACGCCGCCATCACGGACAAAACCCGTGTGGTGCTCATCAACTCGCCCAACAACCCCACAGGCGCAATCTACTCCCGCGAGGAGCTGGACGGTCTGGCCGCCATTCTGCACAAGCACAATGAAGGCCGCGACAAACCGATCTTCATCCTGTCCGATGAACCATACCGCTTCCTCGCCTTTGACGGCGTGAAGGTTCCGAGTCTTCTGGATGTCTACCCTTACTCGGTAGTCTGCTCATCCTTCTCCAAGAACCTGTCCATGGCAGGTGAACGTATCGGTTACGCATTGGTCAATCCGGCCATGGAAGACAAGGATACACTCGTGGGCGGCATCGTCCTGGCAAATCGCATTCTCGGTTTCGTCAACGCCCCGGCTCTGGCCCAGAAACTCCTTGGCAAGGCTTTGGGAAGCTCCGTGGACATCTCGATCTACGACAAGCGCCGCAAGGCCATGGCCTCGATTCTGGACAACGCAGGCTGTGAATACACCATGCCCAAGGGTGCCTTCTACTTCTTCCCCAAAGCTCCGGGCGGAGATGACGTGGCTTTCTGCGCCGCCCTCCAAGAAGAGAAGATCCTGGCCGTTCCCGGCACCGGATTCGGCTGCCCCGGATACTTCCGCCTCGCATTCTGTGTGGGGGAAGACGTTATCCTGCGCGCCAAAGACGGCTTTGCCAGAACCATGGGAAAATACAAATAACGACACGATCATATCAATAAAAAAAAGGGCTGCTTTCGGGCAGCCCTTTTTCATTTCAAGAAGTTAAAAAATTTGGTCCCCACCAGAGGTGTTCTTGAATAAGTTAAAATTCTTGTACTGGTATGCGCCATGGCGGCAATCTCAAGTGTCCTACTTATCAAATCTCAACCAATTGTTATATAAGAATTTAAAATTTAATTTTGCGTGTCGAAAAAGTTTGGCACGCCAAATGCTATAAAGAAAGCATCTTCCTTTTTTGCACTGAGAAAACAACAAGCCTCCGCAAGGAGGCTTTTCTCATTTCTGAAGGGGAAGTCCCTTCAAAGGTACTGGGAAAAAACTATTCAAACATACGCCAGTATTTATCCACGATGGCGTCCAGTTGTCCTTCTTCCTGAATTTCCCTGAAAGCCTTTTGCACGGCCTCCACAACTTCATCAGGAGTCTGGTTGCCAAATGCCATATAAAAATCTTCATCGAAAAGTGGCACTCGGGGAACCCAATAATCAGATGGTTGCCCTGATTGATTCAACCAATGGGCCAGCGACAGTCTGTCGCCAGTTGTCAGGTCAATGCGCGAAACACTCTCGGAAGACTTCAACTCGTTCTGCTGTTCACAGTTGACGGGAAACAAATTAACCCCATCCTCAAACCCCTGTGAAAGCAAAAAATGGTGAGTGGATGTTTCACGGGTCACACCGATTCGGTATTTCTTGGCCTCGGCCAGAGAGGAAAGCGCAATGTCTGTACGGTGTTTCGGACTGAAAAGGTGCATGTCGATGGACAGCCCTTCAATCTTGATCCATTTGAAATGAGGCTCTCTGACCGGAAGTTTGAAAATGGAATAGATAAGGACATTCTTCTGAGTTCGAGCCATGTCATACGCACGGGCCCACGGATACACTTCAAGCGAGTAGTCTAAGTCAGCCCTTTCCAGCGTAGCCCGGACGATTTCGGTCACCACACCGCCGACCTCCCCACCAATACTCTGGGTATAGGGCGGCCACTCTTCGGTGACAACTTTTATACTTCCACTGAAAGCTACTGTCGCCTGCATCAGGACCAAAGCAACAGCAATCACAAAACCGCGCACAATCCTTATCTCCCCGTTACATCCACGCTCTATCAAAACTCCGTTTAAAACGTCCACTTCTAGTATTCCTACACAGAAACTCTCATATTATGCAACATCTTAGATATGATTGTGCATAAAAATAGCCGGCCGAGAACCCTCGACCGACTATATAGTTTTTTCTATTTTTGACTATTTTTCGTACACGGCACCGCGTGAAGCAGAAGTAACAAGTTTGGCATAACGCCGCAGGAACGGCGACTTCACTTCCTTGATCACTGGCACATGGTTCTTACGACGTTCTTCCAATTCCGCATCGTCCACCAACAGATGAACCTTCCGCGCCGGAATGTCGATTTCAATCGTATCCCCGTTCCTGATCAACCCGCAGGGGCCGCCAGCCGCTGCTTCGGGCGAAATGTGCCCGATAGCCGCTCCACGTGTTCCGCCGGAGAACCGGCCATCCGTCAGCAGGGCCACGGATTCGCCCAGTCCCATGCCGGAAATGGCCGAGGTGGGAGTGAGCATTTCACGCATGCCAGGTCCGCCCTTGGGACCTTCATACAACACTACCACGACGTCACCGGATACGATTTCGCCACCGAGGATGGCCTCAACCGCGTCTTCCTCGGTTGTATAGACCTTGGCCGTGCCGGTGTTCCGCATCATCTCAGGAGCCACTGCGGACTGTTTCACACAACATCCTTCAGGAGCGATATTGCCGTACAGAATAGCGATGCCGCCCTCTTCTGAATACGGATTGTCGATGGGGCGGACGATCTCATTATTCGTAACCTTGGCATCAAGGTCCTTGAGATTCTCACCCAACGTCTTACCTGTGACTGTCATGACATCAAGATTAAGCAAGTCGCGTTTGACCAGCTCGGACATGACGCCCGGGATACCGCCGGACTCGTTGAGGTCTTCCATGAAATGCGGTCCAGCCGGGGACAATTTGCACAGGTTCGGTGTCTTCTTGCTGATCTCGTTGAACATCTCAAGGTTCAAATCGAGACCGGCCTCGGCAAACAGCGCGGGCAGGTGCAACGTCGTGTTGGTGGAACAGCCCAGTGCCATATCCATGGTCACGGCGTTATGCACGGATTTCTCGGTGACGATATCACGCGGCTTGATGTCGCGCTCCAGCATTTCCATAACCTGCATACCAGCCTGTTTGGCCAGCCGTACACGAGCGGACATGACTGCCGGAATGGTGCCGTTACCGGGCAGAGCCAGACCGATGGACTCGGACAGACAGTTCATGGAGTTGGCCGTGAACATGCCTGCGCAGGAACCGCAGGTCGGACAGGCAGACTGCTCGAACTCGGCCAGTTCCTCTTCGGTCATGGTGCCGGCCTTGACCTTGCCCACGCCTTCAAAAACATTGATCAGGTCAGCGGTCTTCTTGCGACCGGCCAGCATGGGGCCACCGGAAACGACCACCGCCGGGATATTCAACCGCAGGATTGCCATGAGCATACCCGGTACGATCTTGTCGCAGTTGGGAATGCACACGATGGCGTCAAACGGGTGGGCGGTTGCCATGATCTCCACGGAGTCGGCGATAATCTCGCGGCTCGGCAGGGACATGCGCATGCCTTCATGGTTCATTGCCAATCCATCGCACACCCCTATAGCCGGGAATTCCATGGGTGTGCCGCCAGCCAGCATGATGCCCTTTTTCACGGCTTCGGTAATGGTATCTAGGTGTACATGACCGGGAATAATCTCATTGGCTGCGTTACATACGCCAATCAACGGCCTGTCCATTTCTTCCTTGGACATCCCGGTCGCATACAACAGCGAACGGTGCGGGGCCTTTTCCAATCCACCAGTCATTTTTTTACTACGCATTAGATACTCCTCTAAATAAAAATTCGGATGGACAGTTCACTATCTCTGCCTTGTGTTGTCAATGGTTTTACCTCCGATGCTGCGCACACGGACTTCAAAAAAACACGAAAGCGGGCGCAAAGTGGCATACTGCACTTTGCGCCCGCTTTCGCGATGTCGACCGCACCTATTTCAAAAGGCTTCCAATGTCTTTGCCGAATTGCTGAACTTCATGAGTGGTCTTGGGACTACTGGCGCCTTCCGCACTGTTCTTGGCGATGCATATGGCGGTATCAAAATCAATTTTGCTCAAGAGTCCTTTTTCATTAAGAACATAAATAAGCCCTGCGAGAATATAATTATTCGTATGAGCTGTCCCCATAGCGTTTTCAATCATACTGAACATTCTGACAGAATCCATATCCCCGCACTCCTCACCTTGTTTGCAATTACAGAACACAATAGGCCACTGGCACATTGAGTTACGATATATAGCAACACTTCTAAAAAAAAGACAACCGTATCTTTGTTACAATGAAAGGCCCCTGCTAGGAGAAACAGGAGCCTTGGAGGAGCACATATTTTGTATGTCGGTTATCGTACCTTCAGACGTTAAGCGGCCTCGCTTTTGCGGGCTTTGCGGTATTCGACGATGTCGTCCACGGTGCAGACGGGCATGTTATGTTTCTTGCCAAAGTCGATGATCTCCGGGGTACGAGCCATGGTGCCGTCAGGGTTGGTGACTTCGCAGAGAACGCCGCACGGCTCCAGACCGGCCAAACGGGTCATGTCCACGGTGGCTTCGGTATGGCCGCCACGTTCAAGCACGCCGCCGGGACGGGCGCGGAGCGGGAACACATGGCCAGGGCTGGCTATATCCGCAGGCGTGGCGTTTCCGGCAATGGCAGTCTTGACGGTGGTGACGCGATCAGCCGCGGACACGCCAGTGGTCACGCCTGTGGCCGCCTCAATGGAAATGGTGAACGCTGTCTGATACTGGCTGCTGTTTTCATCAACCATCATGGGCAGTTCAAGGGACCGGATTTTTTCATCGGTCAGGCAGAGACAGACAATGCCGCTACATTCGCGAATGAGCATGGCCATCTGATCGTCAGTAAGGGTTTCTGCGGCGAAGATAAGATCGCCTTCATTTTCACGGTCTTCGTTGTCCGTGACAAGAATGCCACGACCTTCACGGAGTGCCGTGAGTGCGTTCTCGACCCGCTGGATGGGATCGCCGAACTGATTGAGTAGAGACTGATTCATCATGAATCTCCTGAAAGAGTATGAATGAATCAGGGCGCAAAGACAGGCAGTCGAGCACGTGTTCACACGTCACGACCTGACGCCGTGGGGAGCAGAAATGCTCGGCGGCGAATACGAGACTGCCTCATTCTCTTTCATCCGGACTGTTACCGTCGGCCCCGGATTCACACCGGGTCTGCTGGACCCTCCCAACAGAGGGAGGCGCTCGCGGGCTTTCTGGCAAGGCCAGATTACCGCCGGTGGGGACTTCCACCCCGCCCTGAGAACAAGTTGCGAAAGAATTAAGGACTTTCAAGCTCTTGTCAACTGATTCTCCTCAAAAAAATATCTATTTTCAAAACCCGTTGTATACAGCCAAAAAAAGAAGCAATCACATGTTGAGGAAGCCTTGCCCACACGCTTAAAAAGGGGTACTGCTTTCGTCCATGCATGAAATGTCAATAGTCGAATCCATCCTCGGCATCTTACGAGAAGAGATGGTCAAATATGACGGCCAGCGGCTCAAGAAAGTCACCATCAAAAACGGTCAATTGGCCGGTGCGGTGTCTGAATCCCTGAAATTTGCCTGGGACGCACTCATCCCCGGCGGCGAGTTTGACGGAGCAGAGCTGGAGATTATCGAGGTACCGGTCAAGGTCGCGTGCGGAGAGTGTGGCGAAGAGTTCAGCCCGGAGCATGCCAGGTGCATGCCCTGTCCCAAATGTGAGGCACTACTCGGCCACCACGTACTGGAAGGAAAAGAACTGTTGATCGATTCCATAGAAGTGGACGACCAGCAGGAAGCATAGCAAGGAGAGATCATGTCCAAGGAAGTCACTATAGTTCGCAATGTGCTTGAGGCCAACGACCGTCTGGCCGACGAGCTGCAAAAGAAATTTCGCGTCAAGAAAATCCTGTGCCTGAACCTCATGAGTTCTCCGGGCGCGGGTAAGACCACCCTGCTGGAACGTACCCTGACCGACCTCAAGGACGAGTTCAAGATGGCCGTCATCGAAGGCGACCTCCAAACCGACAACGATGCACAGCGCGTGGCCGCAACTGGCGCACAGGCCGTGCAGATCAACACCGAGGGTGGTTGTCATCTGGATTCCGGCATGGTTATGGACGCTCTCAAGGCCATCGACACTGAAGATCTGGATATTCTGTTTGTCGAGAACGTCGGCAATCTGGTCTGCCCCGCAGAATTCAACGTGGGTGAAGACTACAAGGTCACCCTGTTGTCCGTTGCCGAAGGTGACGACAAGCCTGAAAAATACCCGTTCATGTTCCACATCTCCGCAGTCATGCTGCTCAACAAGGTGGACCTGCTCCCCTACGTTGACTTTGACATGGACAAGGCCAAGAACCACGCCACAGCCCTGAACAAGGACATTGAGGTTATGCCTATTTCTGCCCGCTCGGGCGAAAACATGGAGCAGTGGTACAAGTGGCTTCGCGCCAAGCGTGCTGAGAAAAAATAGCTCTTTTTTGACTGAGATGAAGGCCCTTGTTCGCTTGTGCGAACAGGGGCCTTTTTTTTGGGGAAAGGGGGAGGGAAGAGATAAGGAGGCCACCCTGGAGGCGGCTTTTTATTTTAAGAAATTGCGCTAAAGCGCGCCCTTCCGGCGGAGTCCATTTCTTTTGCTGCGCCAAAAGAAATAGACGAAAGAAAAGGCGCTTGCACGAGCTTGGCCGCCCGATGATCGACGGCGAGAATCTGATCACCGCGCGCAGCTTTCGGAATCGCGTTCTTCCGCTCCGCTCCAGTGCAATTCCGAACAAGACGCTGCCATTGCGCGCTGTCAGCTTCTAGGCCTTTCGATCAAGGGCTGAGATAAAAACGGTACGTAAATTCTGTTTATCTAACTCGTTATCGCAGGAATAAATGAAAATATGATTGTCATAATATTAGCAGATGTTGCTAAAAAATCATTCACTACTTGACGTATATCACAATCCTCAAAAGCTTCTACGAGGCCACCGGAGGCAATACTTACTTCAAAAAAATAACCGATTGCACTGCCCTCTATCATTTGTCCGTCACTGCAAGAACTATTACAATGTAGGTGACTTTTTTTGACTTAAGGCCCCTCCGATAACCATAAAGAGCCTTGGGGTGTTTCAACACCCCAACATCGCCCTCCCTTCAAAAAACAACCTCTTCCCCTCTCCCAGACGAAGATCAACTCCAGCCCTTGATCGGCGGCTTAGAAGCTGACCAATCGAAGAAGGCGGCTCTCGTACGGGGATCGAACGATTTGCCTTAAACTGGGATATAACTGAGAGGCAAAGTTTATACTTTTGGCAGGGTGGAGCCGACTCGATTGAATCAGATTCTTGCCGACGATCTGGGGGCGAACAAGTACGTGAGCCGAGTTTTTTGGTTCTTTTTGGGGCGGCCAAGCCAAAAAGATCCGCCGCCCGCGCAGGGCATGGAAAGCCTTGGGTGCTTCAGCACCCAACAATGACTCTCGCCGAAGGCGCATCTTCCATTCTTCATCGGCCACGACAAGCGGCCCTCCCTTTTTAAATGGGATAATTTTTCGCCCAAAAACACATTTCTTCATTGGCAGGACGCCAGTCCAGGAGTACTATCCCCGTATGTCATTTCCAGCCAACCTCCCCCTTGAGGACGTTTTCGCCTCCATTGCAGACGGCCTGTTCACCGTAGATACAGACTGGAACATCACCTATTTCAATGAGGCAGCCCAACGCATCACAGGCATCAGTCAGGAGGAAGCCGTGGGGTGCAAATGCTGGGACGTCTTTCGATCCTCGCTGTGTGACGGACATTGCGCCATCGGCCAATGCATGAAAACCGGTGGCCGCATCGTCAACAAATCCATTTTCATCGTCCGCAACGACGGCACCACACTACCAATATCCATCTCCGCATCCACTTTGCGCGACAGCGACGGCCAGATGGTCGGTGGCGTCGAGACCTTCCGCGATCTGACAGAAATCCATGCCAAACGCCAACATGCCAAGGATATTTATCGATTTGAAAATATCGTTGGCAGAAGCCAGCCCTTGGAAAAGATTTTCCGCATTCTGCCCCGCATCAGCGAAAGCGAAGCAACCACACTGCTCCTCGGCCAGTCCGGTACTGGTAAGGAGCTATTTGCTCGCGCCATCCACAATTTGAGCCCACGCAAAAACGGCCCATTCGTGGCTGTGAACTGCGGTGCGCTCCCTGACACACTGCTTGAATCCGAGCTTTTCGGATACAAAAAGGGCGCGTTTACAGACGCACGCACGGATAAACCAGGACGCTTTGAAATGGCGGACGGAGGCACGGTCTTCCTCGATGAAATCGGCGACATGCCGGGCAAACTCCAGGTCAAACTACTCCGCTTCCTGCAAGATAAAATGTATGAACCGCTGGGCGGCGTGGCCCCGGTCCATGCTGACGTGCGTGTCATCGCCGCCACAAACCGGGACTTGGAGCAGGCCGTTGCAGACGGCAGTTTCCGGCAAGACCTGTTCTACCGACTCAACGTCGTTACGTTGACCCTGCCACCACTCAAGGAACGACAAGAAGACCTGCCGCTGCTCATTGATCACTTCCTTGAAGAATTCAATGCCATGCAGAACAAATCCATTCAGGGCGTCAGCGAAGACACCCTACACATCCTTCTGCACCATGAATTCCCCGGCAACGTACGCGAGTTGGAAAACATTCTCGAATACGCTTTCATTCTCTGCCGAGAAGGATTCATCCAGGTCGAACACCTGCCGGAATACCTCCATCCCGACAGCTCTGACAGCCACGGCCCTGACCCCTTGCGCGGCTCCATGGATGAAATCAAACGGCGAGCCGCCAGACATGCAGTAGAACGCAACAACGGCAAAAAGATGGCCGCCTGCCGTGATCTGGGGATTACCAAAGACACCTTACGCAAGATGCTCGCCGGGCAAAAAGACTAATTTTTCGCCCGCAAACAAACCGTAAAAGACTAATTTTTCGCCTATTCCTCACAGCCTCAAAAACATAACCTCCTGAAATAATTCAATCATACAGAATGGCACGCTCTATGCTTTATTTCTTTAACCGGCTTAAGTCCGCCGGATTTTGGAGTAATGAGCATGAAAGCAGATTCTGCAAACCTCATCTGCCTGGCGTGCTACCAGGATCGGTTGGCATCCGTGTGTGAAAACGCGGATGGATACAAGCTTTTTGAAATACGTGACACAAAATTTTACCCCGCAGGCCTCCTATCCCTTCCCTCAAAGGACCCTATGGACAGGACATCCGCCATATTGGCCTGCGGGGTAACTGTCTTTTTATGTGGTGCCATCTGCAATCAGACACGCGCCAGGCTTGAAGAGGGCGGCATAACCGTCCTGCCTTGGCTTACAGGCACCCAAGATCAAATTCTCGATGGATTCCTCAATAACGCTTTGGACGATCTGGTCATGCCGGGTACCCGGATTTGACATTCGCACGACTGTGGTTATCTCTCTGTGACCCAGAGAGGGCAAAAGCCCCACGGGTGGTAAAAGACATTGCAAAGGCGGCGTCAATCCGCCATTTTTTTAGGAGTATATCATGAGTGAATGTGAAGGATGCGCTTCTGCCGCACCTGACGGAAGCTGCACAAGTACGACTGGTTGTGACAACCCCGAAGAATTGAAACTGCAAAAGACCCTTGGCCGCATCAAGCACAAGATCGTGGTCATGTCCGGCAAGGGCGGCGTTGGCAAGTCCACCGTAGCCACCAACATCGCCGTTGCACTGTCTCTGGCTGGCAAAAAAGTCGGCCTGCTTGACGTGGATGTCCACGGCCCGAGCCTGCCCCGCATGCTGTCCCTGAAGGGCCAGAAGCCACACATGGGCGATCATATCATGGAGCCGGTCTCCTGGAGCAAGAACCTCTCGGTCATGTCTCTGGGCTTCCTGCTTGAAGACGACCGTCAGGCAGTTATCTGGCGTGGTCCGGTCAAAATGGGACTGATCAAACAGTTCGTGGAAGACGTCATGTGGGGAGATCTGGATTATCTGGTCGTAGATTGCCCTCCTGGCACCGGCGACGAACCGCTGTCCACTTTGCAGACCCTCGGACCCACGGCCATGGGAGTCATTGTCACCACCCCGCAGGGCGTAGCCATCGATGATGTGCGCCGTTCTGTTTCCTTTGTGGGTGAAGTCGGCAACCGTGTGCTCGGCATCATTGAGAACATGTCCGGTTTTGCCTGCCCCGATTGTGGCGCAATCCATGAAATCTTCAAATCCGGTGGTGGCGAAGCCCTGGCCAAAGAAGCTGGCGTCCAATTCCTGGGCCGCATTCCTCTGGACCCGGAAGTCGCCAATTCCGGCGACGAAGGTTACCCCTTCCTGAAAGTCCACCGCGATACCGCCACAGGCAAGGCTTTGGAACAGGTCATCCAGCCCATGCTGGCACTGCCAGATCCGCCCAAGGCATAATTCGTACCATTTGATACACAGAATCCCCTCGGCGTTGTCACGCCGGGGGGATTTTTCGTTGTAAGAATCATAGAGCAGGCCTTCAGACAGCCTTGTCCCTGGCGGTAAGGACATTGACCATGCCTCGTATGGCGTCTGCTACTTTTTCAAATGCCTGAACAACACGGGGATCGAACTGTGTCCCCGAGCATGCCAAGATCTCTTCTCGGGCCGCATCGAAATCCTTGGAAGACCGATAGGGTCGATTCTGCAACATTGCTGAAAGGCTATCGGCAACAGCGATGATCCGCGCGCCCAAGGGTATTTGCGTCCCCTTCAGTCCGTCTGGATACCCCTTGCCGTCGTATCGCTCATGATGGTGCAACACCATATCCACGATGCCGAGATTATTCAGAGAAGAAACCGGACGTAAAATATCGGCCCCGGCCTTTGGGTGCCTACGAACAGACTGCCATTCACTGGTATTCAGCGGCCCACGCTTTTTCAGCACGGAATCCGGCACACCGATCTTGCCAATGTCATGCAAATGCCCAGCCACATGGATGATATCCGCCTCACGGGGAGACAACCCCATGGAAAGAGCCAGAGCGTGCGATACTTCTGCAACCTCTTCGGAATGCATGGAAGTATAAGGGTCCTTGGCATCTATTGCGAACCCAAGTGACTCCGCGAACTGGTGCAGTACTGTTGTTACAAAGTGCGCGGAATCGGGGCGTACGGAGCGAGCTTTTGCTCCGGCACCCCCTTCCACGAAATTGTTACCGGCGAGCATTTACACGGCACCTGCCGGACGGGCGGACTCTAGCCGCGTCAGATTGCGAACAATGGTTTTATGCAAAGCGTTGCCTTTACCCGCTCCTTCAATAGCGAAGTGCGCTGCAAGCCGGAAGCACGCCAAAGCCTCTTCTTCTTTACCAGAGATCTGGTGAACCAGACCAATATTATTTCGGACTTTTGCTTCATGCAGACGCGAATCCATTGACTTTGCCAGCCGATCGGCCTGAATGAGTTGAAACAAAGCATCGTCGAGCTTCCCCTCGTTGCATGCTTTCATTCCTTCACGGTTCAACAGTCCGAGTTGACGTAACTGACTCATAATTAGCTCCTTCTTGTTGCGATTTTAAGATGACCGGCCCGCAATCATGCGAACCGGCACATACACCGTCCAAACAAGGGAGCTGGTAATGGGAAACCGAAACCTGGGTTCAAAAAAATCAAGGGTGGTGTGGTGCGAAACATGAGTGGACTATATTGATATTGATTTTCAATTTCAAGAATTATTTTCTTTTTTTTTAAACACCAATAATAGGAGACAATATTTTGATACCCTTTGCTTCATACCGACAAAAAAAGGGCCTATTTCGTTTCGAACGGAATAGGCCCTTAAACTCTTCCCGGCTATAAAAGCCGGATATGCAGGCGCTTAACGCGCCATCATGGAGCGAAGCAGTTCAGCACAATTCTCTGTATTGTGCCCCATGTTGTCCAGGCAATCCACAAAGTGAATCAGCTGATAGATATCCTTGAAATCGATATCCTTGTCGTAAATTTTCTTGTGCAGGGCATTCTTCATGTGACGCACGTTGTCACGCTCGCGTCGAACCTTGCGGAAGCACTCTTTGGTCCCTTCGCGGTCCAAAGACTCGCCATGGATAATAGCAATGGTAGATTTCAGGGCGGGACCGAGCAGCACAGTGCATCGAGCAATACCGTCGAGCAAAAAGATCAGATCCTTCTGCACGTCTTCAGGGATGACAACCTTGCGCATGGCCAACCAATACAGAGCGTCCTGAGCGGCATCAAGGATGTTATCCTGACTCTTGGTATAGCTGAGGAACAACGGTTTCTCCACGGCCATGAACAGCCCCTTGGGCAGATGGTTGCGGATGTTGCGCTTGATGGAGTCGGCGTGGTTCTCGATTTCATCCACGGAACGTGTCAGTTCCTCGAATTCACGGCAGACGCCGCCTGACACATAGCATTCCAGAGAATCATCGATGGCCGCAACGCACTCGGCGATCTTGTCATAGTGTTCAACAAGCCCGTCCATGGGGGACCGGTTGGCAAGCAGACCGAAAAAAGGAATTTTTAAAGACATATGTATAACCTCTCTTGAAAGGGATTGTCGTTAATTTCGTAACCTAGCTGTAACACAACCATTTCAACAGCACAAAGATAACAATACTGGTCAGTGCCGCGATAGGAACAGTGGCGACCCAGTAGGCAACGATTCTGAACAGGACACGGAAGTCCACGGCGTGAAAACCGCGCGCCAAGCCAACACCGACAACGCCACCCACAGCCGCATGAGTGGTGGAAACAGGCAACCCAAGATTAGATGCCACCAGCACAGTGGAAGCCGCACCAACGTCTACGGCAAAACCGCGGGTATTGGTCAGGGTAGTAATCTTGGTACCCACTGTCGCCATGACTTTATGGCCGAGTACAGCAATACCTATTGCAATGCCGCAACCTCCCAGCACAAGCATAGGCCAAGGAACTTCAGCCCTGGAAAGCAACATGTGCTCCTTGGCGATCAGGTAAATAGCAGCCACCGGACCAATAGCGTTAGCCACGTCGTTGGCCCCCTGAGACAGGGCGACGTAACAGGATGTGCCCACCTGCATTTTGCGGAAGACCCGCTCAACGCCCTCAGCCCCTTCTTCCTCGTCAATAGCGATGCGATTGACGAGCATCTTTCCCAAAAACCAGGCAAGGAATGACAGGGCTGCGGCAATAGCCAAAGACTGCACCCAGTGCAGATTCAAAGATTTACCCGCCGGAGTCTTATACAGAAAAGACAGGGAAATCATGGACAGAGTGACGGCAATCCAGATTGGTGCCCAGAATTTTGCCTGTTTGATAAATTGTCGCTTGAACAGGATATACTTCCTGATATGCGAAAAAATGAAGTAGGCGATACCTGCGGCAAGGAATGGTGAAATAATCCAGGACAGCACGATGCCACCCATTTTGAGCCAGTTGACCACATCCGGGCCGCCAGCCACCAGACCAAAGCCCATAATAGCCCCGACGATGGAGTGGGTTGATGAGACTGGTAGTGAAGTCAGCGTCGCCACCAAAACCCAAATGCCCGCAGCAAGCAAGGCCGCGAACATACCAATCATGATGATTTTCGGATCAGTAATGACTTCCGGGTTGATAATCCCTTTACTGATAGTCGCCGTAACATGAGAACCGAGAAAAACCGCACCGACGAAATTAAGACTTCCGGCGATGAACACGGCCTGCTTCACGGTGATGGCCCGTGCACCCACAGCCGAAGCCATGGAATTCGCCACATCGTTTGCCCCGAGGTTGAAGGCCATGAGGAAGCCTGCGCCCAGAGACAAGTACAAAAACAGATCGTAAATATCCATTATGTTGCCCCTCTTTCGAGGGAGTTGGTTAGATGTTCCGCGTATAACTAACTACGACGATTTGTTCAGGCGAAAACAGAAACGCGCTCCGCGAGTCCCTTCGCCATATCCATCGTGCCAGATTTCTCCGCCAAAATTTTTCACTATGCGACGGCAGATAGCAAGACCCAATCCTGCGCTGCCGGACCCGTCGATTGTATTTTCATCGACGCGGTAGAACCTTTCAAAAACCTTGGTGGAGTGTTCCCGGGAAATCCCCGGTCCCTGATCCTCCACTGAAAAAACAATGGACTCGCCGTCATCCTCTGCACCAACCATGATTCTCCCCCCGCTGGGGCTATACTTCACGGCATTGTTGAGCAAATTGTGAAAGATGTGCAAGAGTCCATCAGTTTCACCCATGACCACCATGTCACCTTCGGGCGTTCTCCGCTCGATGGTAATGGACTGTTCTTCAGCCCACGGGGAAACGTCGTTGATGGCCCTGGTCATGTATTCGTCTGCAGACACAGGTACAAGATCAAGTTTCTTGCCCATCTGCTCCGACTTGGCCAAAGCGAGCATGGAAGAAATAACCTTGTCCATATGATCCGCATTTTTGAGCACGGTCTCCAAGAAACCTTTCCCGTCCTCGGGGTTGGCCGGAGGCATGTGCAGCAAAGTCTCGGTGTAGCCCTTGATGGATGTCAAAGGGGTACGCAACTGATGCGAAGCATTTGCCACGAAATCCTTGAGTCCCTTCTCGCTCTGCTTCATTTCAGTGATATCATAAAACACGAGAATGAGTTTGCGCACGCCTTTTTGATCCATGAAAGGTTCGGCACTCACTTCCACGGTGCGCGAATCCATCAGGTCGATCTGGACAGCCCGCTCGCTGCATTCGGACTCACCCAGCATGTCATCCACCAAATCCTGAATTTCGACACGGCGGGAGACTTCGATAGGCGTTCTTCCTACCGAACTGTCAGCCAGATTGAACATGTCTTCAAGGGCGGTGTTGTAGGATTCGATGCGACCATTTGAATCCAGTGTCATGACACCTTCACGCATCCCCTGAAAAACAGCCTGAAGCTGTCCTTTCTGATCATGGACAATCTGCATGCTGCGCTCAATGGACTGAGCCATGGCATTGACCGATTCGGCCAGCGGCTTGAACTCCCCCCCCGGAAGGACTCGCAACCGCTTGGAGTAGTTGCCCTCACCAATGGAACGGGCCAGTTCGGAAAAAGTCCTGATGTCCCGACTCATATTGTGGGACATGATCAGACTGATAAGCACAGCACATGCGAGGGTAATAAGAAAAATCCAGATGAAGTTGGTTCGCAAGACGTTCAGCCGTTCGCTCACCTTGGAGAACGACACCGCGAGACGCAGGACTCCGGTAGGCACGCCGGAAGCGGCACTCATTTTTGAAGCCACGTAGAGCATATCTTTGCGCAATGTGTCGGAATGACGGACGTTGGACCCCCAACCGTCCTTGAGGGCGGCAATGACTTCGGGCCGTTTGCTGTGATCGTCAAGAGTTCCCAGGTCGGAGAAGATGACATCGGAATCCGCGATGACTCTGCCATCTACTATATATGTAATACGCGAGCCGAGTTTGAACCCGAAGGCGTCCACCCATTCGGCAAAATCTTTTTCCGAGGCAAAGGTCGGATGATCGGTGATCAGCCACTTGATGGACTCGATCTCACTTTTGGATCGCATCTCTGTATCCGTGACAAGCTCATCCCCCACAATGGATGTGGAGTAGAAGAATATCACGCCCAGAACCAGGAGCAAAAGTGCCCAGGTCCATAACAGGATACGCATTTGAAAAGAGCCAAGCCTCATTTCCCTTACCTCGTTAAGCGCCGCAGCGGTTGCAGTTGGTCAAAGGGATATGGATATCCCCTTTGCCGAGCGCGTGCGCTGTGTAACACAATCGTTCCCGAAATGTAATGTGACGGATTGTTACGGTTGTGTGACAAAATGACCGCTAAGGCACAACCCTGTTAGAATACTCAGGGTTTTCAGACACAAAAAAAGAGGTGCTCCAAATGGAAGGACACCTCTTTTTTGCGATAAAATCGGTCGGTTAAAAACCGCGCATGCATTCCATGAGATACATGGATACTTCTACGCGGCAGACGCCATTCTCTTCAATGACGCGCACGTTGTTTTCCGGGATCAGCGCCATATCTTCGGCAACGTTCAACCATTTGCCTTCCAGCCATTTGGGCGTCACGCTATTCGCTTCCATTTCTTTTATGGGGTAGCTTTCAGCAACAACCCATTCGTCTTCTTGCACTGCAGGCATAGTGATCTCCTTATTAAATATATTCCCGCCGGTTCATTCCCAGCAGGCAAAAAACTTCATATGTGATGGTGTTACACCATCCGGCCAGTTCCTCAGGGATGATCGGTTCGGCCCCAGGGCCACCGAGCAAAAAGACTTCGTCCCCGGGAACAACGCCCCTTCCTTCACCCATAAGATCAGTTACGTCAACTGCCGTCATCTGCATGCAGACGCGCCCCCGAATTGGCACCCGCTTCCCGTGGATGGTCATTTGTCCCGTATTGGACAGGGAGCGACTGTAGTTGTCGGCGTATCCGACTCCAATAATCGCCACCACCGAGTCACGCTCGGCGGTAAAGGTCCAGCCGTAGCTGATGGACTCGCCTTTTTTCAAGGGGTGGACTTGAAGTACCGGTGCTGACACATCCATGGCAGGTCGCAGTCCTTGCCCTTGATCTTCCCACTCGGTCCCCTGAAACGGGTTACCGCCATAGAGGGCGATTCCCAAACGCAGAGAATCCATACGGCACTGTTCGTGAACCATGGATCCGGCAGAATTCGCCAGATTGGCCTCGACTTCAAATCCTGCTTTTGCCAGACCGTCCAAAGCGGACTGGAACCTGGCGGCCTGCATGGCAACGCGCTCTCCACACTCCGGTTCATCTGCTGAAGCCAGATGCGAAGTCGCCATAACTGGCGTCAGGCGGCTCCCCTTGAGTGCCTCGGCCACTTCGTTCACTTCTTCGGGCAAAAAACCAAGCCGTCGCATGCCGGTATCAAACTTGAGGCAGATGTTCAGCGGGCCGTTCTTTTCCGCAGCCTCGGCCACCCGTCTCAATTGGTCGAAATGAGAAATAGCCGTCAGGATGTCATGATCCCACAGGGCCTGAATATCGTCATCACCCACAGGACCAAGCAAGGCAAAAATTCGTTTGTCACAGCCTGATTTACGCAACAGCACGGCTTCATTCACAAAACCGACCGCAAAGGTGGCCACGCCTTCATTTTCAAGAGCATGGCTGACTTCAGCCAAACCGTGGCCATATGCGTCCGATTTGATAACCGGAATGACTTGATCGTGATATTTTTTGAAAAGACGATAATTCTCACGCAGACGATCCGTATGGATTGCAACGCGTAATTTATTGTATTCTATGGTCATTACTTTCTCTTGAACAACTTTTCCAAATCAAACGACGACCAGCGCAAGACAGTGGGACGTCCATGGGGGCAGTAGTCTCGCTCCGGGGTTTCCAGCCAAACTTCAAGCAAGGCCAGAGCCTCGTCAACGGCCAGAGACTGGTTGGCTTTGATAGCGGTCTTGCAGGCCATCATAGTCCAAAGATCATCCAAGCCACGCGCTTTTTCGGCCAACGCATCCGTAAGGTATTCTTTTGCCTTGCCCGTATCCAAAGTGGGCGGAATACCGCGAACCAGCACCTTGGTCGGTCCGTCCATTTCGAGCATGAATCCCATGGAGCGCAATTCTTCCCGCACATCCTGAAAGACCTCAACCTGACTGGGGTGCAAAGGAATTTCCAAAGGCAAGGCCAACGGCTGGGAATCTCCTTTGGTCCGCTGGGCACGCATGGCCGCGAGTAACACCCGCTCATGAGCCGCATGCTGGTCCACAAGCACCATGGAATCACCCTGACGCAGGACAAGATAGGTATCGGCAATCTGGCCGAGATACGTAAAACCGCTTCCAGCCAGCGGGGCCTCTTGAACGGCACCCGGCGTACCAGACAGAGAAGGCGCAGCAGGCTCCCGAGCCATTGTAGCGGACGGCGGTAACGGTAGATCGAAAGATTTCGACTGAACAGTATCCGACTTGAAATCGCGATATGTGGAAAATTTCGGCCCATCACCCATGGGCGCGGGCTGATGACTCCGCTTGGTCGGTGTTGACGAAAACACGGACCCCGTTGCGGCAGGAATACCATTCGATGGCACTGGTCTGGAAAAACTCTGTTCAACAGTCATTGTCTCCATGCCGGGGCCGGTCAGGGCCTGCATGATACCGCCGCGAATGGTGGAAAAAACTTGGCTTTCCTCGACGAACCGCACTTCCAGCTTGGCCGGATGCACGTTCACGTCCACCTCGTCGCGCGGCAGCTCAAGGAACAAGACAATCTGCGGATACTCACGGGAAAGGAGCATTCCCTTATATGCCTGCCGCACAGCGGAAAGCATGAGCTTATCCTGCACCTGACGACCGTTCACGTAGAGCAGGATGCGGTTGCCACGACCTTGCGCGGTGGCAGGATCACCGGCCACACCATGTGCACGATATCCGTTCCGTTCAAAATCAAAAGGCGTCAGCCCTTCGCACACATTGGGTGGCCAGAACGCGGCCAATCGAGCGGTCAGTTCCTGATCCGCAGGCAGACGAAAAGCCTCACGTCCTCCCATGGTCAGAGAAAATCCAGTGGACAAATGGGCCAAACTGGTCCGCATGAGCGTATCTTGGCAGCGGCGGTTTTCCGTGGCCTCGGTCTTAAGAAATTTGAGCCGTGCCGGAGTGTTGGCAAACAAGTCACGGACTTCGACGCGAGTGCCGGAAGCCAGAGCCGCAGGTCCTTCTCCAATGACTTCGCCCGACTTCACTTCGATAAATGCGGCCTCATCCGCACCCTGCGCACAGGAGGTCATGACGAACCGGGATACCGAAGCGATGCTGGGCAATGCCTCGCCACGAAAGCCAAAGGAACCGATTGCGGACAAATCGCCAAATTCACGAATCTTGCTGGTAGCATGCCGGGTCACAGCCAGATTGAGTTGGGCAGCACCAATACCCGAGCCATTGTCCTGCACGACCATGAGTGCACGCCCACCTTTTTCGAGCGTCACATCCACGCGAGTGGCCCCGGCATCAAGGCTGTTCTCAACCAATTCCTTGACCACACTGGCAGGCCGCTCCACGACTTCACCGGCAGCGATCTGATTCTTCAGGCCCGGAGGCAGAATTTTGATTTCAGGTATATGTTTCATGCTAAAAACTGAGAAGGTCGAAACCAAGTTTAAACTGGTTGTCGTTGGGCTTCTGGGTAAAGGCAAAGTACAAGGAGTAGCACTCGGCTGCCCAATCAAGCTGGAGAGTCCGCTCGATATCACGCTCGGACACGAAGTCATGACGATACTTGCCGCTGACTGTAAAGTCTTCGGACGCCCGCCACTTGGCCTCAAGCCTCAAAATGGACATTTCTTCAGTACGTTCACGCAGATATTCGTCAACCTCCGCCTGGAAGTCGTAACCAACAGTCACTTCACCCAGTTCATCATCAAGCAATTTGAGTGACGTTTCGCTCTGGGTCATGTCGCCCATATACGGAGAAAACCAGTTTCTGGTCAGGATCTCAATGAAGGTATCCGGCTTGATCCGCAACTCCGCCATGACGTCAGAGAACGGACGCCGCTTATATTGCGCCCGCTGGTCGTTGCGGCTTCCCTCTTTCAAGTCATAGGACTGTTCGATGCGGAACAGCAAAAAGTCCAAATAATCAATGGATGTCCTCGCTACGGGGTCACCGTCTTTGCCCGGAGACAATATGACGCTGTCACGCCGTCGATCGAGTGTGTTGGTCAAAGAGTACGTCACCTTATTCTCTCCATCAATGCGATCGAGAGCATCGAAATACGGTAGTTTGGTCTGTCCGGTGACAGTGGGCGTGTACCCATATTGAACACGAGGTACGATGGAATGTTTAAGACGAGTC
>Ga0070728_10002592_pt1 | contig 22032 bp, 17 predicted proteins | sample tdDd471_FD_66723 | JGI IMG/M metagenome (GOLD analysis project Ga0070728, IMG submission 66723) | Marine sediment microbial communities from the Atlantic coast under amendment with organic carbon and nitrate - tdDd47.1 | ecosystem: Environmental > Aquatic > Marine > Coastal > Sediment | place... | reverse complement strand
CCGTCGAGGTACTCCATCGCGTAGTAGAACTGCCCCTGGGGCGTGCGCCCGTAGTCGTAGATGCGCACGCTGTTGGGGTGCTCGAGCCGGCTCGTCTGCCGCACCTCGCGCTCGAAGCGCGCGACCGTCTCCGCGGCCGCCGCGTCGGTCGGCAGCAGCTTCACCGCGGTCGGCCGGCGGAGCATCAGGTGCGTCGCCTGGTAGACCACGCCCATCCCGCCCTCGCCGAGCTTGCGCCCGAGCTCGTACTGGCCCAGCCGCATCGCGTCGCGCACCTGACGGCGCAGCCCGTAGATCACGTGAGAGGTGACCGCGGTGGCGACGACGAACGCCAAGCTCATGAAGATCAGCCCGTCGAGGGTCGTGGCGTCGAGCGCGGCGAGCTCCTCGCGCGAGAGCGCGGCCACCAACCCGAACGACGTGAGCCCGACGACGACGGTGCGAATCACGGGGCTCGGGATCAGCGCGGATCGCACCACGAGCAGCAGCAGCACCCCGAGCACCGCGAACGCCGGCCCGGTCACCGGCGTGGTCGAGAACGCGAGGCTGAGCAGGCCGTAGACGACCGAGAGCCCCAGCGTCACCGCGCTCTCGAGCCCGATGAGCACGGCCCGCGTCGGCGACGCGAACCGGGCCCACAGCCACCCCGACGCGAGGAGCGCCGTGACCGTCCACCGCAGGTAGAGGAAGGGCTCTGCGAGCGCGACCGGCTGTACGGCGTCCGTGAGCCGCGGCACCACGAAGTCGCTCACGTAGGCGGCGACGTCGATGACGAGCAGCACCTGCACGTAGAGGCGGACTCGCTCGTGGAGGAGCTCCCTCGGAGTTCCGGTCGTCGTCACCCTCGCAGGACGCTAGCACGCAGGCGCCGCCCGACGATCGCACCCCAGGGCGGCCGCGGCCCGGTCACTCGCCCGCGAGCCAGCGCAGCATGCTCGCGACGAGCGGCGTGGCCTCGCTCAGCACCGCGCCGCCGCCCGCGATGAGGATGCGGTTGGTGCCCCCGTCGGCGGCGGGCGGCTCGAGCGCGACGAGCAAGACGTGTTGCTCCCGGTCGAGGTGGTCGGGCCACGCGTCGGCCTCGCGGGGCGAGAGATCGAGCGGCGCGTCCGAGAGCACCCACGCGTGGCCGCTGGTCATCGCCAGCACGGCGCCGTCGTGCAGCCGGAACCGCTCGCCCAGGCCGAGCGGCGACGTGAAGCGGAGCGGCACCTCGGCGTGGCCCGCGATCGCGGGGTGGTCCGCGTCGTACGGGGTGCCGATCGGCGCGGGCGGGTAGGGCGCCGGCTCCTGCGCGCAGCGCTCGTCGGCCACGATCCCGTCTCCCAGCTCCACGCCCCACCGCTCCACGAACGCGCCGACGCCGTTGTTCGCCGAGCGCGCGACCGGCGGGTCGACCGATCGATCGACGCGCCGCGTCCCCGCGAACACGCCCAGCGAGCCGCCGGTGGCGAGGTAGGCGAGCAGCGCCCGCCGGTCGTCGTCGGTGAGCGGCCGCGTCGGGTCGATGATCAGCACGGCGCGCAGCGAGGCGTCCACCGGCTGGCCGGCGGGCACCGCCACCAGCGCGCAGCAGTCGAGCGCGGCGTCGAGGTGACCGAGCTCTTCGAGCGCCGGTCCGCCGCGGCCGACGAGCACGCCCACCCGCGGCGCGGCGTCCTCGCCGCCGGCCGTCCGTGCGCCGTCGCCCTCGGGCTCCGACGCGCCTCCGCCGCCGCAGCCCGCGGCCAGCGCCATCGCGGCGAGTACCAACCATCGCTTCATGGGGCGGAGCATACCCGTGCCCGCCCGTTTGGCCGTGGGTCGCCTAGCCCTCCTCTGCAGGACGAGCAGCCCGCGGCCGCGGTCACGACGCAGAGGCAGATCCACCCCGCTCGAGCGCGCATGGCGTCAGCGCCGGACCTGGCAGGTGTCCTCGGAGGCCCCGGGCACCGAGTCGCAGAAGTAGGCGGCGTCGCAGTCCGTGTCCTCCATGCAGACCTCGGCGCACACGTTGCCGCCGGGCTCGTCGGTGCAGATCGCGTTGGTCACGCACTCGTCGGCGCTGCCGACCGTGTCGCAGGACTGACCGATGTCCGCGCCGCCGCTGCACGCGGCCAGCGCGAGCGCGCAGAGTGCGATCCCCAGGCTCGTACGAAGCTCACTCACAGCTCACCTCTCCCTCGAAGTCGCGCGGCGCCTCGTCGCCCGGGCACTGGACGGTGCACGTCGAGTCTCCGCCGCAGTTGGCGCTGCAGGTGCTCGTGCACACGAAGTCGCAGGTCGACCCGGAGGCGCAGTCGAGGCTCGAGCCCTCACCCGCGGTCACGTCGCACATCGCGCCGTTGGTGCAGTCGTAGCTGGCGCTCTCGCCGGCCTCGATCACGCACGTCGACGCGTCGCAGCTCGAGCTCGTGCTGTCGCCCGTCGTCACGTCGCAGGTCGCGCCCTCGGTGCACTCGATGTCGCACGAGTTGCCGCAGCTCCCGGTGCAGACGGTGCCCGCGCCGCACTGCACGTCCTGGCTCTCCCCGGGTGGGATGTCACAGGCGTAGCCGAGCGCGCAGATGGCGATCGTGCCCGAGATCATGCAGCCGGGCCCTGGGCAGGCGCTCATCAGGGGCGTCGTACCGCCGTCGTCGGCGGAGGTGACCCCTTCGTCGCAGCCCGAGAGGGCGAGCACGGTGGCGGCCAGCGTAGCGAAAGCGATGCGCATGACCGGTGAGTCACACGACACCCTCGAAGCGATTAAACCCCCGGGGCCCTGAAGTGCGTCGGTCGTGGATTCGAACCGCGACTTCGTCCAGCATGGGCGGGCATGGGCAAACGCCGCCGCATGGTCGACACCCACGTGCCCGAGCACGAAGAGGACGTGGGCCCGAGCCGCAGCAAGCAGCGCGCGGTTCGCAAGGATCAGCAAGGGCGCCTCGAGTCGCTCGCCAACCAGCTCGCCGAGCTGTCCGATCGCGCGCGCGCCCGGCTCGAGCTCGACGAGCCCATCGAGCGCGAGGTGCGCGCGCTCGCGCTCGTCGACCCCGGAAGCGCCATGGCCCGCCAGCGCCGCCGCGTCGCCACGCTCCTCCGCGCGCTCGACCTCGACGACCTCGAGGCGCGGGTGCACGACGTCGTGATCGGCGCGAACGCCGCCGCCGAAGGCGTCACCCGCCGCCTGGAGCGCCTGCGTGACCAGCTGCTCGAAGGCGACGACGCGCTCGAGCCGATCTTCGACGAGCACCCCACGATCGATCGCCCGCGCCTGCACCAAGCCGTGCGCGCCGCGCGCCGCGAAGCCGAAACCGGCCCGCGCGGCCGCCGCTACAAGCAGCTCCTGAAGCTGCTCCGAGAGCTCGGCCTCGGGCAGCCACCGCCTCCGACCGACGGGTGAGCTCGCGACGACGCGCCGTGGAGGTTGACGGCTGCTCGGAGCGTCGTTAGGTCAATTGAGACACGCCCCTTCGACGGGCTCTGGAGGTGATCATGCAGACGACTGCAACGGTGCCTTCGACGACGGGCACCTCGAGCTGTTCCTGCCCCCCGCGCTCGACCCTGCGGAGGTCGGCGTGAGGTGGGAGTGCGACGTGTGCGGAGGCGGCTGCCTCGGTCCTCGACCGCTGCACTGCCCCGAGTGCGGTCTCGCCGGCACCTACGTCAGGGCCGATGCGGCCGCCGATGGAGACGACCTCCGTGAGCACCTGTTCTCGGTCGGCTTCCACGCGGAGGAGCACCCCATCTTGTCGGAGTCGTTCACCGGCTCCCGAATCTGAATCGACCCGCGATCTCGCCGGCCGAGCGCGCGCTCGGCTGGCGGGTCGCCGTTCGCGAAAGGAGGCCCCGTGGAACATCGCTTCTCGCAACCGACGAGCATGAGCCCCGCCCACGATCACGCCCTCGTGGACGAGGAGCTGCACCCCGACCCCGATCCGCTCGACGCGCTGTTCTGGCATCTCGAGCCCGAGCAGTGGCCGCAGCTCAGGCCGGAGTACGAGCAGCTCGCTTCGAGAGCGCGCGAGGCGGACTGAGCGACGAGGCCCGCCCCCGAAGGCTCAGCGTCCCCACGCGCTATCCGTCGCAGAGCCCTCGAGGTCGAGAGGGGCTTCGCCCCCCTCGAGCTCCCCCCGAACTTCGGAAAAGCCGCGAATCGCGCTTCGCGCGAACGACTTCGCGTCTTTTCCTCAGGAGCAGGACGACGCCTTCCCAGGGCCCCAGACGCAGCTCGCCTCGCGCCTCGAGGTCGCGCTCGTGGTCGATGCTCACGAGCACGCCCGACGGCTCGGTCGGGCGCTCGACGCGCGCCTCGCGCGGGCTCGCGTCGAGGTGGACGTGCGCCCGCTGCACGCCGTCGTCGGTGTCGGCGCTGCGGACGTAGCTCACCACCGGGCCGCGCGTGTCGCGCAGCGTCAGGTCGCCCCGGTGCAGCGCCGGGGTGTCGCGCCGCGCGGCGAGCAGGCGGCGGTAGCACGACAGCAGCGACCCGGGTCGCCCCGCTGGTCCTCGACGTTGGCCGGCGAAGGATCGCGCGCGGTGGGGAGCCACGGCGTCACGCCGGCCGGGCAGAACCCCGCGTTCGGGCCCGCGCTCCACTGCATCGGCGTGCGCTCCTCGTCGCGGTTGACGGACTCGTGGGCGAAGCGGCGCACCGCGTCGAACAGCAGCTGCGGCGCCCAGCGCATGCGCGTCGCCAGCGGGTCCTTGGCCTGCGCCCGCGGGATGCGGACCTGCGCATCCCGATCTCCTCGCCGTAGTAGAGGAACGGCACCCCGCGCGGTGAGCTGCAAGGCCGCGTTGAGCTTCGCGCGCTGCACGTCCCCGCCGAGCCGATCGATGCGCCGCGCTCGATCGGGGTTGCCGAACACCCACGTGGGGATCAGCGGCGCCCCGAAGTCGGCCTCGTAGCTCGCGACGAGCTCGCGCAGCCGGTCGGCTCGCAGCGGCGATAGGGTGGCTTCGTGCTGTCTGCGCGATCGACCGGAGCGATGGCCGTCCATCCGCGTCGGGGTTGCTGCGAGCCCGCGGTGCTAGATTTCAGATCGTGGATCCCGCGAAGCAGCTCGCGACCTACGAGGATCTCCTGGCGTTGCGGGACGAGGTACGCGCGGAGGTCCTGGCGGGTGAGATCGTGTCCGCGCCTGCGCCCCTGCCGCGGCACTCGAAGGTCCAGCGCGCGCTGGGGCGGTTCATCGGCGGCCCCTTCGACGACGACGACGATCGCGGCGGTCCGGGAGGGTGGTGGATCCTGCCGGAGGTCGATGTCCGCCTCGGCCCTCACGACATCGTGCGCCCCGACCTCTCGGGCTGGCGCCGAGAGCGCTTGCCGGTGCCCTGGGACGAGCGCCCCATCGACGTGCGCCCCGACTGGATCTGCGAGATCTCGAGCCCCTCGAACGTGGCCACCGATCGAGTGACGAAGCGCAAGCTCTACGCGCACAGCGGCGTGCCGCACTACTGGATCGTCGACCCGACGGCCCGCACGCTCGAGGCGTTCGAGCTCACCGAAGGCCGGTGGGTCGAGGTCGGGAGCTACGATGACTCGGCCGTCGCGAGGATCGCGTCGTTCGAAGCGATCGAGCTCGAGGTGGGTCGGCTGTTCCCTCCGACGGGCCGTCCGGCCGGCTGATCCGCGAGTGAGCCCCGGTGGCGTTGGGGCAATGGACGCTCCTCATCGAGCTGTCGTTTCAGGGTAGATAGTGACAACTCGACTAGCGGCGTTGCCAGTTCTGGCTGAGTGGCTGAGGCCGTGCAGTCGACGGCACGCCACTACGACGAAGGCACGCGCTAGCGCTCGGATCCCTCGTCGCCAGGGTGGATCCGCCAGGCCTCGACGAGCATCGCGAACATCAGCACGACCGGGCTCGCCATGTGTACGTAGCGGGTGACCACGGGCAGGAGCGTCGTCGCGATCGGCGCCGCGAGCAGCGCGACGCCGATCCAGCGCAGCGATCGGATCGGCCCCGGCAGCGCGATCGCGAGCACGCCGTACACCACCAGCTCGAAGCGCAGGATGACGAGCGGGCCCACGTCCGACAGCACGCCGACGAGGCGCACGACGGGCGGCACGCAGACCATGCCCGTCACGTACAGCAGCAGCTGGCGGTCGAGGGCCGTCGTCCACAGCGCGCGCCCCAGGGTCGCCAGCAGCGTACCGGCCAGCACCATCGCGATGACCGAGATGGTGAGCAGCCGCGTGGGCGAGAGGTCGTAGCCGGGGCCCGGGTTGGTCGCGAGGGCCACCGACGTCAGCGCGAGGACGAGCGCCATCCCCGCGCTCACGGCCACCCGGCGCGGGCGCGCGGCGAACGCCGGATCGACGTCGCGGGCGAGCCGCTCGGCGCGGTCGCGCTCCTCCTCGCTCGCGCGCCGCAGGGCGCGCAGGCGGTCGGTCAGCGCGGGAGGGGGCGCGTCGAGCGTCTCGAGGAGATCGGCGGCCCCGTCGAGGTTTCCCCGGTCGAGCTCGAAGCCAGCCATCGCCTCGGTGCACCGCCGCCTCGCGTCGATCAGGCCCGACGCCACCCGGCGCCCTCGGCCCGCGCGCTCGAGCGCGAACCGCGCCTCGTGGAACCGACGCAGCACCTCGCCGCCGTCGGGCGTCTCGGCGCCGATCGCCTCCTCGAGCCGCTCGACCAGCTCGCGCGCCTCGGCCGCGAGCCGCCGCGCCTCGCGCTCGGCGAGGTAGCTCTCGAGGGCGTCGCGGAACGCGAGCACGTCCGGGTAGCGCGCGTCCGGCGCGGCCGCGCACGCGCGATCGCAGATCGCGGTGAGCTCCGGCGGCACGTCCGGCCCGTGGACGATCGGCTCGCTCGCCATCGCGCGCAGCAGCACCGCCATCACGTTGCCCGAGCCGTGCCGCGGGGCGCCGGTCAGCACCTGATGCAGCGTCGCGCCGAGCAGGTAGACGTCGGTGCGCCCGTCGATCGCGTCGAGCGCGCCGGTCGCCATCTCGGGCGCCATGTACGCCGGCGAGCCCGCGAGGTGGGGCGGGTCCGGGACGTGGGCGACCGGCACCTCCAGCCCCAGGCCCCAGTCGACGAGGTACGTCTCGCCGAAGGTGCCCAGCATGACGTTGTCGGGCTTGATGTCGCGGTGCACGACGCCGCGGCTGTGCGCGTACGCGAGCGCGTGGCACAGGCTGATCAGCACCCGCAGGTGCCGCTCGAGCACCGCCGGGTCCGCCAGGAGCGCGTCGCGGTCCTCGCGGAGCACGTCCGCCCACGCGCGCCCCTGCACGCGCTTCATCACGACCACCGGCCCCAGCGCCGGATCGTGACCGAGCTCGTGGATCGGGATGATGTTCGGGTGCTCGAGCTGCCCCGTGATGCGCGCCTCGCGCAGCAGCCCGTCGCGCGCGATCGGGTCGGCGTCGTCGCCCTCGACCAGCCGCTTGAGCGCCACCTCGCGCCGCAGCACCGGATCGAACGCCAGCTCCACGATCCCCATCCCTCCCGCGCCGAGGCGATCGCGGCGGCGCAGCGCCGTGGCGTCGGCCTCGTCGTCGGCGACGGCCAGCGCTCGCAGCGCCGTCGGCCCGCTCGCGTCGACCTCGGGTGGCCGCCCGACCGTCTCGGACCCGCGCGCGTCCGCGCCCAGCCGCGCGACGGTCCGCGCCAGCCACTCCGGAGCGCTGAGCGCGTCCGTGCCTGCCATCCGCGCATGGTGCGCCGGCGCGTTCGATCGGCGCAACGCCGCGGGCGCGGCTCAACGACGCAGCCCGGCGTACCCCTTGACCCGCCAGGCGCCCTCGCGGAAGCACGCCTTCAGGTGGATGTCGCGCGTCTGCCCGGGCGGCGCCTCCCCGAGGTACCGCGCCAGCGCGATCAGCTTCGCGGGCTCGGCGAGGCCGGCTGACTCGACCAGCTCGAACACGCGCCCCCAGCGCGGATCCCGCAGCGGGTTGCTCCGGTAGTGGATCTCGATCCCGAGGTAGTCCGCCGGCGCGTCGACGACGTCGAGGTCGACCACCATGTCGCTGGAGAAGGACCCGAGCAGGTCGACGTACGGCGTCAGCGGCGCCGGGTCGCCGGGCCAGTCGATCCTGCGGAGGTACTCGAACAGCCCCGACGTGGGCGCTCGGACGACGAGCCGCACGCCCGGCCTCCCGCGCGGCGACAGCGCGGCGACGTGGTGAACGACCGATCCCGCGGGCAGGGCGCTCACGCAGCGCGCCACCGGGTCCGAGCGCTCCCCGAACAGCTCCAGCGTCCGGGAGATCGCCGCGTCCACCGCGCCCGGCGACAGGCCCAGCAGCGTCACGAACGCGAACGGGAACCGCGGCGCCTCGGCGTCCATGTCGAGCTCGACCCACAGCTGCGGAGCGTCGTGGAGCGGGTCGTCGGCCGCGCACCACGCCCTCGCGAGCGGCTCGATCGGCCCGAGCGACTCGTCGAGCGCGCCGCCCTCGAGCGCCCGCGCGAGCGCGTCGCGGCCTCCCCCGCGCGCGTCGATGGACCCGGCGAGATCGACGCGAGGATCGGCGTCGAGCCGGCACTCGAGGCCGACCCAGGAGAACACCGCGGGCAGCCCCGTGCGCACCCGCTCGAGGCGCTCGCGAGCCTCGGCCGAGGCGAGCGCCTCGGGCAGGTCGCCGAGGGCGAGCGCCAGCAACCGCTCGAGCGTGCACGGCATGGCGAGCCGCCTACGAGTGGACGTCGAGCGCGCCTGGGAGCTCCGAGAACCGCCCCTGCGAGTCGATCAGCCTGAGGCGGTAGACGCCGGTCTGCGAGAGCGTCGCGCTGACCACCACTCGCGACCTCCCGTCTCCCTCGTCGGAGTGCTCGGTGATCGTCGCCTCGACGTTCGCCGGTCCGAGGAGCTGGACCTTCCCTTCGGCCTCGAAGTGCCAGGCGTCGATCGTCAGCTCGTGATCGCCCGGCGTCACGCTCACCGGGTGGACGGACTCGACGCACAGCGCGTTGCCCGGCCACCGCGTGCTGAAGTCGCCCTGTCCGGCGTCGCGGATCTCCGCCTCGATCTCGGCCCACTTCGCCGTGCGCGCGTCGCGCGTCCCAATCGTCGCGCCGAACGCGCGCTCGTACTCCTCGCGGGCGAGGGCGACCGCGTCGTCCACGTTCTCGCGCAGGGCCGCCGAGATCCGCTTGTCGTCCAGCCCGTAGCGGCGGCAGATGAGGAGCCGCCAGTCGAACGCGCCGTCCACCGGCGGGCGGGTCCACTGGTCCAACAGCGCGGACTTGGACTTCAGGGCGTAGAAGAGTTTCAGGATCACGTCGGCTCCTTCATGAAAATGGTCGGCGATTCGAGAACAGGCGACTCCCACGTCGTGCGAGCCGCGGGCGCATGAGCGGCCCGCCCGCCGCCCTCAGGCGGCCGACGACCTCGTCGTGGAGCTGCTGCTGCAGTGTCGGGTACGAGTCGGCGTCGTCCCGCTCCCACGCGTCGGCGACGGCCCGCGAGAACACCCCGTGGCCCTCCAACGACACGGCGTACTCGAGCGGCTCGCACGCGTGTAGGAAGACGACGCTCGCCACGGGCTCGCCCCCCTCGCCGGGCTCGACCACCCGAGTTTCGCCGGAGAGCTCCTCCATGTAGAGCGAGCGGGGCATCCAGCGCGGGTCCAGCAGCCCGGCCCCCAGCGCCTTGTCCATGCCTCCGGAGTGGCAGGAGTCGGAGACGACGACGACGCGCGTGCCGGCGTGGAAGCGACCGAGCCACTCGACGAGCACCTCGTCCCTCAAGACCGCGTCCTGCAGGCACCACGCCTCGTCGGTCTCGAAGTCGTGCGCGACGCGAGCACCGTGCCCGGCGAAGGTGATCAGGAGCAGCGTCTCGGTCCCCTCGGGGGTGGACGCGGCGTCGAGCGCCTGCGCCAGGCCGTCGGCCGTCGCGGCGGCGTCGAGCAAGCAGGTGGCCCGGAAACCCTTCTGCGCCGCCATCCGGTGCAGCAATTCGGCGTCCGCCTGCATCGTCTCGTCGCGCGCCCGCGTGGAGTACGAGGGCTCGGTCACTCCGATGTGAATCGATCGCCGTGTCACCATGGGGTCGCTCCGAAGCCTCCGCGCCGCGCGAGGCAGGTTCAATGCCCCGTCCGAGGGATGGTCGGCGCCAGCCCCGGGGCGATGGTCGCCATCCAGGCGTCCGGATCGTGAACTCCGCGACGGCTCCACTGCGCCGTGTCGTCCTCTCGCAGGGCGCGACGGCAGACGAGCCCGTGCGACGGCATCCCCGCCGCTTCGAACAGCGCCTCGGCGCGACGCAGCCGATCCGTCGGAGTCGGCCGCCCCTCGACGCGCGCGGTGGCCGCCGCGAGGAGCTCGGCGTGAGCGACGGCGTCGGGGCGCGACTCGCGCGTCAGGCGCGCCACGTCCGCGCGCGCGACCGCGAGGTGCTCCGCGCGGCCCTCGATCGCGGTCGACAGCGCGAGCCGCGCCCGGAGCAGATGCGCGTCGACCCTGGACATCGGGAACCGCAGCAGACCCGACCGCTCGAGCGACGGCCACAGCTGCTCGAGCTCCGCCCACGCCGGCTGCGGGTCGCGGGCGTACAGCCCGGCCAGGGCGCGCACGCGGAACGCGTAGAGCTGCTGCATCTGCAGCTCCTCGGCCGCGGGCCAGCGGCGCCCGTAGCCCTCGGCCGCGGCGGCGGCTTCGCGCGGGCGCCCCTGCGCGATCGATCCTACCGCGGCGTACAGCCCCGCGGTGACCTCCGCGTAGAGATCCCCGCGCGCGATCGCCGTCGCGCGGAGGTCCTCGGCGTGCGCCACCATCTCGGGGAGCTCACCGAGCTCCTCGAGGGCGCGCAGCTCGCCCATCCATCCGATGTTGGTCTCCCAGGTCACCCCGACGCACCGCTGCGACAGGATCCGGACGCCTTCGCGGCACGCGCCGTGCGCCGCCGCCCAGTCGCCGCCCAGGACGTGATACTGGCCCGCGCAGACGGCGGTGAACCCCTCGAGGTAGGCGTCCTCCTCCTCGCGTGCGATCGCGGCGGCCCGCTCGATGAGCCGCCACCCCCACCGCCGCAGCGCCCCGCCCGCGGGCGCGAGGACGATCGCCCCGACCGCCGCGAGGTGCCGCGCGACCCGGTGGGGGTCGCCGGCGCGCAGCGCGCGGAGCAGGCCGATCAACGCATAAAGCGCGCCGCGCGCCGGATCCGAGGCCAGCATCCCCTTGGCCAGCGACCAGCAGAGGTCCACCTCGCGCAGCTCGTCCTCGGACGCCGCCCGCCGCCGGAACCCGTACCCGCGAGCGCGCAGCCACGCGATCCGGAACAGGATCGCGCGCGTGGTCGCCGCCGACGAACGCGGGCGATACAGCTCCGCGTCGCGCACGAGATCGTCCTGGATCCTCAGCCCCTCGGCGTGGAGCCCGGTCGCGAGGAAGTTCTCCATCGCGAGCCGCTGCAGCTCTCGGCGGGACGCGGCCGACGCGCCGTGATCCGCGAGCTGCTCGAACCTCCGCGCCGCGTCCGCGCACCGACCCAGCGCCACCAGCGCGTCGGCCGACCGGCGCCGCAGCGGCGCGGCCTCCCGGTCGTCGCCGCTCCACGCCGCCGCGCGCTCGAACGCGCGGTGAGCGAAGTCGAACGCGAGGCTCTGCATCGCGTCCTCGGCCGCGCGCTCCGCCCAGCGCGCCGCCCCCCGCTCGTCGCCTCCGAGCGCGCGGTGCTCGGCGACCTCCATGCGCTCCGGATCGGGAGCCTCGGCGAGCGCGTCCGCCAGGCGCAGGTGCAGCTCCGCGCGCGCGTCGTCCGACGCCGAGGCGGCGACCAGCTCGCCGAGGCGATGGTGCGCGAGCTCGAGCCCGAGGTACGGCCCCCGCCGGCAGCTCCGGACGAGGCCGCTGTGATCGAGATCTCGCAGCGCGCCCTCCTCGGCGCCCCGGAACAACGGCGTCAACACGTCGCGGCGCACCGGCGTGCCGGCGCGGGCGATGGCGGCGAGCAGGCTGCGCGCTCGGTCGTCGAGGCGCGCCACCCGGAGGGCCACGAGCTGCTCGAGGGTCCGGACGTGCTCGGACGACGCGGTCAGCTCCCGGAGCAGCAGCGGGTCGCCCTCGGCCTCTCGGCAGATCTCGTCGAGCCGCTCGTCCTGCGCCCGGCCGAGGAGCTCGGACCCGAGCGCGCGCGCGACCTGCGGGGCGAGCGGCGCCAGCGGCACCTCGCACACCGTCTCGGACGCGCTCAGCTCGCGGAACGGATCGATCCGCGCGCGCGCGCTCACGAGCAGCAGCGGCTTGGCGCGGGCGACGCCGAGCGCGGTCTCGAGCACCGCCCACGTGTCTGCGTCACACCACTGCGCGTCATCGATCCAGAGCGCGACGCGGCCCTCGGACGCGACGTGGTCCAGCAGCTGGCCGAGCGCGCGCGCCCCGCGAATGCGCTCGAGCGGCCCGTCGCCCGCGGGCCGCTGTGTGCGCGCCTCACCCACCGCGCGCGCGAGCTCGGGGAAGAGGCGGAGCAGCGGGTGAGGCTCGTCGACGATCGCGGAGGCGTCGTCGTCGCGCTCGCGGAGCCAGTCGGTCAGGTCGGAGATGATCCCGTCGAGGCCGTTGAGGCGAATGGTCTCCGCGGGGTGGCAGCGCGAGCGGAGCACCACGGCCCCCTGCTCGGCGAGCTCGTCGAGGAACTGCGCGCACAGCGTCGTCTTGCCGATCCCCGACGGCCCCGTGACCATCACGCGGACGAGCTCGCCCGCAGAGGCGGTCCCCGACGCGGCGCGCCGCAGCGCGCTCAGCTCCGACGAGCGACCCACGAAGACGGAGGCCGCCGAGCGCGTCGCGCGCGGCCGCGCTGGCTTCGACGGGTCCGCGCCGAGCCGCTGCGCCAGCTCGCGGCAGCTCAGCCGCTCGGAGGGCTCGGGCGCGAGCAACGCCAGCACGAGCTCGTCCCACCGACGGGGCACGCCGGCCGCGTGCGCGCTCGGCGGGCGGGCGCCCCGCTTCTTCGCGAGGTAGCTCGCGGCGATGGGCCCCGAGAAGGGCAGCGCGCCGCAGATCGCCTGATACGCGAGCACCCCCACCCCGTAGGCGTCGAACGCCTCGGTCGGGGTCGCGCCCTCGAAGGCCTCCGGCGGGAGGTGGCTCAGCGTCCCCGCCACCCCGCGCTGCGACGACGCGGCGCCGGACCAGTCGGAAGGAGAGGACAGCCCGAAGTCCATCACGACCACTCGGCCGCTCGAGTCGACGAGCACGTTGCCGGGCTTGAGATCGCGATGGAGCCGGCCCGACTCGTGGACGTACTCGACCGCCGCCGCGAGCTGGATCAGCGCGCGTTCGGCGCGCTCGAGGTCGATCGGCTCGCCCGGCGCCGCGCCGCGCCGAACGTGCTCGACGAAGTCGACCCCGTCGACGAGCTCCATCGTGAAGAACGGCTCGGAGTCCTCGATGTGCAGCTCGCGCAGCGCGACCAGGTTCGGGTGCTGCAGGTCGCGCAGCGCGCGGAACTCCCGCTTGATCTGGTGGCGCGCGTTCGCCTCGGTCTCGCGCAGGACCTTGAGCGCGACGACCGACCCGTCCAGATCGTCGCGCGCCTCGTAGACATCGCCCATCCCCCCGCGGCCGAGCAGCTGCTGGACGCGAAAACGCCCAGCGAGTCGCTCTCCGAGGGGCGCCGGCATCGGCCGACGCTATCACGGACATCCGCGCCGGCGGCGGCGCCTCGACGCCGCGCGCGGACGCCGCGCGCCGCGCGTCACCCGCGACCGGCGCGGCTCTCGAAGCGGTCGTAGTACCGGTTCAGCATCGTCCGGTAGACCCGCATGTTCGGTCGGTAGCGACTGAACAGCTCCGCGTCCGGGCGTACTCCTCGCAGAACGCCTCATAGCCCTCTCGCTCGTAGGGGTCCGTCAGCCGTTTCGGCGTCGCCTCGAAGAAGGACCACACCGCGGTCGCGAGCTCGCCGACGACCGAGGACGCGAGCTCGGCCTCGCCGAGCGGCTTCTTGAGGAGCACGCCGAGGCGCGCGTCCGCCGGATCGCGGAGAACCGGGCGCGGCGGTGCGGAGTCTGCGATCCAGCTCAGCACGCGCCGACTTCACCTCGCCTGCGGCTCGTGCCATGAGGCCTCGCGTGCCCCCTCGGCCGGCGAAGCGGGGCTCGCGCAAATGCGCGCCGATCACGATGGGAAGCTCTGGCATGCCGCAGTGGATCCTCGCCGGGGGATGTCAAGCTCTTCCGGGTGGAAAGGGACCCGACCAGAGCGGACAGCCAGGGCGCGCGCGCGCCGCTGGTGTTTCGGGGCGCGCTCCGCCACGAGCTCCTCGCCCTGGCCCGCGACGGAGCCCCGTGCGAGGTGAGCGGTCGGCTCGTCGCGGACGAAGGCGGGGTCGTGGTGGCCGCCGAGCTCGTCCATCGCGGGGCGGTGGACGAGGTCGCGCTGCCGGACGCGAGCGACCCTCGCGCGGGGACCTTCCACTCGCACCCGGCGAGCGGTCCGATGCCCTCCGAGAGCGACCGACTCGCGATGCGCCCGGGCGAGCCGATGGTGATCGTCTCCCTCGAGACCCGCGAGGTCCGCGCGTTCGTCCTCGCCGACGACCGGATGCACGTGCGCGAGCTCGTCTGCCGCTGGCGGGCCGGCGGGTGATAAGGTCGCGCCGTCCCGAGGGGGTGGCGTGGCGTTCTGGCCAGACGTGGAGGCGTGCAGGCGGGTCGAGTACGGGGCCGAGGCGGTCTGGGCCGACGGGCCGTCGTACTCGGATCTCCTGGTGGCGCTCCGCCCCGCGCTCCGCGGTCTCTTCCTGCTCGGCCATCGCACCACGCGCCTCGAGATCGCGACCGATGCGTCGGGCCAGTGGTCCTCGATCGACCCCGCGAGCCTGGAGCGGGAGACCGTCGAGCGCACCGACGTGGCCCCGCCCGCGTCGGGGCTGATGGTGCGCTTCGAGACGGTCACGATGGCCGACCCGTTCCACGCGGGGAGCGTCGGCTACGCGGTGCCCTCGGCGGCGACCGAGCTCGCCTACGCGGACCTCTCGGACACGAAGGGCAAGCTGCCCGCGGCGCTCGTCGGCGCGATCGAGGCCTTCGTCGAGGACCAGCTCACCGAGCTCGTCGGACGGATCGGCGCGGACGGCTTCGTGCGCGAGCCCGAGGGCGGGCTCGGCTGGATCTTCGACCCGACCCACTGGCGCGGCCTCGGCGACGCCGGGGTCTGGGTGGCCGAGGGGGCGACAGGAGGGTCGCACGAAGGGCTCCTGCGCGCCTCGGTCTTCGACGAGCGCGGCCGCCACACCCAGGGCGGCGGGCTCTATCCCCGCCGCGCCCCGACCCTGCGCTGGCTCCTCGGCGCGGGCTCGAGGGCGCGCAACCCGAGCGACTTCGCGTGGGCGGTCGACCGGGCCCTCGCCGAGCGGGGCCAGGCGCACGCGCTCTGGGTGTCCCGGCGCGGCATCCTGTTCTCGCGCAAGGCTCCCTCGTGGCTCGACGTCCTCATCGAGCTCCTCTTCGCGGGCGCGTTCTTCATCGACGGCCTCATCGCGCCCCTCGACCCGGTCGAGCCGATCGTGGCGTACGCCGACGAGAACGAGCCCGTGATCGAGCTGGTCGTCTGGGGAGAGACCACGATCACGCTTCGGCGCGTCACCCCCAACGACACCAAGACCACCCTCGAGGGCAGCGTCGCGTGGGACTACCGCCACGGCGACGCCAAGACGCCGCCCCGGGTGATCCTCGTCGCCGGGCGCGGCGTCGGGGTGGATCTCGGGAGCTACCGCGACCGGCTCCCCTGGAAGCTCGACGTCTACCGCGTCCAGGACGACGCGAAGATCCCCCCGCACGGCGCGGCGATTCAGCCCGCGCTCTTCATGTCCCCGAGCCGCCTCGATCCGTCCCCGGAGGAGATCCCGCCCGGGACCTTCATCGGGACGAACACCATCCCGCGCGTCGCCGCCAAGCCCAAGCCGGACGGCCTCTACCTCGAGTTCCCGTGCTGGGGCGAGAACATCGACGGCTTCGTCCCTGGGGAGATCCCGGAAACCGTCGCCCTCGGGACGACCATTCCCTTCGGCCTCGACCTCACGGTGGACCCGCGGTCCGGGACCGACGGCTACTTGGTGGACGCCCACTACTACACGTACCAACCGATGGAAGGCTACGCCCCCGTCGTCGGCGTCCACCTGTGCATCTGGGCGACCGAGGGTGTCCGCATCCGCTCGAGCGGGAGCCCGATCGGCGCCCCCTTCGACTTCCTCGCCCACGCGGTGGGCCTCCTCGGGCGGTTCCCGGCCTACAAGATCACGGCCGAGCTCTGGAAGGTGGACCGCCTCCAGTACCTCCCGCGCCCCTTCGAGCTGCACGCCCAGGTGACCGACTCGCTGGCGGGCGGGGCGACGTTTCACGAGTCCGTGCTGCATTTCGCCGAGACGAACCGCCACGTGATGTACGAGGGCGAGTACACGCTCGAGATCGACTCCGACGGGGGCGCCGCCCACAACATCCTCTACACGCTCACCCCCCACGGCTACTCGCACCAGACCTTCCGCTACGAGGACTCGCTCTTCCTCGACTTCATCGACCTCGTGGTCGGCTTCCTCCCGTTCATCGGGGACATCGCCGACATCGCCGAGACGAGCTACGCGTGGGCCACCGGGCACGACAAGTGGGGCCGCCCGCTCACGAACTTCGACCTCGCTCTGATGACCGTGGGCACAGCGGTCCCTTTCGTCGGCGCGAGCTTCCTCCGCAAGGTCGCGGGCAGCCTCCCTGCCGACGAGAAGCTGGTGCGCTCCAAGCAGCTCACGTGGCTCACCCGCCGCGCGGCGGACAAGCTCCCCGTGGACGAGAAGCAGGTCGAGGCGATGCTCTCCGTGTCGCCCGCCTGGCACACGGACCGGCGCCTCAAGAAGACCGCGGGCAAGGCCGAGATGACCGACGCGGCCCTCCGTTTCCTGCGCGAGAACGACGCGCTCATCGAGGCGCTCGCGGACCGCTTCGTCACGCGCTCGGGCGCGGAGTGGCTATCGCTCGCCGACGTCTTGAAGCAGGGGCCGAACGGGCCCGAGTTCCTCCTCGGGCCCATGCAGGACGGGTACAAGCGCTGGAAGAAGACCCACCCGTGGGGCACGCCCGAGGGCTTCATCGAGCACGGCCTCAGCGGCCGGGCCAAGGTCATGGCGGAGGCGCTCCTCGGGCCCACGAACGTGGCGGGCAGCTTGCGCAGGGCACGCCGTGCGGTGCGGAAGGCCAAGGTCCCCTCGGCTCACGGTCGTCTGCCCAAGGGTGGCGTCGGGGTGCGCGTCCGCGAGGTCACGGCGACCGAGTGGGGCGATCACGTCGAGGACTTCATCCAGGAGGCGATGGACCCTGCGTCCGAGGTGTCGGTGGTCTTCGCGGGCGGTCTCCACCGGGTCCACGAAATCACCGACGTCGACCCGGGCTTTCTCGCGGACGGCGCGCGCCAGCTCCTCGCCGCGGCGGACGGCGCGGGCGACCTCAAGCCCCTCCTCGGGGGGGACAAGAGCCTGAAGAAGCTGATCAGCGCGGAGGAGCGTGGTGCCCGCTTCGCGATGGCCCTCTTCGCCGCGGCGGCGGAGCTCAAGGCCCACAACATCGACCCCGCCGTGCTCTTCAAGACGGACGCGCTCCCCGCGACGTCCGAGTACGTCCGCAACTTCATCATGCGGGGATGGGAGAACGGCGCCCGCTTCGAGGTGCGCCTGGTCGCGCGCTTCGAGTCGCTCCCGCGAGGCACCTATGACGCGGCGGTCCACCAGCTCAAGCTGCCGACGCTCTTGGGCAAGAAGCCCCTCTCGGGTCCCGACAGCGTGGTCTTCCGCGGGGGCGAGGCCGTCCTCGTGCAGCTCAAGGCGTACCGCTACTTCGAGGACCTCGTGGACGGGAGGCTCGTGCTCCGATGGCGCGGCGGAAAGATCGTCGGGGTCGAGGGGCCGGGGCTGCTCGAGCAGGTCGTGAAGGACGCGGTCCGACTCAAGCACTGGGACTTCAAGGTCCCCGGCAAGGGCGTGCCCGTCCCCGCCGACGGCAAGCTCCCCCCCGACCTGACCGGCTGGTGGGACGTCGCGGACCATCACGTCCTCTACTTCGACGACGCCTACCTCCGCGACCGCGCCTTCGAGCTCGTCTCCAGCGCCCAGCGGAAGGTCGGCAGGAACGAGATCGACCTCCTGACCGATATCGACGCTCCCAAAGAGGTCCGCCAGCTCCTGGTCGACAAGCTCGGCAACCCGATCGACATGAGCGACGCCGACGCGCTCGATGAGCTCCTCGAGACGTGGGTCGTCCATATGACCGACGACATCCAAGACCGCATCAATGCCACCATGCGCTCGCTCAAGGACCATTTCGACGGCCGCGTTTTCACCTACGAGGTGCGGCGTGGGACGGAGGAGGTCAGCGGGATATGAGCGTCGCGGAAGAGCTGATAGCGTTCCTGGCCCCGCTGCGGCTGGGCCTCTCGTCGCCGGGCGCCGCGGTGACGCTCCTGACGGAGCTCGAGATCCTCGACGGCCCTACCAGCCTCGACGCGCTCCCGGGCCCGCTCTCGACGCTCTTCGACGCGGTCGACGCGGCCCTCACCACGCTCGACACGCTTCGCGGAGGGAGCGAGAGCGCGGGGGTCGCCGCGGAGCAGGCGATCCTCGCGGCGCGCGGGCTCTTCGACGCGGTCAGCGTCCTCGCGGGGATGTCCGAGGACGACGTGACTGGTCTCGCGGCGCCCTTCGACGACCCCGAGCTCTTCACCCTCCTCGCCGAGCGGCTCCCGCCCCACCTCCTCTCGACCTGGCTCGCCGACGAGCACCCGGGGGCGTCCGGGACCCTCGAGCTCCTCGGGATCCTCACCCCTGACGGGACGGTCGACTTCGCGGCGGCGGGAGGCCTCGTCAGCGATCCCGCGGGCCACCTCGGAGCTCGGGTCGCGGCCGACCCCGCGGCGTTCGTCGTCCCGCTCCGGCGCCTCGGCTCTGCGCTCGGCGGATCCCGAAAGGAGCGCCGCGTCGCCTTCGACGAGCTGGACGAGCCCTACGCGGTCGACGAGGAGCCGAGCGGCTCGGGCGTCCGCCTCGCGTGGGCGCCGCCCGAGCTGGGGGAGGGCTGGGCGGTGGACGGCACCGTGGTCCCCGTCGAGGCCGGCCTCCAGTTTCGGCTCGGGGCGACGGGCGCGGTCGCCGCGGAGGCGGTCGTCTCGTCGACGTGGACGATGGTCGCGTCCCTCCCCGTCGACGCGGAGGCGGTGGTCGAGCTGACCTCGACGGGTCCCCGGGTGGTCGCATCCGCGGTGGACGACGTCTCGGTCGAGCTCGTCGGGGTCCCACCCGAGCCGTGGGCCCTCGTGGGCGCGAGCGACGGGACGCGCCTGGAGCTCGCCGGGCTCCGCGCGGAGCTCGCGGCCACGGGCCTGACCGGGACGCCCGCCGTGGAGGCGGCCCTCGTGACGGACGGGCTTCGCCTCGTCGTCGTCGGGGCCGACGGGGACTCGCTCCTCGCCGATCTCCTCGGCAGCTCCGAGCTCGCGGTCGACGCCAACCTCGACGCCACGTGGTCCTCCACCGACGGCTTTCGGCTCAAGGGAACTGCGGGCTTCGAGGTCACGATCCCGCTCGGCGTCGCCGTCGGCCCGGTCACCTTCGAGTCCCTGGCGCTCGGGCTCCACGCGGCGCCCGAGGGCGCCTCCGCGCGGATCACCACGGCCTTCGGCGTGACCCTCGGTCCGTTCGAGCTCCAGGTCTACGACCTCGGCCTCGAGCTCGTCGTCTCGCCCGCGGACGTCGCGGGGGCGTTCGGCCCGGTCGACGGCTCGCTCTCGTACGTCCCGCCGTCGGGGCTCGGCCTCGCCATCGACGCGGGCGTGGTCCGCGGCGGCGGCGTCCTGGATCACGACCCGGACGCTGGTCGCTACGTCGGCGGCGCCGAGATCGAGATCTTCGGGGCGGGCCTCTCGGCCACCGGCGTGGTCCTCACCCAGCTCCCCGACGGGTCCGACGGCTGGTCGATGTTCCTCAGCCTGGGGCTCTCGCTCCCGAGCATCGTCATCGGGCCCGGCTTCACCCTCGAGGGCGTGGGCGGTCTCGTCGGGGTCCACCGCGGCCTCGACCCGGACGCGCTGGGGGACGCGGTGCGGAGCGGCGCGCTCGACGCGATCCTCTTCCCCGACGACCCGGTCGGCGACGCCGCGCTCATCTTCGAGTCGATCGATCAGGTCTTCCCGCCGCAGCGCGGCCAGTACGTGTTCGGCCCCGTCGCCAAGCTCGGCTGGGGCACCCCGACCCTGATCGAGCTCGATGTGGGCGTGGCGATCCAGCTCCCCGACCCCGTTACCGTGTCGGTCCTCGGCGCGCTCTCGAGCGTGCTCCCAGGCGAGGACCTCCCGCTCCTGAAGCTCGCGGTCGCTTTCGCGGGGACGGTCGACCTGACCGCGGGCACCCTCGCAATCGACGCGTCGCTGGCGGGCTCGGAGGTCGTCGGCCTGCGGCTGACCGGGGATATGGCGGTCCGGGCGTCGTTCTTCGACGCGCCCAGCTTCCTCGTCTCCTTCGGGGGCTTCCATCCCGACTTCGCGCCGCCCGCCGCGTTCCCCAAGCTCGAGCGCCTCGGGGTCGCGCTCGAGTCCGGCGACGACCTCCAGGTCACCCTCGGGGGCTACTTCGCGCTCACCTCCAACACGGTGCAGTTCGGCGCGAAGGCCGAGCTCTTCGCCCGCGCGATCGGCTTCACCGCCGAGGGCGGCACCTCCTTCGACGCCCTCATCACGTTCTCGCCCTTCGGGTTCACGATCGGGCTGGCCGTGTGGCTCTCGATCTCCGCGGGGAGCGTCGAGCTCCTCGGGGTGCGCCTCGAGGGCGACTTCTCGGGGCCGAACCCCTTCCACGTGGTCGGCAAGGCCACCTTCAAGATCCTCGGGGTCAAGAAGAGCCTCGCCATCGACGCGGTCATCGGGAAGCCCGAGGGCGAGCCGCCGCCGCCGAGCGTGGAGATCCAGCCGCTCCTCACGGCGGAGCTGGACCGGGACGACGCGTGGTCCGTCGTGTCGCCCGAGGGCGGCGCCGGGCTCGTCCTGGCCGGTTCGTCGGATGCGCTGGCGGTCCACCCCGCCGGGCGGATCCGGGTGGCCCAGCGCGTCGTCCCCCTCGGGCGCGCGCTCGACCACTACGGGAACGCGACCGTCGACGGCGAGGACACCTACGACGTCGTGGCCGACAGCTGGGAGACCGAGGCGGTCGAGGAGTACTTCGCGGGCGCGCAGTTCTTCGCGATGAGCGAGGAGGAGAAGCTCGCGGCGCCCTCCTTCGTGCCCATGCGGGCGGGGCTGGTGATCGGCGCCTCGGCCGCGCTCATGCCCGAGCCGGACGCGATCGAGTACGAGCACGAAGTGGGCTACCGCGACCCGCACGGGCGGGGGAGCGAGGACCCGACGGAGGAGCGACCGCTCCTGCGTGGCCGCGAGGCGGTGGCCGCGCGCGCCCTGGCCGGCCGTCGACCGACCACGGCGGCCCGACGGTTCTCGGTCGGCGAGCCGCTCTACGTCGTCGCCGACGCCGAGACCGGAGCGGCGAGCTCGTTGCCCGCCGACTACTACGGGGCGCGGCGGCGGCGCGACGAGGGAGTGCTGCGCCCGCTCCACGAGATCGGGGAGGTCCCGTGAGCACCCTGCGCTTCCTGTCGTGGATGCGGCGCGGGCTGGTGAGCTCGATCGCCGCGCCCGCCGACGCCGATGGGCTCCCGACGAGCGCCGCCCTCGACGTGCGGGTGACGCTCACCACGGGCGCCGACGAAGTGCACAGGGACGTCCGGGTTCTCGGACCGGACGCGGTGCGCGGCGTCGTGGCGAGCGAGGTCGTACGGCGCGTCCCCGCGCCCGGGGCGACCGATCACGAGAGCCACTTCTTCGCGACGGTCGAGCTGGCCACCCCCGACCTCCCGTGGCTCTTCACCCCCGCGAGCCCCACCGCGGACCGCCTCGCGCCGTGGCTCGCGCTCGTGGTGGTGGAGGTGCGCGCAGGGGTCCAGCTCGAAGCGGTCGACGGCAGGAGCGTCCTCGTCGTGGACGAGGCGGATCGAGAGCTCCCGCGCCTTCGCGAGGCGTGGGCCTGGGCGCACGTCGCGATCGCCACGGACACCGAAGACCTCGAGGCGGCGCTCCGCGACGAGCCCGA
>Ga0070728_10002589_pt1 | contig 22041 bp, 19 predicted proteins | sample tdDd471_FD_66723 | JGI IMG/M metagenome (GOLD analysis project Ga0070728, IMG submission 66723) | Marine sediment microbial communities from the Atlantic coast under amendment with organic carbon and nitrate - tdDd47.1 | ecosystem: Environmental > Aquatic > Marine > Coastal > Sediment | place... | reverse complement strand
TTCGGCTCTGCTTTCAGGTGCCCTGTTAAACTGCGCTTTTCTGCCAATTTTACGTATGCACTCTTTGTGCATGGAAGCCGGGCAGGGTGAGTTTTCGAGCAGCCTGTTAATTTTGCTGGGACTTCTATCCATGGGTTTTGCAGCCATCTTCATTTTGAGACAAGTGGATTACAAGCGTATGCTGGCCTACTCCAGTGTGGAGCATATGGGAGTTGTCGCCTTTGGTATCGGTATTGGTGGCGCAGCAAGTTTCGGCGCACTTTTACATGCGGTTAACCATTCGTTTACCAAAGCTTTACTCTTTCTTGTTTCAGGAAACATTCTGGCATTATACAAATCCAAATCCACCAACAACGTCAGCGGCGTACTGAAAGTTCTGCCGATATCCGGTGTGTTGTGGCTGGCAGGATTTTTGGCCTTAAGTGGCATGCCTCCTTTTGGAATGTTTTTAAGCGAACTGAAAGTTGTCGAAGGAGCACTCAACAAAGGCGAATATTATACCGTCGCACTGTTTTTGCTGCTGTTGATAATAGTCTTTATCGGTATGGCGCAGATAGTATTAAAAATGTCTCAGGGCTCCCCTTCAAAAAGCACAGAAGAGAGCTTTGATGCAGAAGCCCTGAAGGAACCCTGGACCGCTGTGATACCCTCGGCTCTACTTTTTGCTGTGGTACTGATTCTGGGCTTGTACATACCCTCCGGGCTTTCTGAAATGATTACCAAAGCTCTAGCACAAGTGGGGATGTGATGACTGTAGAAACATATAAAACACTTGATTTAAAAAATGCCGGCACAGCGAATCTCGGCGATGTAACGCAAATGTCTCTGGAAGATTTTCGCCAGTGCATTATCAGTCGAGTAAAAGCAGGCATGAGACTCTCCAACATGTTTGCAGCTAAAAAGGCTGACACCTTCATTTTGTATGCAGTTTTAGCCGATGATAATGAGAGTGTGCTTTCGGTTTTGTCTTGCGAGAGCGGAAAAAGCTATGACTCAATGACCAACGATTGCCCACAGGCACATATGTTTGAAAGAGAAATATATGAGCAGATGGGCATCATGCCTGAAGGTCATCCCTGGTTAAAACCGGTTCGCTTTCTTAATGATAACTCTACCGAGAATAAGAACAAGGCAAAAACCAAACGACCGGAAATTGGCAGAACCGATTATTTCGAGGTTACTGGTGAAGAGGTTCACGAAGTAGCCGTTGGTCCTGTTCATGCAGGTGTAATCGAACCGGGACATTTTCGTTTTCAGTGTCACGGCGAAAGAGTTTTCACCCTGGAAATTTCCTTAGGCTATCAGCATCGGGGAATCGAAAAGGCAGTTTTAGCTGGGCCTCATAAAAGAACCATACACCACATGGAAGCACTCTCCGGCGATACTACCATTGGTCACACCACGGCATACTGCCAGAATATCGAAAAACTTAGCAACTGCACACCACCTGCAAAAGCCCTTGCAATACGCAACATCATGTTGGAGCTTGAGCGAATGGCGAATCACATCGGTGACCTTGGTGCCTTGGGTGCTGATGTGGGCTATCTGCCAACCTCGTCCTATTGCGGAGCCATCAGAGGCGACATGCTAAACATAACCGCCATGGTCTGCGGTAACCGTTTTGGCAGAGGAATTGTTGTTCCCGGCGGAGTGGCCTGGGATATTGACGAAAAACTCGCACAAGAGATGGTGGAGCGCGTACAAACTACAGGTGATTATGCCAAAGAAGCTATTGACATGCTTTGGGAGACACCCTCGGTAATGGCTCGTTTTCAGGGTGTTGGTGCATTGTCCTTACAAACCTGTCGCGATATCGGCCTAGTTGGCCCTGCTGCCAGAGCCTGCGGACTGCACATCGACACAAGACAGGATCATAACTTCGGCTATCCTTATGCAACACCTGAAGCAGCTTATGAAACCCATACCGGCGATGTTTACGCCAGAGCTTATGTACGATGGCTGGAGATTGCCGAGTCTTTGAAGTTTGTGAAAAGGCAATTGCAAACGCTGCCAAATACTCCCATATACCTTGAACCCGGCCCAATTATGGCCAACAAGATTGCTGTATCTTTAACAGAGGGCTGGCGCGGTGAAGTTTGCCATACAGCCATTACTGACAAAGATGGTAATTTCAGCAGTTATAAAATAGTGGATCCATCTTTTCATAACTGGTTTGGACTGGCGTTGGCATTAAGGGAACAGGAAATTTCCGACTTCCCACTTTGCAACAAGAGTTTTAACCTTTCATATTGCGGCTTCGACCTATAGGGACATCGACATGTTCAAAACCATATTGACCAGAATAAATCAGGGATACCGAACTATCAAATACCCCGACGGGCCCGCACCACCTTTGCCTGTGCGTTTCAGGGGTCGTCCGAAAATCCATGATAGCAAATGTGATTCAGCCTGCACAAAGTGTATGGATGTTTGCCCAACGTCTGCGCTAAGCAAAGTGGATGGCAAACTGCAACTGGATATGGGTGTCTGTCTCTTTTGTGGCAAATGCACAGCAGCCTGCCCCAATGAAGCTCTTGAATTTACCAGAGATCACAGGTTGGCCTGCGCCCGTAGAGAAGAATTGATTATCACCGGCGATTCCAAAGAACCGGTATACACTCCCCAAAGAGAATTACCCGCATTTTTCAACAAAAGTTTTAAAATGCGACAGGTAAGCGCTGCGGGTTGTAATGCCTGCGAAGCGGACTGCAACGTTTTAACAACCGTAGGCTGGGACATTGGCAGGTTTGGCTTGCAGTTTGTAGCTTCTCCCAGGCATTCAGACGGTCTCGCAATCACCGGGCCGGTATCGGAAAACATGCGTTCTGCACTTTTAACAACATACGAGGCCGTACCTCATCCAAAACTGGTTCTTCTGGTCGGCTCCTGCGCCATCTCCGGTGGAGTCTTTAAGGATCATCCAGAGACACATAATGGTGCGGAAAATCTTTTGCCGATTGATCTATATATACCGGGTTGTCCGCCTCATCCCTTAACTATTCTGGATGGTTTGCTAAAAATTATCCAGCGGATAAAATAGAGTTTCTTAAAAATACGATTGCGTCAGAAACAGATATCGAACCGGGAGGGACTCGTTTGCATTATGGCAGATCTTTCCGGGATAATTTTGCAGGATAATTTGAGTGATAATTTACTTGCCAAATTATCATTTCCTGCTATATGAAATCACAAACATTTTTAAGAAGGTTACCGGAATCTTTTAAAGGAAATCTGTACAGTTTTATAAATTCTGTTATAGTGACCATATAAAAAATGAAAGCAAGTAATTCGGGTCAGGTAGTATCATCAGGGAAAATTTACTAACAATTGTAACCTACTGAATAAATTGCAATAATTCGGTTTTTTAAATGGAATGAAGAAAATTGATTGACAAATCAATCAGCATAAGGCAAGGTTGCAATATGTCAGATAATAAAAATGGAAAATCTAAAGAATTACGCGAACAGACAATAGTCGATGCCGCGTGCAATGTTATAAGACACAAAGGCTTTCACCAGGCCAGAATGGCCGATATTGCCGAAAAAGCCGGCGTTTCCTATGGTCTGGCCTATCATTATTTCAAAAGCAAAAATGACATTTTCGACACCATCTTGAATATCTGGTGGAGAAATCTCTTTGCTGCAATGGAGAATATCGACAAGGAAGTTGAGAATTCCGTTGAAAGACTGAAATCTATCGCTGCTTATTTTTTAGATCAGTATGTCGAACGTCCTGACTTATTGCATTTCTTTATTTCTGAAATATCAAGATCCACCGCCAACCTCAGCCAGTCGAGGCTTCGGGTTTTCAAGCGGTTTATTATCAAAGTGGAAAATATTATCAAAGCCGGCCAGAACAACGGCGAATTGAGAAACACCATCAAGCCACGTTATTTGACCTACCTCTTTTTGGGAAATCTGGAAACAATCATCTCCTCGATGGTTCTCGATAATCAGGGAATTCGTGATCAGGAGCAAAAAGACAGGATCGTCAATGAAATGCTTGATGCCTTTTTCAATGGAGCAAAACCCGCCTAGATCTGGCCCCCTAGGGAGGATCAATGGAATTTTCCTTTACTGAAGAACAGTTATTGTTCAAGGATCAAGTACTTAAGTTTGCCAGAAAAGAAATTGTTCCGAGAGTTCAGGAACACGAACTAGCCGCGAAATTCGATTTTGAATCATGGAAAAAACTGGGGGAATTTGGAATACTCGGTTTGCACTTTCCTGAGGAATTTGGTGGCAGTGGTGCAGATGTTGTGACTTGTATGCTGGCTGCCGAGGCTCTTGGAGAGGCCGGGGTCGATGGTGGCTTAACCCTTAGTTATGGCGCACACACCTTCTTATGTGCCGATACCATTTTTCAACATGGCAGCGATGAGCTTAAAAAGAAATACATTCCCAAACTTGCCAGTGGCGAGTGGATTGGCTGCATGGGTCTTACCGAACCGGGTGCCGGCTCTGATGTTGCCTCCATGAGAACCAAAGCTGAAAAGCAAGGTGACAATTATGTTTTAAACGGCAGCAAGATGTTTATTACCAATGGACAGATTGCCGACGTTGCACTGGTTTATGCCAAGACAGATACCAAGGCCGGACACGCCGGAATTTCTGCTTTTGTGGTGGACAAGGGTACCCCGGGATTTTCTGTAGGTAAAAAGCTGAACAAGATGGGTGTAAGAACCTCCCCTACCTGTGAACTGGTTTTTGAAGACTGCGTGATACCCAAAGAGAATCTGGTAGGCTTTGAGGGCGCAGGCTTTCTGATGTCCATGCAGACCGTTGAATGGGACAGAAGCGCGCTTCTTACTCCACTTTTAGGTTCCATGCAATTTGTCATAGAACGCTGCTGTCGTTACGCCAAGGAACGTGAGCAGTTTGGCCGACCAATTGCCGATTTTGAAGCAATAAAAGAAAAAATTGCCAAGATGAAAATATTTATGGAAGCTGCCAAACCTCTGGTTTATCGTATCGGCTGGTGCAAGGATCAGGGCAGAGGTTTGAATCATCTTGAGGCAGCGGTGGCCAAGCTGTTTTTAGCCGACTGGTCTCTTGAACCCTTAAACGATGCGGTTATACTGTTTGGCGGCTATGGTTATTGCCATGAATACGACATTGAGCGAGTTTTAAGGGACAGCAGACTGGCCCCCATTGGAGGCGGAACATCTGACATACAAAAGATGATAATCTCCAAATTGATGGAAGGGGGTGCAAAATGAATTTCGATCTTAAAACACAGGAAAAAGAAATCAAGGCTACTATAGAGACGCTGTTTGGTGAGGCCGAACTTGAAGCTCTGGCCGCCATGGAAAGCACCGCCATAGCTGGTCTTCGTAAAACAACATTGCAACTGCAAAGGGCATTGGCCAAAACAGCCTGGTGGACACTGGGCATCTCCGATGAAACAGAAGGCTCGATAACTTCCATGTTTGCGGTTGATACTGCTGTTGCAAAGGTCTCAGCCTCTTTTTATCTGGCACTGCAAAACACCCGATTGTTTTCAAGCCTTTTAGCCAACAATTTTAAATCTTCAACTATTGAAACTATTCTTAAAAATTATCGAGCAGGTGAACTGATTGGAGCGGTGGCTTTTTCCGAGGACAGTGGTCAGAGCTTACCCGAAACCAGTTTGGAGCAGGACAGTGACAGCTTCAGACTCAGCGGACAAAAGTCATACGTTGCCAACTCTGCCATTGCCGATTTTATTCTGGTGTTTGCCAAAGATGGCGAAAAACAGTTTCTCTGTCTGGTTGACCCTAAAGCCACAGGAGTTATGCGCACCGCCAGAATTGATACACTTGGCCTGAAAGGTTTGACTTATACTAACCTCGTTTTTGATCAGCTTGAACTTGCAGGCGATATGGTAGTCGATATCAGTGGCAGCAAAACCGAGCAATACTATAAAATGCATTTGAATCTGATCTTGTCTGCGGCAGCCACTGGTGTAATGCAGAATTCACTCAAACAAGCTCAGACACACGCCAGAGCATATCTCAAAAATGGCAAGCCACTGATGGCCAAACAGGGTATTCGCTTTGAATTGGCTGAGATGCTGACACTGCTGCAAGGTTCTGAACTTTTGGCACAGCGCGCGGTTTGGTCGCTTGAATCGGGAGATTTCGAGGCATTAACAATCAGCCAATGTGCAGCCATTTTCACCTGTAAACAGGCAGAGAATCTTTCCAGCAAGGCCATGCAGCTCATGACTACAGAAGGATACACTTCTGACAGTTTGATCGCCAGGGCTTTTAACGATGCCAAAGGAATTTCAATTGCAGGGGCAGACATCCACGAATCTACCATGGAAATTGCCAATACATTGCTTGAAAGATACTGAGGTTTTAAATGAATATTATCGAAAGCACGATAGACACAGACAGTGCTGTTTTTAAAGAAAACGCTGAAGCAATGCAAGCCTTGGTGGATGATCTTCAGCTTGAACTTAAAAGAGCCCGTGAAGAGCGATCTGACAAAGCCAAAGCGCGTAACGCCCAGCTTGGCAAACTTCCGATTCAGAAAAGGCTTGATCTGCTGCTCGACAAAAACACTCCCTGGCTGGAAATTGCCCCGCTGGCAGCCAAGGACATGTATGACAAAAAAGTTCATGCAGCAGGTACCCGCGCAGGAATCGGCATTGTCAAAGGTCGCGAAGTACTGGTAGCGGCCAACGACCCGATGATTAAAGGTGGCACAGTCTACCCCATGGGTGTCAAGAAAACTCTGCGCTGTCAGACCATTGCGATGGAAAACCATCTGCCATACGTATCGCTGATTGATTCCGGTGGTGCATTTTTGCCTCTGCAATCCGAGATTTTCCCGGATGTCGATGACGGCGGAAGAGTCTTTTACAATCAGGCTCAGATGTCAAAAATGAACATCCCTCAGGTTACGGCTGTCATGGGACTTTGTACCGCCGGTGGTGCATATATCCCCGCTATGAGCGATCATGTGGTACACGTCAACAAAACCGGCGCAATCTTTTTAGGTGGCCCTCCACTTGTAAAAGCCGCCACTGGTGAAGACGTTACCGCAGACGAGCTTGGTGGTGCGATGGTGCATTGTTCTGAATCTGGCGTTTCCGATTATTTTTCCGAAGACGACACACACGCGATTGAGATTCTGCGCGACATAATCGAATCACTACCGGATCATGAAAAATCAAAAGTAAAATTCAGAAAACCAAAAGACCCACTGTATGACCCCAAGGAAATATACGGCATCGTTCAGAAAAACATTTCCACACCCTATGATTGCAGAGAAGTGATCGCCCGCATAACAGACGGCTCTGAATTTCTTGAATTCAAGGCAATGTTTGGTCCGACGCTGGTTTGTGGCTTTGCCTACATACACGGTTATCAGGTTGGCATTCTGGCCAACAACGGCATACTGTTTTCCGACAGTTCATTAAAGGCCACCCAGTTTATCCAGCTTTGCGACAGACAGGGCATCCCGCTGGTCTTTCTGCAAAACATCAACGGCTACATTATCGGTAAAGAATACGAGCGTGGTGGCATAACCAAAGACGGCCACAAGATGGTCAATGCCGTTGCCACCGCAACCGTACCTAAATTTACCGTAATCCTCGGAGCCTCTTTTGGTGCTGGAAACTACGGCATGTGCGGTCGCGCTTATTCACCCAGATTTTTATGGATGTGGCCCAATGCAAAAATTGGTGTGATGGGAGGAGAACAGGCTGCCTCTGTGCTGGTCTCGGTAAAAAATGATCAGTTGGCCCGTGAAGGACAAGATCCCTTGCCTGATGAATTCGTGCAGGCCATCAAAGCTCCGATTATCGCGCAGTCGGATAAAGAAGGTAACGCCTATTACAGCACAGCCAACCTCTGGGACGACGGCATTATTGATCCTGCCAAAACCAGAGACGTTTTAGGTCTGGCAATTTCCGCTTCCCTAAACGCCCCCCTTGAAGATCGTATTCAGGGACACGGCACCTTCCGCATGTAGGAGCAATGATGTTTACCAAAATACTTGTGGCTAACCGTGGAGAAATTGCTGTACGCATTATGCATACACTAAGAGAGATGGAAATTGTTTCCGTGGCCGTCTATTCCGACGCTGATAAAAAGGCCTTGCATGTTGCAAGCGCAGATGAAGCTTTATACATTGGAGATTCTGCACCTTCTGAAAGCTATCTCAACATTGAAAAGATCATTGATGCAGCTCTTAAAAGTGGTGCCGAAGCAATTCATCCGGGATACGGTTTCCTCTCCGAAAATGCCGAGTTTGCCCAAGCGGTAGTGGATGCGGGGCTCGTTTTTATTGGCCCGCCAGCAGAAGTTATCGCCACATTGGGTGACAAAATTACCGCCCGCAAGATGATGCAGGAAAGTGACGTACCTGTTGCACCCGGTCTGGATAACGCTGAAACCGATCTTGATATTTTAAAAGACTTTGCTAAAAATGCTGGTTACCCCGTGCTGGTAAAGGCATCCGCCGGTGGTGGTGGTAAGGGAATGCGCATTGTTCACAGCGAGATCGAACTGGCCGAGGCAATCGCCTTGGCTTCAAGCGAGGCTAAAGCCGCCTTTGGCAATGGTGCTGTGTTTTTGGAAAAGTACATCGAAAAACCACGACATGTTGAAATACAGGTCATGGCCGATAATTTCGGCAATGCAATTCATTTGAACGAGCGCGAATGTTCAATTCAACGCCGTCACCAGAAAATTATTGAGGAAACACCCTCTCCCGCTTTGAATGAAGAACTTCGCCAACAAATGGGACAGGCAGCGGTCAAGGCTGTTCAAGCCTCCGGCTACATTGGTGCGGGAACAGTTGAGTTTCTGTTAGATGCTACCGGCAAGTTTTATTTTCTGGAGGTCAACACCCGTTTGCAGGTGGAGCATCCCATTACCGAGATGACAACCGGAGTGGATCTGGTGAAAATGCAGGTTATGGTTGCTGATAATCAGCAACTTTCGATCAAACAAAATCAGATAAAAAGCCGGGGTCATGCAATCGAATGCAGAATTTATGCAGAAGATGCCGAAGACAACTTCATGCCCTGTCCCGGAACTGTCCTCTTGACAAAAGTTCCCGTGGGCCCGGGAATAAGACTGGACACGGGTATTTACTCTGGCGCTGAAGTTCCAATGTATTATGATCCCATTATGAGTAAATTGATTGTTCATGCCGAAACCCGCCCAGATGCGATAGCCAAAATGACCAGAGCTTTGAGCGAGTGCGTTGTATTGGGCGTTAAAACTTCCATTGCATTCATGATGGAGATAATAAATTCACCGGCCTTTGTCGCAGGAGAAACACAGACCCATTTCATCGAAGAACACTTTTCAGACTGGAAACCTGAAGCCATGAATACCAATATCGCCTTGGCTGGTTTTACGCTGGAAAACGAATTTGCTTCGCAGGCTTCTGTAGGCTTAGAGCAAGCTGGAGAAAAACAGCTTTCGCCCTGGCAGAGACTGGGCAAATGGGATTTGTGTTAATTTCTGGGTAAAAATTAAGGATGCTACAATGAGTGACAATTATTCAATAAACGACTTGCAGGTCATCGCCAATGTTGAATTTGATGGCGACAATATTGAGATAGAAAAAGAAAACGGCGAAAACAGAATTGAGCTTTTAAACTCTGTTTCCGGCAAGCATACGTTCATCTCTGATGCTAAAACTCTTAATATCCATACGGCTAAAAGCAAAGAGGGTGTCTGGGTCTGGCAGGCTGGTAAAGTGGCATTGGTTTCCGAAATAAAAACCACCGGACGTGCTTCATCTGCTACCACTACCCAAACCGATATTACCCCCAAGACCCCTGGTACTGTGATCAGAATTATGGTAAAAGAGAGGGACAAGGTTGTAAAAGGGCAAGAGCTGGTGGTGGTATCTGCCATGAAGATGGAGACGCCACTTTATGCGGGGTTTGACGGGATTGTTGAATCTGTCAACACTGAAGAAGGTGCCAATGTGAAACCGGGAGAGATCCTGATTGACCTTACTCGTGATATGGAGGCAAACAATGACTGAAACCAAAGATTTGTTGTTTGAAGTAGATCATGCAGTTGGCATTATCACCCTCAACCGCGAAGAAAAAAGAAACGCTATTAACGGCGAAATAATTGAGCTGTTCAACAAGTATCTCGATGAGATTGAAAACAATCCAGCCATACGGGTTGTTTTGATAACTGGTGCTGGTGACAAAGTGTTCTGTTCCGGTGCCGATCTTGGTGGTGCCATCGGTGGCGGTACTCCTGTTGATTCTGCAATGCATTATGCAAAACTTTTACAACGCATGACAAACTTCAGCAAACCCATGGTGGCAAAACTTAACGGACATTGTCTGGCAGGTGGCATGGGTCTGATGCTGGCTTGCGACATTGTTTATGCCAAAGAAAATATCAAGATCGGAACACCTGAGGTTAAGGTGGGGCTTTTCCCCATGATGATCGGCGCTTTGATTTTTAAAAATGCCAACAGAAAAAAAGCACTTGAAATGATTTACACCGCGGATCTTTTGCCACCGGAGAAGGCCGAACAAATGGGTCTGATTACCAGAGTTTACCAAGCAGATGAACTTGATCAGGCGGTTGATAGCTGCCTTGCAAAAATTTGTCGCAATGCACCACTGGCCATTCAGCTTGGTCGCCAGGCATTTGCCGAAGTGGAGGACATGCCCTTTGAGAAAGCCTTAGAGCGTCTTTGTCATAAGCTTGGTGAAGTTATTCAGACAGAAGATGCCATGGAGGGCTTAGCTGCATTCATGCAGAAACGCAAACCTGAATGGCAGGGAAAATAAAAAATAAAAAAAGAGCCAGAGATAGCTTGTTTATAAAATGATATAATTTGGAAGAATAAATACTCATAAGGAAAGGGAATTATCATGTCGCTATGGACCAGAGACAATCAAAACTTTGAGCAACCCTGCATTATTACATGTGCTTTATCCGGTGTGGTTGCAAACCGTTCACAATGTCCGGCAATTCCCTACACCCCTGAAGAATACGCAGCGGATGCCAAGCGGGCCTATGAAGCAGGTGCATCTATTGTACATATTCATGCCAGAACACCAGACGGCAAACCTAGCTACAACGTGGAAGATTATCAAAACATCCACGACGCAATAACCGCAGCCTCTCCCATCGTGACAAATTTCTCCACAGGTGCAATCAACATTTCTACTGAAATGAAAACAGATCCGGTGACCACTGTTAAGCCTTCTATTGGTGCATTGAACATGGGTTCGATGAACTATGCCAAATATCATCAGCAAAAAATGGACTTCGTCTTCGAGTTTGTCTTTCCCAATCCCTTTTCGGAAATCATCAAAATTGTCAAGGCCATGAATGAAGTGGGTGTCAAACCAGAAATGGAATGCTTTGATGTGGGGCATGTTGGAAACTCTTTTCCATTAATCGACATGGGACTTCTGGAGCCTCCTTATCAGTATAGCCTCATTTTGGGCGTTTTAGGTGGTCTGCCTCCAACCGTTCCAAATCTGGTCAGAATGGTAGAACAACTTCCTCCCCAAAGCGAGTGGGAGCTTATCGGTATCAGCCGTCACCAGTGGAGACTTGCTGCTGCTGCCATCGCCCTTGGTGGTAACATCCGTGTTGGTCTGGAAGATAATTTTTATGTTTCTGATGGTGTTATGGCAAAGAGCAACGGCGATCTGGTAGAAAAAGCCGCCCGAATGGTGAGGGATCAGGGTAGAGAAGTTGCAACTGTCGAGCAAACCAGAGAGCGTCTCAAGCTGGCACTGTAGAAGACGCACATAAAATGAATACAAATATCAGGCAGGGGAAGCAGTCTTATGTGTAATCATATAAACATAATGAGTTTTCTGACAAAGTGGTGTTGTTTGAAAAATCAACCATCAACATCCGTCATACCTGCGAACGCAGGTATCCAGAATTTGGAACAAATAGCATTGGTATGTCAGAGTGTTTGCATTTTTTGTTTGTACATAAAAATATATTCTCAATTATTCCATTGACATAGCCATGTGGATTCCCGCTTTCGCGGGAATGACGAAAAGACTATATTGCATATTACATTAGTCATACAGAAAAATTGTACAGCAGAGATTTTTCTTTATCAATAGCATGTTTATGCACTATTAAATACACATAACTATATAGAATTAAGTCCTAAGCTTGCCTGTAATTACTGTTTGTGATAGCATTCGACCAATATTTAGCAAGTTTTATCAAGGTGGTTAACAGGTTTTTTTACCCTCACAAGTCTGCAACCGGGGAAATAAATAATGTTGTACAAAAGTTACTGCAAAAAATTTACTGCTGCAAAGTCAACTTTGCTTTTGTTAATAATGGGGCTGGCTGTATGTTTTTCGCTTTCAGGCTGTGACAAGGAAACTACTGTTCCTGATGGCGATCTTGATGATGAGATAGAACCAGAGATCGAGATTGAAATAGAAGAAGAGGAAGAAGAAGAACGCGACCCTCCGGAAAGCCCCGAAGGAGCCAGAAACAAGAAGACTCTCTGGCGTGATGAGGTTGAGACAGGTCAGCTTTATACCCTGGGATTTTTACCGCGGGATTATTTTGGAGCCAATTATGACAAATCCATTGAAATGACCATGATCTGGGACAATGTCGAACGTCGCGTGCTGGCTATTGATGCAGGGAACCATAACCGTATTGATGAGTATGATTTTATTATCTACTCGCTGACCGAGGAGAAGTCGGAAGTCCTGGACAGAATTCATTTTCCTGACCCGGAAGTCCCGGATATGTCCTGGAGCAACTTTAAAGCCGACATCTTTAACTCTTTAATTATTGATAACAAATTGCTCTGGTCTTTTGAAAAGCCTTACTACTTCCATGAACATTATGTAGGAGAAGTTTACGGGATTCTCTCCTATGATCTGGAAAGCGGTGATACTAGTTACCTATATTTATCGCTGGAAGATGACTATCTGGGTGCCTTACATCAGGTTTCAGAAACTGAAGTAATGTTTAGGCGAGATAGTGGTTTTTACTCCATTGACCTTAGTAACAACAGTATTAGCAAGGTTCCCTTCAACTGCAAGGAAGATCAGGTTCATTACGATTCTTGCATTGAAATGCTTGATCAAAGGTTCACGTACGACGATCCGTTTAAGCTTCCCGGAGAAAACACCAGAGGATTTGCCGTGTTCTACTACAAGTTGGCCTTTCTGGAAAAACGCGATAATGGTTACGATGTTATTGCTTTGGCAAACACGGAGGTGGAATACCCGAACCATGAAGAGCTATGCGAATCGACCTGGCTTCCTTTTGGCGCACATTGTTCACTATGGTGCAAGAAAATTCTTGATTATAAAGATCAGACATATATTTTTTCCAGTGGCAACTCATCTTTCTTCAAGGTTAACCTGAATAGAGGCGGTCTGGAGCGCAGAGCCGGAATCCATAAAGCATTTGTATATTCCTGGATTTCCGATGATGGCACACCCGCTGAAGAGGCCTATCTGGGCAGCATACAAAGCTGGACCATTACCGATGATGGCGATGTATTGTGGGTTTTCGCCAATGATTATTCGGTGAGAGGAATCAAGGGGCCACTGGAAGAATGGACGAATTAGTTTTTTTTATTAAGATGCTCTAAACTGCAAAATACCTATTCGCTCTTTACAGACGGATAAAGATTGACCCCATACAATCTGTTGCATTATAATCGCGGGGATTGGATACGCAATATCAGGGAGAATATTCTTATGTCTTTCAGACATCACATGCAGTCGCGCAAAGGAATGAGCCAGATTCAAACATTTCTGGTAGTCATCATAATTATGCTGTTTGTTCTGGCTTCCTATCTGTTTTTTCCTCCAACCTATGCAAACTGGAAATTGGGTAACATGCTGAGAGGCATCGCCCAGCAGTCTACCAACATGGATAACACCGACCAGATTCTGGTTCTGACATTAGAGACTTTGCAAAAACAGGACTACTACTTCACACCAGACCAATTTCGTATCAGCAAAGAGGGTCGCATAACCCATATTGATGTGAATTACGAGGTGCCGATAAAAATACCCTTAACAGAATTCGGCTTTGTGGTTACATTTAACCAGCATGGAACCAACGACAAATTTTAGACTGCAAGTAACGGAATAGACTTGCATTCAAGATTGTCTGAGTGTAGGATTCAGCCTGCTCTGGAAAAACACTCAAGAGGAGTTTCATTGTGCTGAAATCAGTTATATTTTTTATGCTCACAACTTCTGTAATGCTACTTTCCGCCTGCGGTGGTGGCTCCACTCCCATACCTTTTCTGGTAGACCAGAAGCTCGATGTTCTGGATGAGTGCGTAACCGATTTTTCCTCCGAATCCGGTGATTGTCTGAGGATAGAAGATGGTGTGGTTTCAGATACTTGTGCGAAAGTTGAAGACAAATGCGTAGAGCATTTTTACATTGACAAAAGTCGTGGACTGCCACACTTTACCCATATCAATGCCAAATATCCCTGCTACCCCGAATGGCTGATTGACAGATACACCGATCCGGATTCAATCTGGTACCAGCATGGCGATTACCGTGTAATCTCCATCAAGATGTCGTCACTGATGGTAGATGATGTATTACAGCTAATTGAAATCCTTGAAAGAGAAGAGTTGCAATCCAGTCAGATGTGCTACTACCGTCTTGAAGTCAGCGTAGAGGATCTCACAAATGGTGAATATCAATTCAAACTGTGGAACCCGGATCAGGAACTGATCCTCCAGCACATATTTAACAAATAATGTTAAAAAGGGATCATTCTGGAACACTCCCTTATTAAAAAAGGAATATATTCCATCCTTTTGCTTTTTGCAGAAACAGGAAAAATGTGGCTTTTTTTCCTGCGTACCCTGAAGACCGTTTTTACTACTGTCCCCGTAAAAAAAGAAGTACTGCAACAATGCGTGGAGATTGGCATCGAATCCTTGCCCGTTTTAGGCGCTGTTTCCGTTTTTATCGGCATGAACGTAACTATCGAGGGATACTCCACTTTCCTGCGTTTTGGTGGCGAAAACATGATAGGCGTTTTTGCCGGAATGACCGAAATCCGCGAACTCTGTCCTGCCATTGCCGCAGCGATAGTCACAGCCAAAGCTGGTACACGCATAGCAGCAAGCATTGGCTTAATGCGAATTAAAGAGCAGATAGACGCGTTAGAAGTGATGGCGGTTGACCCATTCAGGTTCATCGTAGCACCAAGGTTTATCGCAACCGTATTGATGTTTCCCTTTCTGGTACTTATCTCGGACACTATTGCCATCGCAGCCTCATATCTTGTTGCAACTGCACAATTAGGGCTTGACCCGGGATCATTTCTTGACTACACCATCAGCTATATCCATATGTCAGATATCTACAACGGCATGATAAAAGGGCTGATCTTCGGTATGATAATCTCGGTTATGTGCTGCTATTTCGGCTTTGTTGCGGAAAAAGGGCCAGTAGGAGTCGGTCGGGCAACCAATAAAGCAGTGGTTTTCACCGGAATGGTTCTGATCCTGGTAAATCTGGTACTTACCGACATAATGTACAGCTAGTCTACAATCCACAAACCGTGCAAACTCTTCGTGATTTTAAATACTTAATATCGACACCCTGAACAATGCCTGCATGGGGGATCAGAATTATATCACCCACACTGGCAGGTGGACTTGTCTGCTTGTGCAACTGGGAATCGTCTTCAAACATGAAACGTGACATAATATGACCATCTGCACTTTTTCGGCTCAGACAAACAATTTCACTATGCAAAATTTGCAGATCTGGTAAAAGTTGATTCTTCAAATTTACTTTAATCAACTGTCTACCATTTTCTGTGGAAACATCAGTAACGCGACATAATATGGCACCACTGCCAGCTAAAAGATAATCTGAGTTAAGTATTGTGAAATTTATATTTGGGAAATCGTAAATGATATCGTAGAGGATATCTTCAAGTTCTTTGATCCAGAGAGAATGTTCCAGATTGTTATTATTATCCAGTTTAAGAAGAATACCGAAATCAGCTTGTGGGTTATGAAGAAATTTTATCTGGCCTATTTTATTTGGAAGTGCATCTATATCAGAACAGTCGAGACTTATTGAATAAAGCTTCTGACAATTTGTATTCTTTATAGCATCAAACTTCTCGGTATTGTAGATTTCAAAAGCAACAGCACAATCTTCTGGAATCTTCTTGCAATCGGAACCTGCTGATATATTTAAGACTATTCTGTAATTCAAAATGTCCGGCAACACTGCCTTCAGTGACTTCAAATCATTCAGGCCATTGCAATAGAAATCGGTTTTTAGTAAATTTAGCCTGTTCAGAACATTCTTGTCAGAATTTGCAGATACATCAGTCAAAACGGAAGATATATTTTTGATATTTAGCAAATTAAAAGCAGCCTCATTTATACTCTCTTCGTTTATTACCAAAACCGGAGTATCCAGCTCTGCAATATCCGCCAGGGCATCCCGACGATCTTCCATCCAGTGTTTTCTTATCTTGTTCTGATCTGGATCTTTGAAGCCATTATCCAGAGAAACAAAAGAAACTTTATTAGTCATACCAAGTATTTCTCCAAAAAATATCGCATATACGAAATTAAAATAACACATCGCAAGCGATTGACAAGTTGATATATTTTATTTACTGCCAATTTATTTTAGCGTTGAATTAATGGGCATTAATTACTGTGAAAAATATGTCAGACAAATGGTGTGTATCAATAAACATGTGAGATATTACAATGTTTTATTCAAATATTTGATTTTACATGCCTTTTATTTTTAGAAGTAATACAGTGACATTTATATAACCAAACAAATAGCTTTTAGTCTGCAAAAAATGCGGACAAAAATGTCGTGCTTTGCGATGTTTTAATCAGTGAAAACAAGTTGTATATGATATATATCATTGATATTACATGTAAATCCTAATCTGGCATGATACATGCTATATCCTAATGTCACTTATCATCATGTGCGACACAAAATATGTGAGACGTAAGATGTCTGCAATAAAAATGTATTGTAGACAAGATATTGCTACATAAACACTTATATTTGACGATTGTTTCTTTATACCGAATAAACGGGGGACGGCTCATGGAGGCAGCTTTTTAGTTGCCTCTTTTTTTTATATGCAGAAAACACAACGCTATGCGTGGGAGTTCAAATAAGGCGAAGCCGATGAGTACTGCATAAGAAAGGTACTCTCCATATTTGAGGGAGCTGTTTCGACTTCCGTCACTTGAAGTGGCGGTTCTGACTCTATGCATTTAAGATCTTCAGACACTGATTTTTGAATATTAAACAAACATGGTTGCAAAAGTTTTGCATTATACTACAATACCTTATCGTATTTTTAATGATGTTGATTTGTTCAAAGCTGTGTCAAGGAGAAGTTCCATGAATAAAACCGGCAATAAACTATTCGAACTTAATTTTCTGTTTCTGGCTGTAATATTGTTGATGATTTCTTTTGTTGCCGTTTCATGCAGTGACAGTGAAAATGATAATCTCGACGGTGATTTGGAAGATGGCGAGGCAGAGACTGAAATTGAAGATGATGCTTTGATTGATGGTGATGATGACACCAGCGAAAATCCAATAGATGGCGATATGGATTCAGAGCAAGTCGAAGAGGAAGAGGAGGCAGAAGTGTCTGCTACCTTCCGTTTTGTAGCCATGGCGGACACTCACATTATTGATGATTATTATGTCGGCCCTGAAGGTAGTGAACTTGATACAGAGACGATCTATAAAACCAAAGAGCGTTTCGAAAATGCACGCTCGCTGATAAATTCATATACCAAACATCCTATCGAGCTGGTTTTTATTGCCGGAGATTTTGTACACAACTACCCCAAAATTGATGGCTATGACAACACCGATCTTCAAACCTATCGCGATAATTACACCCGATTTGATATTGCCAAAGAAATTGCTGATGGCTTCAATATGCCGGTATATCCTGGTATGGGCAACCATGATTACGATGTGGGAGATATACCAAGAGAAGTGACCAACCAGTTGTATAAAGAAAAATACGGCATAGATCCGTATTACAAAGTGGATCATAAGGGTTGGAGATTTATCCACGCCAACAACTATCTTGGTGAAACCTGTAATCCTGAAAGTGACCTGTACAACTGCAAGAGCGGATCGTTTGGCAAAGAACAACTGGAGTGGATGGAAAGTTTGTTGGCCGACAATATGCCCACCGTGATTTTTCTGCATCACCCGGTGGCTGGAACCTCAATCCTTGAGCCACAGGTGGATAAATCATTTCATGATCTGTTGAAGAACTATGAAGATAGCATCAAGCTTGTCGTTGCCGGTCACGTTCACATGTATCTTGATTTCCAGACCGATTACGGCCCGCAACACTGGTCGGTAGGTTCAACCCGCTATGATGGAGATGCCTTCTTTATTATTGAGGCCAATTCCGAAACCGGAGAATACAGTATCGTCAACCGTGATTGCTTCCAGATTCTGGGTAGCATTACCGTGCCCTTCGATGAAGAAAAAGGTTGTTTGTACACGGAGGAAACCGAATAGGTCCGATGGGTGAAGCTCGAAAGTTTTCGATCCACCAAAACAGTGGTACAGGTGACACCTACAGAGTAGCCTGTTGCTGTTCAGCTTTGTAAAACTCCGGCCAGCATGAGTGAGCCGATGAGAATTATGGCAGTTGCACCGCCTACGGAAAACAGCAAATAGCTTCCAATAAAAAGATGCTTGTTGTGTTTGGCAGTGGCCATGATGGAATGTCTGGTTCCTATGGTTAAAAGGGCAAATACCGTAGTTGTAAGTCCCATGCCCAAGGCTATAAAAAACATCGCCATAATTCCCTGGAGGGTTACTCCCATTACTATAGAAAACAGCAGGATCAATGCTGCACCGGGGCAGGGTATCAGCCCTGTGACAATTGCGGTGACTAGCATCTCTTTTTTATTTGCCATAGATGTTTCTTTTTGGTCGGATAAAAGTTTACCACCTCTTATTTCCATAGATGTATGAAACAGCAGATATAAACCCACCAGGATAATCAGACTGTAACTTATCGCTTCAAGTGTGGGGCTGGCTGCGTCAAAATCAATCAGGCGGGTGGTGTTTAGAAATAATGCCATAACCAGCACAACCATTGCGCCAGAGGCAACATGTACCGCTGTAATCAGGTTGCCCATCAAAACCCCGTGCATAAGCTTTCCGCGACGGTTAAGAAAATAGCTTATCACCACCGATTTTCCATGTCCCGGCCCGATAGCATGAATAATGCCGTAGAGAAAAGAAAAAAGCAGAAATAGCAAGAGGGACTTTCCAAAAGGATTCTTTTTCATGTCGCGGGTGAATATTGTCAGTTGACGTTTTAGCTTTTTTTGCCAGGAGTTGCTGATTTGCAGTAATGGGGCCAGAAAGCCGGGTATTAACAAGCTTGGAGCCTTGTTGACAACTTGCGTTTCACTTTCTTCCTTTTGTATCTCTTTTTGTTTGGACTTCGACAAAAACGGGTTTGCCGCTTCCGCACAATTGCATGAGCAAAACAGTATACCAAACGCTACAAAGAGAATTAATATATGTTTCATTTTCTTTTAACTGTTATTTTCAGTGTTTGTGCCAAAACTTGACCGCTGGGTTGTACTCCATCATCAAGCAGATGAGAGACATCAAATGCTTTACTGTTACCGGCAAGTTGTGGGGTGTTTTTGGTGAATATTATATCCGTATAGACGGTTGGATCGGAAATAGAAAAATCTATTACAAGTGGTGAGCCCGTATATTTCTGCTTACAGGGAATTGTGAAAGCATATACTACTTGCCCTTTTGACACTTTTACCGAAAAGTTGTTTACATCGGTAACCTTAAAAGGTTTGCCGTTAATAGTTACAACGTGAAAATAGCCAGAGTTTTTCAGGTTATCGAAAACTTCTTCTTTTATTTTTGCAATTTCGGCTTTTTCGAACTGACGATTTTTGTTTTTATCATAATCCTCGAAAATAAACTCGCTGAACATTTCATCAAAGGCCCAGGTTTCCTGAAAGCTTGTCAAACCCTCTGCATCAAATACCAGAGTCAACTGTGCATCGACAAAAACATGGGGATGAGCAAAACTGGTATTCAGCGAGGCTAACACAAAAATGACAATTAATATTGTGGATAAAAAACGCTTCTTCACGAGAATGACCTCCAGCTAGGTAAAAACTGAAATATAGCATACTAAATATACAACAATACGGCAAATACTAATAAACTTTATAATATATTTAATGGAAATTCCGGTTTGTTTGCTATACTTTCCTGAAGAGGCAATCTAACGGATTGCCCAATTCTATGTGGAAACAGATTTTTGTTAGTCGCAGTCTAACTGTTTGTAACGATAAACTATTTTCGGGGCCACATAATTCCATGTGGTGTGGAGCCCTTCAACACCTGAAAGATATAGCCGGATTTCTCCGCCAGTTGAAACAATTCTTTTGTGCTGTAAAGATGAGTAAAGCCTTTGTCGTTACAGAAGGTTTCATCCTGTTGATAATTGCTGAAGCCTGCTTTTCTTAAAGACAGTCTTAGTTGTTTGCGTTTTGTATTTGTCTTCACCGATTTTTTCGAGACCCAGCTTAAAAGAACCGGCCCATCCGGAGCAAGCTTCCTTAGTGTTTTAAAAAGCTCTACGCGGACTTCTTTTTGCAAAATGTGACTCATGCTAAGCCATCCCAAAATAATTGCATCATAGGGAGCATGTTTCTCAAATTCATCCAGTCCCTGTGCCAGGTTTTTATATCTGGCGTTGGCAACAGTAAGTAATCTGGGATCTTTTTGAATGTTTTTCAAATGTGCAACCAGTGAAGGACAGGGATCGAATGCTGCAACTTCATATCCTTTCTGTATCAACACGTTTGCTTCTCTGCCACCACCACAGCCACCGACAAGAATCTTGGCCGGGGCAGTTGGGAAAAATTCTTCAATGGCATTGGCCTCCCAGTCGAACAGTTTCGCACCCTCAGGGTTTGAGAAATACCAACTTTGGTTTTGATATGAGTTGGTTATAAACTCCTGCCTTTCGCTTGCCGGGACTGCTGCCATCAATAACTCCGACCACGCCTGTGAAAGGAAGCTGGTCCCACTGCCAACTTTTCCTAATGAACGATTAACGGTCTTGAGTATTCCCTTGCTGCTCAAGTCTCTGAACACACCCATTTTGTACCTCCCCTCGTACTGTTTTTACTGCTTTGTCCCATTGTAGACCACCAGAAGTCATCTGTAAAAGATAAAAGACCACTAAAAGGTAAAAATGATTGAGAAAAGTGCATATATTAGCTTTACTTCCGCTAAAAAACTGTCTATATGAAGCTATCAGGCAAGTGCAATACATTCCTTTGGTATTTTAGTCTTTTAGGTTGAATGTTCTGGTGAATTATAGTTCGATATTATTGACAATCGGAGTTCTTAAGGAGTAGGTCATGGCAGATATTAAGGATATGAAATCGTTGGAAAAAGGCCCGTTCGATGCTGAATTGGCTGATATTGATCCTGCAATAGATAAATTGATTCGCCTGGAAGAGGAAAGACAGGTCAGACGACTGATTATGATTCCTTCTGAAAGCTTGTGCCATCCGGTGGTCAGAAGAACCATGGATTCGGTATATGGCAACCTTTATGCAGAAGGTTATCCTTCTTCGTTGGTAAGTACTTTCGATGAAAAGAAACTGACCGACTTTAATGAACAGTTGATGATATATCGTCGCTATGCCGACAGAAGATTCTACAAAGGTACCGACTATGTAAATATGGTGGAGTCAATTTGTCGCCGTCGTGCAGCCGATGCCTTTGCCAACGAAAATGCCAGCTCTTCCGACATTTTTGCCAATGTTCAGGCTCTAAGCGGAGCAGCAGCCAATCTGGCAGTGCAGGAAGCATTTTTAAATGCCGGTGACAAGGTAATGGCGATGGATCTGATGCATGGTGGACATTTGTCCCATGGCTCGGAATTCCATATGTCCGGCAAAAGATATGAAATTATTCCCTATGGAATCAACAGAGCCAGTGGATTGTTGGATTATGACGAGATTGAAAGACTTGCTCTTGAGC
>Ga0070728_10002588_pt1 | contig 22057 bp, 21 predicted proteins | sample tdDd471_FD_66723 | JGI IMG/M metagenome (GOLD analysis project Ga0070728, IMG submission 66723) | Marine sediment microbial communities from the Atlantic coast under amendment with organic carbon and nitrate - tdDd47.1 | ecosystem: Environmental > Aquatic > Marine > Coastal > Sediment | place... | reverse complement strand
GCAATCTTGAGACTATTTCCGAAAAATAGAATTAGCGGTACTTGTGGATGTGTCATTACTTTTACATAATTCTCAAAACGCCATTCATAGGGCCACAATTCAGGTGGGATTTTCATGGCTGTTGCAGGGACTTTGAGCGACGCACTTAACATCCAGACGAGTGGAAACATCATAAGAAGTGCCATAATCGTCAAAAATGTAATCGGAATTAACGATGTTCGAGTAATTGGGATATGTGGTTCTAGTGTTTGATTTTTAGTTTGATCGCTAGGTGTTGACATATTTTCCTCTTGATTCTTTCTTCTAATCGTTATCGTAGAATACCCAGTATCTACTCACCACGAATTGAATAATGGTGATGACCAAGATTATGCCGAACAGCACAAAACCAACGGATGATGCATAGCCAATTTTAAGTTGTCTAAAAGACTCATAGAGATACATCAGTACAGTGCGACTTGCATCGCCGGGGCCACCCTCTGTCAGCACAAATGGTGCTTCAAAGAGTTGTAAGACCCCAATAATGCCCTTTACGATAATGAAAAAGATCACGGGAGAGAGTAAGGGGACAGTAATCCGACTGAACTTCTGAAATCCATTTGCCCCATCAATATCAGCTGCTTCGTACAGGTAATTAGGAATACCCTGTAACCCTGCAAGTATCAAAATCATATTAAAGCCAACCCCATTCCAGACGGTGACCATAATCACGCTAGGTTTTACCCAATCGCTGGCTAATATCCACGGGATTTTCTCGATACCAATCTGCCCCAGAAAATAATTAATGATGCCAATATCTGATGCAAGGAGCAGTTGCCATACGATAGCTATCGCTGCACCTGAAACGAGAATTGGGAAGAAGAAAATTGCCTGATAGAATCGCTTTAGCATATGTGGAATCTTGCTATTGATGGCGACTGCAAGTGCCATTGCCAGCACTAAATCAAATATCACCATACCAAAAGTGTAATATACGGTATTTTGCAGTACTACCATGGCTCTCGGATCAGCGGCTAATCTTTCGAAGTTTGCCAGCCCAATGAACTTAGGTGCTGAAACAATATCGTAACGAAAGAATGCCAAACCCAGACCAGCAATAACCGGTCCTGCTATAAATATCAAGAAGCCGAGTATAGTCGGTAAGATGAGAAGATACGCCCATGCTATATCAGATCGCCGTTGATTCCATTGTAATAAACTTCTTGATGAGCCTACCGATTGTGTAGTATTAATTGCTTTAGATTGCTCAAAGCCATTCATAAATTTTATACCTAATAAATAAATTCAGAAGTATTAAAGGGTGGGACGATAGTTAGTCGCCCCGAAATTACGGTGAATCTAGAATTTGTCAGCCCATTCAGCAGGACGACTGGCGACGACAGCTTCCATTTCTTCTTGGAAACTTGCCAATCCTTCTTCCACACTGATCTCATCTGCAAGAATCAGGGATGTCCAGCGTGCTTGGATCGAATCGAGTTCGTTGAATTCTGGTGGTGAGGATACGGTTTTTACTTGAATATCATCACGGTTGATGGAATCAAAGAATATACGTGCATTCTCTGGATCAGGATGGGTGTTCAAGTAGTCGGGGTCTTCCGCAACACTCTTATAGGCGGGAATATTAGCACCAGCCAAGACGAAGTGTTTGACGCTCTCCTGATTTAGCGCGGCTAGTTCAAACTGCCATGCCATGTCGGGGTTTTGTGATGCTGAGAAGATGGGCCATGCGCCAGTACCAACTTCTGTAACCCGTGCGCCATTATTAGGCCAATACTGAATTGTGTAGTCTTCAAATTCTGCATCTAAGTAACCGACTACAGGCCAGCGTCCTGCCATTGTCATACCAGCAGTCCCGCTTTCTAGTGTCGCAGTGACATTGCTATCTGTGCGTGGTGATACCCCGTGTGTGTAAATGAAGTCGTAGAGCATCTGATAGACTTCAACAAAGGCAGGATCATTCATGAGCGGGATTTCAAGTGCATCGCCACCCATAAAACCTTCTATACCATTGTTGAATAGCCACGGACACACACCAAAGGGACCTGTCCAGAAGGAAAAACCGTAGCGGCTTACATTGTCACCATCTTTGGTAGTGAGTGCTTGTGCATACGTGAGGAAGTCTTCAAATGACCAATCTTCTGGTGGTGCATCCAGCCCGACTTCTTCGAGTGCTTTTGTGTTAAGCCAGATCACCATGTTGTTGAAGTCATAGGGGAGACCATATGTTAGTCCAGCAAACTTTACTTGTTCCGCGAGTTGTGGCGCAACATCATCAAAGTAGAAGCTCATGTCCGAGACATCCATATAGGGATCAAACGGAACGATTAGATCCCGCGCAACCGCGAGGCGATGTCCTTCGCTTGGTATCTTACCCATATCGATGGGTTCGCCACTCGCAAGCAGTACGACCAAGCTATCGAAATACGCTCCCCATCCACCAGAATTATCTGCGGCAACAAAGCGTACAGAAACATTTGGATGTTCAGCAGTAAATCGTTCAACAACTGGATCAAACAATTTAGAACTGCTGGTTGTGCTTTCTGGTACAACATAGACGATTTCGATATTCTCTTGATCTGGAGATTGTGCCAATGCTGTCGCTGGTATTGAAGCTAGAAGCATTGCACTACTTGCGATACCTGTAGACTTAAGGAAATCTCGTCTACTGATTCCTTGTTTATTCTTACTCATAATTGCTTCCTTTCTTAAAATAAATATTTTCGTTCAAATAGGACTTCACTTCGTATTATTTCGATCGATACCCCTCCTTTTAGTGCTTATACTAAATTGCTATGAAACAGGACTCTTCGAATGGATAATTCACATGAGAGAATTCGTTTCATTGCCCGATTATCGGCTTGTTAATTGATATTATTTGAGCCATGGCGTTAATAAGTATTCACTACCGACCAACAAAATCTTGATGGCTATCGTCTAATTTAGATTGAACTAATTGTTCGTTTATTCATCAAAACAACATCAATAATTTACTCATACGTAAACGCTTAACATGAGCATATTTCATTTGTATTGAGTTGTCAAGTACTGGTGATCTGAGTTGATGAAATGAGGTGAATCAGTCTTAAATCTTAGTATTTTCAATGCCTTTAGGCTATTTTATATCGTTGAACAAAATCTTGTGGGTAGGAATACTGCTGGTAAATTGGGGATTATATCAAACAGATTTCTTTTAATACGTAAACGTTTAACTCTAATTCTTCATTGTGATTAATCCATGTCTTCAAAGGATAAACATACGCCATAAAATCCTCATAAGTCAGTAATATAGATGCTTTCAGGAAACATAGCGTATATATAACAAGATATTCCAGAGGGCATTTTTCATGATCGACTCAACCTCATCGAAATCAAACTAGGAATCGTCAATCGGGTATTTTGTAAATCTATTGCCTTGATTTTTGTTGTGCCCCAAACACGTGATTGATAGCAATATCAATATAATCTTGGCCTAAACGCCTAAACTCTAATGCCAAGTATCACCCAAATTTGAGAATTTTTGGGCATTTTTTTGACAATCTCCTAAAAATTCAGTAGGCTTATGTTAAGCGTTTACGTCTACTTTCATTTTTCCGTAGGGTTGGTGAATGAAGGATAAGGCTTTAATATCTATACCGTATTTGAAAACCAAACGTAAATAGGATGTGATCAGTGACCAACCCATCACCAAAACGTGCAACTGCCCAAGATGTAGCTAATCTTGCAGGGGTTTCTACAGCAACCGTCTCTCATGTCATCAATGGGACACGTGCAGTCGCAAGTGATACGAGAGAACGCATATTAATTGCGATTGATAAACTTAATTATGTGCCTTCTACCCTCGCCCGTGGACTCGCTAGACAGAAGTCTGGTCTGGTCGGGGTGATTCTATCCGATATTAATAACCCGCTTTTTCGTCAAGTATATAAAAGCATTGAAAGTGAGCTTACAGTTGCTGGATATGACTTAATTCTGGCGAACAGTGATGAGAATATTAAAACACAGAAATCTATTCTTCAGGCTTTATTGTCAAGGCAAGTCGATGGACTGATAATCGCACCTGACGTGGGTAATATAGATGACCAAAAAACTCTACTTAATATCGACATTCCTGTTGTGATTATTGACCGATCCTCCGGATTTGGTGTTTTTCCAGAAATTACTGTTAACAACGAGGAAGTGACCCATGCCGCTATTTCCCATTTGATTGAGGATGGTCATCAACGGATTGGGTTTATCGGTGGTGTTACGGAGATTACTGCTGTCAGTGATCGTCTAAAAGGGTATGAACGCGCTTTACGGGAACATAGTCTCCTTGTAGACAAAGAATTGATTTATACACAAGGGAAAGCAATTCCGGAAGATGGCTATAATGCCGCTACAAAAATGCTGACCAGCTCCAATCCACCAAGTGCATTTTTCACGTCAAATAGTCTCACATTGATCGGTGTATTTCAGGCATTAAATCAGCTTTCCCTGAAGTGTCCAGATGACATCGGTATCGTATGTTTTGACCATGACCAGTGGATGGATGTGTTTGATCCGCCTATAACAGCAATAAAACAGCCGACTTCAGAACTTGGCAAATTAGCGGCTCGGTGGCTTAAAAAACTTATAGATGGGAAAGCCGATGACAAAGCAATGAAGCAAGTTCTCTCGTGTGAGTTTTCTATTCGAGGGTCGTGTTCTGTGGCGTGTAAACATAAGTATCATACGGAAGTCTATCGCTTAGAATAAGGCTTGGTAAACAACTATAGAGAAAGATTCTTGAAAATTGATACAGAGGCTAAATTAAAATGACTCGAATTATTTTTGTTGGGGGATTTCTAGGTGCTGGCAAAACGACCTTATTATCACAGGCGACAACAATTCTGACTGAACGGGGGTATCATGTCAGCATTATCACCAACGATCAAGGGCAAAACCTCGTTGATACAGCATTGATACAAGGGCAGAATGTCGCTGTGAGAGAGATTGCTGGCGGATGCTTCTGTTGTCGCTTTGATGTGACCATCCCGCATTAGTTCGGACAGTATGAGTCTCTCCAAAATTGTTGTTCAAATTGAACGGGGCTTAAATAGCTTAAAGCGGAATGTTTCCGAGTATTGTTATAAAAGCCCATGATATAGGCAAAAATCTCTGAACGCGCCTGCTGATGAGATTCGAATGACTGGTAGGCACATTCAGATTTCAATGATCCCCAGAAGCTTTCAATCGGGGCGCTATCCCAACAATTGCCTTTACGACTCATGCTCATCGTTTTGTTCCTGAGTAAGATCTGGTAATCATGGGAAGTATATTGAGCACCGCGATCGTTATGGTGCAAGTCAAGTTGTGTGGGTGCTTCCTGTTGCCATGCCATCTCGAAAGCCTGCTCAACTAGAGTGGATTCCATATGATCAGCGAGTGCAAAGCCCACAATTTTGCGTGAGTATAGATCAATGACAGCAGCTAAGTACAGAAATCCAAGTTGTGTACGAATATAAGTAATGTCACTCATCCATTTTTGAGATGGGCGATCTGCTTGAAACTCCCGATTAAGACTATTGGCTCGGATTGGATGATCCGGATTTGCTTCAGTGGTGCACGGTTTCCAGGCTTTCTTTGTCTTCACATAGCATCCTCGTTGCTTCATTAATCGAGATACACGTCTACGACTGATGTAAATCTCTTCATCTTGAAGAGCAGATTGCATTCGAGGAACGCCATAACACTGATAATTTTCTTCAAAGATCACTTGGATGCGTCGCCCAATTCTTTCATCTTCTTGATCACGGTGACAAGGGCTACGCTGTACCCAGTCATGGATACCCCAAACAATTGGCATAATCGGCTGATCGGATGCTCATGTCGATGTTGGTTAACCACTTTATATTTCATTTGTGGCGTTCCCGTGAAAAGATCGATATGGTTTTTTTTAGAATATCTCGTTCTTCTTGCAAGATTGCATTTTCTCGCTTCAATTGTTTGATTTGTGACTCCAGTTGAGCACAGTCGCTTAATTCCAATTTATTCTCAATTTCATTGATTGCAAACCGCTTTCCCCATTGCCTCAACAAGCCATGCGATAACCTTAACTCACGTTCCACTTCCGATTTTGTTTTTCCACTGGTCTTTAACAAGCGTAGCGCATCTCGTTTAAACTCATCTGTGTATTTCTTGGGACTTTTCTTCATGTGATCGCTCCTTCGTTTATACTTTACGAGGAGAGACTCTTTTTGTCCATTTTAGCGGCACAAGGTCATCCAATCTGGGGCTACGTCTTAGGACGTTATGCCTACGAACCGCTCAACCAATTTTTGCCTTCAAGCATCTCTCTTATCTTGACCTTCGCAATTTCGGGTGCGATTCACGATCTTGCAACGATGCTTGTCCGGGGTGCGCCTGCATTCCTTTTTACACCCTGGTTCTTTTTGATGAGTATCGTTGTTGTGTTCGGGCGATTGCCAAAACTAGATTACTCAAAGCAAGCATTTCAAGTTCGTGTTGCGATCAATGTTACATCTATTCTCGTATGTCTGATGATAGCAATAGGTGTGAACCAGCTTTTATAGCGCATGACATCCGCTAACTACTTGGAGTATCTATTTGGTTAGGAGAAAAGATAACTCGCTCACATATCATTTTTGTCCCAGCGAGTGAGCATATTTTTTCAAATTCAATATTGCATCTAGAAAGTGTGAACTATCCCTGCCAATCTGGTAAACTATGTTCATGTTAAAGCAAATTCTTGCCACGAAAATCTATAGTCCGACACCTCGTCCACGCTCAATTCTGCGTCCACGTTTAATTGACCGGCTGAATACTGGCTTGCACGGTAAGTTAACACTCGTCTCCGCACCCGCAGGGTTCGGCAAGACAACGTTAGTCACAGAATGGATTACCGCTGTCGATCGTCCAGCAGCGTGGCTATCATTAGAAGAAGATGACAGTGATCCGGTTCGCTTTTTACGTTATATCATCGCCGCATTGCAAACAATTGCACCAGAGATCGGTACAAGCATCCTAAAGGTTCTCGAATCGTCACAACCATCTATCATCTCACTACTGATACCGTTGCTGAATGAGTTTGCAATGATGCCACATGAAATGATTCTGGTGCTAGACGACTATCATGTGTTAGACAGTCCAGAGATTGACGAAGCTTTGATCTTCCTCATTGATAAACAGCCATCGCAGATGCATCTGGTCATCACCACCCGCGAAGATCCACAATTGCCTCTGGCAAGATATCGGGCACGTGCAGAACTAACTGAACTTCGCGCTTCTGACTTGCGCTTCACTCCGAACGAAGCGGCTGAATTTCTTAACCAGGCTATGGGATTAAGCTTGATGCCTGATGATATAATCACACTAACGGCACGTACCGAAGGCTGGATCGCGGGGTTGCAACTTGCTTCCATCTCTTTGCAACCACAACAAAGCCCCGCAGACTTTATCAAATCCTTTAGTGGTAGTCACTATTTTGTGCTGGATTATCTGGTCGAAGAAGTGCTCAGTCGCCAACCACCTCACATTCAAGACTTCTTGGTGAAAACATCAATGCTGAATCGGTTATGTGGGTCTCTCTGCGATGCCATTCTTCAGGATCGTGAACATTCATCACAAACATTACTACGAGACATCCAGCAAGCAAACTTATTTCTCGTGGCTTTGGATAATGAAAGGCACTGGTTTCGTTATCATCATCTGTTTGCTGATCTGTTGCGTAAACGTCTGGGGCAATTACCAAGCACAGAGATCAACAGGTTACACATTCGTGCAAGCCATTGGTATGAACAAAACAGCCAGCTAGCCGAAGCAGTTTATCATGCACTCGCCTCTCAAGATTTCGAGCTAGCGGCGGGGATGATTGAACGAGAATGGGCAACATCGCGTTCAACGCTGATTCAGAACCCAAAGCAACTGGCATGGATGCAGGCTCTGCCAGAATCTGTGCATCGTAATCGTCCGGTTCTTAGTGCAGCTTATGGATGGGTGTTGTTGAATTATGGTGAGATAGCTGTAGCTGATGCACGGCTACGTGATGCTGAATACTGGCTTGATTTAGACGGACAATCCGATGATGTTAACGCCGACATGATTGTTTTTGACGAGGCAGAATATCAACGATTACCATTAACGGTTGCATCGGCGCGAACCTATCATGCGCTGGCACTCGGCAATATTCCTGAAACCATCAAATATGGGGAACGTGTTCTCGCACTAGCAGCAGAAAACGAGCATCATCAGCGTGGTATTGTGACCTCTCTTATGGGGCTGGCATATTGGTGGCGTGGCGATTTAGGATCAGCCTACCAATTTCTAAACGAAGGGCTGGCATATATGCACAAATTGGGTAATGTGCCGTTTGTCCTGAGTAACACATTTGGTTTAGCTGATGTTCGGATCGGGCAGGGTCGTCTACTTGACGCAACCGCGATTTATAAAAAAGGGTTACAGGTCGCGGAATCACAACCCTATATGATACAAGGTATTGCAGATATGTATGCGGGGTTGGGCGAGTTATATCGGGAGCAGAATAACCTCGACTTAGCCAGTGACTATATCCATAAGAGTGAGACGCTGGGCGAACAAGGTGGATTACCCAATTGGCGGGTACGTTTTTGCAAAATTAAAGCACGACTGATGCAAACAATGGGTGACTTCGACAAAGCCCTACAATTACTCGATGAAGCTGAGCAACTTTATTACCCGACCCCTTTGCCCGATGTACAGCCGATAGATGCGACCAGAGCGCGCGTATGGATACAACAGGGTCAAATCAATAGCGCCTTGTCATGGGCAAGTGACCGACAATTAGTATTCAATAGTGACGTTCGATATTTGAACGAATTTGACCTCATCACGCTGACAAGGATTCATATTGCCCTTGTAGAAAAGGGAAATTCACTCAGCCCAATTGATGAGATGACTCAATTATTGGAGCGTTTGCTTGATGCCGCAGAGACTGACAGACGCATGGGAAGTGTCATCGAAATCAGTATTCTACAGGCACGGTTACATTGGATACAGGGAAATCGAGAGGTCGCCTTGACATTTTTGCAACGAGCATTGCAACTAGCCGAACCAGAGGGGTATGTTCATATTTTCGTGGATGAAGGTAAGGTCATGAAAACGATACTATCCGAAGCCGTTACACAAGAAATTGTCCCGTCCTACTCCCAACAATTGCTGATGACATTTGAAAATAGTTCAGAATCATCGCGCCCATCACAACCCCTCATTGAGCCATTAAGTGAACGGGAGTTAGAAATCCTGCAACTTGTTGCGGATGGACTATCGAATCGTGAAGTCAGCGAATATCTTTTTATTGCATTAAATACCGTCAAGGGACACAATCGGAACATCTACCAGAAACTTCAGGTCAAGCGACGTACCGAGGCAGTCGCTCGTGCGCGAGAACTGGGACTGATTTAACACCCTCATCTCAAAAAAACAACACCCCGAACAACACTTTAGTGTCATCACAACGATACCGCTTCATCGGTATGCTTGTTTTATCGTACATCTCAGCAAAAGAAGTCAAATGATAAAACATCGTCTCATTACTCTGCCAACTCTGGGAGTACTCATATGATCTATCAAATCAGGCTCAAGGGGCATTTGGGAGATACGTGGGATGATTGGTTCAATGCAGTAACGATCATATTGATTGATGATGGTACGACCCTGCTGACCTGCGACGTGGTCGATCAAGCAGAACTTCATGGAATACTGCGAAAGGTACGAGACCTTGGGCTGACCTTGATCTCGGTTCAGCAGTTTGCATCAGATGGTGATACCGATTAGGTAAAGCTAGAGTCCACAAATATACAAGGAGATATACATATGAAAGCCGTTGTTCGCAATAAAGCTAAGTTCCAGGTAAAAGATGTCGAAAAACCAAAACCGACCAGTCATGAAGTTCTGATCAAGGTTCATGCGGCGACTGTGACCGCAGGCGATGTCTTTATGCATCGGATACCGCGTGTTGCCTTCGTCGCAATTTCAATGTTGGGTTTCAAATATAAACCAACACCGGGACACGAATTCGCGGGTGTCGTCGAAGCGATTGGCGATAATGTGACCCAATTTAAAGTCGGGGATGAGGTCTTCGGAACTACCACAGGGTTAAAGGCGGGAGCCAATGCAGAATATATCTGTATTCCAGAAGTTGGGAAGTCAGGGGTGATTGTCCACAAGCCAAGCAATTTAAGCTTTGCCGAAGCCGCTACTGTACCAGTCGGGGCGATGACAGCGATGCATTTTCTGAGAAAAGCGAATATCCAGCCCAATCAGAAGGTGCTGATATATGGTGCCTCGGGTAGTGTCGGTAGTTATGCTATACAGATTGCAAAGCACATGGGTGCAGACATCACCGCTGTGTCTAGTACGCGCAATATCCAACTCATGCAATCGCTAGGGGCAGACCGTGTTATTGATTACAAACAGGAAGATTTCTCTGAAAGTGGACAGGTATATGATGTCATTTTTGATGCTGTCGGTAAAACAACCGCTGACCAGCGCAAACGCGCCATGAAGCAAGATGGGTGCTTTGTGTCTGTAAGCTCAATAGCATCCGGAGCAAGCAAGAACATTAATCGAGTTGTTGAGCTGGCGGAATCAGGACATCTCAAACCTGTGATTGATCGGCATTATGCTCTTGAACATATTTCTGAAGCCTATCAGTATGTTCAGGCAGGACACAAAAAAGGCAACGTGGTCATTGATATTGCGTAACAACTGTATACACGAAGTTGTTCATGACCTTTGTCATCACGAGTAATGAAAATCACCGTAGGGGCGGAACTCAGATCCGCCCAAAACTGAAGTAACCAAATCGCACCGAAAAGGATAAATAGCGATGACTGACGTAGCTCTAGGAAAACATAGTCCGAATAATTCTATGATGGATTATCTCATCAAAGGATGGCAAGCAAATCGACCACTGACCATTTTGGGTATATCCATGCTCATTACACTCGTGTTCACCCTGATTGCTATGGTTGTAGACTGGAAGGTAATCACAGGGCAGAATGCCTGGGTGAAACCAGCAAAATTTGCTATCTCCATCAGTATTTATTCGTTCACACTATTATGGATGCTCACCTTTATCAAAAATCGCCCTCATGTAGTTGGCTTCATTTCATGGATAACTGTGGTTGGCTTTATCATTGAGATGGTGGCGATTATCGGTCAAGTGCTACGAGGCACAACAAGCCATTTCAATAATTCGACTCCATTTGATGATTTTGTTTATTCATGGATGAGCTATGCTATCGTCGCCATCTGGCTGTGCTGTTTCGTTGTCGGGATTTTCTTATTGTTCCAAAAACTACATGATCCGGTATTTGCATGGTCACTGCGTTTCGGAATATTGATTGCTTTGGTTGGTATGGGAGTTGCTTTTCTGATGACCCTCCCAACTGAACAGCAACGAATTCAGGAAGAAGAAACAGGTATTTCGCTTATCGAAGGTGCTCATTCTGTAGGCGTTGAGGATGGAGGGACAGGTTTACCGCTACTGGGTTGGAGTACTGAAGGTGGTGATTTACGAATCGGGCATTTTGTCGGTCTTCATGGGATGCAGGTATTACCCTTAATCGGCTTGATGCTGTCCAGTTCGATGCTTAGTCATCACATTCGGTGCGAAGGACGTATTTTACTTGTGTTCATCGCAGGCATTAGCTACTTACTTTTAATCGTCCTCTTGACTTGGCAAGCGTTGCGTGGACAATCCATTACGGCACCCGATCACATTACAATTGCCTTCTTTATCAGCCTTCTTGTAGGAACATTGCTCAGTGTCGTAACCACTTTTAGCTTATTCAAAATACGAAAAGCGTGAGCGAGTACTCTGTCAGGCAATTTTGTCGGGATGTATATTAAATAAAGTCGGATAAAGACTAATCCCGATCACAATGCAGAAATGAGAATGATATGTCAGAAAAGAACCCACCGAACACTTTGCATCAGGTATCAAATCATGTATGGTGGTTTACCCCCGAATCACGAACAGATCGCCCGTCCCTAGGTCTAGTTATTGGTTCAACCGGAACACTCATGTTAGATATTGGTGCTTCTGTACAGCATACACAAGATTTTCTGCAAGCAGTTTCCAGTGCAGGATTGCCTTCGCCTGATTTTGCCGCATTGACTCATTGGCATTGGGATCACACTTTTGGTATTGATACGCTGAATATCCCGATTCTTGCTCATCAAATAACAGCATCCAATATAAAGCGGATTTCTAGCTATGACTACAGCGATGAAGGTTTGGATGAACTTGTTCGGCAAGGGATTGAGGTAGAGATGATTCGCAAACATATGCGTATTGAACTGACAAAAGCACAGAGGCATGCCTTAAAATTGCGTCAGCCAAATATCATCATAGACAAGTCTTATCAGTTTGACTTAGGAGATGTGACGTGTGATGTCGTCCATGTTGGAGGTGATCATGCTGAGGACTCTTGCGTGATGTATATTCCTGAAGATCAAGTTTTATTTCTTGGAGACTGTCTATATGATGATGTTTATTCTGAGCCAAGCATTTATACCGAAAAAATACTTCAACTCATTTCCAACATAGAGGCTTTTGGCGCAGACAAATTCATTATGGGTCACGCAAATGAAATTTATGACGAAAAGAGTATCTCACGTTGGTTTGCAATCATAAGACAAGCATTTAAGCTTATCCAAACACACGGCATTGATAAGCGTGAGTATATATTGGAAGTGCTAATTCAAGCATTTGAGGAAGAAGATGTAACAGACTTTTTGGATTCTATTATCGCTGGCTCCCAACTATAAATCGTTTCTATTTCATATGGGTGTGTCAGGTTTGTTGACCTGAAACGATTCAAGCGTAATGAAACTTCTGTTAAAATTGCAGGATCTTCACATCGAGACGCAAGGATGCCTCCAAGATAGTACTATTCATTAATTGATGAGTACCTTAGAGCAATATGTTGAAATTTATTGATAGCCACTGGTGAACGAGGATCAGAAAAGTCATGAAAAAGCTAAACAAGACACGAACCGTACGGATTCTGCGAATCATCATGCCCATTGTTGGGATTATTTCTGCTGTGATATTTGTCCCCTGGAATGCGGTTTTTCTGTGGATCACTCCCCTATCAGATAACGTTCAGGATGAACTGGATCATGCTATTGATCGTGATTTTGATGGGATTATCGTTTATGTCGACCAATTTGGCGAAGCTCCGGCACTCTATGCGGCTGGTTGGAGCAATCGGGCGGAGCAGATACCCACCGATCCGAAATCATTATTCAAGATTGGCAGCATCAGCAAGTTATACATAGCCACAGCAACAGTGATGTTAGTCAATGATGAGGTCTTGTCCCTAGATGATACTCTTGGGGATCACTTCCCTGAACTGGTTGGTCATATTGATAACGCAAATCAAATTACCTTGCGAATGCTACTACAACATCGCAGTGGCATCCCGAATTATGTGGATTATCCCGAGTGGAACTGGGGCGAACCGCCGTCAAATCTCAACGCCTATCTTGCATTAGTCATCGATAAACCTGCCGATTTTGAACCGGATAGCCGTTACAGCTACTCCAACACGAATTATCTACTCATCGGAGATATTCTTGACAAGGTTTTAGGCTATAGCCACCATCAATACATTCAGGACGAAATCCTGTCCCCTCTTGGCTTAACCGATACATACAGTTTGCTGAGTGAGGTTGATTTAGAAGACGTCGTCAGTGGGTATCATTATGATATTGAGCCTGATCTCAAGGAGATTAAATTTATCTCACCAGCTGGCTCAATGATCGCAACTGCGCAGGACACTGGCATCTTCTTGAGAGCACTAAATGATGGCTCGCTACTCAATGATGATGAGCAGAAAATGTATTCATCCGTTTATAAATATGACCATACGGGATGGGTACTAGGTTATCAGAGTATCGCACGCTACGACAAAGATACCGATACGGTTGTTGTTCTTTTTGCGAACTCTACGGGTGGTCAAACAGAGGCAACGATACACATCCTATTTGACCGTATTATACGAATAGCACAAAAGTGAGGGGAATTCTATTTTAACAACCGAAGTTAGCTTAAGCCAGACGGTCTATATTTACCAATTACTTTACTATGGAGCATTCTGATGCGTTTCCGCACTATACTGAACTTAACACTAATCCTGATGATCCTGCTATCAAGCTTAATCCTCTCAGCACAAGATATTCACAGCGACAGTCGTTATGCAACTCGTTGAGGATGGTGTCGTGACACTCGATGATACAGTGGCACAGTGGTTGCCGGAAGTCGCCGATCAACTGCCGTATGTCGATCAAATTACAGTGTATCAATTGCTGTCTCATACATCCGGTATCTTTAGTGTCGTTGAACATGAATCCTATTACACTGACATCTTTACCGAGATGGAAGTTGATGAAGCAACAGGCGCAGTAACACTCGCTTGTGTTCAACGTGATCCCCACGACACCCTTGCCCGTTACGTCTATGGTAAAGATGCGCTATTTGAGCCGGGCGCAAGCTGGTACTACAGCAATACCAACTACACACTGCTTGGCATGGTCATCGAAGCGGCAATGGATATGCCACTCGCAGAAGCTTATCGTGTCAATATCTATGAACCGCTCGGCATGGAATCTACATTTATGGATTGCTATGATGATACACTTGTTGATGTAGTGCATGGCTACTCGAGCTTTGGCGACACCCTGAGCGATGTCACCGAACTCCATGAATCGGTTGGGTGGTCAGCAGGGGGTATGGTCTCTACTGCATCAGATTTGGTTACCTTTGCACGCGGTTTGTTCGCCGGTGAATTGTTTGATGACCCTGAGACACTGGTTACGATGACAACGCCTGCTCCAACTAGTCCCTATGGTCTGGGTGTATTCATCAGTGACGACTATATCGGACATCCGGGCTGGATTGCTGGCTTTCGATCCGCACTCAATTATTCGCCTGAGTTCGATATGGTAGTGGTGATGCTCTACAACATTGATTCGGCTGACCCAGATCAGAACCTTGCAGACGTTCTAAATCCCGTGCTTCCGTTGCTAAACGAACCAGACTAAATATGAGTTTCACCAACAACCAGACCATTCGAATGATCTGGTTGTTGGTGAAGTCTATGTCAGTTCAACTGATGACTCTTGTCGTTTGGTGGGATCTGTCTACAAGCAACCATTTCCTGAATGTCTCCACTGCCTCTACCTGCAAGCAGGCACGGCTATGAGTTTGCTTCTGTCTTGTGCCGTTCTCCTCTTTAAAATACGGTCGAAAATCTCTTCAATCTCTATCAAACAAAACAAACAATATTTATAATTGTATTTGAAACATCCCGGACAGAATGTAGTGCCGCAACGAACATGTATTTATGGCTGTTGCACCACAATTCATCATCATTGTCATAGTGCCCCAAGTGGAAATAGAGAGAACATATGACAACACCGATATTAGCTACCAAACTTTACGTCCCTACATCTCGAAATAACCGTGTCGTCCGCCATCATCTGATGGAGCAACTGAACACCAGCATTCATAGCAAACTGATACTTATCTCTGCTCCTGTGGGTTTTGGTAAAACCACATTAATTAGTGAGTGGTTGAACAGTAACAACATTCTGACTGCATGGTTATCACTGGATGAAGCAGACAACGATCTCACACGCTTTCAAACTTACCTCGTCGCGGCGTTAAAGACGATCGCACCGAACATTGGCGAAAATGCGATGCCGATACTCCAATCGAATCAACCTCCTGCAATCGAATCAATTCTGACATTACTGCTAAATGATCTGACAAACATCCCTGAACATTTTGTGCTCGTGCTGGATGATTATCATCTGATTGATGCAAAACCTGTTCGAGATGCAGTCGTATTTTTACTAGAACATTTACCATCCCAGATGCACATCGTCCTCACAACCCGTGAGGATCCGAATCTACCGCTTGCAAGACTACGCGCGCGAGGTCAATTGACTGAGTTGAGGGCTACTGACCTGCGTTTTACACTTGATGAAGCAACTGCTTTTCTCGGCGAAGTCATGGGGTTAAACCTCACTGTAGAAGCCATTACCGCTTTGGAAGAACGCACAGAAGGCTGGATTGCTGGATTACAATTAGCGGCACTGTCGTTACAAGGTCATAAGGATATATCAGGCTTTATTCAGTCCTTTGCTGGCAGTCATCGGTATATTGTTGACTATCTGGTTGAAGAAGTGCTTGCGAATCAACCGGAAAATGTGCGTAATTTCTTAATCGAAACGTCAATTCTGAATCGACTCAATGGGGGATTATGCGATGCAGTCACGGAACACCCTACAGGCAGTGAAATGCTCCAGTCACTAGAACGTGGCAACTTTTTTCTTATTCCTCTGGATGACCAACGGCAATGGTATCGCTATCACCATCTTTTTGCTGATGTACTGCGTTTACATCTTAAGACGGAACAATCGAAGTATGTAGCACCGTTACATCAGCGCGCCAGTGATTGGTATGAGCAAAATGGTTGGATGGCTGAGGCAGTCCACCATGCACTAACAGGTGGAGATTTCGAGCGTGCGGCACGACTGATTGAAACGACATCTCCAGATATGCGACGTACCAGGCAAGAGGCAACATTACTGGCTTGGTTCAAGGCACTTCCCGATGCTATATTCCGCAATCGACCTGTACTCAACATCGAGTATATTGGTGCTTTGCTCAGCACTGGTGAAACTGAAAATGTTGAAACACGTCTACAGGATGCTGAACGATGGTTACAGGCTAACCCGAATGCGAATCCATCATCTGCAGTGACTGTCATCAATCAGCAAGAGTTTCATCGGTTGCCGGGGTGGGTTGCTCTCTATCGCGCTGGATTTTCGCTAGCGCAAGGCAGGCTCTCCCATGCGGTCAAGTTTGCACAACAACTGCTTGACATCGTGCCGGATGATGACCATCTATTACGCGGTGCGGCAGCGGCAATCATCGGATTAGTATCATGGTCAAGCGGAAATCTGGATGAGGCGTACCAATCTTATGCTGATGGTATGTCTCATTTGCAGATGGCAGGCAATATCTCCGATGTAGTTGGTGGCTCACTGAGTCTGGCGGATATCCGCATTACACAAGGTCGCCTGCGTGAGGCTGTTCGTGTCTATGAACGTGCATTGGAGCTTGCAATTCAACATGGCAATCCACAAATGCGCGGAACGGCAGATATGTACGTCGGTCTGAGTGAAATCAATCGACAGTACAACAAGTTGCATCTTGCAGAACAGTATCTCCTAAGAGCGAAGGCGCAGGGTGAACACACCGGTTTCCCCCAAAATCCGTATCGTTGGCGTGTCGCAATGGCTCACGTGCATCAGGCGAAAGGCGATTTTGATGAGGCACTCGACCTGTTACACGAAGCAGAACAATTATATGTCAGCGATTTTCATCCGAATGTGCGTCCGGTTGCAGCATTTAAGACGCGGGTGTTGGTCGCACAGGGCAAGTTAGATGATGCTTTCGCCTGGGTGCATGAACAGGGTTTGTCGGTTGACGATGAACTTAGCTACCTGCGTGAGTTTGAGCATATCACACTTGCTAGAGTGCTTTTGGCGCAATATCAGTACAATCCTGATGTTGCATCACTTACTGAGACGATGACGTTCCTAGAACGGCTCTTGAAAGAAGCAGAAGACGGCGGACGTGTGGGAAGCATAATTGAAATCTTGATTTTGCAGGCGCTTGCCTATCAGATGCACGGTGACATTTCTAAGGCGTTGATAGCACTGGAACACGCGCTTAAGCTGGCAGAACCAGAAGGCTACATTCGTATATTTCTGGATGAAGGCTCAGGCATAGAGGACCTGCTTCACGAAGCGCGTGAACGCAAAATTATGTTGAATTATGCCGGTAGCTTGTTGGACGCATTTGAGGAAGAACATACAGTAAGTAATGAGTCTCACAGTGTCACCCAGCCCTCTTCACAGGATTTGATAGAACCCCTCAGCCAGCGTGAACTTGAAGTCCTACGCTTATTTAAGACAGACTTATCGGGTCCAGAGATTGCCGATGAACTCGTGATTGGTCTCAGCACCGTTCGCACGCACACGAAGAGCATCTATAGCAAACTCAGCGTCAATAATCGCCGGAGTGCTGTTACACGGGCTATCGAACTCAAACTGATATAACAAATTATTCTAATAGTCCTGCAAGAGCGACCTCATTGCCTGCGCGCAGGGTATTCCAATCTCTCCCCACATAAATCCCCACATGTGGGGAATACATCTCCCCACATTCCCATGTAAATTGTTTTCAAATTGAACTTCACGAGCAGAAATGCAGGGTTCATACCAAAACATTGATCGATTTTTACAAAGGGGAAAATACAAATGAAGATCACAGCGTCAAATCTCATCCGTTGGGCTGGTTTACCCGCTATGGCGGCAGGCATCATTTTCGCAGGCATTCAGCCAATCCATCCTCCCGATGTTCTTGCATCCGTCACTACTACTGAATGGGCAATCTTCATGAATTTGAAGACCATCATGTGTCTCTTTTTCGTGTTTGGGATTACCGGGATTTATGCCCAGCAGGTGGAGAAATCCGGTTGGTTAGGACTCATCGGCTTCCTCATGTTGAGCATTTTCTGGTCAGTCTCGATGGCGTACATCTTCGCTGAAGCCTTTATCTTGCCAGTATTGGCGACCACAACACCGGACTTTGTGGAAAGCTTCCTTGGCATCCTCAATGGGTTCCCCGGTGAAATGAACATCGGTGCGCTTCCAGCAATCTATAACCTGTCGGGACTTCTGTATATGCTCGGTGGACTCTTGTTTGGCATCGCAACGTTTCGTGCCCGTGTCCTGCCACGTTGGGTTGGTGCATTACTTGCTATTGCATCTGTGCTGACTCCATTTGCGGCCTTGCTCCCGCACGAACTTCAACGACTTGCCGGAATGCCTGTCGGGATTGCGATAGCCTTGTTGGGATTTGCACTCTGGACTGAAAAGCGTGCGAAAACTTCAGAAGCCGTGCCAGGCATGGAGAATCTTCAACTTCGCCAAACTGGAGCTGATTAAGGTCACTGGAAGGGGTATCGGGTAGGCATGCAACTCAATGAGTATGTGTCTATTCGGTTACCAACACTTTCTTTATCGACTTAAAACGACAAGAGGCAGAGCATGAGTATAACACCATCATCAACCGAGCAGTACGAGCCGGGACGTTATGAAATACGCATCAAGGGACATCTCGATAGCCGCTGGAATAACTGGTTCGAGAACGTGAAGATCTCGCTAGATGACAATGGCGAGACAGTCTTAACTGCAACAGTAATCGATCAAGCGGCACTACACGGGTTGTTGCGAAAAGTGTGCGATTTAGGACTCCCTCTCATCTCGGTCAATCGCATTGAAATCGATCAGACAGACAACGAATCTCAGAATTGAAAAAATAACCACATACTAAAGGAGAAGAAATGATGAAAAACAAGACCAGTAGCCCAAATTACAGAATGAGTGCAATTGCAACGGGGATATTATTTCTTATCACACATGTCACGGCAATCGGCGCAGTTTTCTTATATGATCCTGTTCTGAAGAATCCACACTATATCATCGAGATACATTCCGACGCACAGGTGATACTGGGTGCCTTGTTCGATGTCATCCTTGCCCTCGCCGTTATTGGAACCTCCGTCGCGCTCTTTCCGATTGTGAAGCACTGGAATGAAGGTATCGCACTGGGCTACGTCGGACTACGCACCTTGGAAGCCGTCATTATTGCTGTAGGTGTTGTTCCATTGTTAGCCATTGTGACACTGCATCAACATCAACCCATGACTGATGGCATGGATAAGCTAGCACTTATCACTCGCGGTGAAGCACTGCTGTCTTTTCACAATTGGACGTTCATTCTAGGTCCCGGTCTCGTCTGCGGAACGAACACGGTATTGATGGCATACCTGATGTACACATCCCGACTTGTCCCGCGCTTCATTCCTATACTCGGATTGGTCGGTGGACCTGTTATCTTCTCATTCAGCACGATTAAGATGTTCGGTATTCAGATGCCGTTGTGGACAGAAATTGTTGTCATTCCGATTTTCGCATGGGAACTCTCGCTTGCCATCTATCTCATTACACGAGGATTCAAGCACCCCCTAACTGTTTCTGACTCTGGAAAACAATCCAACAACGAATTGCTAGTCGCAGTCTAAAATCGTTTAGATCAAAAAATGGAGGAATATCAAATGAAAGCAATTGTCGCAACAAAATATGGTTCACCGGATGTTTTGAAACTCACAGATGTAGCAAAACCAATTCCACAGAATAATGAAATTCTTGTCAAAGTCTATGCAACAACCGTGACAGCCGGAGATGCGAGAGTACGCAGTTTCAATGTTCCACGTTCACTCTGGCTACCTGCTCGCTTGACACTAGGTTTAACAAAACCGAAGAAATCCATTCCCGGTATGGTATTGGCTGGAGAAGTCGAAGCTGTTGGTGCCGATGTCAATGAATACAAGGTAGGTGATGCAGTCTATGCGTATGACATCACCCAACTGAGTGCCTATGCAGAGTATGCCTGTGTCCCTGTCAACAGTGCGCTTGCACTCAAACCGCCTACGCTTACATACGAGGAAGTCGCCGCCCTGCCATTTGGTGGTGTTACAGCCTTATATTTTCTGAAAAAGGGAAATATACAGAGAGGACAGCAAGTGCTGGTCTATGGTGCATCTGGTAGTGTCGGGACATTCGCCGTTCAGCTTGCAAAACACTTTGGCGCAGAGGTAACAGCTGTATGCAGTACACGCAATGTCGAATTGGTGAAGTCACTGGGAGCTGATACTGTCATTGATTATACCCGTGAAGACTTTACCAAAAACGGTAAGACTTATGACATCATTTTTGACACCGTTGGCAAGACACCACTCCCGGATACACTAAAATTCCTCAAAGATGGCGGAAGTTATCTGCAAGCAGTTTCGGGTCCAGCAGTGCTCATTCAAATGCTAATTGCTTCTAAGCGAACTGGCAAGACACTCATCGGCGGAACTGCGAATCCAACGAAGGATGATCTCGACTACCTCAACAAGCTGGTTGAAACAGGAAAACTCAAACCAGTGATTGACCGTTGCTATCCGCTAGAGCAGATAATCGAGGCGCATCGCTATGTCGATACTGGACATAAAAAAGGCGATGTGGTCATCACCATAGCCCATAACCGTAAGTCCTAGTAAAGTGCTAGACATAGCAATATGTTTGATTTAGGAGGAGACTCATGAAAGCAATTGTATGGACAGAATATGGATCGCCGGATGTCCTTCAGCTCAAAGATATACAAAAACCGATTCCGAAGGACAATGAAATGTTGATAAGGATTGTTGCGACAACCGCAACTTCTGGTGACTGTGAAATGCGAGGTCTCAGTGGTGCTCGCTGGTATACGCCTGTCATATGTGCATATGTGGGTCTCACGACACCCAGGAGAATAAAGATTCTGGGAATGGAGCTAGCCGGGGTAGTTGAATCCATAGGTAAAGATGTCAAACTCTTTAAAGCTGGTGATCACGTCTTCGCGGCAACTAGTTTTGCAAATATGGGTACATATGCCGAGTACATCACGTTGCCAGAAACATCTACAGATGGAGTGGTAGCTATCAAGCCATCCAATATGACGTTTCAGGAAGCCGCCGCTGTACCCGTTGGAGGACTTGAAGCATTGCATTTTATAAGACAGGCACATATTCAGACCGGACAGAAGATTTTGATCAACGGTGCAGGCGGGACGATAGGTACTTTTGCAGTACAACTTGCTAAATATTTTGGGGCTGAAGTCACAGGTGTGGATAGCACTGAGAAATTGGAAATGTTACGTTTGCTTGGTGCAGACCATACACTTGACTATACTCAGGAAGATTTCACGACAAACGGGCTGACCTATGATGTTATTCTTGACATGATTGGCAAGGGTTCGTATTCACGGATTGTCCGATCGCTCAAACCCAACGGACGCTTGCTTTTTGTGAACCCCAACGTGTTGCAGATGATTCGCGGGCGATGGACTTCAATGACGGACAACAGAAAA
>Ga0070728_10002584_pt1 | contig 22108 bp, 33 predicted proteins | sample tdDd471_FD_66723 | JGI IMG/M metagenome (GOLD analysis project Ga0070728, IMG submission 66723) | Marine sediment microbial communities from the Atlantic coast under amendment with organic carbon and nitrate - tdDd47.1 | ecosystem: Environmental > Aquatic > Marine > Coastal > Sediment | place... | reverse complement strand
GCGGGTGATCGGGCAGAACGCCGCGGTCGTCGCGGTCTCCAAGGCGGTCCGCCGCGGGCGCGTCGGGCTGCGCGATCCGCGCAAGCCCATCGGGAGCTTCCTGTTCCTCGGGCCGACCGGCGTCGGCAAGACCGAGCTGGCCAAGGCGCTCGCGCAGTTCCTCTTCGACGACGAGCACTCGCTGACCCGCCTCGACATGTCCGAGTTCATGGAGAAGCACATGGTGGCGCGCCTGCTCGGCTCGCCGCCCGGCTACGTGGACAGCGACGCCGGCGGCTACCTGACCGAGGCGGTCCGCCAGCGCCCCTACTCGGTGGTGCTCTTCGACGAGATGGAGAAGGCGCACCCGGACGTCTTCAACATCCTGCTGCAGGTCCTCGACGACGGGCGGCTGACCGACAGCCGCGGCCGGCTCGCGCACTTCTCCGACACCGTCGTGATCATGACCTCGAACGTCGGCGGCCACGCGATCCTCGAGCACGAGGGGGCCAGCCACGAGGAGCTCGAGGAGATCCTCGAGGGCGAGCTGCGGTCGAACTTCCGGCCCGAGTTCCTCAACCGGATCCAGGACACGGTGATCTTCAACGCGCTGAGCCGCGAGGATCTGCGGGGGATCGTGGACATCCAGCTGCGGCGCCTCGCCAAGCTCCTCGTGGACAAGCGCGTGGACATCGAGGTGTCCGACGACGCCAAGGACCGGCTCGTCGACCTCGGCTACGAGCCCGCGTTCGGAGCGCGGCCGCTCGAGCGGGTGATCCTCAAGCACCTGCAGGATCCCCTCGCGGAGGCGCTGCTGCGAGGCGGCTACGCGCCCGGCGACACGGTGTTCGTGGACCATCCCGGCGAGGGCGACTTCACGTTTCTCAAGAAATCCAAGGGTTGATCCGAAGGGCTCGTATCCGCATAGTGACAATACGCGCTGTATGACTGAACCGAAGCATCCCCCAAAGCCCCTGCGAGAGCTGCTCGAAGAGCTGAAGCAGGATTTCCTGGATGTCCTCGAGTCCCTGGTCACCCCGCCCCCTCAGCCGATCCCGATCCCGGTTCGCAACGACCCGCGGCGTCGCTGAGAAACTTTACGCCCCGAGCGGAGGGCTTTAGGCTCGACTCGTGTCCACTCCCTCGGTGATCCCGCCCCAAGGGCGCGCCCTCGAGCCGGGTGAGCGCGAGAGCCTCCTCGATGACATCGAGGAGCTCATCCACTCGAGCCACCTGTTCAAGTCCCTCGACGACGAGGGGCGCCGGGATCTGATCGAGAGCGGCTACGTCGTGAGCTACTCGGAGGGGGAGACCCTGATGAAGCAGGGCGACGTGGGCTCGACCATGTACCTCGTGATGAGCGGCTCGGTCTCCGTCGAGACCGACAAGGGCGCGGGCGGGTCGATCCACCTCGCCGAGCTCGGCCGCGGCGCCTGCGTGGGTGAGGTCGGCGTGCTCACCGGCAGCCCCCGCACCGCGACGGTGAAGGCGCTGTCCGACGTGAAGGTCGTGGCGCTCGAGAAGCACCGGATCGCCCGCGTGCTCGACGACCATCCGAAGGTCCGGCGGCTCCTCGAGGGGATCATCGAGGGTCGCGCTCGCGATACGGTCGAGAAGCTGATCGGGAGCTGACCCTGCACGTCCACCTGATCGGAGTCTGCGGGACCGGGATGGGCTCGCTGGCCGGGCTGCTCGCCGCCGCCGGGCACCGGGTCACAGGGAGCGACGCGGCGTTTCACCCGCCGATCGGCCCCGCGCTCGCCCGATGGGGCGTCGAGACGATGGCGGGATACTCGCCCGACCACCTCGACCCCGCGCCGGACCTCGTGGTCGTCGGCAACGTGTGCCGGCCCGACCACGTCGAGGCCCGGGCCGCGATCGATCGCGGGCTGCCCTACGCCTCGTTCCCCGCGACCCTGGCCTCTCAGTTCCTCACCTCGCGTCGCCCGTTCGTGGTCGCGGGGACCCACGGCAAGACGACCACCTCCACGCTGTTGTCGTACTTGCTACATCGCGCGGGGAGCGATCCCGGGATGCTGGTGGGCGGCATCCCGCGGGACTTCGACGCGAGCTTCCGCCTCGGCGCCGAGGGCGCCCCGTTCGTCGTCGAGGGCGACGAGTACGACAGCGCGTTCTTCGAGAAGACGCCCAAGCTGTGGCAGTACCGAGCGCGCGCGGCGATCCTGACGTCGGTCGAGCACGACCACATCGACATCTACCCGGACGAGCCGAGCTACTTCGCCGCCTTCGAGCGGTTCGTGGCCGAGCTCCCGGCCGACGGCGTGCTCGTCGCGTGGGCCGGCAGCCCCGCGGTACGCGCGGTAGCCCAGAAGGCCGCGTGTCGCGTGGTCTGGTACGCGCTGAGCGACGACGACACCGGCGACGTGTCGCCGACCTGGCTCGCCGCGCCGCACAAGGCGCACGGCGGGGTTCAACCGTTCGACCTGTTCATCGGCGGCTCGGCGACGCCGACGGCGAAGAGCCCGATGAGCGGGCGGCACAACGTGCTCAACGCGGTGGCCGCGATGGCGTTGGTCGCCGAGACCGGTGAGGGCACGATCGACGGCCTGCTCGCGGGCCTGCGCGACTTCCGCGGGGTGCGGCGGCGCCAGGAGCTGCTCGGCGTCGCCGACGGGGTGCGGGTCTACGACGACTTCGCGCATCACCCGACCGCGGTCCGTGAGACGCTGCGCGGCCTGCGCGCGCGGCACCCCGACGGTCGGCTGTGGGCGGTGTTCGAGCCGCGCAGCGCCACCGCCTCGCGCCGCCTCCACCAGGCCGAGTACCCGCGGGCGTTCGGCGCGGCCGACGTGGTCATCCTCGCCCCGGTCGGCCGGCCCGAGATCCCCGACCCGGAGCGACTCGACGTGGAGGCCATCGCGACCGAGATCGGCCCCGGCGCCCTCGCCCCGCCCGACCACGACGCGATCCTCGCGGGGCTCGTGGACGGCGCCCGGCCCGGCGACACGGTGGTCCTGATGTCCAACGGCGCCTTCGGCGGGCTGCACGATCGGGTGCTCGCCGCGCTGGCCCGAAGAACGCTCTGAAGCGTTCACGTTTCGCTGAAGTAAAATCGATCGACGCGACGCGCGTGATGACGCCCTGCGTCGTAACCCGATTTCAGCTGATATTTCATGCAGTTTCTTCGCTGCATGGGTTGCTACGGCTCGGCGACCAGCGGCGAGATCGTGCACTTTGTGGGTTGCGCGGTTTGACGCGGCGCGTTAGCTAATGGGTGTCCGTGACGCGGCGCGTCATCCGAGCCCGCGTCGGAAGGAGAACCCCACATGCGTAGCCTGATCGACACCATGAAGGAGCGGAGCACCGGCCTCGCGACGAAGACCCGCGACGTGGGCCTCGACGCCCTCGAGAAGGTCCGCGCGGGCACGGTCGACTGGCACCGCGTGCTCGAGGGCCGCAAGGCGGAGATCGCCAACGGCAACGGCACGACGCCCGAGTGGCTGAAGCTCGGCAGGGTCCAGCTCTTCGTGATCGACCGCTTCGACCGCGTCCTCGAGGCGTTCGGTGAGCGAGTCCGTGAGCAGATCCGCCTGCTGTCGAAGCTCGAGCTCGGCGCCGACGTGTCCGACGAGGCGCCCGCCGAGAAGAAGGCGGCCAAGCCGAAGGCGAAGCGGGCCAAGGCCCCCGCCAAGGCGGCGAAGACCTCGCGCGCCAAGGCCAAGAAGAAGCCGGCCGCCAAGAAGGGCAGCAAGAAGCTCGTGATGCCCATCGCCGGGTACGACGAGCTCACCGCGAAGGAGGTCATCTCCGAGGTGTCGCGGTTGAGCCCCGCCCAGGCCGAGACGGTTCGCGCGCACGAGGCCGCGAACAAGAACCGCAAGACCGTCCTCGCCGCGCTCGACGCGGCCCTGGCGGCCTGATCGAGTCCGGAGGCGGGCCTCCCATCCCTCCTCCGTTCCCGTACCGTGTTCCCCCAAACACGGTGCCCACAACCCCATCCCCAGAGGGGCCGCGCTTCCCGGCGCGGCCCCTCGCCTAGTTAATTCTCTCGCGAAGGCGCGGAGGCGCGAAGAGAGCGGGATGGTGCGCGCGAGCGCGTGGGTGGGTCGCGACCGAGGGATCGTCGCCACGCGCTGGACGCGGTCTCGACGAACCGCCGGCGACGGCCAACCCGCCCCCGTCTTTGCGCCTTGGCGGCTTTGCGAGAGAGTTGGTGTGGGCCATCCCTCCCCCGCCGCCGCGAGTGGAGGGAGTCAGTCTGCTCGGTTCAGGAGCGCAGCCTGGAAGTCGGCGCGGAGGGCGCCGAAGAGCTCGTCGAGGTCGCCCTCGACCACCTGATCGAGCTTGTGCAGCGTCAGGCCGACCCGGTGATCGGTCACCCGGTTCTGCGGGTAGTTGTACGTCCGGATCTTCTCGCTGCGCTCGCCCGAGCCGACCATCCCCCGGCGCTCGGCCGCCTCGGACTCGGCGGCGGCCGCGATCTCGCGGTCGAGGAGCTTGGCGCGGAGGATCTGCATCGCGCGGGCGCGGTTCTTGTGCTGGCTGCGCTCGTCCTGGCAGCGCACCTGGATGCCCGAGGGGACGTGCTTGATGATCACCGCGGAGTTCGTGGTGTTCACGTGCTGTCCGCCCGGGCCGCCGGCGCCGGTCGCCTGGAACTCGATGTCGTTTTCGTCGATCTCGACGTCGACCTCGTCGGCCTCGGGCAGCACCGCCACCGTCGCCGTCGAGGTGTGGATGCGGCCCTGGCTCTCGGTCGCCGGCACGCGCTGGACCCGGTGGACTCCGCCTTCGAAGCGCAGGCGCGAGTAGACCCGGTCGCCGGTGACCATCGCGATGATCTCCTTGTATCCGCCCGCGGCCGCCTCCGACGTGCTCAGCACCTCGACCTTCCAGCCGAGCTTGTCCGCGTAGCGCGAGTACATGCGGAACAGATCGGCCGCGAACAGCGCCGCCTCCTCGCCGCCGGTGCCCGCGCGGATCTCGAGCATCGTGTTGCGCTTGTCGTTCGGGTCGGTGGGTCGCAGCAGCTCCTCGAGCTTGGTCGCGAGCGCCTCGAGCTTCTCTTCGAGCTCGGGGATCTCGGCCTCGACGAGCTCGCTCAGCTCCGGATCGGACAGGGCCTCTTTGTCGTCGGCGAGCTGGTCGGCGACCTGCTCGTACTCCTGGTAGACGCCGACCACCTCGGCGAGCTCGGCGCGCTCGACGTTGAGCTTGGTCATCCGGCTCGGCTCCGCCAGCACGTCGGGCTGGCAGAGCATCTCGTTGACCTCGCGGTATCGCGCGGCGAGCGCGTCGAGCTTGTCGATCGGCAGCACGGCCGCGGCCTCAGGCCTCGGCCGCGGGGCGGAGCGAGGACTCCACGCCTTCGACGAAGCTGGAGAAGCTGTCGAACACGAGCGGCTCTTCGTCCGCCGCGGCCGCCTCGTTCTCCTCGCGCCAGATGGCGGCGCGCATCGCGGTGATCGCGATCTCGAGCTGGCTGTCGTCCGGCTCGCGGGTGGTGATCTTCTGGAACAGGAACCCGGGCCACAGCAAGACCTGCAGCGGGCCCGTCGTGCAGTAGCGCGCGCTCAAGCGCTGCAGCTCGTAGCTCATCGCGGCCACCGGCGGCAGCAGCGCGATCCGCACCGCGAGCGTGATCAGGTTCTGCTCGAAGCGGCCGGTCGCCCACTCGGGCATGAACAGCGGCGTCACGATGGTCCCGGCGATGACCGAGACGAAGATCACGACGATCAGGAACGTCGTCCCGCAGCGCGGGTGCAGCGTGGACTGCTTGCGGACGTTCTCCACCGTCAGCGGCAGGCCCTGCTCGTAGGCGAAGATCGTCTTGTGCTCGGCCCCGTGATACTGGAACACGCGCCGCACGTCGGGCAGCCGGCTGATGGCGAACAGGTAGAGCGTGAAGATCAGGAGCTTGAAGCCCCCGGTCAGCGCGTGGAACTGCCACTGGTCGACCGCGAGCTCGACGCCGAGCAGGCGCGAGACACCCTCGGCGGCCGCCTGCGGCGCCGCCATGAACAGGCCCAGGGCGATGAGCGTGGTGATGACCATCATCCCTTTGCCCTCGCCGGCCTCCGCGCGCTCCTCTTCGGTGAGCTGCTGCTCGGCGCTGAAGCGCAGGGCGCCGTAGCCCACCGAGAGGGACTCGACGAGGGTGGCGACCCCTCGGAAGAACGGGAGCTTCCAGAGCTTGCTCTTGGCGAGCTTCGACGTCATCGGGCCCTCGCGGACCACGATCGAGTCGTCCGGCCGCCGCACCGCGACGGACAGGCACCCGGGGGCGCGCATCATCACGCCCTCGATCACCGCCTGCCCGCCGATGTACGGCTGCTTGCGCTCTTCGCTCACCCCGCGTCGGCCGCCGGGGCGTCGGTCGCCGGGGCCTCGCCCGCCTCGGCCTCGACCTTGCCGGCCTTCTCGTCCTCGCGCGCCTTCTTCTCGGCCTTGAGCTTCTCGGCCTTGGCGAACTTGCGCTTGAAGCGCTCGACGCGGCCCGCCGTGTCGACCACGCGCTGCTTGCCCGTGTAGAACGGGTGGCACTGGCTGCAGATGTCCACCGTGTAGTCGCCCGTGGTGGAGCGGACCTTGTGGGTGGCACCACACGCGCAGGTGAGGGTCGCCTCGGGGTACTGGGGATGGATTCCCTGTCTCATGACGCTGCCTTTCGATCCCCCCGCGGGTGTAGGGGGGTCGGGAGATTTAGTGGATCGCGACCCCAACCGCAAGACATCACGGATCGCCCATGAGTGTGGCTGCGGCTTTCTTGGAGCGCTAGGCCCCTGGCGAGTAAGGAGGGAGCTGGCCCCAATGGCACAAAAGCGAATTCAACTCGTCGTGCGTGGTCGGGTTCAGGGCGTCTATTTCCGGGCCTCTGCCCGTCGGGAGGCCCGTCAGCTCGGGCTGACCGGCTGGGTGAAGAACCGGAACGACGGCGCCGTGGAGGTGGTGGCCGAGGGCGAGGAAGATCAGGTCAAGGACTTCCTCGCCTGGGCCCAGACCGGGCCCTCGACCGCGCGCGTCGACAAGGTCGAGACGCGATGGCGCAGCTACACCGGCGAGTTCCCCGACTTCCGTATCCTCACCTGATCGCCCTGGCGGTCCTGCTGGCCGCCGCGCCCGCGGCGGCGCAGGAGGGCGCGGAGGTGCTCGACGACGAGGCCCCCGAGGTCCAGCGCCTCGCCTCTCTCGCGCAGCAGCTCGGCGACGAGGACGCCGCGCGACGGCAGGCCGCGCATGACGCGTTCATGGCGCTGGAGCCCGACGACCTCCCCGCGATCCGTGGGCGCATCCAGCGGATCCGCCGTGGCCGCCCGCCCCGCAACTGGGCGGTCGACATCATGAACCGCTTCCGGCGGCGCGGCCGAACCGAGGACGGCGCGCCCGACCTGGTGGCCGGCGCCATGGAAGAGCTCGCCCAGGCGCACAACCTCCCGAACGAGCACGAGCGCGTGGTCGCGATGGCCGAGCCCGCCCTGCTCTGGCGCGCGCTCGACCGGATGGGCACGCTCGAGGCGCAGCGGGCCGCGTTCCCGATCATCGGGTTCGACGAGGGGCTCTGGGTGCCGGAGGCGCGCAACTGGGTGCGACGGCGGGGCGCGGCGATGACCGCGGCCGCGCTGTACGCCCGCCGCGACGGCGACCGCTTCGTGCGGAGCTGGGGGCGCCACGCCTACGAGCGCACGGGCGCCGACGAGCCGGGCCGCGCCATCCCGTCCATGTCGCCCGAGCAGCTCCCCGACGTCATCGGCGCGTACGCGGAGGCCAACATCCAGGGGGCGATGCGCGTGATCGTATCGTACGTGGGTCACCAGCGGCGCTCGGTCCGACGCGCCGCGCGCGCGGCGATCGAGGAGTACGGCGGCAACTCGATCTGGATCCTGCGCACCGCGTATCGCAACGAGGTCGGCGAGCACCCGCCCCGCGAGTGGGGCTGGCAGCACGTGGCGGAGGCGCTGTACGCGCGGATCGACGCGCGCCGGATGGCGCCCGTCCGCGCGGCGCTCGACGAGGGGATCGCCGCCCGCGACGCCGGCGATCTCGAAGCGATGCAGGCGTCGTTCGACGAGGTGCTCGCCCGCATGCCCGAGCTCGAGGAGCCGGGACCGGTGGCCGAGGGCTACGCGGCGCTCGGCGCGCGGTCGATGAGCGCGGGCGACTGGGACGCGGCGCGGTCGAGCTACCGGCGCGCCGTCCGGATCGCGCCGCGCCACGAGTCGCAGCAGCGCTGGCTCGCGCAGATCGAGCTCGCGCGGGCGCACGCTCGCGCCGCGCGCGGGATCTACGACCGCGCCGCGTACCGGCGGGTCCTCGAGCGGGCGCCCGAGCACGAGGGCGCGCAGGCCGCGCTCGCCGCGATCCGCCCGACCCGAGCGAGCCCCGCCACGTTGTCGACGCGACGCCTGATCTTCGGGGTCGCGGCGTCGATCATCCTGGTACTCCTGGGGCTCTCGCTGCTCTGGCGCCCGCGCCGCGAGGACGCGGTCGAGCCGGCGGACGAGGCGTTCGCGTTCGCGCGGACCGAGGCGCCGACGTTCGACGATCCCTTCGACGACACGATCGACGAGGCCGACGCGACGCTGCCCGACGCGGCCTGACGAAACCCACGCCGCCGTCCGCCGATAGCGGAGGCATGCACGAGCTGCACGCCCCGCCCCCTCGGATCGGACCCTTCCGCGTCGAGCGCCCGATCGCCTCGGGAGGGATGGCCGAGACCTTCGTCGGCGTCCGGGAGGGGCCGGGCGGCTTCGTGCAGCGGGTGTGCATCAAGCGCGTGCTCCCCACGCACCGGGGTGACCGCGAGCTGCGCGCGCTGTTCCACCGGGAGGCGCGGCTCGCCGCCGGGCTGAGCCACCGCAACATCACCCGCGTCGTGGAGTTCGGCGAGGACGAGGGCCAGCCGTGGCTCGCGCTCGAGCTGATCGACGGCCTCGACCTGCGTCGGCTGTGCCGGCGGCTGCCGCGGCGCCAGCTGCCGGTGCAGCTCGCGGTCCTCGTGGGGCTCGAGGTCGCCGAGGCGCTCGAGCACGCGCACGCGCGCGGCCTGGTTCACCGCGACGTGGCCCCGGCCAACGTGCTGATCAGCACCGACGGCGACGTGAAGCTGACCGACTTCGGGGTGAGCAAGGCCCAGACCGATCCCCGCCTCACCCGGACCGGGGTGGTGCGCGGCAACGCCTGGTACCTCGCGCCCGAGCGGCTGGAGCGCGGCGCGGTCGCGACGCCGCGCTCGGATCTGTGGTCGCTGGGCGTGATGCTCTTCGAGTGCATCACCGGCGCGCGGCCCCACCCCGCGCCGACGCCGGCGTCGGCGATGATGGCGATCGTGGAGGACCGCCGGCTGTCCCTGCGCGACATGGCGCCCGATCTGCCCGAGCCGCTGGTGATGGTGATCGAGCGGCTGCTCGCGTACGACCCGGCGGACCGGTTCGCGGACGCGCGCGACGTCGTGGACGCGCTCGCGCCGCTGACCCGGGAGGCGCCCGCGCGACGGGCGCTGCGCGGCGCCGTCCGCGAGAGGATGGGCGACGAGTCGGCGTCGACGCCCGCGCCGGTCGACGCCGAGCGCCCGCAGCCGAGCGCCGACCTCGAGCCCGCGGACCCGCGCGTGAAGGCGCGCTGGCGTCCGTACGTGTTCGGGCCTGGGGTCTGGGCGGACGTCGCGGAGGCGCACCGGCGTCGGGCCGCGCGCGGGTCGGGCGTCGCGGAGGGGTCCATCACACGCAGAAGCGCCAGCGGGTCGACCCCGGCCCTGCCCTCTGCGTGGAGGAACCCGGCGTGGGTCGGCGCGCTGGCGCTCGTGGGGGCGGCGATGCTGCTGGCGATCGCGGTGATCGCAGCCGTCGCCGCCTGAAGCTCAGGCCTCGGCCGTGGAGCTCTCTTCGTCGGCGTCGTCGAGGAACTCGATCATCGCCATCTTCGCGTTGTCGCCCTTGCGCGGCATCATCTTCGTGATGCGCGTGTAGCCGCCGCCGCGCTTGGCTTTGGCGCGCGGGAGGAACTTGGGCGCGATGTCGTGGAAGAGCTTGTGGACGAGATCCACCTCTTCGAGGTCGCCGTCCTCGTCCTGGCGCGCGAGGCGCCGGGGCAGGAACTTCGCGACCTGACGCTGCGCGTGAACGCGGCGCGCGAGGACGCGGCGGCGCTCTTCGTCGCCGAGCTTGCTGACGTCCACCTCGAGGTCGTCCTCGAGCCGGAGCGCGCGCGTCACGAGACGCTCCGCGATGCGGCGGAGCTCCTTGGCCTTGGCCTCGGTCGTCTCGATCCGCTCGTGCAGCACGAGGTTGCCCGCGAGGTTGCGGAGCATGGCGCGCCGATGGCTTGTGTTTCGGCCGAACTTCCGGCCGGCTTTCCGATGTCGCATGGGAAGAGCTCTTTCTAGATCGTGGCCTGCTGCGCCTTCCAGCGCTCGACCATCTGCGGCCAGTTCTCGATCTTCATGCCGAGGCTGAGCCCCATGTCCGCGAGGATCTCTTTGATCTCCTTGAGGGACTTGCGGCCGAAGTTCTTCGTCTTGAGCATCTCGGCCTCGGTGCGCTGCACCAGCTCGCCGATGAGGTGGATGTTGGCGTTCTGCAGGCAGTTCGCCGAGCGGACCGACAGCTCGAGCTCCTCGACCGAACGGAAGAGGTTCTCGTTGAGCGGCTCTTCCTGCTCTTCGACGCGGTGGAGGCTCTCGTCCTCCTCCTCGAAGTTGATGAAGATCGTCAGCTGGTCCTTGAGGATCTTGGCGGCGTAGGCCACCGCGTCCGGCGGGTTGACCGAGCCGTTGGTCCACACCTCGAGGGCGAGCTTGTCGTAATCGGTGATCTGCCCGACGCGCGCGTTGGTCACCGTGTAGTTGACCTTCGTGATCGGGCTGAAGAGCGCGTCGATCGCCACGGTGCCGATGGGCTGGCCGGGCTGCTTGTTGCGCTCCGCGGGCACGTAGCCGCGGCCGACGTTGATCGTGAGCTCCGCGCTGAACCGACCGCCCTTGCTCACCGAGCAGATGACGTGGTCGGGGTTGAGGATCTCGATCTGGTCGGTGACCTGGATGTCCCCGGCGGTGACGACCGCGGGGCCCTCCTTCTCGATCCGGACCGTGTGGGTCTTGGGCGTGTGCGCCCGGACCACGACCTCCTTGAGGTTCAGCACGATGTCGGTGACGTCTTCGACGACGTCCGGCACCGAGGTGAACTCGTGGAGCGCGCCGTCGATCTTCACGGCGGTGATCGCCGCCCCCTGGAGCGAGTTCAGGAGGATCCGGCGGAGCGCGTTGCCGAGCGTCGTCCCGAACGTCCGCTCGAGCGGCTCGCACGTGAACTTGCCGTAGTAGTCGGTCAGGCTGTCCTGATCGACCGGTACGGAGCGCGGCTTGATGAGGTCGCGCCAGTTCTTGGCGATGAACTGCATCTCTGAGTCGGACATGGATTCTCCTAGCGCGAGTAGAACTCGACGATGAGCTGCTCCTGAATCGGGAGGGTGATCTCCTCGCGATTCGGCATGGTCTTTACGGTGCCGGAGAGCTTCTCCTTGTCGAGCTCGAGCCACTCCGGCACTCCGCGCCGCTCCACGCCCTCGAGGGCACCCTGGATGCGACCCTTGGTCTTGCTCTTCTCCTTGACCGCGACGATGTCGCCCGGCTTCACCAAGAAGGACGGGATGTTCACGATCTTCCCGTTCACGGTGATGTGCCGGTGGCGCACGATCTGGCGCGCATCCGAGCGCGTCCAGGCGAAGCCGAGGCGGTAGACGGCGCTGTCGAGGCGCCGCTCGAGCAGGCCGAGGAAGTTCTCACCGGTCACACCCTTGGTGCGATCGGCCGCATCGAAGTACGAGCGGAACTGCTTCTCGACCATCCCGTAGATACGGCGGACCTTCTGCTTCTCGCGAAGGCGGATGCCGTACTCGGTGAACTTGATGCGCCGCTGGCCGTGCTGCCCCGGAGGGTACGGGCGGCGATCGAACGAGCACTTGTCGGTGTAGCAACGCTCGCCCTTGAGGAAGAGCTTGAGCCCTTCACGACGGCAGAGCTTGCAGGACGGTCCAGTGTAACGAGCCACGGTAACTTCTCTCTGGTCTGCGAAGGTTCAGACGCGGCGCCGCTTGGGCGGCCGGCAACCGTTGTGGGGGATGGGGGTCACGTCGCGGATGAGGGTGACCTTCATCCCGACGGTCTGGAACGCGCGGAGGGCCGACTCGCGGCCCGCGCCGGGGCCCTTCACGAAGATCGCGACCGACTGCATGCCGTGGTCCTGCGCTTTGCGCGCGGCGTCCTCGGCGGCGAGCTGCGCGGCGAACGGCGTGCTCTTGCGCGAGCCCTTGAACCCGCGGGCGCCGGCCGAGGCCCAGCTGATCACGTTCCCCTGGAGGTCGGTGATGGTGACGATCGTGTTGTTGAACGTGCTGCGGATGTGGGCGATGCCGTTGGCGACGTTCTTCTTCGCCTTCTTCTTGGCGCGCTGCTTGGGCTTGGCCATCTGCTACCTCCGAGACATGGCGCCGCGACGGGGGCCCTTGCGGGTCCGGGCGTTGGTGTGGGTCCGCTGACCGCGGACCGGCAGGCCCTTGCGGTGACGAAGGCCGCGGTAGCAGCCCAGGTCCATCAGACGCTTGATGTTCATGGCGCGCTCGCGCCGGGCGTCACCCTCGACCTTGTAGCCCTCGTCGATGACCTCGCGGATACGCTTGATCTCGCCCTCGGACAGGTCGTCGGTGCGCTTCTCCTTCGGGATGTCCGCCCGCTGCAGGATCTGCTGCGAGACCGCGGGACCGATCCCGAAAATGTACTGGAGCGAAATCCAGATGTGCTTGCGACCCGGAAGGTCGACGCCGGCGATACGAGCCATCTCAGCCTTGCCTCTGCTTGTGACGCGGGTTGTCGCAGATCACGCGGACCACTCCCTTGCGGCGAATGATCTTGCACTTGTCGCACATCTTCTTGACGCTGGGTCGGACCTTCATGACTGCTTCCTCAACTGACCTTGGCCGTGATACGGCCGCGGCTGGGGTCGAACGCGGATAGCTCGAGGAGCACACGGTCTCCTGGGAGGACTTTCACCGTCACTCGCTTGGCGGCGGTGCTGAGCGTGGCGCGGACTCTCCGTCCGTCATCCAACCGCACCGCATACAGGCCTCGCGGGAGGGCTTCATCGATGATCCCCTCGAGCGTATGGTTCGACACCGTTTTCTCTTGCCGCTAACTCCCTGACTAGTTCTTCCCGAGCGCGCTCAGGATCCGGCCGGTGATGTCCTCGACCTCACCGAGACCGTCGACCTTCTCGACCACGCCAGTCGGCTCGTAGTGAGCCAGGATCGGGAAGGTGTTTTCTTCGTACGCCTCGAAGCGAGTGCGCACTTTTTCTTCGGTATCGTCCTTGCGCTGGACGATGTCCGTGCTCCCACACGAGACGCACTCCCCCGACGGAGGGGGCGGACTATAGCGCATGTGGTAGGTCTGTCCACAGCTGAGACAGACTCGGCGACCGACAATCCGCTCCACGATGGACTCGACCGGCACCTGCAGCGCGATCACGTGGTCGACTCGGCGTCCGAGCTTGGACAGGATCGCGTCGAGCGCGTCCGCCTGATCCACCGTCCGCGGGAAGCCGTCGAAGATGGCGCCCTCCTTCGCGTCGGGCTTCTCGAGGCGCTGCGCGAACAGCTCGAGGACGAGCTCGTCCGGCACGAGCAGGCCCTGGGTCATGTAGTGGGCGAACTTGTTGCCCAGCTCGCTGCCGCTCGCCCGCTCGGCGCGCATCATGTCGCCGGTCGAGATCTGCGGGATCCCGAGCTTTTCCACCAGGATCTTGGCCTGGGTGCCCTTGCCCGCGCCCGGCGGTCCGAAGAGGATCAGGTCCATGGCTACGCGCGGCTCCGGCTGCGGAAGGGCCCTGCGGACTTGGGACCGGTGAGGCCCTCGTAGTGACGCGTGATGAGGTGCGACTCGATCTGCTGCACGAAGTCGAGCGCGACGCCGACCACGATCATGACCGAGGTGCCGCCCCAGCTCTGCGCGACGCTCACGGGGATGTTCAGGTAGGCCCGGAAGAAGTCCGGGACCGTGCAGACCGCCGCCACGTAGATGGCGCCGCCGACCGTGACGCGACTCACGACGCGGTCGATGTAGTCGGCCGTCTGCTTGCCGGGGCGCACCCCGGGGATGAACGCGTTCTGCTTCTTGAGGTTGTCCGCGACCTCGACCGGCTGGAACGTGACCGAGGTGTAGAAGAAGCAGAAGAAGATGATGAGGATCACGTAGATGGACGTGAACTGCCAGCTGCCCGGCGCGATGGCGTCGTTGATGTCGGCCATCAGCGGCACCTCGTAGTTCGCCAGCATCTGCGGGAACATCAGGAGCGAGCTCGCGAAGATCGGCGGGATGACGCCCGACATGTTCACGCGCAGCGGCAGGTGGCTCGTCTGCCCGCCGTAGAGCTTTCGCCCGACCATCCGCTTCGCGTAGTGGATCGGGAGGCGGCGCTGGCCGCGCTCGAAGAAGCAGATGACGGCGATGACGCCGAAGGCCGCCGCCACGAACATCAGCAGGTTGACCGGGGTGATCTGCCCGAGGCCGACCTGGTTGAACAGCTGGAAGAAGTCGTCGGGGATCGTCGCGACGATGCCCGCGAAGATGATCAGCGAGATGCCGTTGCCGAGGCCGCGCTCGGTGATCTGCTCACCGAGCCACATGATGAACGCGGTGCCCGTGGTCAGGGAGATGACCGTCAGGAAGCGGAAGCCCCAGCCCGGATCGTGGACGATCTCGCCGCTCGGCACCTGGCTGTTGAGGCTCTCGAGCCAGAACGCGATGCTCAGCGACTGGATGACGCTGAGGATCACCGTGCCGTAGCGCGTGTACTGGTTGATCTTCCGCTGACCGGCCTCGCCCTCTTTGCGAAGCTCCTCGAGGGGCTTCACGACGACGGTCATCAGCTGCAGGATGATGCTCGCCGAGACGTAGGGCATGATGCCCAGGGCGAAGATCGACAGCTGCTCGAGCGCACCGCCCGAGAACAGGTTGAACATCCCCAGGAAGCCGGTCGACTGCGACACGTAGTCGCGCATCGCGGTCCGGTCGACCCCGGGCGTCGTGACGAAGATGCCGATGCGGTAGACCGCGAGCATCCCCAGGGTGAAGAGGATGCGGCGGCGAAGCTCCGGAATCTTCGCGATGTTCGCAAAGGCGCTCATGCGTGGTCTGCTCTCGGGGCGCGAGGAGGGGGTACGTCTTCAGGCCGTGACACTCGAGGCGGGCAGCCTATTCGCTGTCGGCGGCCCCTTCAACGAGACGCTCCGGGACGATCTCGGCGACGCCACCGGCGGCCTCGATCTTCGCCTTCGCGCTCTTGGAGAAACGATGCGCCTTCACGGTCAGCTTCGTCTCGAGCTCACCGTCACCGAGGACCTTCACCACGTCGAACCGACCGCGCACGAGGCGGGCGTCCACGAGGGCCTCGACGTCGACGACCTCGTCGTCGGCGAACTTGTTCAGCATCCCCACGTTCACCTCGGCGACCGCGGTGCTGAAGATGTTGTTGAAGCCAATCTTGGGGACCCGCTGCACGAGCGGCATCTGACCGCCCTCGAAGTGCAGCTTGTGGATGTTCCCGGGCTGACGGGCCTTCTGGCCCTTCATGCCCCGGCCGGACGTCTTGCCCTTGCCGGAGCCCGGGCCGCGGCCCACGCGCATCTTCCTGCGATTCGCTCCCTCGGGCGCGCGGAGGCGCGAGAGGATCGGTACTTCTTCAGCCATTGGTCTCCTCCACCGACACGAGGTGGATCACCTTCTTGATCTGCCCGCGGAACGACGGGGTGTTGTCGACGACGACCTCGCTGTGCGGCCCCTTGAGCCCGAGACCCCGCAGCGTCTCGCGCTGGGTGTACGGGCGGCCGATGCCGCTGCGAAGCTGCGTCACCTTGAGCTTGATCGTCATGCCTTGACCTCTTCGGGGGTCTTGCCCCGGCGCATCGCGACGTCCGCCGCCGACTCGAGCTCTTCGAGCGCGACCATCGTCGCGTTCACGACGTTGTGCGGGTTGGTGGTGCCGAGGATCTTCGACAGCACGTCGCGGATGCCCGCCGCCTCGACCACCGCGCGGACGGGGCCGCCGGCGATGACGCCGGTACCCGGGCTGGCCGGGCGGAGCAGGACGTTGCCCGCGCCGTGATGACCGACCACCGCGTGGGGGATCGTGCCGCCGACGAGCGGGATGCGACGGAGGCTCTTCTTCGCCCGGTCGTTGCCCTTGCGGATGGCGTCCGGGACCTCGTTCGCCTTGCCGAGGCCGACGCCGACGTGGCCGTTGTGGTCACCGACCACGACGAGCGCGGAGAAGCTGAAGCGACGGCCGCCCTTGACGACCTTCGCGACGCGGTTGATGTGGATGACCCGCTCTTGCAGGTCTTCGAGGGTGTTGGGATCGATGAACGGTCGCATGGTCAGTCCTCTAGAAGTCCAGGCCGGCTTCGCGCGCGGCCTCGGCCAGCGCCTTGATGCGCCCGTGATAGATGAAACCGTTGCGGTCGAAGACGACCTTGCCGATCCCCTTCTCCTTGCAGGCGGAGGCGATCGCCTCGCCGACGAGCTTGGCGGCGGCGGTCTTGTCGGCCTCGGAGGCCTTGTCCCGCACGCCGGGGGCCAGCGTGGAGGTGGCGGCGAGCGTGGTGCCCGCGGTGTCGTCCACCACCTGCGCGTAGATGTGCTTGGCCGAACGGAACACCGACAGGCGCGGACGCTCGGTCGTCCCGGACAGCTTCTTGCGGATGCGGCGCTTGCGGCGCGCGCGCTTCTTGGGGTCGATGGCCATGATACTCAGGCTCCGGTCTTTCCGGCCTTCTCGCGGATGCGCTCGCCCGTGTACCGCACGCCCTTGCCCTTGTAGGGCTCCGGCGGCCGGTAGGAGCGAATGCGCGCCGCGTCCTGGCCGAGCGCTTCCTTGTCGCAGCTCTCGAGGTGGATCCGAGGGCGCTTGGTGCCCCCGTCGTCGATGGTCTCGATCTGGGTCTTCACCGTGGGGTGCAGCTCGTGCACGACCTGGTGCGACAGACCGAGGTTGAGGGTGAGCGTCTGCCCGGAGATCGCGGCGCGGTAGCCGACGCCGTACAGGTCGAGGGACACCTTGTAGCCCTCGCTCACGCCCTGGACCATGTTGCCGAGCAGCGCCCGGCTCAGGCCCTGGTACGCCGCGAAGTTCTTCGGGCGACCGTCGGGCTGGAGCTCGATCGTGTCCCCCTTCTGGACGAGGACGATGCCCTCGGGGAAGAGGCGCTCGAGCTCGCCCTTGGGGCCCTTCACCTTCACGGTGCGGCCGTCGATCTCGACGTTGACGCCCTTGGGAACATCCAGGGGGCGCTTGCCGACGCGCGAGACGCGGAGGGGTTCGACTTGCTCGGACATCACCAGACCTCGCAGAGGACTTCGCCGCCGACCTTCTCCTGGCGGGCGGTCTTGTCGGACATCACGCCGCGCGACGTCGACATGATCGCGACGCCCAGGCCGTTGAGGACCGTCGGGATGTCGCGGTAGCCGACGTAGACCCGCCGACCGGGGCGGCTGTACCGCTTCATGCCGGCGATGGCGCTCGCCTGGCCCCGCCCCTTGGGGTTGGGACCGTACTTGAGGTCGATGTGGATGAGGCCGTGGCCGGACTCGTCCACGCTGAACCCCTCGATGTAGCCCTCCTCCTCGAGGATCCGCGCGATGCGGACCTTGAGCTTCGAGAGCGGGATCGAGGTGCGCTCGTGGCGCGCGAGGATCGCGTTGCGAATCCGCGCGAGCATGTCGCTGATGGGATCGGTCATCATCGTCTCAGCCCTCCCCTACCAGCTCGACTTGGTGACGCCCGGGATGTCGCCTTGCAAGGCGTACTTCCGAAGGCAGATGCGACAGAGCTCGAACTTGCGGTAGTACCCGCGCGACCGCCCACAGACCTTGCACCGGTTACGGTGCCGGACCTTGAACTTGGGCGTCTTGTTGAGCTTGGCGAAGTGGCGTGCGCTGGCCATTACTTCCTCACTTCCGGAACGGCATGCCGAGGCCCCGAAGGAGCGCTCGGCCATGCTCGTCGGTCGACGCGGTGGTCACGAAGGACACGTTCATGCCGCGGATCTTGTCGACGTTGTCGTAGTTGATCTCGGGGAACACGATCTGCTCCCGAATCCCCAGGGTGTAGTTCCCGCGGCCGTCGAAAGCCTTCGGGCTGATGCCACGGAAGTCGCGAACGCGGGGCAGCGCCACGCTGATGAGGCGATCCGCGAAGTCCCACATGCGGGCGGCGCGGAGGGTCACCATCGCGCCGATCGCCGCGTTCTCGCGCAGCTTGAAGCCGGCGATCGACTTCTTGGCGCGCGTGATCACCGGCTTCTGGCCGGCGATCGCGGTGATCTCCTCGACGGCGGCGTCGAGCATCTTCGCGTTCTGCACCGCCTCGCCAAGACCCATGTTGATGGTGATCTTGGTGAGACGCGGCACCTGCATCGGGTTCTCGAGACCGAACTCCTTCATGAGGCTCGGCACGACCTCGGCCTTGTACTTCTCGGCCAACCTGCTGACGTAAGCCATCAGTCCAGGACCTTTCCGCTCTTGGTGGTGACGCGGACCTTCTTGCCGTCGTCGTCCTGCGAGAACCGGACGCGCGTCGGGGCCTCGGCCTCGTCGTCCCAGAGCATCACGTTGCTGACGTGAATCGGCATCTCCTTCTCGATGATCCCGCCCTCGGGGTTCTGCGGGGTCGGGCGCTGATGGCGCCGGACCACGTTGATCCCCTCGACGATCACTCGAGCTTCCTCGCGGAAGACCTTGAGAATCCGACCCTGCCGACCCTTGTCGCGGCCGGCGATGACGACCACCCGGTCGTCCTGCTTGAGGCGCTGTCCCATCACACCACCTCCGGCGCGAGCGAGACGATCTTCATGAAGCGCTTGGTGCGCAGCTCGCGGGCCACCGGCCCGAAGATGCGGGTGCCGAGCGGCTCGAGGTTCTGGTTGAGCAGCACGGCGCTGTTCGTGTCGAACTTCACGACGCTGCCGTCGGAGCGCTGATGCTCCTGGCGCGTGCGCACGACGACGGCCTTGGCCACGTCGCCCTTCTTCACGCGCGCGGTCGGCATCGCCTCCTTCACGGAGACCACGATGATGTCGCCGAGGCCCGCGTACCGGCGGCGGCTGCCGCCGAGCACCTTGATGCAGGCGACCCGCTTTGCGCCGCTGTTGTCCGCGACGTCGAGGACGGTTTCCGTCTGGATCATCTCACACCTCCACCGGGCGCTCGATCAGGCGGATCGCTTCCCAGCGCTTCGTGGCCGAGCGAGGACGGCACGCGCGGATCTCGACGAGATCGTTGATGCGGTACTCCTCGGTCTCGTCGTGCGCGTGGAACTTCTTCCGGCGCTTGACGTACTTCCCGTAGACCGGGTCGCGGAACCGGCGCGTGACCTCGACGACGATCGTCTTCTTGGCGCGGCCGGGCTTCTTCGTGTCGCTCACGACGCGGCCCACGAGGCGGCGCTTGGCGCCGCGGTCCTGATGCTTCTTCGGGGTCGGCTCACCCATGACTTCAGCCCTCCGCCTGCGCGCGCTCGGTGAGGAGCGTCTTGACGCGAGCGATGTCCCGACGGATGCGGCGGATCTTCGCCGTGTCGTCGAGCTGGTTGGTGTAGTTGTCCATCTTCGACTGCCAGAGCTCGCGCGTCAGATCGCGCTCGCGCTCCTGCAGCTCCTGGGTGGATTCTTCTCTGAGCTCGGAGGCCTTCACAGCTGCTCCTCACGGGTCATGAAACGAACGGCGACGGGCAGCTTGTGGCCGGCGACGCGGAACGCCTCGCGAGCCAGGTCCTCCGGGACGCCCTCGATCTCGTAGAGGACCTTCCCGGGGCGGACGAGCGCGACCCAGTGATCGACCGCGCCCTTGCCCTTACCCATCCGGGTCTCGAGCGGCTTCTTGGTCACGGGCTTGTCGGGGAAGACGCGGATGTAGAGCTTCCCGGCGCGCTTGACCTTGCGCTGGATCGCCATCCGGGCGGCCTCGATCTGGCGCGCGGTGACGCGGCCACGGCCGGTCGCCTGCAGGGCGAAGTCACCGAAGGCGACGTCGCTGCCGCGGTTGGCCATCCCTCGGAGGCGGCCCGTGTGCATCTTGCGGAACTTGGTTCGCTTGGGCTGAAGCATGACTGACTCCTCAGAAACCCATCTTCCGGCGACGCGCCGGGAGGATCTCGCCCTTGAAGATCCAGCACTTGACGCCGATGGTGCCGTAGGTGGTCTTGGCGGTGGCCTGACCGAACTCGATGTCGGCGCGGAGGGTGTGGAGCGGCACGCGACCCTCGCGGTACTGCTCGCTCCGGGCGATCTCGGAGCCGCCGAGGCGGCCGCCCGCGTAGACGCGGATGCCCTTGACCCCGAACTTCATCGCGGTCGAGACCGCCTTCTTCATCGCGCGCCGGAAGGCGACGCGACGGATGAGCTGGGTGGCGATGTTCTCGGCTACGAGCTGCGCGTTGGTCTCGGCCTTGCGCACCTCCTGGATGTCCACGAAGAGCTCGTTCTCCGTGATCTTCTGGAGGTCCGCGCGGAGCTGCTCCACGCCGGCGCCGCGCTTGCCGATGATCATCCCCGGACGCGACGTCGCGATGATGACCTTCGCCTTGTTGGCGGCGCGCTCGATCTCGATGCCGGCGATGCCCGCGTGCGAGTGCTTCTTGCGGATCAGACGCCGGATCGCGAGGTCTTCATGCAGCCACTTTGCGTACTGCTTGTCCTCGTACCACTTGGACGTCCAGGTCTTCACGACGCCGAGTCGGAAGCCGTACGGATGTGTCTTCTGGCCCATGATCAGGCGTCTCCTCGCTCGCCGAGCACGACGGTGATGTGACTCATTCCCTTCACGATGCGCGTCGCACGGCCCATCGCGCGGGGGCGCCAGCGCCGCATGAAGCGGTCGGGCGCCTTGTCGGCCCAGCACTCCTTCACGTAGAGGCGGTCGAGATCGACGTCCTCTTCGCTCTGCTGCGCGTTGGCGATGGCGCTGTCGATCACCTTGGCCACGATCGGCGCAGCCGACTTGGGGGTGAAGCGAAGCGCGTCGAGCGCGACGGCCGCGTTCTGACCGCGGACCATGTCGAGGATCACGCGGGCCTTGCGGACCGAGATGCGCTGGAACTTGGCTTTGGCTACCGCTTGCATGTCAACGACGCTTGCCCTTCTTGTCGGAGATGTGGCCCCCGAACGAGCGGGTGGGCGCGAACTCCCCGAGCTTGTGGCCGACCATGTTCTCCGTGATGAACACGGTGATGAACTTGTGGCCGTTGTGGACGTTGAACGTGTGGCCGACCATCTCCGGGTAGACGGTCGAGCGGCGCGACCACGTCTTGATGACGCGCCGGTCGCCGGTCTGAATCGCCGCCTCCACCTTCTTGAGGAGGTGGTCGTCGATGAAGGGGCCCTTCTTGAGAGAACGGGACATGCCTACTTCCTCTTCTTGCGGCCGCGGACGATGTACTTGTCCGTGCGCTTGTTCTTGCGGGTCTTGAGACCCTTGGCGAGCTGGCCCCACGGCGAGCAGGGGTGGCGGCCGCCGCTGGTGCGGCCCTCGCCACCACCCATCGGGTGGTCGACCGGGTTCATGGTGACGCCGCGGTTGTGCGGACGACGGCCGAGCCAGCGAGTGCGCCCGGCCTTGCCGTGGCTGATGCGCGCGTGCTGCTTGTTGCTGACCTGACCGATGGTGGCGCGGCAGCTCAGGTGGATCATGCGGACCTCACCGGAGGGCAGGCGGACCTGCGCGTAGTTGCCGTCCTTCGCCATGAGCTGCGCGGCGGTGCCGGCGGCGCGGACGAGCTGGGCGCCCTTGCCGATCTTCAGCTCGATCGCGTGGATCAGCGTGCCGGTCGGGAGGTAGCGCAGCGGCATCGCGTTGCCGGGCTGGATGTCCGCGTTGCGCGAGCTCACGAGCGTGTCGCCCACCTTCACGCCGTCGGGCGCGAGGATGTACAGCTTCTCGCCGTCGGCGTAGCTGAGCAGCGCGATGCGCGCGGACCGGTTCGGGTCGTACTGGATGGACGCGACCTTCGCCGGGACGCCGATCTTGTTCCGCTTGAAGTCGATCACGCGGTAGCGACGCTTGTGACCGCCGCCGCGGAATCGGACGGTGATCCGACCGCGGTTGTTGCGGCCGCCGGTCGCCTTCTTC
>Ga0070728_10002580_pt1 | contig 22134 bp, 18 predicted proteins | sample tdDd471_FD_66723 | JGI IMG/M metagenome (GOLD analysis project Ga0070728, IMG submission 66723) | Marine sediment microbial communities from the Atlantic coast under amendment with organic carbon and nitrate - tdDd47.1 | ecosystem: Environmental > Aquatic > Marine > Coastal > Sediment | place... | reverse complement strand
ACGAAAAAGATCAAGCGCATCGAAGCGGGTGATTATTCGGAGAAGCGTGATGGCAACTAATATCTGGGATTGGTTTAATCAAGGCTATTATCACGCAAACCCTGAAGTCAGAAATCTCCCGCGCCTATTTCATGACGCATGGGATCGCAATGAAACCGATCCGCATGAATGTAACAGTCGTCTCCTGACTGCGCGCGCCTTAGCCGATACCCTCAATGAACCGTGGTGGGTACTATTTTTTGATTATTGGCGTTGCATTTTGTTGTGGGCACGGCTTGATGATTTGCATACGGCTCAACGCATCGGTATTCAGATGACGGTTGATGCCAAGAAACCTCTGTACGAACGCCATCCACTTGTACCCCGTATTTATAATCAATTGGTGAGCATCTTCACGTATGTTGACCCTGTGGGTTATCAAGATCGTATTACCGAATTAATGGCGTATCTCGAAAACGAAATTGATATTGATGAAGATATCGAATATTTGTTACTGGCGAATCGAGCAAATTTATATTTTGCACTCGATAAACTGGAAACGGCTCGTGAGTGGGCACTTAAAAGCCTGAATCATATCAGCCATCGCCCGTATTATGCCGCAAGTGCTTATTCAAAATTGGCTCTTTATAGTTACATTCGGCAAGATTATGAGATGCTGACCGAGTACATTGAAGAGGGCGAAGATTGCGCGCGTGAAGTGGGGCGTAAACTCATCATTTGTGAGATGTTAGCATGGCGCGCCTTATTGGCTCAGATGGATCATGATACCGACACTGCCGAGCGTTTTTATGCTTTGGCAATCAGTACTCGTGAGCGTATCGGGACAACACCAACCTTCACCTATCATGACATTATGTGCGATTATTTGGAACGCGATGGCAGGAGCGATGAGGCTCTTGAGTTACGCACCCAACAATTGGCGACTCTCGCACCGAGTGGTTTGATACATGAATTTTGTGATTGTCATTTGATGCGATGCCGATTATTAGGTCGAATGGGAGAATTAACAGAAAAAGAGTTATCTGACGCTCGATTGGCGGCTTCCGATCTACGCAAACCCAATCGCTTTCTTGAAAAAATTGCACAAATCGAAGCGAATAACTACGATAATTGGTGGGGACTATAAATATGTTTGTGGATGTCTATACATGGATACACGAATTCCAAATGAATGCCTTGCGTGAAGGGGATATGCGTCGCCTAAAGTTGATTGATTATCAAATGCAAGCATGGGAACACTTTGAGACCAATCCAGAACAAAGCCTACAGATATTATATGAAGCTCATGATCTCGCAGAACAATTACACGAACCCTGCTGGATGCTTTACTATAATAGCTGGCTCGGCGAATGTTTGAATCTCTATCTGATTAACTTTAAGGAAGGGCTTCAACATGCCATGAAAACGGTGGTTGAAATCCGCAAACCCGAATATGAAAAATGTGCGATGCTATGCCGTGGCTATCGTATTGTGATCGAATCCTATATCTATAGTGATCCTGTAGGGTATGCTGATAAAATCCGTGAGTTGATCGCTTATACGGATAATGATATTCCCATTGATTATGATACCTACTGTATCCTCAAGAAACGCGAATCCGAATTAGAATTTGCTTTGGGTCATCTCGAACCTGCCATTCAAGCCGCCCAAGCCTATCTAAAACGTAGCTCTGAACAACTGGTGACCTTCCATATGGCATATGCTTATGAAATGTTGGTGCATTATGCGTTTCTACAGGGCGATATTGCGACGGGTCAAACACTCATCAAAGCGTGTGAAGCAATGGCACGCGAGAATCAACGCCGAAGTTTAGTTGCGATTGCCCAAGCATGGCGCGCCTTATTTAGTCTGATGCAAGATCAAAAAGATGATGCCCAAGCTTTGTATCAGATGGCGACTAGTAATATGTCACAACTTGGGATGGCGGTTTCGCTCTCATATTATGAGGCGGTCAGTTCATATAATGAAAAGTTGGGTGACCCCGAACAAGCACTTGCGATCCGCAATCAACAACTAGAAGCAGTGAGTGGACGAGGTGGCTATTATCTGGAGACTGAAGTCTTACTCAAAAAAGCGCGGCTACTGGGTCGAATGGAGCAGGATACCGCATCAACAATCGCACAAGCAAAACAAATCGCTGAACAGCTCGTTGTGCCTCAACACCTCCTTGATAAACTCAAAATCGTTGAAGAAGGTGATTATTCAGAAAAACATCTTTAGCCGATGGTTAGCACATATAACCTTGATTTTGATAAATTACATGCGGAATTGGATTAGCATTTCACGAGAAAATGCGCCATTGTATGGTCTTTTCAGCATATTGCGATGGATTATGTTAAAATTGTACACAGATAGATAATATGCAAACCAGTGTTGTATAGGGACAAGTTAGGCAAAACTATGGCAATTATACCTGAATTTCACGGACCCAATTCCGCATATGTCCTTGATTTATATGAACGGTATCAACAAGAACCCGATTCTGTTGACCCCGTTACCCGTCGATATTTTGAGCAGTGGACACCACAACTCACCAATGGTGTAACTACCGATACCACAACACCACAAGCAACGACGATTGATATGCACAAGGCTGTGGGTGTAGCTAATTACGCCCAAGCCATCCGACAATTGGGACATCTCGCCGCCCAACTCAACCCATTAGGATATGCACCTCCCGATGATCCTGATCTCTTACCCGAAGCACATGGCATTACTGAACAAGAACTACATGAAATGCCAGCTAGCTTTGTGGGGGAACGATTTTCCCATCTAGAGTCGGCATATCATGCGATTCAAGCCCTGAAGAACATCTATAGCTCATCCATCGGCTATGATTTTGAACAAGTTCAAAATCCCACAGAACGCCAATGGCTTCGGGATGCAATTGAATCAAGACAATTTGTCGTTCAATTATCCAATGAGGAAAGCCTTACTCTATTGGATCGCTTGACTCAAATCGAAACGTTCGAGCTATTCTTGCAACGGAGTTTCCCTACCAAATATCGCTTCTCTATCGAGGGGTTAGATATGATGGTACCAATATTGGATGAAATCGTAACCTCATCAATGGGATCAGAAATTACGAATGTGGCGATTGCTATGGCACATCGGGGACGCTTGAATGTGTTGGCTCATATTATGGGCAAAGAATATAAAGACATCCTTGCAGACTTTAGCGACCCGCTTAAATTACAAGAAGCAAGTCAGGCGATTGGCTGGACAAAAGGGGATGTAAAGTATCATAAAGGTGTTCAAAGAAGAGTAACCGCAAGTGACAGCGAAAAATCGATTACAGTCACTATGCCCCCTAATCCAAGTCATCTTGAAGTAATTTCTCCTGTTGCCGTTGGGATGGCAAGAGCAATCGGTACTGATGTCAGCCAACGAGGGGAAGCTACCTTTAATCCTGATGTGACTTTGCAAGTTCTGATTCATGGCGATGCGTCATTTCCGGGGCAAGGGATTGTCGCTGAAACATTCAATTTATCGCGTTTGCCGGGGTATTGGACAGGCGGTACGATTCATATTATCGCCAATAACCAGATTGGTTTTACGACATTGCCACGTGATGGCCGTAGTACGCTATATGCCAGTGATCTTGCGAAAGGCTTCCGTGTTCCCGTCATCCATGTCAACGCTGATGATCCACTCGCTTGTATCGAAGTCGCTCGGATAGCGTTTGCGTATCAAGATGCCTTTGAAAAAGACTTTATGATTGATCTAATCGGCTATCGTCGCTATGGTCATAATGAGTTAGATGAACCTAGTTTTACACAACCACTGATGTATAAAGATGTTCGTAAGCACGATACCGTAAGAACACTCTGGGCAAAAAAGTTGATTGATAGTAAGGTGTCAACCAGTGAAGCCGCCGAACAACTCGTCAGCAAATATAACGATCATTTACAGAAAATCCTTGATGAAGAAGTTGATGAAGATCTCGCTGACAAGGGCGCACCCGAACCCGTTAAAGGGGTAGCTTCTACAACTGACACATCCATTGATATTGAACGTCTCCTAGACATCAATGCCAGTATTGAGAAAGAATTCGATGGATTTAATTTTTACTCGTCACGGTTTAAAAATACGATTCTAGCGCGTCGTAAATTCAGTGACACTAAGGAAAAATCCATTGATTGGGCAAGCGCAGAAGAATTTGCATTTGCATCCATTCTAGAAGATGGTATTAGTATTCGGATGACAGGGCAAGATGTCGAGCGTGGAACATTTAGCCATCGTCATGCGGTCTTACATGATGCGAAATCAGGGGAAACCCTTGCCCCTCTACAAGTCATTCCGCAAGCAAAAGCCGCTTTCTCGATTCACAATAGCCCATTGTCGGAAGAAGCCGCACTTGGCTTTGAATATGGATATAATGTATCCGCACCAGAACGGCTCGTAATTTGGGAAGCGCAATACGGCGATTTTGTCAACGGCGCACAAAACATCATTGATGAATTTATCTTATCGGCTCGTGAAAAATGGGGGCTTACACCTTCACTGGTGATGCTTTTACCCCACGGACATGAAGGGGCAGGTCCCGATCATTCCAGCGCAAAACCGGAACGCTTCTTATCGATGGCGGCACGGACGAATGTGCGTATTGCGAATGTGACATCATCAGCTCAATATTATCACTTGTTACGTCGTCAAGCATTGCTTTTGAAAACCGACCCTCTGCCACTGGTGATTATGTCACCCAAGAGCCTACTCAGAAATCCAGACGTAGCCAGTTCACTTGACGAGCTAGCGCACGGACGTTTTGCTCCAGTGATTGATGATGTCGGCGTTGAACCCGATCAAGTAGATCGCATCGTTTTTGTTAGCGGGAAATTCTACTTTGATCTAATCAATAGTGAATGGCGTGAGAAATATCCAAATGTTGCGGTGGTGCGGGTAGAACAACTCTATTCTTTCCCTGCAAAAGAACTGGATGCTGTCATCAAACGGTATAAGAATGTCAAGCAAGTAGTATGGGCACAGGAAGAACCCAAAAATATGGGTGTTTGGGAGTTCATTAGTTACCGCCTCAAAAAATTAGTTGGGCGCGATTTACCGGTCAATTATGTAGGTCGCCGTCGTAGCTCTAGCCCTGCCGAAGGGTCAAAGACAGCCCACAATGTTAATCAGGGCATGATTTGTGAATATGCCTTCAATTGGAAATTTGATTAAAAAAACGGAGAACATGCGATTATGGCGAATATCAATATTGTTGTACCCGAACTGAGTGAATCCGTTGTTGAAGCGACGGTAGGAGAATGGCTCGTCAAAGTTGGTGATGCCGTCAATTTGGGTGATGTACTGGTTGTACTCGAAACAGATAAAGTGAATCTGGAAGTAACCGCAGAGCAAGCTGGTACAATCACCGAGATTACTGCACAAGAAGCCGAAGATGTGAACGCTGGCGCAGTTCTCGCGGTTATGAATACCAGCGGAGAAGCCCCTGCAACGCAATCATCCGCCCCAACCCAACAGCCTGATGAGCAACCTACATCTGCACCTGCACCATCCAGCACAGACATGAAAGCAACACCTGTCGCTCAACGGGTTGCTAATGCTAATAATGTCGATTTAAGTCAAATCTCACCAAGTGATGGTGGAAAAGTAGTCAAAGCTGATGTTGAAAAATTCATCGCCAGTCAATCAAAACCTGCATCGCCTGCCACACAACCCAGCCAATCCTCGCCATTCCCAGCACTGGTTGATCCCTCTATAGGTCGCCGTGAGGAACGGGTTAAATTATCGCGTCGCCGTCGCACCATTGCCACCCGCCTCGTTGAAGTCCAATCTACTGCCGCCATGCTCACGACTTTTAACGAAGTTGATATGAAGCCTGTGATGGACATTCGCAATAAGCATAAGGAAGGCTTTCGTGAAAAATATGGTGTGGGTCTAGGCTTCACTTCATTTTTTGTGAAGGCAGTTGTTGGCGCACTCAAAGCATTCCCCAATTTGAATGCCGAGATTGATGGTAACGAAGTCATCCTCAAAAAATATTATGACATTGGGATCGCAATTGGTGCCGAAGAAGGGTTAGTTGTGCCCGTCATTCGGGATTGTGACCGTTTAAGTTTTGCGGAGATCGAAGGCAATGTCAAGAAGTATGCCGTTTCTGCATCAGATGGTAGCTTATCACTGGATGACTTGCGTGGCGGCACATTCACTATTACCAACGGTGGCGTATTCGGTTCGATGATGAGTACCCCAATTTTGAACCCACCCCAAGTTGGAATTCTTGGTTTACACGGCATCAAAGAACGCGCTGTAGTTGTCGATGGTGAAATTGTGATCCGGCCGATGATGTATTTGGCATTGACCTACGATCATCGTATCGTTGACGGACGCGAATCGGTGCAGTTCCTTGTTAAAGTCAAAGACTTGATCGAAGACCCAGAACGCCTTCTGATCGAAGGTTAATATTATCGACTAAAATTCATCAAAGGACAGGGTAGTTGATTATCCTGTTCTTTTGTGTATGAGGTTTGACATCATTATTACGGATTGATGGTACTGTCTCTGATCCACTGGGCTTGTTAGTCTGTTGTAAACTATTACTCCATAATATTCTGAGGACTGATAATGCCCAAGAAAAAGAAATCCCTCTCTAAAAGACCAAAACGCCTCGATAAAAAAGTTTATGAGAAAGAATTAGAACGTTTACAATTTGAGTTGGTGAAATGGCAATATTGGATTAAACAACAGGGACTGCGAGTGGTCATCACATTTGATGGACGTGATGCTGCTGGCAAGGGGGGCACAATCAAACGTATCATGGAGCCACTCCAACCGCGTGATATTAAGTTGATCGCCTTAGGTAAACCGTCTGACCGTGAGCAAACACAGTGGTATTTTCAACGGTACATCGAACATTTACCTGCCGCTGGCGAAATCGTCTTGTTTGACCGCAGTTGGTATAATCGTGCGACAGTTGAACGTGTGATGGACTTTTGTACTGACCAACAATACTGGAATTTCTTGCGCGATGCGCCAAATTTTGAACGGTTATTATTGAAGGATGGCATTATTTTGCTGAAGTATTGGCTATCTGTCGATGACGAAGAACAAGAACGCCGTTTTCAAGAACGTGCTCAAAACCCTATGCGACGCTGGAAACTCAGCCCTATAGACATCGAATCGCGGAATCGTTGGGTGCAATATTCTAAAGCCAAAGACCTCATGATTGAACACACCGACATCCCCGAATCTCGTTGGCGACAAATTGAAAGCAATGACAAACGTCGTACACGCTTGAATGTCATATGTGATATTTTAGAGGCGATTCCATATAAGAATATTATTCCAGGTGCGATGAAATTGCCTGTTCGTCCACCAAGCGATGATCATTATGTAAGACCCCGACGAGACAATCAATATATCATTAATGATCGCTATGCCGACAAGTAAAGTGACATCATCAAGGAGCTTTTCATGAAAATAGGTGTTACCTTTCCCCAGTGGATAATCAAATCTGACCCAATTGCGATTCGAGATTTTGCCCAAGAAGTAGAGGAACTGGGCTACGATTATATCTTGCTCTATGATGCTGTAGTTGTCACCAAAGATGCCGAAGACCCAGAAATTTGGCATGAGCCATTCACAACGATTGCATATATGGCGGGATGTACAACAAATATTGGCTTTGCGTCGGGTGTTGTCGTCTTGCCCTCACGGCAAACTGTATTGGTCGCCAAGCAAGCTATCGAATTGGACATATTAACAGGCGGACGTTTCCGACTCGGCGTATCAGTTGGTTGGAACGAAAAAGAGTATCAAGCGATGGGTGCGGATAAATCATCGCGTGGCAAGCGCATTGATGAGCAACTGGTGATCTTACGTCAATTATGGGAAGACCCCTTCGTTTCGTTCCAGAGCGACTATCATACTATCGACAATATCGGCATTCATCCTCGTCCAGTGCAACACCAATGTCCCTTATGGGTGGGAGGGCGCGTCGATTCCACCATGCGTCGGGTTGCTAAATTTGGCAATGGTTGGATGATGCACAATGAAAACCCCACACTTGAATGGGCTAAACGAGACATCGCAACCTTGCTTCAATACGTTAAAGAGGCAGGTCGCCAGCCAGAAGATGTTGAACTTAATATCATTGGTATCGAGGTCGGCGAAGACAAAGATTGGAAACAAGTTGTTACTGATTGGGAAAATGTTGGCATGAGTTATCTTGATGTCTGCACATGGAACAGCGGACTTGAAACATGGGACGAGCATATGTTTGCCATTCGTCGCTTTAAAAATCGTATCGACGGAAAATGATTCTCCTATCTCTTTTGTGACCTCTTGTAAACTGCTAAAAATTTTGTTAGACTATTAGAAAATTAGTGAAAGAAACTCTCCTATATGTGTGGCATCATTCGTATTTGGATTTCCAACTAGCTCATTGCTGAAACACCGAGGTGTTTTCAGTAAGGGGATGCTTCTGCATCTACCGCTATTCGCCTTATATTACGATCACCTTTGGAAATCAAAATATGTCACACAAAAAATCTCCCTCAGGCTGGAACGATGTTGCTTATTGGTATGATGGCTGGGTTGGAAAACATGGCAGTCACTTCCATCAAAAAATTGCGATTCCCACTATTTTAAATTCACTAGAATTAGATCATTCAAATCATGTGATTGATATTGGTTGTGGCAGTGGGGTACTTGCACCTTATATAACCCAAACTCAAGCACGCTATACTGGTATTGATGTTAGTCGTAAACTCATTCAAAAAGCAAAACAATATCACAAAAACCATGGCGAATTTCAGATTTGTGATGCCCGTAAATTACATCATAACCTTACTGCTTCAGCGTATGATAGAGCGGTATTTTTATTAAGTATCCAAGATATGAACCCACTGGACGAGGTCATCTATAATGCGAGTTATGTTTTGCAGACAAGTGGAACCCTCTCGATATTGTTAACACATCCCTGTTTTCGGATACCGCGTCAATCAGGATGGGGGTATGAAGAATCGAAGAAATTACAGTACCGTCGAATTGACAGATATTTGACACCACTCAAAATCCCGATGAAACAACATCAACATGGTGTAACGATTAGCTTTCATCGTCCATTGAGTACCTATATCAATACACTGGCACAACATAACTTTGTCATCGATAAACTGGATGAAATTACAACTTATCAAGATGGTACATCAAAAGCTGAAAAACGCGCTAACGAGGAGTTTCCATTATTTATGCTAATTCGTTGTCGTAAATTATAGTTAACTTACTTCTTGCCGGTCTCTAACTTTCGACGGGTCTCACGGACAGCAATTGCAGGCAATGTATCAGCATGTTGATCCAAGTAACTTTCGATGTCAGCGCGATGTTGCTTGATGCCTTTGCGTAAAACCCATGAAATGGCTTTTGTGATGAGCTTATCATTTTCATGTTTCAGAATATCGACGTGTTTAAGGGCTTGCTGGATGAGCCGTTTATCAGGCGAGTTTGTAATCGGAGTAGTCAATAAGACCAGCGAAGCCCTTCGCTTATTGATATTTTCATCTTGTGTCAGTCGTTCTAACAAGTCGCGCCAACCATCCCAATTCGCCAGCATGTCTTGTGCCGTAAACACCGATTGACAGGTGCTATCAACTTCTGCCCATCCTTCTAATTGACCCAACCATCTATCAAGTTGACTCAGAGAAACTTGCTGGCGATAAGCACGATATTTGGTGAATAGGGTAGGCGGGGTACACCGTTCTTCATATGATATACCATGATATAACCCATCAATCAACGATACCCAATCATCAAATGTAATGTCCTGATGATTCTCTATCCATGCGTGAATGATGTCTCGTCGCACCGCATTTTTTAATCCATACAATGTACGTGACGTGCCTAGATGTTCAGGGCGTTGTGATACTGCACCGTGATGTTTGCTAGCTTGCTTGAATTCTTCGATCAAATACACTTGATGACCTAACATTAGTCATCTCGTTTCCGTCGTAACCAACTTAATGCCGACTCTGCTAGGCGTTCTACCTCGGATTTTGGTGCATTCTTTGCCAAACATCCATCCAGTAAACTCTGTAATTCATCGGGTATGATGCCACCTTGTAATCCGATCACAACAAATTGTGATTGTTGATTGTCTTTATCCCAATGTTCTAACTTGAGCTCAACCCGTTTTCCGACGATATGCAATACGGCACGACGGTCAGGTTCATCTGCTAAAAAGAAAAATCCCTTAGCTCGATAGATATTTAAAGGTAATGCTTCGGTCATGTGTTTTAACGCACGAAAGGATAGTGGTTCGTCACTCGTCCAATTCCATGTAGCAAACACTGTTGTATGGTCAGTATGCTCGTGGTCATGATGATGTTCGTCAGCAGAGTGAATATGTACATCTGTTTTGGGCTGAGCCAAAGCTTCTTCGATATTATAATTACCGGTATCAAATAATAATTCTAACGGCACATCACATTGAACAGCTTCCAACACCCGTGAGCGTGGCATCAAATCATAGATATATTTTTGAAGTTCGGTCAATTTCTCATCCGATACCAAATCTACTTTATTGATGATGATGACATCTGCCATTCCGATCTGGTTCATAGCCAGCACACGATGTTCACGGGTGACATCAATAAATTGTTCAGCATCAATAACCGAGATAATGCTATTGATTTTGATCTGACGCATATAACGGAAGGCGAGTGCAACATCTATCGTATCCGATACACCACTGGCTTCCACCACGATATAATCAGGGGGATCATCGCGCTGGATTAATCCAAGTGTTGCCTCCAACAAATCATCGCGTATCGTACAACAGATGCACCCGTTGGAGAGCGTAATCGTATCTTCTTCATCGCTGACATCAACAATCAAAGCGGCATCAATGTTAATTGCCCCAAAGTCATTGACCAGTACCGCAATTTTCATAGTATGTTCGCCATTGAGAATGCGATTGAGCAAGGTAGTTTTACCTGCGCCTAAAAAGCCAGCTAGTACAGTTAACGGTGTTGGATTATCAGTTGGGAGGGGAGTGTTCATAATTTAACCTGAAGTTTTATACAAGTGAGACGGTTTTTGCTAGAGGGCTTACCCCTATAAACAGTACAGGGTCGACATAATCGACCCCACACAGCTTACCAGTGATTCTAATATTAATCTCTGAGCAATGATTTCAAAGGAATATCACGACGCTTTAAGAAATCAAGCAGACCGATCTTGTCAATCGTCTTCAATTCTTTGGCAGTCACTTTTACACGAATCCATCTATCCAGTTCAGGCACATAAATGCGCTTGTTTTGTATATTCGGATCAAATTGACGTTTAGACGTATTAAACGCCTTACTGCGTGACTGACCGAAAAGCGGCTTGGTTCCTGTGATTTTGCGTTTGCCTGGCATAGTGAACCTCACTTTTCTATGCAACTTGAGTGTTATCACAACACACTATGTAAAGTTGCAGTCTACCTATAGGTTTGTAACCGTAACATTATACACCACAGACCATAAAAATCGAGACCTTTTCTAAAATACGATTTTTCTTATATAAATCTGTTTACACTTCTCGATTAGATTCTGTAACTATCCTATCATTCTCGCAAGACTATTGGTTGTCAGTAAAGCATGTTATGTTGTCTCAAGATTCTTTTAATACAGCGCGTGTTCCTTCAATATCAAAGCAGTCTTTCTGATTCGCGTGCATAAAGCGTGACGCAATATGAATTGCTTGTTGCTCAGTCAAATATCCGCTACTGATTTCTTGACTCAGTGCATCATATAATCCGTTTCGTGCTTGGATGGCGTAGGCAACTGTTCCCGATGCCCACAACGTATCACCCCCAAATAAAAAGATTTTATTTAGTGGTACGGAGTGTATCGCTTGCCGAATAAATTGCGTCGAATGAAATGGGTTGATGCTCCATGCCCAGCACATATCCAGATAGACATTCGGAAAATGTTTTGCCAGTGTCAGGTTTTCACTCGTCCATGGGTACGCGGTGTGCATCAGGACAAATTTCACATTCGGATACTTAAGGAATAGGGGTGCAAAGTGGATCGAACGAACACCATCAGGATCAGTATATTTATCATTACCTGCCAGATATCCTGTATGAATTTTGAACGGTAAATTGTATTCTTCTGCTAATTGTAGCCCTTGTTCCCATCCCCAATTCCCTAACATTAACCGCTCGTCAACTGTCAATGCGTCACCATGGAGTTCCTTTTGGAGACTTGCTTCTGTAATATGTAGGTCTGGAGATTCCCATTTTAAGGTACGATTGTATGCATGTTGTGTTTTGACAGCAATCGCTTGATGACCATATTTTGCAAATAGAGCTTCCATTGCTGTTCGTAGGGTTGCCAAGTCTTTTACCTGAATACCTGTTGTTTCAAGCAGTTGTTCTGCTTCTATCTGACCTCTACAAAAGTTTACCCAAGATAAATCATACAAGAAGAAGTCCACACCTGCGGGATCCGGTTGACATGCCCAAGTAAAATCATCGATCTGAACATGATCGAGGTTCGCAACCGTCTTGAGTAAATGTAATCGTTGTCCTGCTTGCCGATATTGTTGATTTAATTCGCTAGCCGCAATGATCGCATCTAGCGTAATTTCATCGATTTGATACAGATGTTTAGCTAGCAATCGGGTTGCTTCACCATATCCTGTAAATTTACAGTGCTCCCATGCATCTTTCACACCATTCCAGCGCGCTTCAACGTCTGTATCTTTAGAATCAAGCACCCGCGTAACAGCTTCTAAACTTGCACCAGCCGATCTCAAATCACTAACACCATAGAACTCGAACAATTCACGCAGAACATCAGGTCCATTATGGATGTTCTCATCTTCAGAAGCTAAATGTTCATGGGTATCAATTAGTGGTGTCTGTTGAATATAATCATAAAGGTCGTTTAACATTACGAAGCTTTCTATTATTCATGAATCAATGAGTTGATTATAGCGGGTGCTCACTTCAACTCAAAAACATGTATGAATCCATTTACATGCTAAACTGTAGATAATTAGCAACAATTAGCGACCAATTGAATAATTAATGCTAAACTTAATTTATGAATACACCTTTCACAAAGAGGTAAGAAAACGATGATCTATAATCTAACTCGCCGATACGTCATATACTTGATACTTTTGATAATGATGAGTTTCTTATTATTTAATACACTGTTGGCACAAAGCCTTACCATCGATAATCCCAATTCTGGAGTAACTAGAGTTGCCGATCAATACCAATTTTTCTCAATGCGAGTTAATGTAAGTGGTGGTGTAAATCCCTACGAAATATCTGCCTCGAATCTGCCGAATGGTTTAATAGTCGACTTAGACGATGATGGAAACGGTGCGAGGATTCTTGGTGCCGCATCTGTTACTGGTACTTTTAATGTCATGGTCAATGTGAGTGACAGTAATCCGGGTGGAGCTGAAACAGAATCTGTAAGTTTTGATATTCAGGTCGATCCATTACCTGCCAACACTATCGAAATCAACATTCCGAATGTCTTTGAATTGGATAATGGGACAGTTGGCGTACAATATCCAACTATTCAATTTTCCACGACAGACGATAGTGTCGAAAGCTGTTATCGGTGGGTAATTGATTCTGGTAGCTTACCAGATGGTATCGTACTTAGTCCCGGTGATGGCAATCTCCTCGGTACGCCAACCGAATCAGGTGAATTTAATTTTGTTGTTGTAGCGCGAGATAATTCTTGCCCCAATAATGTAAAAGCCAATGGGACGCGCGCTTATCGCTTGACGATTGAAGGTAGTACGAATACGGGTGATTTACAAATTTCGTCTCCGACATCAGCCAATCTACCTAATGGTGTTTTAGGAAATTCTTACGCGGTAGATATTGATGCATCGGGGGGAAATGGGGCATATATATTTACGGCATCAGGATTACCCGGCGGATTGGTTATCGCATCATCTACCGGGGTCATTACAGGTACTCCCTCAGCCACAGGCACATTTAATGTAACTGTCACAGTTGAAGATGAAGACGATGACACTGCCAGTCGTAGTTATACGCTGACCATTTCTGAGACAGGTGATGCGGAATATGGATCTTCTCCGTCACCGGGTTCAACGATTGACTTTGGGGATGTTAACATCGGTAGTTCATATTCGGTTAACCTTGTTGTTTCTGAAGAAGGGTCTGATGATTTAGAGGTAACACAACCGTCTTCTGGTTTTATCACCGGTTCAGATTCGTCAAATTTTGCGATTACAAGCAATACACCCCCTTTTACCATTGATGATGGCGAAGGTGATGTCACTGTGAAAATCAGATGTACGCCAGATCGTGAGGGCGATTTTAATGCTGTTCTTCGATTTGCTACGAATGATTCTAATCGTAGCACAGTTGTATATACACTATTTTGTCAAGGTGTGACAACGGGAGGTAACGAAGACGAAGATAGCGATGTAGTAGCTACTCCTATTGTCGATAGTAGTACTCCCACACCATCAATCCCCACACAAACACCGTTTCCACCAACATATGCCAATGTGATTGAGGTGCAAGGATTATCCTTACGGACAGGACCTTTTATTGGCGCATCACGTCGTGCAGTTTTGCGTCCAGAAATCCCTTACCGCGTGACAGCTAAGAATAATCAAGAAGGGGTCTACATGTGGTATTACATTATCACAGACGATGGCTTAGAAGGGTGGGCTTCGGCGCGTTATCTTGCAGTCTATGGGCAAGATGTCCCCTTTACTGGCAGTATTATGGATAATGTATGGAATGAACGTGATCGAGGGGTGAGGGTTCAAGCACTGGATAATTTACACTTTCGACCCGCTCCTAGTGACCGTACACAACCCTATGTTGATCTTATTCCATGGGGTGGCATCATGCGAGTATTTGCCCGTACGACCAGTGGCCGCGGTGATGAATGGTATGCCGTTCAATATAACGGTATCAACGGTTGGGTTTATGCACCCAATACAAAAGTGGTTGAAGGTCTAATGGAAGCTATCTCGAAGTTTTAGCGTTCAAAACGAAAGAAGATGTTCTAAGCTATGTAACAAGTCCCTCTTCGTATCATAGAGAGGGACTTTTGTGTTTAAATTGCGGGAGATACTTTACGTTTCGTTTTTACTGTGCGGAAGTGCAACCAAAAAACCAATGTCCCTAATGCAGTCAAACTTGCGCCGACTAAGAATAAATCGCGGAAGGTAAACAATGATAAGATAATGCCGCCACCTAAAGCCATAATCGCAAAGCTAAATCCAGCCGCCATTTCGCCACTGCCAATCATGACGGATTGTTGCACTTTCGGCACTAGTTCTAAGATGTACACAACAAACGCTGTAAATCGAATCGAGGTCATCGCTAGCATTCCAATAAATCCAATTGCCGCCGCTAACCAATGTTCAACCAATGCCATTGGTAGCAAACATGCCGCCGTCGCCAATGATCCCCAGATTACCACGTTGCCTTTACCCCATCGCTTGATAAGAGACGGCACAATCAAGGCTGTCGGAACACCAAGTAAACGACCAATTGCTGCTATTGTACCGATCATCCCCGTAGACACCTGCAACTGACTATCCATATACACGTTAAAATAAACCAGTGCAGTAGCCATACCCGCTACCTGAAACAATCGTGTAACGGTCATGATGGTAATTAAGATTATGGTTGGTAGCGCCCATTGAACAATTTGAGGTGAGCCACTACTTGAAGCGTAGCCCACGACAGATTCCGACGGTGTTGATTCAGGAATATCTTTAATCATCAAGATCAATATGAAAGCCGCACTTAAAACTAACGTGACACTCATCAACGTCATACGATAGGGTGCAGGATCGTTCATGCCCAGATTTTGCAGGGTCACAAGGAATTCGGGTAATGCCCCACCGATTAAACTTCCCACAAATGCCGCCAATGATAGTAAAGCTGTCTGTGTTGCAAATGCGCTATTCCGTCGTTCTTCGGCAACGGTGTTCATGAGAAACGGCGCACCATTAACAAAAAATAACGAGAAGCCACATAACAACATCGCATAGGTGACAATTAACCAGCCATCTTGCCATTCACGAGGGATCGACTCCGCCATTGGCAATAATAGACCCCCTGCAAATGTGAAACCCACACCAATTTTTAGCATCAATATATTCGACCATCGCGCCCCCAATATACCCGCCGGCAAACTAACGACGGCAAATGTCAGAAGGGCAACGGCATTTAATAACCCGATATACTCCGTCCCATAACCCAATCGCAATAAGTATATGTTCATCAATACGGAGTAAACCCCATCTATCGTAAATCCCAACGCGGCGATGACGAGAAAGAATAACCGCGCCTCTAGCTTATATTGTAAGATGGTACGGAGCGGTCGCTTGATGACGCTGGTTAGTTTTAAATATTGAACCATAAACAGTCTTATTCAATAATCTCGAATATAGCTTCAATTTCAACTGCAAATCCAACAGGTAATGATGCAAATCCCAAGGCACTGCGCGCATGGAGTTCACCATCATATAAATCCCAGAATAACTGTGATGCCCCATTGATTACCAAATGTTGATCGGTAAAATCTGGCGCAGAATTCACAGCACCCAACAGTTTACGGAGGCGGATATTATTCAGTGTGCCTGTGATTGTATAAGCGGCTTGCAACAATTGCACTGCACATACTCTTGCCGCAGCTTGTCCTTCTTCAACGGTTACATCAATCCCTAGCTTGCCCTTATAACCTGCCGAAACATGCCCTGATACATAAATGGTATTTCCGATTTTGGTTGCTGCCGCTAGTGTAGTTGAGGGTGTGAAGTCCTCAATGTCGATGCCTAGTTCTTTTGCCTTTTCATCTATAGACATGTGATTTCCCCTTACGTTGAAAATTAAATTATGATGTAGGAATGGTATTGGATAAATCACAAGAGTCAATGGTAGAAAGTGCATTCATAAATGATGAACGATATTCACGCATAGAAACGAAAGCATCTGGTTTACTCAGTGCTTGGGGCATTTCCATATGTTGCTATCGGAGTCTAATTCACTATCATGTTCTTATTTGAGCGAATATCTAATCCGAGGTGATTTCTAATCCCAAAAATTGAAGTGGGGATGGGGGATTCACTGCCCATAAATCGACAAGCGCAGTCGACATGACGTTATAGGTGTCTTCTGGCAAACTGTTGTTTTCTGGCAACCAAGCCCTAAGTGTGCCATTCCAGACCTGCCACCAAATCTGATTATCATAACAAACTGCTTCATCAACGACGGTGAAAGTTTTGATAGACTCATCATTTGGGTCTGCATCAACAGGCGATAGGGGATCATCAACAAATGGATCATCCGATAAGATCAATTGTGTTTGCGGAGGAAGGGGCTGAATTTCTATCCCAATCTCTAGTAATGATAACGGAGCACCATCACAAATGCGCTTCGGGTTGTCCAACCGTATATCAGCTTCGATAGATTCATTCGCAACGTATGTGACCAATAAGCTGTCCTGACCCTGTGTACTTCGCAAATATAATTCAAAATTCACAGGGGATACAACTACACTAATTTCTGTTTTTCCTGATAGTACATTATCAGGGACATCTTGTTGATTGATATTCAAGATGTAACGTAATGGATTTTGTGGGTCACGCTCCAAAAACAAAATCTCGGTTTCTGTACCCGCTACAATATCCAACCAATCCGCAATAACCAAAGTTTCTTCATCATCCAATAGTGACACAACAATGGATTGCGCCAATTCCCGTGTATCATCACGCAAGGCAAATTGTTGTACACCTTGTTTTAAGGTATAGATTGGATACAGATTCCATACGGTACTATCTGGGATTTGAATACGAAAAGAACGCAAGGGGAAGATGACTTTGATCTGACTATCTGCCAGCAAGTCATACATATAATGGTCACGTAAGGCACGGACACTATTTCCCCGTTGTTGATAGGTATTACCACGATAATAAAATGCGATGGGGTTATAAAATTCCAAATTAAGTGACTTGTCAAATTGGATCAATGCCACATCAGGATTGTTAATCCGCAAATAGAGGACACCTAAGCCAAGTTCTAATATCGAGTGCGGAAAATAATCGAGTGCCAGTGTTACATTTTCGTAGAGGTCAATCGCTGTTTGATAATCACCATCCAGTAAAGCACTCAGGCTATGATTGAGTTGAGTAGTGGAATCCATTGGTTGAAAATTTAATATCGCGTCATCAATAGCGATCATCGTCAGCACAGCAACATCCACACATAACCGATAATCTAATCCGTTACAATTTTGGGTTAAGTGTATTAACGTCGCTTCCGAACAATTAACTGTTGCGCTATTAAACAAACAATTAATTTGTACCTCACAAGCAACTGCTACATTCAGGGGACTTTCGACTTGACCACAATTTTCATGTGCCGTCTGAATTGCATCACCGCTCGCTGTTATGCTTGATGTAATTATCAGAAGGATAAAAACGATGAGTCCCAATTGAGTACGCAGCATTTTAATTTCCCTATCAATCGTTAAGTCAATCTACAACCTATTTTTAAGGATAAGATGTTTCCATGACATAGGCGATTAGTCATGTTTTGATAACACCAGTTGGCACGCAATCAACTTCTCGATCACTATAAAGGGAAATTGTAACCTATGTTACGATTCACCACGTAAACGCGGATCTAAAATATCACGGAGTCCATCGCCGATGAAATTAAACGCCATCACAAGACTAGCAATCGCAAAACCGGGGAACAACCACATCCACCACTGATCGAAGAAATCGATACCAATACTCACCATACGACCCCACTCAGGTGATGAGGGGTCAGGTCCTAATCCGATAAAGCTCAGACTAGCGAACACAATGATCGCATTACCGATGTCGAGTGTTGCAAGGATAACAGCAGGTGCAACACAATTCGGTAAAATTGTGCGGAACAAAATATACGAACTCGGTGCGCCAATGCTATGTGCCGCTTCAACATATTCTTGTGATTTGATCTCTAATACAAGACCACGCACAACCCGCGCATAACTCGGCCACCAGACAATCACCAGTGCTAGAATTGCATTTTTGATATCAGGACCGAGTGCGGCAGTTACAGCAAGCGCGAGAATAATCGTCGGGAATGCCATAAATAATTCGGTGAAGCGCATCAATAGCTCGTCACCAATACCACCGACGTAACCCGCAACTGCACCGACTAATGTGCCTATTAAACTCCCCATGATAATAACGGCGAGTCCCGCAGGAATCGTAATCTGTGCCCCCCACAAAACGCGGCTAAACATATCACGACCGAGTTCATCTGTGCCCATCAAATAATCGGCATTCGGTGTCTGCAATCTATCCGCAAGATTCTGCTGAAGCGGGTGATAGGGAGACAGAGCAGGCGCAATGACGGCAATAAATAACCACATGATTACAATCACCAGCCCCACAATCACCAATGGATTGCGACGCAAATGATAAAAGACTGCGCTAGCCGACCTATCCCACCCGGATTCGGGGGTCGAGGAAGTAATAGAGGATATCGACGACAAAATTAACTCCAACATAAATTAATGCAATAAGCATACTCACACCCATAATCGCTGGAAAATCTTGCGATGTGGATGCACGGAACATATACCGACCAATGCCGGGATATGCAAAAATCGACTCAATCAAAATTGACCCCACCAGCAAGTTACCATAAGACAACCCAATAATGGTGACAACAGGTATCAAAGCGTTACGTAAACCGTGTTGTGTAATGACATAACGTTCTTTTAGCCCTTTGGCACGCGCTGTTCGCATATAATCCATGCTCAATACTTCGAGCAATGACGAACGGGTAATACGCGAGATAATGCCACTAATATATAATGCCAAAGTCATCGCAGGTAATACCAAATGTGAAAATGCATTTTTAAAGGTATCCCAATCGCGGTTTAATAAAGCATCGATTGTAAATAAACCGGTCACATGCGGCGGGTCACGCATAATAACATCTAAGCGTCCCGGACCAGATACAATACCCCACTGTGCATAGAGTACTGTTAAACCAACCAATGCTAGCAAGAATACTGGAAAGCTCACACCAATCAGTGCGATGATCCGCGCTATATAATCAAAGATGGTATCCTTCCAAATTGCCGAAATAATCCCTAAACTCACACCGAGGAAAATCCCAAATACAATCGCCACCGATGCCAATTCAATTGTAGCTGGCAAAAATTGGGCAATATCATCTCGGACAGGATGGCGTGTTTTGATTGAAACACCCATGTCACCTTGCAACAAATTACCGAGGTAGGTCAGATATTGTTCGATAGGTGGTTTATTTAAGCCCCATTTTTCACGAAAGGCCTCTACAAGCTCTTCATTATTTAAGGCATTGGTCGGTAGATTCGCATTGATAGGGTCGGCTGGGACAGCATTTGCAATCAAAAATGCAACCACTGTAATACCTAAAACCAGTGGGATAACAAAAAGAATGCGACGGATGAGATAACGTAAAAAGTTCATAGCTACCAGACAAATGATCGTTTAAAGAGAATTATCAGCGTAGTTTACCATTCTTAGATAAAACATACTAATATGAGTTAGTGATGAAAAATATAGAGGCGAGAACATGTCTCACCCCTATATCAATACTTAAAAATTGTGAGATTTACAATTTATTCGGCACGGCTCAAAATCGAAACATCAAGTGTCCATGCTGGATGGAATACGTAACCTTCGATGTCAGCGAGATAAGCTGTTTGTAAATCAGGAACGATAAATGGTGCGTATGGACCATTTTGTTGTTGGAATTCTTGCAATTGGGTGAAAATATCCAGACGAGCCGCAGTATCACTTTCATTGTTTGCAGCGGAGATCAAGTCTTGAATCTCTTGGTCAACATCTTCCAAATTCCAGTTGGTACGTTCTGCTGCAACTTTACCACCGGGTAAGAAGCTCAAGAAGTCCAATGGATCAAGAATATCCGGACCCCAGAACCAGTATCCAAATCCTTCTTCACCATTACGATAATCTTCTAATGCGACTTGTAACTCAGCAGGTTCGAGTGTAACTGTGATGCCTACTTCTGCCAGATCCGCTTGGATTTTCTGTGCATTGGTGTTCATGTTAACACCTTGCCATGAGAAATCTGGATATTCTAATGTTACTTCAAGTCCGTCAGCATATCCTGCTTCAGCAAGTAATTCTTTGGCTTTGTCAAGGTCACGGACGAATGCTTTATCATTACCAAATGCACCTTGGAGTCCGACAGTTAGGTTTGTACCCGGTGTCACACCACCCCAAAGGGTTTTATAGCCTTCATAATCCAGTGCATAACGAACCGCCAACTGCACGGTTGGGTTACTCATTGGACCACCAATTTCTTCATCAGCGTTCATCAAAAGGAAGTGTGTATAGGTGCTTGGACCACTGTATACTTCAATCGCATCATTTGCCATCAGGCTTTCCATTTGGTCAGCACTCATGTCTAGCGCAAGGTCAATATCGCCAGCTTCTAAAGCTACTTTTTGAGTTGCTGCTTCTGGAATATTGATGATAATCACACGGTCAAAGTATGGTTGTTCACCCCAATAATTTTCGTTGCGTACCAAAATGGTTTCAACTTGAGGTTCCCATGTTTCGAGGATATATGGACCAGAACCAGCGGAGATACCATTTAAAAATGCTTCAGCAGTATCGGTTTCAGCTGCATCGTCTGCATCTGTACCACCATTGTCACGAACTAAGTCAGCATGAGTGATACTGAAAGCATAGTTCGTCATTTCTGCGAGGAAGGAAGGACGGGCATCAATCAAGCTAACTTCGACAGTATTTTCGTCGATTGCCACAACATCAGCAATATTATCAGCGAGGAAGGATGGGTTGCCACCAGCATTCTGTAGACGCTTGAATGAGAAGACAACATCATCACTGTCGATGTCATCACCATTCCAGAAAGTAGCGTCTTCATTCAAAGAGAAGGTGTATGTTTTACCATCTTCCGCAATTTCCCAGCTATCTGCCAGCATAGGGAGGATTTCGCTCGCATCTGCGTCGGGGAAGGTGACAAGCGTGCTATAAGTCGCACGGTTTATTATACCAGTGGTTTGTGTAAAACCATGGGCGGGGTCAAGTGAATCTGTGCTTTCAGCATGACCAATAACGAGAACTTTTTCG
>Ga0070728_10002579_pt1 | contig 22137 bp, 23 predicted proteins | sample tdDd471_FD_66723 | JGI IMG/M metagenome (GOLD analysis project Ga0070728, IMG submission 66723) | Marine sediment microbial communities from the Atlantic coast under amendment with organic carbon and nitrate - tdDd47.1 | ecosystem: Environmental > Aquatic > Marine > Coastal > Sediment | place... | reverse complement strand
TGTTACAGCCCCCCTCGCGTCTCCTAGGCGCCGCCTAGTCTGACGTTGTTTGTCGACTCGATGACGATTGGCGCCGACTCGGGCACGTCGTCGATGCGCAACAACACGTGCTTGCAGTTTCGCGACACGTGCACGCTCTGCGCGACCGGTTGCGCCAACTCATACTCGCGCCCGTCCGTGCTCACGTCGTCAATCGACACGTCGTCAATCTCAATACACTCGCTGCCGCCGTGCACGTCGATTGCCATCGCACTGCCCGCAGCGCTGTGAACACCAGACACGCGCAGGCCGCGCACGCGCACGTCCTTGCAGCCAGCCAACGACAGGCCACGCACGTCAGCGCCGTTGTAACCGCGCTGCGCGCGCTGGTCAGGATGGCCGCCGTCACGCGGCCCCGTGTACACGACCGGCGCCGTTTGGCCCGGCAGAGCGCCGGTTTGCCCCCGAGCACCCGTGTTAACGACGCCGTTAATGGTCATGTCGGTGATGCAAGCACGCGTGACACCCTCGATGCGCACGGCAACGGGGCCCTTCATCACGTGAAACATAAAGTCGCCGTTGCCCTTTGTCGTGTACTCGCCGCTGGCGAACAGCGCCGCAATCGACGGCGGCTGTGCACGAAGCGCCCAGTTGCGAACGGCACGGTCGATCGTCGTCGTGCCACCAAAGCGCGCGCGCTGCGACGCGGGAACGTGGTCGAGAAACTCGGCGAGTTGCAACTGCAGGTCGGCAAGGGCGTTTGCGCGATAGCGGCCAGTGACAGGGTCGACGACGTCGCGAATGAGAAACGACTCGCTCGTGGGTCCACGCTGCAAGCCGGTGGTCGCGCTGAACAGCGCCGTGTGCTCTGTAACGTTGTGACGCGTGTCGGTGACCGAGCACTCCTTGAGCGACACGTCGCACGAGCCAAGCGCCTTGGCCGTTTGCCGATCGGGCAGGAACGAAAGCACCGCGACGCCCACTGGGTTAACGAGGAAGCCGTAGCCGTTGCCGTCCGACGCCGTCGGGTCGCGGTTGGCAAACAGCGCGGCAGCCTCTGGGTGTGCAACCGGGTCTACACGGTCCGACTTGTACACGTCGCCCGCGGCCTGTTCCATCAGCACGCGCAGACGTTTGTTGGCAGCCACCAGCGCGCGCGTGTCGACGCCGCTTGGCGCGTGTTGGATAGCCGCGTCGGCAAACAACGACGCGAACCGCGCACCGCTAAAGGTGGCACGCAGCGCTACGCTCTTCAGGTTGCCGAGTGCGTGACAACGCACTGCCGAGAAGCGTCGCACGCCGTTGAGCGCCACGCCAGCAATCTCATAGTCCCTAATGGTCAGGTTTTCGAGGAGAATGTCCTCGTTCATGTTACCGTGCACCGACTCGTGGCTACTTATGCCGATCGTACCGTCACACACGGCGACACGACGCGCGTACCGCGGCGTTGAGCCAAACTGCGCTGGCCCCTGTCCCGGCATAAACGGCTGATTGGCCAGTTCAATCGTTTGGTAGAATCGCTGCTTCACAAAGTGCTCGCGCGACTGTGTGATTTCGTGATGCCCAAGCAGCACCACAACGTCGTCGCACTCGATCGTAACAGCCGCAAAGAAGCCCAGGTGGTACGGCGCGCCGGCGTACTCGGCGTCGTCGCCGTTAGGCCGGTGGTCCGTGTCGGGCCGAGGGTTGAACACAATGTCCTCCTCGACAACGAGAACACACGGTTGCTGAACACGCAGCGTGCCGCGCACAAAGTCTGCGTTACGCACAGTCACACGCCGTCCGGCGTACGCCAACGGCCTCGCGTGATACTCGGCCCACGTGACGGCAGGGCCTGCCTTTTGTGCATTGTCGACGATGCGGTCGCGCATCTCACGCAAACTACGCGTGACCGCGTCGTCGGCGTACGTGGCGCCAACTCGCGTCGTCACGTCGGTTTGCAGCGACGCAACGGTGATAGCCGTTCGGTCTCCAAAGTTAACTAGCGACGATGTCATAACAACGGCGGGGGTGATATGATGGGGGTGTGTGGCGGGATGCGATTGATACGTGATGACGACGACGACGACGACGACGACGACGACGACGACGACGAGACCCCTGTTCCTATACTCAGCAATTTTTTGGCCACAGTTGCGCAGCGTCGACGAGACGCACGGGTCGTTCTCGGTCGGGTGCCACGGTCACTGCGCGAACCACCGTGTTTCTGCTCACGTTCACAAGCCATAGGTACGCGGCTGGTCCGCGCACACGTACCGGCAACACCTGTTGCACATCGCGCGCACTCATGGGATACAACACGAGCATGGGGTGCAACAGGGCGACCTGCGCGTCGAGTTTCTTCAAGAATGCCGTGGACACTCCGATAGGCGACACGGCGACACCGTCGCCAGCGCCAAACGCACTATCGCGCAGCCACGCATACTCGTCCAGTGTCAGCGGTCGCCAGTCGGCGTGCTCCGGATACACAATCTGCATTGCAACCTTGCGCAGTGCCGACGGAGTGATCGCCACCGGCACCGTCATTGTCGTCGTCGTCGTCGTCGTCGTCGTCGTCGCACCAGTGGTGGGGCCCGTCCACCCGTGTCTGCTCTGCTCTGTTGGGTCGAGTAGAAAAGAAAATTATCTCCTTACAGTGCAAGAGGACATTGGCTCACGACAGAGACGGCGACGGCGACGGCGACGACGCCGTGCGCACGCGCATCCTACGGCCGCTTCAACGCTGTGATGTCGACCCCGGTCGAGATGATGGCATCGCGCGACACACTGGCTGTTGACGACACGAGCAGCGATCAACGAAGCACGTTCGAAACTCGTCAACAGGTTGTCGACGCAATGCTGCGAGCCCCGCCCCCAAGCAAAGTGTCACTCGGCGCACGAATCGACGAGTATGGACGACTGCGCAACGTCTCTACGACGACGCCGTCGCAGCCCACACTCGCGTCGTTACCTCCCGCGTCGTGTACCACCACCACGATGCCATCCACCACTCTACCGACACGCGGCGCTACTACGTTACCCCCACCGCCACCGCCGCCGCTGCCCGCCGGGTTTCTCGTACGCTGTCGCGACGTGTCACAGTCTAACATCACCGCCACCGCCGCCGTCAGCGCCGTCAGCGACGACGCCAACACCGCCTTTACCACCACCACCACCGACCTTGACGTGCGTATGTTTCTTCACGACTCGCCGCGAACAACAAAGTTTGGCGAGCGTGTGCAAACACTGCGCACATACGCGCGCGCTGTTCACCGCGAGTTTGTCGGCGACGAGCAGTTGCCGCTCGCAGAAGTGTGTGCGGCATTTGGCGCGGCACTCGACGCAGCGTTTGTCAAGTTTTACACGGACATTGAAGCGGCACACGCGGCGGTGCCGGGCGCAGACGTTGTCGAACTGACGCTGCCCGTGCCCGACCTGTCGACGCGACCAGTGTTGCTTACGTGGCTGGCGACCAACAAGACACTCGTCAACGAGCGCCTTACCGCCGAGGCAGGCTGCTTGGTCGACACGCGGCCGCAGTGGTCGTTGATGAGCGGGCGCTACTACGCCGTTGAGTTTCGCCTGCGTATGCGACTCGCCTAGGGCTGGCTACTGATGCCGCAACGCAAAAAGACAAACCGCCCCGCGCGACACGCGCGCCCCCTGCGCGCGGACGGCGAGACGAGCAACGTTCTCTAGCACCCGTGGTGCGACCAGCCCGGCCAACGGGGAGCGGAGGAATCTCGAGCAAGCGACTAAACGTACAAGATGTACCAGTGCATAAATGTTTGGTAAAAGAAGCGCAACGTCGTGATCACGGCTACAGCACCGGATAGGCTGCGTAAACACCCTGGCCACTCGCCACATCGACACGACAATCTCCTGTCGACATCCAGACGAGTATTCCACGGTAGAATCACTATGCGCGTCAAGGCGCGCTGTTATCGCTGGGTTGGCGATAAGAGCACCCATAACGCTGTCAGTACTGGAGCGCGGCGCCCCCGCCGGCGACATTTTGAGGGCAATCAGGACTGGATGTGTCTTGATAAGATGCAACAGCGCCTGCACCCCCTCAGAGTGGACATGGCCAAACACAAAGCCCCGAATGTCCAGCGACAGCGTTCGTGCACACCCGCCACGTGTGATGGCTCGCAGGAAACCAGTAATGATCTCTGTGCGTCGTAGATGCGCACATGACACTACTCTTCTCGACACGGTGCACCCCTGGTGACACTGCTGCGGCACGTTGTGTGCCACGCTGAGCACAAACTCTGTGTCGGTACGCAAGTTGCGCCCTAGTGCCTCCAATGCAACCCCGTCGAGCATGTTCCACGACAGGTCAAGAGCGCGCACGCGCGTCGTTGACAGTACGTCGCACAGCGCGCGCATCGCAGCGACACCACCCCCTATGCGATTGCGACGCAGGTTGAGCGTTTCGAGAGACGCGCTGTGTTTGAGCACCGGACAGACGCGGTGTAAAAGGTGCTCACTGTTGATGCCACATGCCTGAAGGTGAAGGTCTACAAGGTTGCGACACAGGGGCACCGTCGTCGCCGCCGCCGCCGCCGCCGCCGCCGCCGCGTGTACAACATGCCATGGGGTCACCGGGTCTTTAGCGCGGCGAGAGTCGCACCATCGTCGCTGCAAGCCACCGGCACGAATAACCTCGAGTCGCGTGCAATACCCTAACAGCCTGACGAGGGTCGACGAGTTGTCACCGAGGCGTGACGCACACCCATGAACGTCCAGCACGCGAGCGCTAGAGCACTCGCGCGAGAAGGCGCGCACCAAGTGAACACACGCATCGACACCGATCGCTGGATTTCCTCGTACGTTCAGTTCCTCTAGGTGTGGCAACCGACAGAGCCCGTCGGCCAGTAGGCGCGTAGTTTGCGCGTCGAGGTTACAGGAACGCAGGCGCAAGCGACGCAGCGACAGTGCGTGTACACCAGGCGAGACAAGTGCCTGTATAAGAGCCACGTTGCCGAGCGAGGCCAGGCCGTTCACCGTGTTACATCTCCACTCTAGCGTGTGAACACGTGGCACGATGGCTCGTATACGTTGCGTGATCGGTGGTACGTCATTGTCTCTGCCGTTGCAACCAGACTTGCGCGTGTAAGCAATCACATTGTGAGCAACAATAACATGGCGCGGATTGTCATAGTTGAATCGCTCGCAAAGCGAGTCTGCCCAGTCGCTGGCTCGCGACCACTGTGACGACACTCTCAACACACCACCCCCCGACGACACGATGTACGACAATGAAGACGAACGTTGGTAGTCGTCGTCGTCGTAGTCGTCGTAGCCACTGCCGCTGGTGCCTCCTGATGTAGCCAACATCACCGCCTGTTGCGCGTGCGCACGTGTCCGGGGCGGCGACGTCGGCGGTGGTGGTGGTGGTGGTGGTGGTGGTGGTGGTGGTGGTGGTACCAACACGGTATATTCTACGTGGTTGCCACGCATCGTTGTCGATTGCGATAAACGACGGGGTCGGCATGACTGTGAAAACACGTCGCGCCCGCTGTTACTTATTTTATCGTGTGCACGTCGTCCATGATGGCTGCAGCGACGGGGCTGGGCGCGCTGTTGCAACGACGGCGCCTGTTGCAGTGTCCCGGACACGTGTCGCACGACGACACCGATCGCACCGTGACGCGTCTTCAGTCTAGGCTGTTTAGGTACGAGGCAGACGAGGATGTTCGCGGCGACCACGTGTACTTTGTACTTGGCTACGTTGCCAACGACGAGGTGGCTCGGCACTTTCGCGCGAGTGACCCGGGCGCCGAGTATCGACCCGGGCGTCGGGCGTGGCGTCTGTCTACCGAGCGTGGAGCACGTCGCATGACCGACGCCGAGCGTCTTGCATTGTGTAGGCGCGTGATGTACGAGGTGGCGTGGGCGCTCGTAGGTGAGTTTGGCGAGAAACCGTGGGAGCCGCCGCCGACGTTGCCCCGGTCGTGCATCGACGAGAAGACACTGGGGCACGCACTGTTCAAGCACGCACTGTTCTGGTCTGGGGCGGCACACGACGCGCGCCGCTTCGTATTTGAGCGTGCGAGTGCGCTCGTCGCCGCAGCAGAAGATCAACAGAAGAACACGGGGCGGCAGCGGTGTTTGACGTCGGCGGCATGGGATATGTGCGCCGTGCGCCTTCACTTTATTCGGTGTATCATCGAGCATCTGCCACTTGAGCAACTCGTGAGTAGCAGCAATGCCGCCAGTGCCGCTGCCGTTCGCAGTGCCGTTGAGCCATTCTTTGCGTCACTCGACGAGCGTGCGTTGAGCGAGTGTCTTTCGCGAGTTTCGACACTGACAAGTCGCGCAACGGTGCTGACGACGGTGCTGGTGTGTACACCCGACATGTCGCTCGCGGGGTGCAACGAGTATCTAGACGAGTGGTGGGCAACGTGTGGTGGCTCGCCGTTGGTGTGCGATCACACGGGCGAGCACGTGTACCGAGTCGACCGCACCGATGCCGAAAGCATAGAGTGGGCCTCGTGCATCGACCACATTGACCGGGCTGTTACGGCAGCCTCGGGGATTACGTCGACACGGGGGTGCGCGGCTGTTGTAGGTGCGTTTGCACAACGAGCGCGTGCCCTGTTGTTTGAAGGTTACGACGCATATCCGTCGTACCTAGACGCACCAGATGAGCACCTCCCTCTCCAACCTGTTACGGCCCCGATGCGCCACAGCGTCCTCTTCTCGTGCTACTCGCCATTGCCCGTTGTCGTCGGCGTGCCGACGCTCCCCGATAATGTCTCGTCACACAACAACAATAGTGTCCCCGGCGGCTGTGACGGCGGCGACAGGGGATACAGCAAAGACGACGAAGATGACTACGACGACGACGACGACGACGACGACGACGCGGACGGTGTTCGACGACGAAAGCGACAGCGACGGCTCGAACGACATCGATTGCGTGACGACGAGCGGCGACAGGGTGCAAAGTCAAAACAGCACGACGAGTGGACGCGACAACACGGTGACAGACGTTGTTTACTGTCTCGCGCTGCCTCGTAGTCAGCGCACGTATGTCGGTGTTACAAATGACCTTACGCGTCGACTGCGCCAGCACAACGGCGATATCACGGGGGGTGCTCGGTACACGAGTATGCGCGCCGCGTCGTCTCCGCGGTGGGCGGTTGCCTTTACGGTCTGCGGCTTTGCTACGCGCGGCGATGCGCTGAGTTTCGAGTGGCACTTGAAGCGTCGCAGTAAACTGGGAGTTCCACGCAGCGCACAACACCAGGTGGTCGGGAAGGGCCGCGTTTCGGTGCGTCGTTGGGCTGCCGAGCGGTTGTGTGATGACTCGCGGTGGCGTGACATGGGCGCGCACATTGTCGTATGCGAATAGGCGCGGCGGCGTGTAATGTCAATTCATTCTGCGTCGTCCTCAAACCCTCGCAGGTACTGCTCAACCAGAGAGGCGACCTCTCGGTCATCTCTGTGAATCACGTTATGTAGCCTACTTTCGTACAGAAACCTATCTGCGTACACCCGTTCGAGCGCAACGGCGAGTTGGGGGGACGCGCGCCCGACCGTGCTCGGGTGCACAACGGCTCGGCACCATGCAAACGTGCCGAGTACGCGCTGCAATGACCATCCAGGGGGTATGCAATGTATCAGATCGCGCATGTTGGACAACTTGTCGGCCATTTTGATGCGCTTCGCGTCGTCAGACACTGTCAGAATGTGTGCAATCTGCGCCCGCTTTCGCGCACCGCGAGATAACGTGCGGTCGTCTGTCACCTCCTCGACCAGTCGCAGTACACGTTCGCCAAAACACTTGGCTATCTCGTCTTTCTGCAACGTCGTGTCTTCGAGCGTGTCGTGGAGCAGTGCCGCGCGCAACACGTCCACGTCGTCGACATACGCCTCGGAGAACAGAATGCGCGCCACGTCCACGGGATGGTCAATGTACGGGTTGCCACTCGCCTTGCGAACCTGGCCTTCGTGAGCACGTCGCGCCACGCCGAGACACTCTGCGAGTACCCCGCCGTGGTCACACATGTGATCAAACTCTTCTGAGCGAGTCATGGTAGAAACGGCAGTGATCGAAGACTCCATTTTGGATGGGTGTGTGTGGGGCGCGCGTGCGCGTGCGTTGTTACCACCACAACGAACGGCGGCGGCGGCGGCGGCGGCGGTGGGCGGTTAGTGATTTTTACTTTTACGACCCGCCGAGACAGTGGCGATATTTTCGTTAGAGTAGCGTCCCTAGCAGCGTCTATCGTGACTCGTCAACGTGTTTCTCGACGAGACCGCGGGGCCTGTTCACGCAGAAGCCCCGACAGCGCCGGTTGACTGTATGCGTCGTTTGTGTCTAAGCGAATAGTATCTCGGCAGCAATAGCAACAGCGGAGGAAATAACAGCGACATGTCGTCGGCACCGCCGCGTGCATGTGATGCGTGTTGTCGGGTTGTGGTGGAAATGGGCGTCGACGCAGCGCTGCGGGGGGCGTGTGAAGCAAAGGATCACGATGCGCAAGAGTGCGCCGAGGCCCTTGTTCTCGCCGGTGCGGATGTAAATCGAGTTTTCTACGAGGACGGGGGAGGTGTGTCGATGTTGGTGCTCAGCGCAGAGAATGTGTACGATAACAAGACTCTCGGTGTCCTTCTCAAGTACGGTGCCAACGTGGACGCCCGCGACGACCGTGTACCAAGGTATCCAGAGGGTAACATGGCGCTTCGCGCCGCATGCAAAGCGGGCAATGCACGGAATATCGAGTTGCTGCTTGCTCGCGGCGTCGACGTGAATGTGGGCTCGAATCTGTTTCTGGTGCTGAACAACGTGTATTCTAAGGACTCTGTCGCGAGCGTGGAAACACTGTTACGCCATCCTGACATAGTGGTAACATTGGACGATCTCTATGGGGCGTATTATGCGGGGCAGGCCCTGTTGCTAGTCGATCACCTCATCGAGCACGGACAGTCAGCGCGCGAGATAGCCTTTGCTTTGCGCAAGCGGGCTCGCGATTTCACGATATGCGTACTATGCGCTGCTAGATGCGCCGAGCATGCCAGCGCAGACTTTACGCTAATGGACGTCTTTGATGACTACCGTGACGTTGATGATCTACTATTTAATGTTGTCTCGTGGCTGTGTCATCATCGTCACCACGCGGGGCCTTGTCGCTACGTAATGGACTTGTGCCGTCGTCACTCTGCTGATACTGCGCGACTTTTCACACGCGTTCTTGCTCTGGCTCACGACCCAGCAGACGACGTCATTATCCGATTGCTCGAGAACGGCGCGTCGCCAGACGTACTCGACGCCAAGGGTCGCCGGCCGATTCATCGTGTATGCGGGGCCAATGCCGTGCGGTGGTTTCTTTCTAGGGGGGCTGACGTGGACGAGGCAGACGCGCACGGTGCTGTTGCACTTGTTCACGCACGATGGAACACGTATGCTGAACTGTTACTTCGAGCGGGGGCGACTGTCGTAAGAGTAAGTGACATGAACGAGGAGTATTACTGGGGAAGGCGCGCCGTTGCTGGAGTAGGGTATGGACTTGCCCTGTGTGCCATCGCCCGAGTTTTGTCCTGTACCAACAAGACTGTCGGGTGCATGAACGTTGTGCTCGACATTGTGCTAAGATTCGCCTCTGACGTACTCGACATCAACAGCCGCAGCAGCGACGTGGACGTGCACGCGTGTGTACGCGCGGCCTTCTTGCAACGATGCCCAACGAGGCACGACGGCGAAACCGAACGTCACTGGGCACGGCGACGTCGGGGTGCCCTAGTCAATGCCATACTTGGCCCCGAACAAGTTGATCCGTAACTTTTTTCTCTGTTTACATCCAAGTGGTACACGGGCGTACCGTACGACGATCCGCACGCGCGCCGCGTAGGTAACAGCAGCAGCAGCAGCAGCAGCAGCAGCAGGGAGTAGTGGTCATCGGTAACAATGGGCGACTCGCCGGCAGTTGATGGACGCGCCGCCGCGGCGTCGATGAGCAGTGCACGGGAAACGTTCGAAGACAACGTGGCGCAGTGGTACCGCGCAAAGCGCGAGTTGGACCGACTCAACGCAAAGCGCAAGGTACTTTCCGATCACATGAAGGACATTGAGCGAGCGAACCGCGAGTATATGAAACAGAACCGCGTGCCGTCGGTGCGACTGAGTCGCGAGGACTTTATGGTGTACGAGACCAAGGACAAGGACAAGGCAGTGAAGAAGGACGAGATCCAGCGTCGACTTGCCGCCGAACTGGGCATCGAGGAAGACCGCGCAATCGCACTGTGGAAGCGTGTGACAGCAAAGAAGCCCCAGCGCGTGGAATCCATCCGCCTCGAGCGGCAAACCGAGGTGTCGCAAGAGGCACGTGACTTTGCTGAGCGCGTGTTGTCGCCCGTCGCCACCACCAGCCCCGGTGCATCTAGCAAGCGTCAGCGCACCGGCGGAGAAATGACAGTCGAGGAGGCACAGTTGTTTGCACAGTCGGAGCGACAGTAGTAGCGAGCCAGTCACGCGCACTCACACGTCTCACGATAAAACAACTACACTACACCCCTGCAGGTAGTGTAACAGTTGCACACTGGCGGTTGGAAAGGACAGTCGCAAAACGCGCATCCACAAATCGCGTCGTACGTCTGGGTACCTCGCGCCGACGAGCGCCGTTACTACTCGTACGCAGTCGCGCAAAAGACACTCGTGACACGTCTCGCAGCACACTTGCACCTCGTCGTCGTCGTCGTCGTCGTCGTCGCCACACTCTTGTGTTTTCTCCTCCAAACACAGCCAACATCCACACATTGCGCATCGCGTGTGCTCCACGTTACAAACACAGCACGTGCGATGGCAACAGGACTTGCACCGGCGCTCTCTCTCGCTGTACGATATAGCGGGCGGGAGGGGGTCGTTCCACCTGCGAGTGCTTGATGTTCCAACCGGGATGTACTCTTTCTCTGGTAATAACTCAAACGAGTATACGTACCTGACGTACGGAGCCCATCCGCGTAGCGTCGAATCGTGTGTCGTTTTCTCCAGCCTCCACTTGCCACAACGCATCACGACCCTGTCCCCGGGGTCGGCTGGGACTGGCATGGGACCCGTGTCCCACTCGTCTCTGTCTCTCGGCCACACGAGGTAGGATCCCGTCATTGCGACGACGATGACGCTTATAAACACACGCTAACACACAACACGCACAACATTTCGTTGTGCTGTAGATACGCGCAACGTCGTGTCTGACGGTAAAAGTAAAAGTAACCGACCGTCGTCGTGATTATTCCGGCGGCACGCGGTGCTCCCTGTTACACACGCAGCACACGTGATGGCTACACGTCGCGCACCATCGCTCGTATTCGTTCCTTAGTCGCGGCGAGCCATGGACAGCCTTAAAGTCTACGGTTCCACTCGGGGTCCAAGGCTCTGGTACGAGAGGCGCTGGGCCGTGTGCAAACCAATTCGTTACGGTTGCGATAAGTGAACGTACAAGCGTACCTACGGGCCATTCTCTTTCAAGGGTCCACTTGCCACAGCGCAAAACAACCCTTTCCCACGGGCCTGGCGACGGGTACACGCCAGGGTCCCACTCCTCGCGCCACCCCTCCCCGTCCCACACCAAACTCCTACACATTGGTCGGACGGGCGACAGGGCCGCGTTACAACAACGCGCATACATTCGTGCACGGCGTTGGGACGCAGCCACAGTAACAGTCGCTGCGTTCTTTTTACTTTTGCACACACGCACACGCGGTGCTACGCCACACACGACGTGCAGTGTCGCGCCGACGGCGACAACTGTTGCGCAGCGGCGTCGCCGTACAACTGCCTCATCTGCGCCGGCGGAGCGCCGTCGACAAACAGCGGCGGCTGGCCCGGTGTAACACGGCCGATTGACGCACGATCCACGTCGCCGGGAGTCAGGGGTCGACCGGCACGACGCGCCGCCGCGGCAGCCTCGAGTGACGAACGCGTCATACACGGTGCCGTCCACACGTCGCGCGTGCTCATGTCAAAGCCGCCGCATACAGACTCGGACCCGGGTGTAACAGGGCGCGCGAGGCGATCCTCGACGTGCACGTTGCCCACTGGGCCGATGCTAAAGCCAGAGCGAATGTCAAAGGGCGCAATGCGGCCGATAGAGGCTGCGTCAAAGTCCTCTGGCCGAACGCTGGGTGGGTCGCGCAGCGTGTGTACAATCGGCACGTTGGCGTCGTACGCGCGGGCACCGCGTGCAAGCATTGTGCCAGCACTCAACTGCTCGCGATCGTCGTGGTACTTGAAGCGCATTTCGTCTCCACCAAGGCGAACCTCGCGACGCTCGTCATATGGCTGGTACGTGCGAGCGCTCGCGCGCAGTTGCTCGGGCGTCCACGCGTCCACCGGCGCTGCGCCAAACGTCGGCTGCCACCGGCGCCGCCGACTGCCGGCCATGGCACCCCGACTCGCAACAACGGCGGCGGCCCCCGACGCTGCAGCCTTGGCCTCGCCGACAGCCTGTTTCACCTTTTCGACGGCAGTCTTGGCCTGAGCAACGGCGGCGCTGTCGACGGGCGCGGCGATTGCCGACGCGTTGTCGCCCACGGCGCCCTTTTCGGCAGCCTCGTTCAAGGCTGCCGCGTCGGCGCGGTCAGCGGCAATGTACGCTGCTTGCTCTGCCACCTCGGCGGCACGCTGAGCGTCGTCGGCGGCCGCGGCCGCTTCGTCGGGATCGTCGCTTGCCGCGGCGCTCTCTGCGGCCTCGGTTGCTGCCTTGGCCGCCGCTTCGGCACTTTCGGCGGCGATCGACGCAGCGTCAGCAAGTGCGGCAGTCTCGGCGCTGCCAGGTAGAAGTTGCGCACGAACGCGCGGTGCGATTGCAAACAGCAGCGCTCCTGCAACAGCCACAATCAACAGCACAATCAACACAATGCGGAGCACTGACATTTCGAAATCGCCCGGGTGCGAGTCGCCAATCGTACGAGTGCGGCGTGCGACGGGGCGGCGACAGCACACTAGTTGTCCTACCCCGTGGCCACCGATATTTTTTACCCACTAGCCGATCGCCGACAATCGATCGAGTCACAGACAGACCACCCCCCACACACACACGCACACACACACACACACACGCACACACACACACGTGTACGCGCGCGCACGAACGCACGCACTATGCTCTGTAGTCGTAAAACCACTCGCGCTCCGCGGCGTCGCGTGACGACTCTTGGCGCCAGCCGAAACGTATGGCGGGGTCGGGTTGAAAGTCGCGCGCCTCTACGTCACGCCGATACCACGGAGTCGGGGGCGTCGACGCGTCGCGTTCACACGCGCCTGCCGTGTAGCGGTCGAGAGGATGGGGCGTCTTGTTCCACGCCGCCGACGGTTCGCCAGTGAATGTCGGCGCCGAGAAGCGCACGCGATTCTCGCGCGCTCGCGCTTCCATGTGTTGCTTAATGGTAACCGGCGGCGCTCGACACGCCATGTCAGGTGACAGGCTGCGGTCGAAGCCCATCAGGCGCTGCTGAGGCACAGCGTGCGCCTGCCCGATCGGTCGCGTGCGACGCGTCGTAGTGCGCACCTGGCAGTTGGTCGGACGACACGGCAACTGCGACACGTCCATGGGCGTCTGGTGATACGCGGGCTTGTTTGCAACACGCTCGCGCTCGCGCCGCGCCACCTCCGTCTCGCCTTGGCGGCGCAGTGCATTTTCAACGTCGCCAAAGACAGGTTGTGTCGGGGGCACGAGCGGCGAGAGGAACGACGAACCCTTGGCGCCCAGTGTCGAATACATTGTGTGGTGCGTGTGCGTTGCCTGTTACTCGCTAGTCACGGGAGCAGAAAAAATCAGACGTGTGCACTATTATAATAAGAGTAAATCCCTGGCGTTGCTCCATCTCATTGTGCATTCGTGTTTCGTGTAGAAGCGACCGATAGCACGTATACCACGCCGCCTCGTGCACAATGTCCTCCGCGGCAGAGAATGCCGCAAACGACAAGGAGCACCGCCACGTTAAACAGGCCACCCCCGTCGCCGCGCGCGCATTCGGTGGTGAGCACTGGCGTGGCTCTGGTTTTAGACGACGACATCGTGCGAGTAAGTGTCAACAAAAGTCGGAGACGCAGCAGTGCCGCCGTCGCACGGAGCCGCCGTGTACCGCCGCCGACAACGACGATGCCGATGCCGACGGGGAACACGTTTCGCCGGCACTCCCCCTTCTTCCGATGTCGTCGCGATCACACGAGCCAGAGTGTGTTGATCTTCGCACAGTGTTTGCACGCGGGGCCAATAGGTTTGTGAGTGTTGACCAGGGCCCGCCCGTGATGCCCGAACGTTCCGGTGTCATACCATACTATGTAGACCCAGTGGGGGGAGACGTGTTTTGGCTTCTTGGACGCAAGTGGCTGACGTCGTCGTCGTCGTCGTCGTCAAGACGTCGTCGCAGGCGTCTTGTCTGGTGCGACTTTGGCGGTGGCTTCAAGACGTCGAGAGGCGAGGGTGCAGTTAGTGGGATGTTACGCGAGGTGAGCGAAGAGTTTGGCCTCATGATGGCGGTGGAGGTGGGCTCGGTGGTGCTCGCTAATCGCCAAGACCCCGTGGCGCCCCACGTGGCAGTGTGGTCGGTGGTGAACGGCGACGGCGATGGCGAAAAGCAACGGCGACTGTCGTATCTATTTCTAGTGCGCATTGCACCACCATCACTACCTACCAAACGCAACAGCGACGTGTCGCCACGATTCGTGCCAAACAGCGAGGTGGTGGACGCAAAGTACGTGTGCGACGAGGACGTGCTCGCCGACGATCGCACCCTCTCAGAGTTTGACTATGGACTACGCCCGTTCATTCGACACTTTATCGCCCTGCGACGGGGTGTAATTGTACCCGACCGGCCCAAGGCTGCCGCCGCCTGACACGTGCGCGCTGCACCGTTCCAATGAACCTTTTGATCCCTGTTTATTGTCACGCGTCAGCCCCGTGTGTGTTTCTTACTGTGCATGTAGTTGTGTTGTGCTGCGCGCGAGGTCCGCAAACGCCGCCAAGATGTACCGCAGAGACGACAAGGTTGCTTTGGTGGCGCCTACTGCTACGGCAACAGGGTACGCGTCCTCGGCGCCCGTGCATTACAGACAGAGTGAGCCGGGACACGTGAAAAAAACCAACCCCCGTCGTGCCGCTGCCCCCCGCGCGCCCGCGTGTTACGAATGTGGATCACGCACACACTACACGCGCGACTGCTCTAGTGTATTCTGTTACGGATGTGGTGAGACGGGCTCGCGTCAACACGCGCAGGCATGCCCCCGGTGTACCGAGGACACGCGATGCTCGTGGAGTCGGCAGTGCACTCGTTGGGCACACTTGCCGTCGATGTGCCCCCGTCGCAAGGCTCACTTGCAAAGTGCTATCCAACAGCGTTACCTGCCTGGCTATTGGCGGCGGCGATGCATCACTGGCAACGTCCCTGCGACCAGCGAGCCCGCAGTGCAGGGTGAGTGTTAGTGCTGAATAAGTCACGATAAATGAGTGCGTTTGTGTTTATCACGAGTGTTTCGTTTGTACTGCACCCGGACGATCCTATTCCCTCGCCCCAAGTGGACACAGTTGTAGGTAGCCGTAAGAAGAGGTGTAATCGGTGCGGTGAAGTTTTGTTCAGAGCCAGACCAGGGTGGATTACGCGCTGGCACACTGATGTCTTGGTAAATAGGATCTCTTGTCTACAACACACGTGGGTTGTACGTCGTGGGTACCCCGCCGCCACCGCCGCCGCCGTTGCCCATGCCACGTTCCACGCGTTGTGGTTGCAACTCGGGGGGCAACGGGCGCCCACTGCTCTCGCCGCCGCCGCCGCCGCCACCGTCACCGCCGCCACCAAAGGACGGGTCATACGAGGTCGAAGGCTGCTGTGACGACGTGTAGCCTGACGCCAAGGCGGCAGGCTCCTGGGACATGGGCGGATACTGCCGTTCGAATTGCGGGGGGTACTGTGGGGGGTACTGTGGTGGGTACTGTGGGGGGTACTGTGGTGCAGGCTGTTGCTGCTGTGGTGGCGGTGGCGGTGGGGGCGGCGGGGGGTATGGGTGTGGTGGTGGTGGTGTTTGCGTCGGAGGCTGGTGCATCGGCTGTTGGTACGGACTGAGGTATCCCCCTCCGGGGGATGGCTGGGGTGCAGCAAACGGGTTGACATGTTGTGTGCCGCCGCCGCCACCCGGCTGTGGATACTGCGCTGTCGCCGCCGCTGCCGCCGCTGCCGCCATTGCCGCTGCGTGATCTTTCTCAGCGTCGCCGCCGCCGCCGCCGCCGCCGCCGCCGTCGCCGTCGTATCGCCCTGTCTGCGAGCGCTTGTTTGTGTCCATAATCGTTTTTGTGATGAGACCATCGACAAAGTCACCAACCTCAAACTTGCGTCCAAGACCCTCGACCTGGATCGGTGACAGCACGGTGCGCCCATCGACGCGCCCCCCGATAGACTCAAAGCCCTGCTTCACGCGATCGTAGATGACACGCCCCCCCGTGGCATGGTCTCTGTCTTCGCTCCATTTGAACCACAGGTATCCGCATAGCGCACCTAACAGGCAGATTGCGACGAGGAGCACAATTGTCGTTCGGTTAGTTGACTCGGCGACCATCGCACACGACAATGGCACCGGGGTGATGTACCACACGAGGGCGCCCCTTCCTGTTTGATCAACGCGGCGTGAGCCAATACCTTGTACACAGAAATAGTCCACGCACAATCGAACGAACCTACAAACAAACGTCGCCACGGTAACAGCAGTGCGGGGGGGTCTGTATCTTCACGGTGTATTGACGCCACGTGTGTAATCAAAGCGCACCAGTCGCCGCAACACGTACATGACAAGAACAAACGCCCCCAACACAACCACGAGGCCCGCCGCGGTGCGTTTCCACTGGTAGTGCCGATTGCTGTTGGCGGCGGCGGCGGCGGCGGCGGCGGAGGCTGTGCTCGACATGATGCCGAGGGGGCGGGCACCACCACCACCACCACCACCACTGTGTTGCCTGTTTAGCGGAAAAAAGTAACAACGTTGGGGTCCTCGAAGAACGGCTTCAGTGACGCAAAGTCTGTGGCTGCCTGGCGTCGCAGGCGGTTCACGTCAATGTGAAAGTTGACGCCGGCGTTGTGGTTGTACGAGGGGTCAAAGATGTCGTGGTTACCGAGAACCGGAACCGATGTGTTCAAAAGCAACGTCTTCTGCTGTGCCTGGGCCGGAGTACGGTAGTACGACATGTCCGGAGCCAGCGTACGAGGCGTGCCTGGAAGCCGCACAGGCTCTGGCTTGAAGTTTGCCTGCGCGTTTCGTTGCTGGATACGCGCCCACGACTCTCCAAACATTGTATACGTGTCAGTTGGGATGTCAGATGGAAACGCCTTTGGCAACGGCGGACATTGCGCACGGCGCTGTGCGCGCTTCGTCTCTGTCAAACGACAGGACGGTCGCGGAACGTACGTCGTGGGACATTGAAGCGCCGAACGTCGGTCTTGCAGCAGCGACGACGGACACGCGGCCATGGTAACAGCCGCTGTTGTCTACTCTTCGCGTCACCTACTCGTACACGCAGAAAAAACACGTCCCCCCGTGTTACCACATTGTCATCGTTTGTAAAGGGCATGTGTACGTGTCTATTGGAAAGATGGCTGCAAGGTGGCGGCGGCGGCGGCGGCGGCAGGTGGTGCCTCCATGTCTTCAGGTGTCATTGGCCACTCGTCGCTGGTGGCATACAGCAAGTCGTCTTCGCGCACGCTATTGTCGACGGCACCGTCTTGGAACGCGGGTTCCTGGGGGGGCTGCTGCTGTTGGGGCTGCTGCTGTTGAGGAGGCTGCTGCTGCTGCTGCTGCTGCTGCTGTTGAGGAGGCTGCTGGTGTTGTTGTGGCTGTTGGTGGCCCTGGGGTAATTGGGGGAGGACCTGTTGACGCGCCGTGTTGTTGGTGTTGTTGTTGTTTTCCATCAGAGACTGGATCTGCGACTCGAGTTTCTCGATGCGATCGGCAGCGTCGTCTGTCGCGCGCTTTCGCGCCTCTGCCACGCGTTCATCACCACTGCGCTTCAGTCGAAATATGATGACCGCCGCTGCGACCACCGCGGCAGCGAGCAACCCGGCAAGGATCAGCGCCTTGTGTTGTGCCACCTGGTCGAGCAGTGTAATTGCATCTGCTGCCACGCTGCTGCTGCTGCTGCCGCCGCCACTGCTGCTGTTACGTCCGCTCGTACTCAGACTAGCATTCCGCTTGCCGCCGCCATGTCGAGCAACGCGGAGATGCGGTGTACGGAGCCGCGGTGTGCTCCCGAAATCTGGCGTAGACCCCCCCCGGTCTGACATTGTCGACGACGTGCACGCGCTCGCCTCTGTATTTGGCATTGCGTTTTTTTGTGATCACACCAGACGCACAGCGCGTGTTGTCATCGTCGTCGTCGTCGTCGTCGTCGCCCACTATTCAAACTTGAGCATGGGCCTCTCTGCCAGACGGAGAATGATCTTTGTTCTCACCGAGCGACCGTAACAGAACATAAAGTAGTCGCTCTGCTCTACGGTGTGAGAGTACTGCGGCGGAAAGTACTTTCTTGGCCAGCGCTTCAGCGACGCCTTTCCGTGTGTTCGCGCCAATATGTGCTCGTTAAGCAAGGCAAGCGCATAGTCAGTCATGCCCTCGTTGTCAAACGCATAGTGCAAGGTGTCAAACTCGGCTGCCGTCAGTGGCTTTGTGATCAACTGGTGCATTGCAATCTTGTTGCCAAACTCGACCATCAACACCTTGAGACGCCGACGAATTGCCTCTTGTTCGTCTGCATCGGGGTCATACGCTGTCATGACAGGATGTTGGGGCGTCTGCTGTTGCTGCTGCTCTGGCTGCGACGGTGGTGGCGGCGGCGGCGGCGCGGCGTGGGTGTGTGATGACGGGTACTGTTGTTGCGGCTGATAGTCGTGTGACGTTGAGTCGCCAGTGACTGCGACGGGGGCGCGTAGAGTTTGGCGTGTGCTCATTGTGACGCGATGGCGGCGGCGACGGCGGCGGCGTGGTGTCGACCGGCGTTGCTAATCCTGGTCACACAAAAAGTTAAGCGTGCCTCGCGCGCGTTTGTGCGCAACATACAAATTTGACTGCATGACTGTTAGGCGCACGCGAGTTTGCGCACCGCACCCTCTCTGCTGTGCGTTGAGTCGGCGTCACCACCACCACCACCACCACCACCACCACCACCACCACCACCACCCTACATGTCCATCTTGTGCAAACATGTCCTCAGTGTGCAACAAACCTTGGCGTTTGTTGCGCTGGTCAACGACCAGCAGCAATTTCTACAGATTGAGTTTGACGTGTTGACAACCGGCGATGCCACGGCGATAATCATCGCAATCCCATGTGATGCAGCATTGTGTGCGCTCAACACTGCCGTTGTAGTAACACCACCTGCCGCGTGTTATGTTCATCTTTTTGACGACCTGGCGCATGCGTGGGCAAGCGAGCAGCAAGCGACAGCACCCGTCACACCGTTTCCTTCGACGACGACGACGACGACACGAGCACGTGCGCCATTGCCGACTCCGATACCCCCCCGAGGCCGTGTCAACAGTAACGTTACCGTGTTGCCGAATATGCAAGCGCTGCGTGACGTTCCCGGAACACCACTCGCCGACCCGGAAGTGGCGGCCGTAGTAGATGCCTTTTACGGTAGTGATTTTGTCTTTTTGCACGTGCCCATCGACGCTGCTGCTGATGCTGCTGTAGACGCAACAACGGGGGCGCGTGCGTCGTCGTCGTCGTCGTCGTTGCAACGACGGCGCGTCGGGGTGTCTGTTGTGTTTAACACTGTCTCCCCGTCATCGTCGTCGTCACTCTATGTGCCGACGCGCATCATCTACGAGGGTAAGCACTATGCTCACACAATGCCATGGAACATCGAGGTGCATTCGTTGAACACAAGTGTTGGTACGTGCCTGTGCCACGTGCCGCCAGATCGTGCCTTCCGCTGGAGTCGCATTCCAGCACGCACAGAGCATATCCGGTCACTGCGCCTGTTGGCACTCTCGGGCTCGCAACAGAATCACGACTTGTACCTAACACCAGACCTCGTGCTGACAAAGAACCGTGCATGCTACCGTGCGTGTGACGGCAGCCTGTTTACTGACAACACGTCGCTGGGCATCGTCCGGTACCGGCCGCATCAACTTGGCGCCCTGTGTATGATCAACGGCGGTTACTTGCGCAAGCCAAACAGCACAACGTACACCCTGTTTTGTGGCGGTGGCAACTTTAGGTTTGAGGACGCCTACGACGAGGTAACAGGCGCGGGCTTTGTGTTACTCCACATCTCGCGGGCTTCACGCGGCGGCGGCGGCGGCGGCGGCGGCGGCGGCGGCGGCGATCCTGATCGACGACGAGCCGTCGGATGGTTTAGAATCAACCCGCGAGATGTGGAGGAAGTTGGCCAGGTCTCACTTGTCACGTTCTACCCACTTGAGAATGAACCGCCGCGCGTGCAGCGCACGTCACACCTGCCGCGCATCGCGTCAACAACAGCGGCCTCTACCGGAGACGACGGCGGTATGTTAGTATGATGATGATGATGATGATGATTAAATCACACGGACCAACTGTCGATTAAATATCGGAAGCGACCTCGCGCGCACGCACGCGCACACGCACGCACGCTTGCCGATAATCCACCTGTTACTGCTGCTGCGTCGCGTTGGGCAGTAGTAGTAGTAGTAGTAGTAGTAGTAGTAGTAGTAGCACTACTGCTGTTGTCGTCGACATGGCGTCACCCGCGAGTGTCGCTGCCAAGTCACGGGCCCGTCGCAAGCCTATTATGGTTATGAAGATCAGCAAGACGGCCAGTCAATGGAAGACCATTTTAGACATGTCGCGTGAGATCTTGCCCGATATGAGGATTTACTTTTTTCCCAGCAACGACGACGTCTCTGCGGGCGGCGACGGCACCACCATCCCCGCCAAACTACAAAACTTCAAGGGTATCATCGCGGTGGGAACCGACCAGGGCAAGACTGTGGTTGTACAGTGGATGTTCCCCAAGTCGGAACTGGACACTGACGGGATCTACGAGTGCTCCAGGCTGTGTGTCGAACAGGTGAACACGTCGTTTCTCAGCGGAGTGTTTCGCGCCGCACCCAATCATCACCAACTGGTGCTGAGTCTTGACGACGAAAGTCAAATGCGCGTGCGTGCCTACGACGGAGACTTTGCTGTTATTCTGGACACGATGGTGAACCTTCGGATTCCAAAGGAGGAGAAACTCAACGTGCTGCCTCCCATGGCCTACAACTACGCACACGTGATGGAGTCAAAGGATTTTTCAAACAGGTTGCAGCGCATCTCGTGCATCGAGGGGAACGACCTGTGGATCTGTGTACGCAAAGGCGCGTTGATGTTCTACGCAGAGGGCGACTATGGCAACATGCGTCTGATCGAACCCGCAGACGACGCCAGGCTCATCAAGTGTAACGTCGAGGTCTACAGTCGATTTGACTACAAGTACCTCACATACGCAGCACGGGGCCAAACCCTGTCGCCAAGCGTAAATATCCACCTGTTCCCCGACCTGCCCATCGTGATCCACTACAAGGTGGCGGGCCTCGGTGACGTGTGCTGGATCATAACACCAAAGGCGTCAGAGGAGGACATGTGTCCACCAACGTGGAACGACGAGGAAACAGACGTGCCGTCTCCCGTTGACTCGTCCTCCACTCCGCCCCCGCCCGCCGTCGCCCATGTACCGCTGCAGACCGAGAAACAGCGCGGCGTCAAGCGACGCCGCGCCAATGACGGTACACAATGCGCCAAAAAGCAGTCTGGTGGAGACCTCGAAGGCGGAGGCGGCGGCGACGACAACGACGACGACGACGACGACGCCGGTGCCCATTGACAGACAGAGGAGCGCGACAGCGTCCATTTACCCCGGGGGCGGCGGACCGGGGCATTTTATTTTCTGTCCCGCAAGCCAGGAACACACTCGCTTCGCACCCCGTTCCGCACCTCCGTCTTTAAGATGCAACAGTCAAACCACACCGTGTCGCGCATCACCAAGCGCCCGTCGCGTATCACCAAGCGCCCGTGTCGCATCACCAAGCGCCCGTGTCGCGTGTAGACAATACACGACTACTTTCATTTTGCAAACACAGAGACCGGCATTGTCCTGTTACTGCGACGACGACGACGACGACGACGACGACGACGACGACGACGACGACGACGACGACGCATCT
>Ga0070728_10002577_pt1 | contig 22155 bp, 18 predicted proteins | sample tdDd471_FD_66723 | JGI IMG/M metagenome (GOLD analysis project Ga0070728, IMG submission 66723) | Marine sediment microbial communities from the Atlantic coast under amendment with organic carbon and nitrate - tdDd47.1 | ecosystem: Environmental > Aquatic > Marine > Coastal > Sediment | place... | reverse complement strand
CACTGAGCGTTCAAGCCGATTCGTCTTTTCCGAACAGATGGTCCACCGCCGACCGGATACGGGACTCGTAGGGAGCGTAATCGCCGCTGGCGAGTCCGACGCGGGCATACCAGGCATTGAGTAGTTCTGCCAGTTGGCTCTCTCTGCTGACATGCTCATTGGCCATTGTCATGCCCTCTGACAGACGACTCACCTGCAACTGCATGCGACGCTCCCGGTCCTGCTCGGGGGAATCAAGTCCTGCGGCAATTTCGCAGCGAATGCAAAAATCTCTTGCGGTCTCTTCGTCAAGGAGCGCGCCCGGATGAACCTGATCAGCCTTGATGCTGATCCAAAGGCTCTTCATCGCGGCGTCCTGTTCTGCGGTGAGCGTGCCCCGCGAGCTGAACTCATCATCGAATTGTGACAAGGCGTCGGGGGGCGACTTTTGGCCAAACTGCTGCCGGCAGATGTCTGCTTTTCGGGCCAGCTCCGACCAGCGAGACCGTTCTGTCCGGTTCTCAAGGTGCTGAATCGACGACTTCAGGTCATTGATCAGTGATTCAAAGCGGATATTGATGTCATCGTGTGCCTTCTTTGGAAGCGCCGGCAACTGTTTGATTGCTTTACGACAATCGCCCAGCAGCGCTTTCAATTTACTCAGATCTTCGGTACCGGCCTGCTCAAAGGCCGTTTTCAGCGTAGCAAGCGTTTCTTCGGCACTGCTGATCGCGCCGGCAATTTCCTGTTGTCGGTCTGCTTTTATTTGATCACGGCGAGCAAAAATGGCATCGCAGGCGCTACGGAATTGTTTCCATAACGCACGATCTTTTCGATGATCAGTAATACCAATGCTTTGCCATTGCTTCTGCAGGGTCTTGGCCGTGTTCATCGCCTCCTCGAGGTTTTCATTCTCGATCAGGGTCTGTGCCTTGTCCACGACTTCCTGCTTGAGTGCCAGATTCTGCTTGCGTTCAGCATCCAGGTGCTTTTCCAGTTCGGACAACAAGGCATTAAAGCGGCTTTGCAGGGGTTTGTTTTGTTTGAAATCCACCGGATAGGCCGCTTTCCATTCGGCCCTTGCCTCACGATTGATCCGTTCAGCCGCTTTCCAGTCGGTGTTCTCCCAGTCATTACTCTGAATAAATGTTTCCAATTGCTGGATCAACGTTTCGCGGCGTTCAATATTGGTTGCCTTGAGACGGGATTGCTCCTCGAAAAACGCTTTGCAGGGTTCGTAGGCCTGATCAGCGGCCTGTTTAAAGCGCAGCCAAAGATCCTGATCCCGGGCCCCACCCAGTGTTTTCCACTCTTTCTGCATGGCTTTGATTTTATCGGCCTTTTCTACAGGGTCCATATGCTGCTGGGCCAGTTTTTCCATGGCTTCGCATAGCAGCTCCTGACGCGGATGCGCGGCAAAACCCTGCCAATCACGCAAATCATTAAGCTGTTTGAGCCGAAGGGTGAGCTGGTTTTGGATGCGCTCGCTATGTTTTCCGGACAGCTGACTGATGAGTTTCTGCACGGTTTTCAGGTGCTTGTTGGACGCTTTCAGTTGCTTCTCTTCGAGCGCCTGATCCAGTCGGGCGATTCCGTCATCAATTTTCTGCTGTATCTCGCGGGCATTGGCCGCGAGATCATGTTTCAACTCGGCGGTTTCGCCGAGTGCTTCCGAGGCACGTTCAATCACATCCGGACGGGCATAATTTCTGGGCCAGTCGATGGTGTCGAGCAACGTTCTCAATGCACGGCTATGTTCATTCAGTGTTTTTGTTTCGGCGTCGATTTTCGTTTGACCGGGTTGAATCTTCTTGTGTTTGAGCAGTTCGGACTCCAGTTGTTCCTGGTGTTCGGCTGTTGCTTTCAAAGCCTTGTGATAATGGCGCAGTTCAGACATCAGCATCTGATAATGCTTGATCTGGTTTTTATCCACAGAGGTATGACGTGTCGCCTCAAGCCATCGGTTTTCCTGGGTTTTGATCAGGGCATCCAGGGCAGAGGTTTCCTGAATCGAGGCGGGCATCTGGCGAAAGCGTTCCAGAGTTTGTGAAAGGGTCAGCAGTGTTGCTTCCTGCTCATCTCCGCCCACCTGTTCGAGTCGTTGCTGCTCCTCACGCTGTCGCTGTTCAGCGAGAATGCTATCTCGCTTCAGTATGCATTGTTCCCGTGCGGTGTCGAAACGGAGCTGTTGTTTGGCATCGGCACCGGCGGATAGCTCTTTCCAGCGCATTTCCAGATTTTCAAGTTTCGCATCGTACATCTGTGTGCTTTCGGTCCGGGCATGTTCTTCGATACCGGCGATAAGTTTTTCAAGTGCTTCGATCCGTTCCTGCTGAACCTTGAGGTGCGCCTTGATACGAGCGAGTTTGTTTTTGGCAATCTGGTAAACAGATTTGTCCTTGCCTTTTGCGGACTGTATCAGGGTGGACAGTTCCTGTTCTGTCTCGATCAGCTCCGCTGCGGCCTGACGAATACGGCTGGTTTTACCCTGTTGTGCGATTCTGAGCAGTGCATCGGGATCCTCTATATGGGCAAGTCCGTTGATAAAGGCGTCGGGACTGACCGATTTGATAATCATGTCGGTCAATAACTGATTGTCAACAATGAGGTCAAACAGTGTCAGAGACTGGGACTGGGCGAGGTCATACAGGCGTTTTTCAATGACGCCCTTGGTTTCGGGCGCAGCGTGTTGATGAAGCTGGATCAGGGTTTGGCTGCTGGAGATTCTGGCAATGGCCTCAGCCCGGACTTGCGCATTACTGTCTGATTGCGCCAGATCCTGCAATATTTTCTGATCCTCATCGGAATGCAGGTCGAGTTGTCGGATGGCTTCCTTACGGACCTCAGGGGATTTGCTTTGCCATTTAGGTTTGAATAGCTTGGACAAAAAAGTAGACATGTGTTTTCCTGACTCAATCGCTTTTTGCTGTTATTGATCTGTCTTCGGTTCGACGCTTTCGCTCTCTTTTTCTTGGCTTGCTCCCGCAAGGGTACAAACACGTTTAAAGTCTCATCTTCGGGGGGGCTGATAGCAAAACTGCGCCATTGGCAGGCTGTCTGGCAAGGGCTTTCCCCGGAATTCCTGCGACACGCATGGTGGCGCAGCAAGGCGACCGCCCGCTGATAAGGTTGTCATTGGCGGGGGCGCATGGATTTTGAGAGCGCCTAGTCTAACGCTGAATGCGGTTCGACGGAATCTTTTCGAGGCGCTTTGTTATAAGTGGCTGTGAATGGCGTTTTGGTTGACCTCGAAATGAGTGATGTCAATGACACGGTGGCAGGATGTATTGGCGCCGGCCTTTCCTGCATTGTATCGTGTCGACAGGGATTCGGTGGCTGTCATTGACTTCATTCCCGGCTTTTTAAAGGTGTCTGACAAATCGGAGTAGGACTCTGGCAGCACAATGGAAATAGACAGGAAATAGACAGGAACAGATAAATCATGACCGACTCGAAATCTGTTTGGGAAACGGCCATTTCATTACTCGCCAGACGAGAGCATGCCCGGCAGGAGCTTAAACAAAAACTGCTTCATCGCGGTGCGGATGAAAGCGAGGTAGATGCGATGCTGAACCGTCTTGTCGAGCAGGGATATCAAAGCGATGAACGATATACTGAGATGGTGATTCGCAGTCGTTACCTGAAAGGACAGGGGCCTATGCGGGCGGAGCAGATGTTGCGGCAATTCGGGGTTGCAGACGCAACCATTCGGTTGGCCATGGAGGCTTTTGAGCCGGACTGGTTCAATCTGGCAAGAGAGGTTAGAGAGAGACGTTTCGGGCCGTGGCAGGGTGGTGATGCAAGATTGCGCGCCAAACAGATACGTTTTCTTCAGGGGCGGGGGTTTACGCCGGATCAGATATTCAATGCTTTCGACACACTGACCGAAGAATAAAGTACGTCGTGCAAGAACGTGCAAGAACTCGAAAGATGGCGCGGAAACCGTTACGCCGGAGTCGAGCTGCAGGCATACTTGCGCGATAGCGGTCACTGGGCCATGCGTAGAAAATTTTCCTGAAATTCGGTTTGGGCAACGGCGTGCTCGCCGGGTTGTGCTTCAGTCATCCAGCTCAGAACATCGTAATAACGGCGGATATTCTGCACATAGATAACCGGCTCATTTCCTCGGGCGTAGCCATAGCGGGTCTGTTTGTAGTATTTCTTTTTCTGCAACAACGGCAGGAATTCTTTTACATCCACCCATTTGTCGGGGTCTTTGCCCGCTTTTTCGGTCAGTATACGGGCGTCTTCCAGATGTCCGAAGCCGACATTATAGGCTGCCAGGGCCAACCAGGTTCGGTCCGGCTCAGGAATACGTTCCGGCATTCGCTTATGGATCTTGTCGAAGTATCGGGCTCCGCCATCAATGCTTGCTTCCGGGTCAAGGCGGTTCTTGACGCCCATTTCCTTGGCTGTGATGCGTGTCAGCATCATTAGGCCGCGCACTCCAGTGGGTGAGGTGGCTTTGGGACGCCAGTGGGATTCCTGATAGCCAATTGAGGCGATCAGCCGCCAGTCCTGTCCGATTTCCTCACTGACCCGTTTGAAGTTTTCCTCATACTTTGGAAGTCGCCGGTTGATATGTTTAATGAAGGTGCGTGCGCCCACATAATTAAGCTGGCCAAGGTGTCCGAAATAGCGCTCCTTGAGATGCAGTAGCGTGCCATCTTCCTCGATTTTTGAAAAAAAGGCATTGGCTTTCGCCACCAGAGTCTGATCTGTGTCCTTGGGGAAGTACCAGCTGATCTGCTGGGGATCGCCGATCTCAAAGGCCTTTTTGACCCGGGGATGATAGGCCTGATGGATGGCCAGCTCTGTGGAAGTGATAATGGCATAATCCAGCTCTTCATCCTCGATCATGCGCATCAGGTCAATGGTTTCGATATCCAGAGATTGCCATTCCAGCTCCGGATAATTGCTGCGAAGTTCACCCAGTTCATCATTGTGGTAACTGTCGCTGACAATCGCGACCCGTGATCCCAGAATATCCTGAATGCCGGAAGGTCGGGTGTTGCCGTAGCGATAGATGACGACGGGGGTCGTATCCATATAAGGTCGAGAGAACTGAAAGCGGGACGCACGGGCATCACTGGCCACCATGCTGGCGGCAGCGAAATGGGTGTAGCGGTTGTCCAGGGCGGACAGAATCTGGCTCCGCGTCGAAGCAATCTTTAATTCAAGATTGACGCCTAAATCGTCAGCAAAGCGTTTTGCCAGCTCATACTCAAAGCCCATTGGCCCATCACGGCCTTCATAATAGACGGCCGGAGCATTACGGGTAATAACATGCAGGGTTTGGTGCTTCAGGATTTTTTCGTAGGTGGTGGGCTTGGCACAGCCCGCCAACTGTGTAAGCAGTGCGACGGTGAACAGTCCTGTCAGACCAAAACCGAACGCCTTGCACAGGCGCAATATAGCGGGCCATATGGCAGCGTTCTCCCCGGGTTTTGCGTCGCTCGGACTAAAAAAATGCTGGAACAATCACACCATCCTGTATTGGTTTATCACCGGCTAATAGTTCCAGTTAGGCGGAGTCCAGTCAACAGATCCGGTATTCACGTTTGTGACAACATGTAATTAATTATGCCCCGCTGCAGTGCATATAGCGTTCTGTGCAAGACAGGGGGAAAACGGTGTTTAATTCACGGTGGGCTTTCGAGTAGAATACCGCCTCGTTAAAACCCTTCCATGAGGTACGCCTTTATTATGTTGGAACTTCGAGGCGCTCCAGCACTCTCTCCATTTCGACGCACCAAGCTGCTTAACACCATTCAGCAGACCATTCCGGAGGTGCAATCCGTTTATGCAGAGTTTATGCATTTCATCGAGAATTCCGAGGATCTTTCAGCGGAAGAGCTCACGATTCTCAATAAATTACTTACCTACGGGCCGAGCGCAAAAACGGAATCCGCCGAAGGTGTACTGTTTCTGGTGATTCCCCGTCCCGGGACAATTTCTCCCTGGTCCAGTAAGGCGACAGATATTGCTCAGGGCTGCGGATTGAGTGCTGTGCATCGCATTGAGCGCGGGCTGGCTTACTATGTTCGAATCGATGGCAAGTTGACCATGGCACAGCGTCATGAATTATCGGACCTGTTCCATGATCGCATGACTGAGGCTGTGTTCCACGAAATGGCAGGCGCCGAGCTTCTGTTTCGCCATACTGATCCAAAGCCCCTGTCTACCGTAGACGTGCTGTCCTACGGTCAAAGTGCACTGGAGCAGGCGAACAAGCAGATTGGTCTCGCTCTGGCCGAAGACGAGATAGAGTACCTCACCAAAGCGTTTTGTCAGCTAAAACGTAATCCGAGCGACGTTGAGCTGATGATGTTTGCTCAGGCAAACTCGGAACATTGCCGGCACAAGATTTTCAATGCTTCGTGGGATATCGATGGTGAAGCACGGGAAAAATCGCTGTTTGCCATGATCAGAAATACCTTTGAAATGCACAGCGAAGGTGTGTTGTCGGCCTACAAAGATAATGCGGCCGTTGTGGCCGGACCGGTGGGCAAACGATTTTATCCGGATCCGGTTACCGGTGAATACCGCTCGTCCGAAGAGCCCATTCATCTGCTGATGAAGGTCGAAACCCATAACCATCCTACTGCGATTTCACCATTTTCGGGGGCCTCCACCGGTTCCGGGGGAGAAATTCGAGACGAAGGTGCCACCGGCAAAGGGGCCAAACCGAAGGCTGGATTGACTGGATTCACGGTCTCCAATTTGCGAATCCCGGGTTTCGAACAACCGTGGGAAAGCGATTTCGGCAAGCCGGATCGTATGACCTCGGCATTGAATATCATGCTCGATGGTCCGATTGGCGGGGCAGCATTCAACAATGAATTTGGTCGTCCTAACCTGTGCGGGTATTTTCGAACCTATGAAGAGCGTGTAGTAGGTCCGGAAGGTAAGGAAGTAAGGGGCTATCACAAGCCGATCATGATCGCCGGTGGTATGGGAAATATCCGTGATGCTCACGTCGACAAGGGTGATATTGCGGTCGGCGCCAAACTGATTGTTCTTGGTGGGCCGGCAATGCTGATCGGTTTGGGCGGCGGTGCGGCATCCTCAATGGATTCCGGTGCCAGTCATGAAGATCTGGATTTTGCGTCGGTGCAACGGGAAAACCCGGAAATGGAGCGTCGATGTCAGGAAGTCATTGATCGCTGCTGGCAGCTGGGTGATGACAATCCCATCGCCTTTATCCATGACGTTGGCGCAGGGGGACTGTCCAATGCTTTTCCCGAGCTGGTCAAGGATGGTGGCCGGGGAGGTCGATTCGATTTGCGCAAGATTCCCAATGATGAGCCGGGTATGGCACCGCATGAGATCTGGTGCAACGAGTCCCAGGAGCGCTATGTCATCGCAGTCGAGCCGCAGGATCTGGAGCGTTTTGAAGCGATCTGCGAGCGGGAGCGTTGCCCCTATGCCGTGGTCGGAGAAGCGCTCGAGGAAGATGATCTGAGTGTTGAGGATCCGCTGTTTGACAACAAACCCGTGGATTTACCTATGTCGGTGCTGTTTGGTAAACCGCCCAAGATGCATCGTTCAGTCCAATCGCGCTTTTTTACCAAGCCCATTTTCGATTCTGTCAGCATTGATATTAATGATGCCGCAGAGCGAATTCTCCAGCTTCCTTGCGTTGCCAGCAAAAGTTTCCTGATTACCATTGGTGATCGCAGTATCACGGGAATGGTGACGCGGGATCAGATGGTGGGGCCCTGGCAAGTGCCAGTCGCTGACGTTGCGGTGACATCTGTCGACCTCGAGGGCTACGCTGGTGAAGCGATGGCAATGGGCGAGCGCACGCCCCTGGCTTTGATTGATGCCCCGGCTTCAGGGCGCATGGCAGTGGGTGAGGTGATTACGAACCTGGCAGCGTCATCAATTTCTAAAATTTCCGACATCAAATTGTCTGCCAACTGGATGGCGGCAGCGGGTCATGCCGGTGAAGACGATTTGTTGTATCGCACGGTACAGGCGGTGGGCATGGAATTGTGTCCGGAGCTTGGTATTACGATTCCCGTCGGTAAGGATTCCATGTCCATGAAAACGGTCTGGAAAGAGGGCAGTGAGACGCGAAGTGTCACCTCTCCCTTGTCTCTCGTTATTTCCGGTTTCGCACCCGTCACAGACGTTCGGAAAACCCTGACACCACAGTTGCAATGTGATGCCGGAGAGACTGATCTGATCCTCATTGATCTGGCCAACGGCCAGAACCGTCTCGGGGGCTCGGCATTGACGCAGGTATATAAGCAGGTGGGGGCAGTGGCTCCGGATGTGAATGATCCGGAAGACCTTAAAGCCTTTTTTGCCGTGATTCAGGGCTTGAACAGTGATGACAAACTGCTTGCTTACCATGACCGGTCTGACGGTGGCTTGTTTGCTACGATCTGTGAAATGTCTTTTGCGGGCCATGTTGGCGTTGACGTCAAACTGGATTTGCTGGCCGAAGACGAGACCCACTTTGCCCGTGAACTGTTCAATGAAGAGCTGGGTGCAGTCATACAGGTGAAACATACGGATACTGAATTCGTATTGCAGCAGTTCACAGCTGCCGGTCTCGGCGAGCACACGCTGGTGCTTGGTGCGTTGAACGAGCTGGATCGTATCCGTTTTACATTCGAAAATAAGCCGGTCATTGACCAGTCCAGAACGCACTACCACCGTTTGTGGTCTGAAACCAGTTTCCGGATGCAGGCTCTGCGTGATAACTCAGAATGTGCACAACAGGAATTTGACCGCTTACTGGATGAAAAGGACCCGGGGCTAAATGCTCAACTGACTTTTGACCCTGCAGACGACGTCGCCGCGCCGTATATAAATAAAGGCGCGGCGCCCCGAATCGCGGTATTGCGTGAGCAAGGGGTGAACGGACAGGTGGAAATGGCCGCCGCATTTACGCGGTCCGGGTTTTCGGCAGTGGATGTTCACATGAGTGATTTGATCGCTGGCCGGCAACACCTGAGTGACTTCAATGCCTTTGTTGCCTGTGGCGGCTTTTCCTACGGTGATGTTCTGGGCGCAGGGGAAGGCTGGGCAAAATCGATATTGTTCAACACTCTGGTTCGCGAGCAGTTTGCGGCGTTCTTTGAGAATAATGACACGCTGGCGCTGGGGGTTTGTAACGGCTGCCAGATGCTTTCGAATCTTCGGGCCCTGATTCCCGGAACCCAACACTGGCCACATTTTGTGCGCAATCGTTCGGAGCAGTTTGAAGCCCGTGTTGCCCTGACCGAGATTCAGTCGTCGCCGTCCCTGGTGCTTGATGGGATGCAGGGTTCAATACTTCCCGTTGCCGTTGCTCACGGCGAAGGTCGTGCCGAGTTTACCAGTGAAGAGCGGCTTGCCGGTCTGAATGGTGGATCACAGGTGGCCATGCGTTATGTGGATAATTACGGCTCTGTGACCGAGCGCTATCCCGAGAACCCGAACGGCTCGCCGGAAGGGATCGCCGGTGTCTGCTCTGAGTCCGGGCGCGTGACGATCATGATGCCGCATCCCGAACGGGTTTATCGCACCGTTCAGAACTCATGGCATCCATCTGAATGGGGCGAGAACGGCCCATGGTTGAGATTGTTCCGTAACGCGCGCAAGGTATTTTGATAGGCTGGGACGTGTCTTTCTTAGAGCGGACTGCTCATCGTTGATCGTATTAACAAAGCATTCCGTCGACTGAATGGTCGTGTCGATCAAAGCCCGGAGAAACCCGGGTTTTTTTGTGCCTGAAATCCGGATTGCGGGCGGGGTAGCTTTATTGTTAGTGAAGGGCAACTGCGCTGAACCCGTTATGGATCACCTATATTGTAAAGATATGTATCGAAGCGTTACATAACGTAAGAAGGTGGCGTCGTCCATTTGGCGGAATGATGATTATTCGAACAGATTACTGGTTTTCAAGGGTCAAAAATTCGACTCATGCTCCGAATCCGTGCGTCGCTCCGAGTTTTTATGCACATAAATAGAACAGCGCCGGGTAAACTTGATAAAATTACTCAGGTAAAACGGCTATAGATTGTTGACTTTCTTAACATGTTGAAAATAAAAGAAAAATAATACCGGGTTAAAATTTTACCAATTTGTTCATTTGTCCGTTTTGACGGGCATTTAGGGGAGTATTCCAGAAAGTTTCCCCAGACTTATCCACAGATTTTGTGTGTAAGTTGTCAGGTTGGTTGTTCTTAACCTTGAAGCCCAGAAACAAAGGGGATTTTGGCTCTATCAGGTATGTCTTCCCCGATCTTTTAATGGAAATAGAGGCCTCTATGTATAAGTTCAGTTTCTTTGTTCCGGCCACTGATGCCGAAAAAGTGAAGAGCGCGGTTTTTTTGACGGGTGCCGGACAGATTGGCAATTACGACTGTTGCTGTTGGCAAACCAAGGGGACTGGACAATTCCGGCCCCTGTCTGGTAGCACGCCGTTTATCGGAAAAATGGATCAGCTGGAAACCGTCGAAGAGTTTAAAGTCGAAATGGTCTGTAGCGACGAACTGATCGCCCACGCAGTCCGCGCAATGAAGGTGGCTCATCCTTATGAAGAGCCTGCATATGAAGTGTCGAAACTGGAAGATTTTTAAGCTGGGGAATGGACCATCGGCGCCCGGCTTTTTTATTCAGACTTGTTAGGCGGCTTATCGGAAGTGTTCTCGACAGATTGACCGAAATGGTGTCCTGGAATATGGCGGGGCGACCGGATAATGTCAGTCACATGGGTGCCGAATTGGTTTTTACGCCTTTCATCCAGATACAGTTCCAGTGTCTTGCGTACAGTCGGAAAAGCCAGATCGTCCCAAGGGATCTGCTCTTCTGAAAACAGTCGGGTTTCGAGGCTTTCCGGCCCCGCTCCAAAGTTTTCATCCATCATGCGGGCTCTGAAAAAAATGTGTACCTGATCAATCTGAGGCACATTGATCATGGTGTACAAAGCATCTATCTCGACTCGGGCCTGCGCTTCTTCCCAGGTTTCACGGATGGCGGCTTCGGTGGTGGTTTCCTTGTTTTCCATAAAACCCGCGGGGAGCGTCCAGAAACCGTGTCGGGGCTCGATAGCGCGGCGACACAGGAGTATTCTGTCTTCAAACACCGGAATCGTGCCCGCGACAATATTGGGGTTCTGATAGTGAATGGTTGTACAGTCTGTACAGACATATCGAGGCCGGTTGTCGTCGGCCGGAATTTTTTCTTCGATATCGCCACCACAATGACTACAGTATTTCATGCCTTGCTAGCTCTCGGTTCCGAATGGGCGGGTGCGTTGTTCAGTTGCCTTGTTGTGAACGCCTCTGCGTTCGATCAAACGTACAACATTAACATCCCTGTCTGCCTATGCTAATGTTGGCCGCCGGAAATGTACACGTCCATCGTGACGCCCAGCGGTATTCATGAACCAGATTGATCGACTTACAAAACGCCTGCAGTCTCACCAGCCGAAAATTATTTCGGCACAGTTGCCCGAGGCCGGCATACTGGTTCCGGTGACGCGCAATACATCTGACCCATCTATTATACTGACCCGTCGCTCCCAGCATTTGAGCACACACAAAGGTCAGGTTGCTTTTCCCGGCGGAAAGTTTGACGAGGAGGATGGCAGCCTGATGAATACAGCTTTGCGTGAATGCCATGAAGAAATCGGTGTCGGTCCCCAGCATGTGGAAATTATTGGCGCCTTGAGTCAGGTGGTTTCACTGCACGGAATTCGGGTGACGCCTTTTGTTGGGCTGATTGACGAAGATGTGCCGCTGACGCCCAATCTGGACGAACTGGACAGCATATTCCAGGTGCCGGTCAGCTTTCTCGAAACGGCAGAGCCCAAACGTCGTGACCGCATGACATACAAAGGCATGGCCTTGTCCGTACCGAGCTATGACTACTCCCATCAGGATGAGCTATATGAGATCTGGGGGCTTTCAGCCATTGTGCTGGTTGAGCTGGTGAATGTCGGTTTTGACTTTGATATCCATATTTTTGACGATCAGCCGGCAGAGTGAGCCGTAGCAAAATGTAGCGGTCGGCGGTTGCAACAGACCAAGTGAGGATCAGATCTTGATGTATTCCCTCGGGGATTTAAGCCCCAAACATATCGGTAAACCGGCGTTCATTGCGCCTAATGCCAGTCTGATTGGTAATGTCGAACTTCATGCCCGTTCCAGTATCTGGTTTGGGGTCGTGATACGGGCTGAGAATGACCGCATCGTGATTGGTGAGGACAGCAATATTCAGGATGGTTCGGTGCTACATGTCGATCCGGGTTGCCCGCTGCAAATCGGTAAAGGCGTAACCGTTGGCCACAAGGCAATGTTGCACGGTTGCACGGTTGGGGACTATAGCCTGATCGGGATTAATGCGGTGGTACTGAACGGGGCCAAAATCGGAAAACACTGTCTGATTGGGGCCAATGCACTGATTCCTGAAAACATGGTGATTCCGGATGGCAGTATGGTACTTGGTTCGCCCGGCAAGATTAAACGGGAGTTGTCGGATGCGCAAAAGAAGATGCTGGAGGCCAGCGCCGCTCATTATGTTCGCAATGGCGAGCGGTATAGCAAGCAACTGGTTAAAATGGATTAGTCATTTCGGGCAATGGTGATTGGCGCATAAATTGGCGTATAGATTGTGACGAATAGATGGCAGTAAATATGATGAGAGTGGTTGGACAAAACGATGAATTTAAATGAAGTGGCATCGCCCTGTGTCAGCATCTGTGCGTTGGATGAAGACGATATCTGCGTCGGTTGCTATCGCAGCGGGCAGGAAATCACTGCCTGGTCACAAATGAATGCAGACGAAAAACGTCAGGTCATGGACAAGGTGCGTGAGCGGGAAGCCAAGTCCTATATTTGATCTGATGACGGGCGGAGCGGGGTCGTTTTTTCCAGACGGTACGGCTCTCACTCCTATTACCCGGTAACCAGTGGTTTCGGTTCTTTTACTCTATGGCAGGCAGGGCAATTATGACGCAAACTTCGGGACACGCGGCAGAGCACTCTTCAACCTTGGGAACTCCACTTTCAGCCAGTGCGACACGGGTCTTGTTCTGTGGGGCCGGTGAGCTGGGCAAGGAGGTCGTCATTGAACTCCAGCGCCTGGGTGTCGAAGTCATTGCGGTTGACCGTTATGCGAATGCGCCCGCCATGCAGGTGGCGCATCGCAGTCATGTGATTGATATGCTGGATGCGGCGGCTCTGCGTGCTGTGATTGAACAGGAAAAACCCGATCTGGTGGTGCCTGAAATCGAAGCGATTGCCACCGCCGAACTGGTCAAGCTGGAGCAGGAAGGGGTGCGGATTATACCGTCGGCGCGGGCTGTGCATTTAACGATGAATCGGGAAGGTATTCGTCGTCTTGCAGCGGAGGAGTTGGCGCTGGCTACTTCGCCCTATCAGTTTGCCGAAGACTACGACAGTTTTTGCGACGCGATCGATGCAATCGGTTTGCCCTGTGTCGTCAAACCCATCATGAGTTCGTCCGGGAAGGGGCAAAGCCTCGTTCGCGCCCGGGAAGAGGTTCGGTCTGCCTGGGAGTATGCGCAATCCGGTGGTCGGGCCGGGCAGGGCAAGGTGATCGTTGAGGGCTTTGTGGATTTCGATTACGAAATCACATTGTTGACGGTCAGGCATGGCGATGCCACGAGTTTCTGCGCACCAATTGGCCATGTCCAAAAAGACGGGGACTATCAGCAGTCCTGGCAACCTCAGCCGATGTCTGAAGCGGCGCTGGAAAAAGCCCGGGATATGGCTCGAAAGGTCACCACCAGTTTGGGGGGCAATGGACTATTTGGCGTCGAACTGTTTATCAAGGGCGACGAGGTGTACTTCAGTGAAGTTTCCCCCCGGCCGCATGATACCGGGCTGGTAACCTTAATCTCTCAGGACCTTTCCGAATTTGCACTGCATGCCCGGGCGATTCTGGGCCTGCCCATTCCTGTGATCCGGCAATACGGGCCGGCGGCTTCATCGGTGATTCTGGTTGAAGGAGAATCACGGGACGTTCGCTATTCAGGTTTCGGCGCGGCATTGGCGCGGCCCGATACACAACTGCGCCTGTTCGGCAAACCGGAGGTTTCCGGCAAGCGTCGTATGGGAGTGGGCCTTGCCCTGGGTGACTCAATTGAGGAAGCAACGGAAAAAGCCAAACATGTCGCGTCGAGCATTCAGGTGCAACTGGACCCGGTCGTGATACGCGATTAAATCATGACGCGGGACAGCGGATTTCCACCCATCATGACGACCGGTGCCCGGGTGTTGATATTGGGAACGCTTCCCGGTGTCGCCTCGTTGGAAGCTCAGGCCTATTATGCGCATCCCCGCAATACGTTTTGGTGGATAATGTCTGAATTACTGGGTTTCGATGCGGCGCTGCCTTATGAAGCGCGCAGCCAGCGCCTGGCAGACAGTGGGATTGCGGTCTGGGATGTCATCGCGAATTGTGTTCGACCGGGCAGTCTGGATTCCAGTATTCGTCAGGAAACGCTGGTGCCAAATGATTTTTCCGCCGTATTTGATATGCAGCCGGGGCTTCGGTGTCTGGCGTTTAATGGGCAGGCCGCCCGAAAACTGTTTAGACGTCATGTTGAACCCCAGCTCGGGAAATCACTGGAACAAAAACAATTGCTGGTGATGCCCTCTACCAGTCCGGCCTTTGCAGCCATGTCTCGCGAGAACAAGAAACGTCAATGGGCGGCCATTCTGGACTATCTCGCATAGCCGTCAGGTTGTGCGCGGCGAGCGGGCACAATCCGGATCACAAGGTTTAAAGGAGTCGTGTTTTTATGTCCTCTTCTTCATTTAGTTCAAAACTGACGTCCGGGTCATTTCGCTCCATTGTCGTATTGACCGGTGCCGGTGTCTCTGCGGAGTCCGGCATCAAAACCTTTCGTGCGGCAGACGGGCTCTGGGAAGAGCACCGTGTCGAGGATGTGGCGACGCCGGAAGGTTTTGCGGCTAATCCAGCCCTGGTACAGCGCTTTTATAATGAGCGGCGCCATCAACTCCTCCATGGCGGAATCGAGCCCAATCCTGCGCATGATGCTCTGGCTGAACTCGAAAAGGGTTTCGATGGCCAGTTTTTACTGGTGACACAGAATATCGACAATCTTCACGAGCGCGCGGGCAGTCACAATCTGGTCCACATGCATGGTGAATTGCTGAAAATGCGTTGCGATTTCAGCGATCAGGTCTTTGATATTCACGAAGATCTGGACAGTGATGCCGTCTGTCCCTGTTGTGGAAAAACCGGACGCTTGCGTCCCCATATCGTCTGGTTTGGTGAAATGCCATTGAAGATGAATACGATATACCGGGCTTTAATGGCGTGCGATCTGTTCTTGTCCGTCGGGACGTCAGGCAATGTGTATCCAGCGGCCGGCTTTGTTGAAGAGGCCAGGGCGGCGGGAGCGTATTGCGTGGAATTGAATCTGGAACCTTCGGCTGTGCACACCCGGTTTGATGAGCATATTTATGGCCGCGCCGGTGAAAAACTGCCTGAGCTGGTGTCGTGTTTGCTCGCCTGAGAGCCGCTTCTTTTCGGCCCGGACACGATTATTCTGCTTCTCTCTCATGGTGGCAGTGCCAGCATAGTTCGAAGGCAGGCGCATTGTGTTCCCCGCACTCGGGACATAGCCAGGACGTTTCGCTGCGCGGACCATTCATGGCTTTTTCCACGATCTGTTCGGCTTTTGTGTGATCCTGTTCGCGCAGAATCCAGACCTCCGGCCACACCGCCGTCGGAGGGGCCTCGCCCGCAGCGGAGGCCACCATCTCATTGCGTATCTCGCATGCGATACCCTGATGTTCAAGCAGGTTTTTGATGTTGTGTACGTACAGGATGTTGTCGTGGCTGAAAACTCGAATCATCAAGTGTTGTCCTGTGTTGTCCGGATCGGTGTGTCGGTGTGATCGGAGGAAGCAGATGGCTGGCCGTACCGGAATATGCTGAAAATTACCTCACGCATCCACTGATGGGCCCGATCATTCTGATAGTTTGACGGCCAATAAAGGTGCCAGTCCAGCTTCGGGAGATCAAAGGGCAGCTCCAAAATCTGTAAATCGTGTTCCCGGGCCAGGGTTTCCGGTATCGTCAGCAAGAGGTTGGTTTTGGCAACGATAGGGGGAGCCGCCCTGGAGTGCTGAACGCGAAGCATGATATTGCGATGCAGACCCAAACGGTTCAGGTGCAAGTCAATATACCCCTGGCCGCGGCGGCGACTGGAAATATGAATATGCGGCAAGGCCAGATATTGCTCCAGCGTAAGCGTGTTGTGGATGTCCGGATGGTTCTGACGGGCGACGCAGACGAAACGATCCTGTGTCAATGCCTGATGGGTCAGCTGGGGCTCGTTCAACAGCGGCACGTCAAGCGCAAAATCCAGTTGTCCGGCCGCGAACTCCCGGGCTAGATCCCGACGTTGTATGGCGTAACTCTCAATGTAGATCCCCGGGGCCTCGGTTTGCAGGTGTGCCATCAATAGTGGCAGTAAATAGGATTCGGAGGTGTCGTTCATGGCAAAGGAAAATCGTCGCTTCGACGATCCGGGGTCGAAGTCATCATGCTCATTAAGACTGCTTTCCAGATTCATCAATGCGTAACGAACCCGTTCAATGATGTTTTCGGCCATCGGTGTTGGAACCATGTTTCCGGAGCGGCGGACAAAAAGACGGTCATCAAATGCGGTGCGCAGTCGGCTCAGCGCATTACTGACGGCAGGCTGTGTGATGTGCAGGGCTTCCGCTGCTTTGGTCAGGTTCCGTTCACGGTAGATTACGTCAAAGACGATAAACAGGTTAAGGTCGACTTTATTCAGTTGCATGGAGTTTAATCTGCCTGGTGATTGCCGTACTGTCCAAGCGTGACAGTTGAAGATTTCGCTTCCGTACTATAAGTATTGATAATAAATGCGAATAAATAAAATAAATTTCAATGATATTTAAACCCTTGCTTATAATGCGGCATACATTTTGGGGCGCGGTCGCTTTGGCTGCGTTCCTTCCGGCCCGTGAATGTCTGTAGACAGTTCAGTGACAGACCTTATTCAGGGCCCGGCCTGATCTTACATACGGGAGCAAAAAATGAATTTTGAGTACTCCGATAAAGTCAAAGAACTCTTGCAACGCGTGCAGGGTTTTCTCGATACCCATCTCTATCCCATCGAGCAGGAACTGCAGGATGAGATTGATAATGGCGACAACCGCTGGCAAATTCCCGAAAAGCTTGAGCAGCTCAAGGCCCTTGCCAAATCTGAGGGACTGTGGAATTTCTTTCTGCCGGAAAGCGAATATGGGTACGGCCTGACAAACCTGGAATACGCACCGTTGGCCGAGATCATGGGGCGTTCACGTTTTGCATCCGAGATCTTCAACTGCAGTGCGCCGGATACAGGCAACATGGAAGTGCTGGTCCGATATGGCACGGAAGATCAGAAAGAGAAGTGGTTAAAACCGCTTTTGGAAGGAGAGATTCGTTCCGCTTTTGCCATGACCGAGCCGGATGTCGCGTCCTGTGATGCCACCAACATTGAAACCCGTATCACCCGAGACGGCGACGATTACGTGATTAACGGTCGCAAATGGTACATATCCGGTGCCTGCGATCCCCGTTGCAAAATCATGATCGTTATGGGCAAAACGGATCCGGACAATGAGAACCGTCACCTTCAGCAGTCTCAGATTCTGGTACCGATGGATACGCCGGGAGTGAAACTGATTCGCCCGATGAAAGTGTTCGGGAACGATGATGCGCCAGAGGGTCATGCGGAAATTGTGTTCGAAAACGTTCGTGTTCCGGCCGAGAATATTATTCTCGGTGAAGGCCGAGGTTTTGAAATCGCGCAGGGGCGTTTGGGACCGGGACGCATTCACCACTGTATGCGTTTGATTGGCGCAGCGCAGCGCGCAATGGAAATGATGTGTGTGCGCTCCGAGCAGCGCATTGCCTTCGGGCGTCCCCTGAGCAAGCAGGGGTCGGTCCGTGAAGACATCGCCATGTCCCACTGCGAGATCGAGCAGGCGCGTTTGCTGACACTGAAGGCCGCCGACCAGATGGATCGTCTTGGAAATAAGGGGGCAAAAGAGTTGATTGCCATGATTAAAATTGTCGCCCCGCAGATGGCCTGCCGGGTCATTGATCGGGCCATTCAGTTGCATGGCGCCGCCGGTTTGAGTCAGGACTTCTTTCTGGCACAGGCCTATCAGATGGCCCGGACAATCCGTCTTGCAGATGGCCCGGATCAGGTGCACATGATGCAATTGGGACGGGGTCTGGCAGCGGGCTATTCTGCCATGTCACTTCAGAAAATGCGTCGCTAGGAGCGTGATATGAGCACTCAGGTTGAAACACTGGACGAAGCGAAACTCGCAGCGTATCTGTCGCAACATATAGATGGTTTTCAGGGGCCGCTCACGGCCACCAAATTTTCCGGTGGCCAATCCAATCCCACGTTTCGAATTGACGCCGCATCGGGCACCTATGTGCTGCGTCGGCAGCCCCCGGGCAAGCTCCTGAAGTCCGCCCATGCGGTGGATCGGGAGTTTCGGGTCTATCAGGCGCTGGCAGACACTGACGTGCCGGTACCAAAGGTCTACCATCTCTGTGAGGACCGGGATGTTATTGGCTCCATGTTTTATGTCATGGAATGCTGCGAAGGCCGCATTTTCTGGGATGCTGCGCTGCCGGAAATGGGCAGTAATGAGGAGCGCTCAGCGGCTTATGACCAGATGAATCAGGTTCTCGCGGCGATTCACAGTGTGGATCTTGCGGCTGTGGGTCTGTCAGATTATGGCAAACCGGGGAACTATTTTGAGCGGCAACTCAGTCGTTGGACGGATCAATACCGCGCCTCCGAAACCCAGACCATCGAGGCCATGGATAAGCTGATTGCCTGGCTCGAAACGCATATCCCTGCAGATGATGGCCGGGTGTCTCTGGTACATGGCGACTTTCGTCTCGACAATATGATTTTTTCGCCGGATGAAGCCCGCATTATCGCGGTACTGGACTGGGAGCTGTCGACATTGGGGCATCCATTTGCTGATCTGGCCTATCAATGCATGCAGTTACGGATGCCGGCAAATTCTGGCAACATGAGTGGCCTTGCCGGTGCAGATCGCGCCTCTCTCGGTATCCCCAGTGAGCAGGAGTACGTTGCCAAATACTGCGAACGGATGGGCATTGAAAAAATTGATCACTGGGCGTTTTATCTCGCCTTCAGCTTTTTCCGTCTGGCGGCGATTGCTCAGGGTGTTGCCAAACGGGCACTGGATGGTAATGCGTCCAACAAGGAAGCCATGAAAGTAGGGGCCTTTGTTGCACCGCTGGCGAAGGCGGCACTGGGCGTGATTAAAACCGAGAGTTAGTCTGCCGGCATCGCTTTATATCAAAACACGCATCACACGATAAAAAAGACAGGACACCTATATGAAAGCAATTGTCTGCGAGGAATTCGGACCCATTGATTCACTGGTCTACAAGGACGTTGACGAACCCGAGCCGGGGAAGGGCGAAGTCCGGGTCAAGGTCAAAGCCACCGGCGTCAATTTTCCTGATGGTCTTCTGGTACAGGGTTTGTATCAGGTCAAGCCTGACCGTCCGTTTATACCGGGCGTGGAATTCTGCGGCGAAGTGGAAGCTCTGGGCGAAGGCGTCAAACATCTCAAGGTCGGTCAGCGACTGATCTGCACCAATCGCTCTTACGGCGGTTTTGCCGAAAAGGCCATCGTTAATGCCAAGCTGGTCATGCCCGTGACGGATGATGTCAGTGATGTGGATGCTGCCAATATTATGTGCGCGCATGGCACAGCCCATCACGCGCTGAAACAACGCGCACGACTGAAAGCAGGCGAAACCCTCGTTGTCCTGGGTGCTGCCGGCGGTACCGGGATTGCGGCTGTGCAAATTGGCAAGGCCATGGGGGCGCGTGTCATTGCCGTGTGTTCGTCGGATGACAAATTGCAGATGGCCAAGGCGAATGGCGCGGATGAGCTGATCAACTACACCGAAACGGATTTGAAGTCAGCCATCAAGGAACTAACGGATGGCAAGGGTGCCGATGTTGTCTATGACCCGGTGGGTGGTGACGCGTTTGATGCCTGTACCCGTGCCATGGCGCGCAACGGGCGCTTGTTGGTGATCGGCTTTGCATCCGGACGTATCCCGCAGTTGCCGGTGAACCTGGCGCTGGTGAAAGAGTATGCAGTGCTCGGCGTTTTCTGGGGCAGCTTTGTCACCCACGAACCCATGGTGTTTTTGCAGAACATGCAGGAACTGTTTGCCTGGTACAAGGAAGGCAAGGTTCATCTGGAGACGGACGAAGTTTTCCCGCTTTCAAAAACCGGTGACGCCCTGGCCAAGGTAATGAACCGCAAGGTGAAGGGTAAGGTGGTCGTGGTGCCGGACGCCTTGCTCGGCTAGGACATATTTCCAATTCAGGTTCGTAACTTCTGAAACAGGCTGAAATAGAAAGCGGCGAACCTGTGTTTTTATTCCAACACAGAATTCCAAAGAGAGGATAAATACGTGGCAACTCAACTTTTTGATCTGACCGGCAAGATTGCCATGGTCACCGGTGCCAGCCGGGGTATTGGCGAAGCAATCGCAAAACTGCTGGCCGAACAGGGCGCACACGTCATTGTTTCCAGTCGTAAAATTGATGGCTGTCAGGTCGTGGCAGATGCCATCAAGGAAGCGGGAGGGTCCGCCGAAGCGCTGGCCTGTCATGTGGGCGACATGGATCAGATAAAACAAACCTTCGATACCATTCGGGCACAGCATGGTCGTCTGGATATTCTGGTGAACAATGCGGCGGCGAATCCATATTTTGGCCACATTCTGGATACGGATCTAGCGGCCTATAACAAAACCGTTGATGTGAATGTGCGCGGCTATTTCTTCATGTCTGTCGAAGCCGGCAAACTCATGAAGGAAAATGGCGGTGGCAATATCGTCAATACGGCGTCTATCAATGGTCTGCAGCCAGGCTTCATGCAGGGTATCTACTCCATTACCAAGGCGGCGGTCATTAATATGACCAAAGCCTTTGCCAAGGAATGCGCGCCCCTGAATATTCGCGTTAATGCGTTATTGCCAGGCCTGACCAAGACCAAGTTTGCCGGCGCTTTGTTTGATAACGAGAAAATGCACAAGGCTGCAATGCAGATGATCCCCATGCATCGCCATGCCGAGCCCGAAGAAATGGCCGGTACGGTGCTGTATCTGGTATCCAATGCGAGCTCCTACACCACCGGTGAATGCATTGTGGTGGACGGCGGCTTCACCATTTAAGGCTCACCAAACAGTCTCAGCGCCGGAAAACGTCCGGCGTTTTTATTTTTACAGCGGGTCACGGGTGCGGCACGGCTCGGATTCCAAGCCGGCAGACTTGATGGCCCGATCACACAATTGAGCGGATAAACGAACATGACGGATGCATTGCTGGATTTTTCTGAACAAAGCGCATTGATTACCGGTGCGGCAAGTGGATTTGGTAAGGAGTTGGCGCTGGCACTGGCCAGTCGCGGAGCCAGTCTGACGCTGGCAGACTTTAATGCCGAGGGTTTGGCCGCGACAGTAGCCGAAGCGGAAAAGCTGGGGGCAAAGGTCGTCTCTCGCGTGGGGGATGTCTCTCAGGAAAGCCATGCCGAAGAGCTGGTGAATGCAGCGGTTGAAGCCTTTGGAAAACTCGATATTGCCGTCAATAATGCGGGCATTGCGCCGCATCTGGGGCCCTTGACCCAGCTGGACGGTGATACGCTGACCAAACAGCTCGATGTCAACACAAAAGGTGTTGCCTTTGGTTTGAAGTATCAGCTTCGGGTGATGGCCGCACAGAAGCACGGTGCCATTCTGAACGTCAGCTCCATGGCGGGTCTGGGCGGCACGCCGATGGGCAGCAGCTATGGTGCGGCCAAGCATGCCGTGATCGGCCTGACCAAGACCGCAGCCGTGGAATTCGGAGGTCTGAATGTTCGTGTCAACGCCATTTGTCCGTTCTTTACGCAAACACCCATGGTGGATAATCCCATCATGAATCCGAAAGGCGACATCGAGGATGTCAACAAGAATCTGGCACGAGGTTGTCCGATGAAACGCATCGCCCGTGTGGAAGAGGTGGTGAATGTGATGGTGATGATGTTGTCGCCCACCAACACCTACATGAACGGGATCGCCGTGCCGGTGGACGGTGGCATG
>Ga0070728_10002572_pt1 | contig 22234 bp, 19 predicted proteins | sample tdDd471_FD_66723 | JGI IMG/M metagenome (GOLD analysis project Ga0070728, IMG submission 66723) | Marine sediment microbial communities from the Atlantic coast under amendment with organic carbon and nitrate - tdDd47.1 | ecosystem: Environmental > Aquatic > Marine > Coastal > Sediment | place... | reverse complement strand
ATTGGTAGTGCAATTGGAGTATCAATGGGTGGTAATGCATCTATCGGGGCCTTAAAGAAAGATTCAGAGAAATTTGGTAACTATATGCTTTTAGCTGCATTACCTGGAACACAGGGTCTTTATGGTTTTGGTGGATACTTTGTTATTGATCAACTTTTTGGCTTAGTACATCCAGAGATGACAATGTTTAATGGTATCGCAATTTTATCTATGGGATTATTCCTGGGATTTGTTGCTTTATTCTCAGCAATTAAACAGGGTTCAGTAACATCAAATGGTATTGCTGCTATTGGTGGTGGTAACGATGTTTTTGGTAATACACTTATTTTAGCTGTATTCCCTGAATTATATGCTATTATTGCTTTTGCTGCAACTTTCTTAATGGCAAATGGATTAACTGCATAATAAGGAAACAATAAAAACAAAATTTCGTAATAAGGACAGTGCAATTAATTTTGCACTGTCTTTTTTATTATAACATCGGGCAACTTTGTCTTTTATTCATTAAATTTGTCGTTACTCAAAGAGTTTAGTATGCAAAAAATCCTTTTATATCTTTCAGTTGCTTTAATGCTTATAACAATTAACAAGCATTCTGTTGCAAGTGAAAACGCAACAGAAATGAATCCAGAGCATACTGAAGAGCACTTAGAAGAAACTGAATTTAACCCCGGAACATTTATTTTTGAGCATATTCGGGACAATTATAACTGGCATTTATTTACTTACAATGGGAAACATATTTCAATTCCATTGCCTATAATACTTTACAGTAAAGATCAAGGATTAGTTTCATTTTGGTCGTTAAAACTTGAGCATGGACACACGTATCATAACTTTAAAATTGCTCACGAAGGTGATTATAAAGATAAAGTTATAGAAGTTGATGAGCATGGAGAATTTCTTGCTCGACCATTTGACATATCATTTACTAAAAATGTTGCTGCAATATTAATTAGTGGCATATTTATGATTTTTCTGTTTATTTCTATAGCAAGGACATATACAAGAAGAGAGAACGAACCTCCAAAAGGAGTTCAGTCTCTGCTTGAGCCTTTAATTTTATTTATTCGTGACGATATTGCAAAAAACAGTATTGGCGAAAAACACTATGAAAAGTATACCCCATTTTTATTATCGATATTCTTTTTTATTCTCCTTAATAACTTATTGGGATTAATTCCATTATTTCCAGGAGGAGCAAATGTAACTGGAAATATTACGGTTACAATGGCTCTTGCGTTAGCTACATTTATAACAACAACCATAACTGGAAATAAAAATTACTGGAAACATATTTTTAATCCTCCGGGAGTACCTTGGTGGTTAAAATTACCAGTTCCGTTAATTCCATTTATAGAACTAGTTGGAGTAATAATTAAACCTTTCGTATTGATGATTCGTTTATTTGCAAATATCTCCGCAGGTCATATAATTGTTTTAGGATTTTTTAGTTTAATATTCATTTTTGGAAACATGGATCCTGTATTAGGATACGCAGTTTCTCCTGTATCTATTGCATTTACAATTTTTATGTCAATGTTAGAATTATTAGTTGCATTTATACAGGCATATGTATTTACAATATTATCGGCCATTTATTTTGGAATGGCATCAGAAGAAGGACATTAGTTTTTATTCACTTTAAAGTTAACACTATGTTTACACTAGGTACAATTTTACTGGCAATTGAAGGAGCTGCAATAGCAAAAGCTGCTGCTGGTTTTGGTGCTGCTATTGCTGCATTTGCTGCGGCAATGGGTATCGGAAAAATCGGTGCTACAGCTATGGAATCTATTGCTCGTCAACCAGAAGCTGCAGGAGATATTCGATCAAACATGATCGTTGCTGCTGCACTTATTGAAGGAGTTGCGTTCTTTGCAATTGTTGTTTGTTTCCTTATTTTATTTGTTTAAGGATTTTACTTTACAGAGCAGCGGTTGGCTGCCTGTAAAGTTTTTAAAATTTAAAGCGATTTATTATGGAACTTATAAAACCTGATCTGGGACTCTTAATTTGGATGTTGCTATCCTTTAGTATTGTTGTTTTTGTACTTGCTAAGTTTGCATGGAGACCAATATTAGCAGCCTTAAAACAAAGAGAGAGATCTATTAGTAAAAGTCTTACATCTGCTCAGAGAGCCAGAGAAGAAATGGCTAAAATAGAATTTGGCAATGAAAAAATTACACAATTAGCAAAAATTGAAAGAGATAATTTACTAAAGGAAGCCAAAGAAACAAAGGATAAAATTATTGAAGAAGCACGTGAGATAGCAAAACTTGAGGCAAATAAAATTATTCAAGAAGCTAGACAAAGTGTTGAGCATGAGAAAAATCAAGTTATTAATGAGATTAAGAATCAAATTGCTGCTTTATCAGTAGATATTGCTGAAAAAATATTAAAACAGCAATTGGGCGAAGAATCGAAGCAAAAAGAATTGATTAATGAACTAATTAAAGATATTGATCTTAACTAAGCCTTTTCATATTTCATGTATAATAGTCAAATAAATATTCGATATGCTAAATCTCTTTTTCTTCTAGCCGAAGAAAAGAATATTGCCGATGAAATAAAGAAGGATATGGAATTAATTCTTCAGTGGTTTGAAGAATATGAAGATATTAAGGTTACATTGGAACACCCTGTTCTAAAGCCAACCAAAAAATACCAAATTTTAAGCGATTTATTAAAAGATAAAGTTAATACACACACATTATCTCTTTTAAGGTTAATAATTAAAAATAAAAGAGAAAATCACCTTAAAAACATATGTTTAAACTTCGTTGATATATATAAAAAGAATAAAGGAATAAAAACAGCTGTTTTAACTACAGCATTCGAATTAACAAGGACACATAAAGCCAGTATTCAGAAATCAATTGAACATGTATTTAAAGCAGAAGTTGAACTCGAAACAAAAGTTCATAAAGAATTGCTTGGAGGAATGCTAATACAGGTTGATGATAAACAATTGGACTTAAGTGTTGCAGGTCAGGTTCAGAAATTAAGAAATCAGTTTTTGAATATTGATTTTAATAATAAAAAGAAAAAATAAAACAATAAAATAGATATTATGGCAGGAATCAAACCAGGAGAAGTCTCAAAAATTCTACAAAAGGAATTAGAAGGTTTCACGACAAATTCCGATCTCGAGGAAGTAGGAAGTGTTTTGCAAGTGGGTGACGGAATTGCCAGAATATATGGTTTAACAAACGTACAATCGAACGAATTAATTGAATTTGAATGCGGGATGAAAGGTATTGTTCTTAATCTTGAAGAAGATAATGTTGGAGCAGTTCTTTTAGGATCATCAGAAGAAATTAAAGAAGGAGATCAGGTTAAACGAACAAATAAAATTGCCTCTATAAATGTTGGGGAAAGTCTTTTAGGAAGAGTAATTAATACAATTGGTGAACCAATTGATGGTAAAGGACCATTTAGTGGAGAGCTTTTTGAAATGCCTTTAGAAAGAAAAGCTCCTGGAGTAATTTACAGACAGCCTGTAAATGAGCCAATCCAAACAGGTTTAAAGTCAATAGATGCAATGATTCCAATTGGTCGTGGACAAAGAGAACTTATTATTGGAGATCGACAAACAGGTAAAACTGCCATTGCTATTGATACAATTATTAATCAAAAAGAATTTTACGATAAAGGTGAGCCAGTTTACTGTATTTATGTTGCTATAGGACAAAAAGGATCTACTGTTGCAAATATTGCTAATACATTAGAAAAGAATGGAGCAATGGATTACACAGTTATTGTAACTGCAACAGCATCTGATCCGGCAGCATTTCAGTTTTACGCTCCATTTGCAGGTGCAAGTATTGGAGAGTATTTTAGAGATACAGGACGTTCTGCTTTAATTATTTATGATGATCTTTCAAAACAAGCTGTTGCATATCGTGAAGTTTCTTTGTTACTAAGAAGACCACCAGGGCGAGAAGCATATCCGGGAGATGTATTTTATCTTCACTCAAGACTTTTAGAACGTGCTGCTAAAATTATTCAATCTGATGAAATAGCATCCGGAATGAATGATTTGCCGAAATCATTAAAAGGAAAAGTTAAAGGTGGAGGCTCATTAACTGCCTTACCTATAATTGAAACTCAAGCTGGCGATGTTTCTGCATATATACCTACAAATGTTATTTCTATTACCGATGGACAAATTTTTCTTGAGTCGGATTTATTTAATGCAGGTGTAAAACCAGCAATTAACGTTGGAATTTCAGTATCCCGTGTTGGTGGAAACGCTCAGATTAAATCAATGAAGAAAGTGGCTGGTACTTTAAAACTGGATCAGGCGCAATATCGTGAACTGGAAGCATTTGCCAAATTTGGTTCTGATTTAGATGCTGCTACAATGGCCGTTTTAGACAAAGGATCCAAAAATGTTGAGATTTTAAAACAAGGACAATATTCACCATTGACCGTTGAAAAGCAAATTGCAATTATATATTGCGGAACAAAGGGTTTACTTGAAGATGTTCCTGTTGAAAAAGTAAAAGAATTTGAAACAGATTTTCTTGATGTATTGGAAATACAACACCCAGAAGTTTTAGAAATACTCAAAGGAGGTAATTTAAACGATAAAGTTACAAATACAATTGAAACTGTGGCTAAGGAAGTGTCAGTGAAATTTAAAGTAGGATAATTACAATTTAAAATGGGTAATTTAAAGGAAATACGTACTCGCATAGCATCGGTAAAGTCGACCAGACAAATTACCAGTGCTATGAAAATGGTTTCAGCAGCTAAATTAAAAAAGGCACAGGATGCTGTAATTAATTTAAGACCATATGCAGGGAAATTACACCAGATATTGTTTCATATTAACCAGTCAATTGAAGAGGAACAGGAGAATATTTATTCACGACCCGGTATACCAGAAAAGATATTAATAGTTTCTATTACATCGAACAAAGGTCTTTGTGGCGCATTTAATGCCAATGTTGTAAAGCAAGTTACAAGCCTAATAGAAGAAAATTACATAGGCGAATATAAACAAGGAAAAGTTTCTCTATTTTCAATTGGGAAAAATGGAACAGAGTTTTTTAAGTCAAAAAATATAAAGAACTTATTTGTAAATAATGATATTCTAGATAACCTTAGTTTTCCAAACGCAGCTCCACTTATTGAGGATATAATGAAAAGTTATGTTTGTGGAGATTTCGACAAAGTTATTTTAGTTTACAATAGATTTAAAAATGCTGCAGTTCAGGACTTAACAACAGATAATTATTTGCCTATTGAATTACTTGAAAACAGTCAGTCTAATGAAAATTCCGATTTTATTTTTGAACCTAACAAAGAATATATAGTTAAGGAATTAATACCAAAATCATTGAAAATTCAATTTTACGAAGCAATTCTGGAATCAGTAGCTGCGGAACATGGAGCACGCATGACTGCAATGCATAAAGCAACAGACAATGCCACAACTTTAATAAAAGATTTACAATTAACATACAATAAAGCACGACAATCAGCTATTACTAATGAGATACTTGAAATTGTTAGCGGTGCAGAAGCTTTAAATAAGTAAATTTCCAAATTAATTTTTCGTTATAATATTGAATCAAAATAGAGCTATTTTGTAATGAGTGATTATATCTATAATTTAATTAAACAAGGAGAACATCAAAAGCTTGATTTTAAGCACTCCATTACAGACTCAAAAAAAATAGCAAGATCCTTAGCTGCGTTTGCAAATGCTAATGGAGGAAAACTACTAGTAGGTGTAAGAGATAATGGATCGATTGCAGGAGTAAAATCGGACGAAGAGTTTTACATGATTCAAGCAGCAGCACAATTATATTGTAAACCGGAGTTAGATTTTGAAACAAAAGTTTGGCAGCTTGAAGGAAAAACAGTTTTAGAAATAACAATAGCTAAGGTTGATTATGACAAGCTTGTTACTGCTCCAGACAAAGATGGCATATTTCTTGTTTATCTTAGGGTAAATGACCAGAACTTTATCGTTAATAATATATATCTAAATGCCTGGAATAAGAAAAAATATGGGAAAGGTGTTTTAATACGATACGATAAACCTGAGAAGGTCTTATTTGAATATTTGGAAGAGAATGGTGAAATTACCTTTTCAAAGTTTATGCGTATTGCAGGTTTAACGAAGTATAAAGCTGAAAGAGTTCTTATAAATTTAATTGTTCTAAATCTAATTGAGATTGTATTTACAGAAAACCAGATTTTTTACAAACTTGTTATGGAAGAAGATAAATAAAACAAAAACATGTAACATATTGTTATTAATTCATATATGTAACAAATTAAATCTGAAAAATATTTTATTATTAACTACGTTTTTATATTTTAGAGCCGGAAAAAAAGTAATCAAAATAAATTAATCCTAATTAAAAAATTTAACCATGAAATTCAAATTAATGAGTAAAGTAGCTGCAATGATAATGATAATGGGTTTTGCAGTAAGCGTTAATGCTCAAACAGCAACTGAAGCTGTTGATGCGCTAAAAGACGGTGTTGCTAAATCGCAAGCTAAAGATTACCTAGGTGCTGTTGAATCATTTACAAAGTGTGTAAACATTTACGATGAGATAGGAGAAACAGAAAATCCAAACAGAGCATCAGCTGTAGCTCAAATTCCAAGTATGCAGCAGAAATATGCTATGTCTCTTTATAAAGCAAAGAAATACGATGAATCAGTTGCTGCTTTTGAAATTTTAAAAGAGTATGCTACCACTTACGAAGATGCAAAAATGGTAAAAAGAGCTAATTCAACAATTCCAAAGTTGTATTATGCCAAAGGTGCAGATTTATTAAAGTCTAAAGATTATGCTGGAGCAATCAAAGCATTAGATAAGTCTTTAGAGCTTGATCCAAAATATCCTATGTCTTATGTAAGAAAAGCACAGGTATATAAAGATCAGAATGATGAGTCAAACTTCAAAACTTCAGTTGATGGTGCAATAACTGCCGCTGTTGCAAAAAAAGACACTAAAACGGAAGGTACAGCAAAAAGATTAGCTGGAAGTTTTTATTTAAAAGCTGGTGCTGGTGCTGTTAAAGCAGAGAAATATGCTGATGCAGAAAAATATTTCAATACTTTAATGGAATATAAAGAAGCAGATACAGATATTTATTTTCAATTAGCTGTTATTTATAATAAGCAATCGAAATGGGAAAAAGCAATTGAAGCTGGGAATAAGGCTTTAGAGTTATTTAAAGATGCTGGTACTACAAAAGATGCTAAAATTTATTATGAGTTAGGTAACTCATATTATGGTAAAGGTGATAACACTGCTGCTTGTGATGCATATACTAAAGCAAACAAAGGAGACTATGCAGAAGCTGCTAAATATCAAATGGAGCATGTGGTTAAATGTCAGTAGTTTAATTTGATTAGACAATATTTCAACATAAAAAAAGAGCTCAGGAATGAGCTCTTTTTTATTTATATGGATTGAATTTATTTATTTTGAAATTCAGTTATGTTATTTGATATTTTAAGAATCTTATAGATTTCACCTTCTTCGTTTCTAATAGGAGTATAAGTTTCAGCGAAAATATATTCTTTGTCATGAATTTTTACAACGGTTGTTTCTTTCATCACTGTTCCTGCTCTTAAATCTCTCCAGAACTTATCATATTCTGCTTTTTGTTGTTCAGTAAACTCCATATTTCCAGAGTGGTGTGTTCCAATAACTTCTTCTTTAGTAAGAGCAAGTAAATTAAGATAATTATCGTTTACATACTGAATGATTCCTTCCAGATTATATTCTAAAACATAGCTTGACGTATTCAATGCCTCAATTAAGCCTTCCATTTCCGTACCTTTACGTGTTGATTCTTCCTGAGTAGCTTGAAGCTCTTCCATGTTTTGTCGCATTTCTTCTTCCTGAGCAGCCATTTCTTCAGCTTGTTGCTGTGATCTCTCAAGTAATTCAGAAGTTTGAATATTAATTCTTACAGCCGACAAGGTAGAAGCAATACTTTCACCTAGCTTTTCAACAAACTCAATTTCATGATCTTCAAATACATTGAAAGAAGCTATTTCAAGTGCACCCAACACATTGTCTTCCAATTTTAAAGGAACAATAAGTAAGCTTCCAGGATTAGCACTACCTAAGCCAGAAGTAATTTCCATATAATCCTGAGGAATATCTGTCATAAAAACAGTTTTCTTTTCAATAGCACAAGTTCCAATTAATCCTTCGCCTAACTGAATATGTTTTTCCATGTATTTTCTTCTATCGTAAGCAAATGCCGAAAGAAGGTTGAAATAAACGTTTTCTTTATCCTCATCATTAAGAATAAATAATCCACCTTGGTTAGCCTTTAAGTAATTTACAAGACCCATAATAATCTCAGTGGCCAGATTTTCAATGTTATCGTTATTCTGACGAAGAATATCTGCAAATTGTGCTAAACCTTCGTTAGCCCAACGACGTTTTTCATCCTCAAGTTTTCGTTTTTCATCTTCCTCGTCGGCTTTAACAAGGCTATTTCTCATATCAATAAGCGATTTCCCCAATATATCATCATTACTAAGCACATCAAATTCATGATTTAATAAACCTTGCCCAATGTTATTAGCGAAATCTACTTTTTTGTTTAATCCATCAATAGAACTATTCAGGGCATTTGTCATTTCTTCAATTTCATCTCCGGTTTCAATAGTAATTTTCATGCTCTCGTCAACACGCCCTTTTGCGATGCTGTTAAGTAGTTCTGTAATTTTTGTAAGAGGATTGGTAATATTTTTACTTATGATAGCTATAACAAGAACTAACACCAGAATTCCAATTATTCCAACAAGCAAAGAAATTTTGAAACTCTTATTTGCTTCGGCCATAATAACATTTACAGGAACTGAAATAGCAATTGACCAGGGATTATCAGTATAAATTACATTTATTGGGGCATAAGTGTAGTAAATTTCTATACCATTCTTGTCCTTACTTGTATAAGCGAATGGTATACCATCCTCAATATTGGTCTTAATATTATATAGATCATTATCATCTTCAAAAACCTCATCAATAGGAATGTTTAGAAGCTCTTTTTCTGGATGCCCTGAAATTATACCTTTATTTGATAAAAGAAATGCATAACTACCATCATATGGATGAATAGTTTCAACTATTGCTTGTAATTGCACAAGGGTAATATCAAATGACACAACAGCAACAAATTTTCCATTCTCAACTAATGGAGCGCATAGACTTGTCATTAATAAAGTTTCGGATTTTCCAGTAGTAATAGCGTCCTCATAAGGCTCATTTACTGAAGGAATTAAAGTTGACTTTGTTTCTAAATATAATTCAGAGTCACCATCCATACTTCTTAATTCCTGCAAATCTTTTAGTTCGCCATTTTCTCTCCAAAACGAATGACTAATTCTTCCATGAGTTTTATTCCAGGTGGAATCTATCATGCTTAATTCCCAGCTATCCCATAAGCCATATATGTGAGGATTATTTTTATAAACATCTATATACATTGAATGAATTAAACTTTGCCAGTCGTTTATGGGAAAGTTTTTATAAATACGAAAAGCATCAGAAAGCGCTTTAACAGCACCCATATCAGCATCAAGCTGGGCTTTTATATCTTTTGCTGCTTCTTTAGCGTAACTGTTTGTTTTTTCAACAGCATCGTTATATGCCATTTTTCGGGCATTGAAACTAATATAACCAACCGCTATAAAGTAAATAATAACTGACGCCGAGATAATGAAAAGCTGAATTTTTTGTTGAATTTTTAGCCTTATTTTCATATTGTAAGGATTTTATTCGTTAAACTCACTTATGTTATTTGATATTTTTAGAATTCTTTTAACAGTGCCATTTTCATCCAGAATAGGAGTGTAAACTTCTATAAATACGAGTTCATTTCCGCCAACAATATATTTAGTTTTCTCCTTTCGTGTATGTCCAGTTTTTAAATCATTCCAGAACAGATCATATTCAGCTCTTTGTTTATCGGTAAATTCCATTTTTTCTGAATGATGGGATCCTAGTACTTCGGAACGTCTTAAGTTTAGAAGGTTAAGGTAGATATCATTTGCTTTAGTAATAAATCCTTCAGGACTATATTCAACCACAGAACTTGATTTTTCAAGAGCGTGTAGAAAACTTTCCATTTCTGCATTTTTTCGACCGGCTTCTTCTTGTGTTGCCTGTAATTCTTCCATGTTCTGTCGCATTTCTTCTTCTTGAGCAGCCATTTCTTCAGATTGCTGTTGGAATTTCTCAAGTAATTCATTTGTTTGAATATTTATCTTTACTGAAGACAATGTAGATGCAATATTTTCAGCTACTTTTTCTACAAATTCAATATTGTATTTTTCAAATTTATTAAATGATGCGATTTCTATTACACCATAAACATTGTTTTCAAGTTTCAATGGAACAAGCAATAAGGAACCAGGATTTGCTCCACCTAAACCTGATGTTATTTTAATGTACTCATCTGGAATGTCCTCAATATAAGTGGTTTCCTTTTCAATTGCTACTGAACCAACAAGTCCGTCACCATACTCAACTCTTTTTTCAAGATGTTTTTTCCTGTCAAAAGCAAATGCTGCAACCATTTCCAGAAAAATATTATTTTTATCTTCATCATTTAGAACAAAAAGGCCGCCTTGAATAGCATCCATATAATAAACCAAATTCTTTATTATTTCATTTGATAACTTGTCAAGATTATCATTATCTTGTCTTAATATTTCTGCAAACTTTGCCAATCCTTCATTAGCCCATCTTCTCTTTTCATCCTCAGTTTTTCTGGTATCTTCATCATCTTGTGCTTTTTTAAGGCTGTCTCTCATATTAACCAAGGCTTTTCCCAAATTATCCTGTTCGCTCAATACATTAAACTCGTATGTTAAATTTCCTTTTCCAATATTATTAGCAAAATCGGTTTTTAAGTTTAAACCTTCAATTGAACTTTTAAGTGCTAAGGTCATTTCTTCAATTTCATCTCCAGATTTAACATCCATCTCAAACTTTGTGTCAGTCTGACCAATTGCTAGTTTCTTAAGAAACTCTGTAATTTCCTGAATTGGATCAGAGATGTTTTTGGTTATTATGTAAATTGCAAAACTTAGAAGCAAAATTCCAACTATTCCTACAAGAAGCGATATCATAAAGTTTCTATCTGCTTGAGCCATTATTGAGTGTACAGGAACAGAAACGCCTAAAAACCAAGGAGTATTTGTTCTTCCAATATTAATTGGTGCTACTGATATGTAGTGAAGCTTACCATTTTCATCTTTTGATATAAGATTAAACTCATTACCTTCCTTTATAGTTTCAAGAAAATCAAATTTTTCGTCAGATTCTAAATTGAATGCAGCATATTGATTTAATAACTCAGTTTGTGGATGACCGGCAAACTTACCTTCTTCATTTATTAAAAAGGCATAACTTCCTGTAAACTGACTTAATTTTATTTCTTCAACCATCTTCTGGAATCTTTCAAGAATCAAGTCAATACCAACCATTCCGATATATTCATTGTCAATCTGAATTGGAGTTACAAGACTTGTCATAAGCTTTGAGGTTTCGCCTTCATCTGTAAAAACATCAAAATATATTGGTAAAACCATTTCCCTTGCTTGATTCTTAATATTAGCATACACCTCAGGATCACCATCTAAACTTCTAACATCCTGTTTTTGGTATACTGATCCATTTACTCTTGAAAAAACATTCGCTATTCTTCCTGTAGGCAAATTCCATTCTGGATCAATTACATTTAGTTCCCAACTGTCCCATAGTTTATAGAAAACCATATTATCGCGATATACTTTATCGTACATTTTAATAAAAAGAGGATCCCAAGTTTCTCTTGGCATATCTTGGTAAACTTTAAAAGCATTTGCTAGAGTTCTTACAACTGCCATATATTCATTAAGATCAGATTGAATCTTGTAAGCAAATTTTTCTGCACTTGAGTTAACTAACTCTATAGAGTCATTATATGTTGTTTTTTTTGCATTTACACTGATATATCCAATTGCAATTGCGTAGATTATTACTGAAAGAGAAATCAAAAACAATTGCATTTTGTTTTTTAAACTTAACTTAAGTTTCATGCGGATAATATTTTTATTAAAAATGAATTAAAGTTTATTATATCGATAAAATACTACTATTTATAATCTCTAATATCAACTGCTAATAGTAGGATCTTTTCAAAGATTTCATTTATCATCAAAGGGGTGAAGAAAGTGATTAATTTAATTTCTTCTCCGGTTTTACTTTTCAAATATGTTATTTCATGATGAGATTTTCCGCTCATTACAGTATTAAGTATTTTTTGAAATTTTGTAACATCTCTTTTTGCAATAAACTCTTCAGCCTCCATTCCAATGGCCTCACTTAGGTTATATTTAAATTTGTCAACAAAAAGATCATTTGCATTTATCAAAGTTGCATCAAGATTAAATTCTGCTTTTAAAAGAAATCGATCCATTCCTTGAAGCATTCCGCTAAACTCATCACTTTTACGAGAAGACTCTTCTTGAGTTGCTTGTAACTCTTCCATATTTTGCCTCATTTCTTCTTCTTGCGCTGCCATTTCTTCTGCCTGCTGCTGCGATTGTTCAAGTAAATACGTAGTCGTAGTATTTATTCTTACTGATTTTAAGGCAGAAGCAATACTTTCTGCAGCTAGTTCTGCAAACTCAATTTCGTGCTTTTTAAATTTATTAAATGATGCAATTTCTATTACACCTAAAATATCATTTTCAATTTTTAACGGAACAAACAAGAGACAGGAAGGATTTGCTCCTCCAAGACCTGATGTAATTTGTATATAATCTTGTGGAACTTCTGTTACATAGATAGTTTGTTTTTCAGATGCACATGTACCGACTAGGCCTTCACCTAATTCAATTTCTTTTTTAAGAAACTTTTCAGTGTCAAATGCAAAGGCTGCCAGTAATTCAAATATAATTTCATGTTTTACTTGGTCGTTATGTACAAACAAGCCTCCTTGATTTGCATTAAGATAATAAACAAGATTTTTAATTATATTATTTGCAAGAACAGTAATATTATCATTATTGTTACGTAGTATTTCCGCAAACTTAGCAAGGCCCTCGTTTGTCCATTGTCGTTTCTTATCTTCTTCGTGCCTTTTTTCTTCTTCTGCTCTGGCTTTTAATAAACTACTTCGCATATTAAGTAAAGATTTTCCTAAAATGTCCTCTTCACTTGCAAGTTCTAAGTTATAATCAATATTTCCAGTTCCAATTTGATTAGCAAATTCAGCTTTGTCATTTAATCCACGAATAGATGTATTTAAAGCTTGGGTCATTTCACCAACTTCATCTTTAGTTTTAACTTTCATTATTAGCGATTCGCTAATTTTTCCTTGCGCAAGGTTTTTAAGAATATCTGTAACCTTAATGATTGGATCAGTGATGTTTTTGGCAATTATCCAAATTACAATAGTTAGTAATAACAGCCCAAAAAGACTAACTAGCAGTGCTTTATATAATATAGTGCTTGCTTTTGACGTAATAACTTTATTGGGAACTACAATTGCTAATGACCATGGAGTATCAATGTCTTCTACTTTAATAGGAGCAAACACATAAAAATCTCTTTCATTATTTTGGTTCTTATGAAGAAAAGAAAAGCCTTCTCCTGCCTGAATATTTTTTACAATATTAAACTTCTCGTTTAACTCTGGATTTTCAGTACTAATTAGCTTGCCCATTAACGCAGAATTTGCATGAGCAACATAAGTTCCATCATTAGACAATAGAAATGCATAACTATTTTCAAATGGTTTTATTTTCTTTATAAGGACCTGGAAGCGCTCTAAATCAACATCTAATCCAGCAAGCCCAACAAAGGTATTACCAGGCTTAACTGGTACAGAAATATTTGTATTTATGTATTGATCTTCTTCTTTTCCTGTTGGCGACCATAGTTTTGGGTCAACTATCATCGAACCTCCTGAAGATTTCATTGCATAGTAATTACCTGTAATATCATCACCATCTGTATTTAAGCGTAATTCAACCTGACTAATACTACCGTCAGGGTCTCGAACCCAGCCATTTAGATAACGACCATATGGTTTATCCCATTCTGGATCAATATAATTCAATTCCCAACTTGTTGCTACTGCTAAATAATGTGGATTTTCTGTAATAACATGAAGTTGCTCTTCCAGAAATATTTTATTCCATTGATTCCAAGGTAGAGATTGGAATGCCTGACCTGCTTGAGCAAGGGTTTTTGTGATATTGTAATCAGAAGTTAGTTCAGATTTTATTTGATTAGCATACTCGTGTGCATTTTTGTTCGCAACTTCACGCGCTTCTTTTAAAATTAATTGTCTTGATTTTATGGTTAGATACCCAACTGATGCAATAAAAATTAGCATCGAAGTTATAAGGATATAAGCCAGCATTTTTGCATTAATCTTCATACTCAGGTCTTATTGAAAATAACCTTTAAACTTACACTAATTTAGGAAAAAATCAAATAAAAGATGCGCAAATATTAGGCTTGCGACCTTAATAAAGTTGGATTGAATAATTTCGTAGTTCCTTAGATATTTTTTTTGAGTCACCAAGGATTGAGTCCATAAGTTTCCAAAAATGCTTTCCATGGTTTTTTTGTACAGTATGACAAAGCTCATGAATTATCACATAATCAATAAGATGATCAGGTAGTCGAAGCAAATGTAAGTTTAAATTTATGTTGTTTCTACCCGAACAACTTCCCCAAAGAGTTTTATTATTTTTAATAAAAACTTTATTGAATCTAAAATTTAATTTTTCTGCTAGGAAAAGAGTTCGTTCAGGCAGAAATTCTTTTGCTTCTTTTCGAAGCGCTTTTATTATTGTTTCCTTTATTATTTCTTGAAAGTTTAAATTGTTAACTTCAATATTTTCAGGGTGTGTTATATGTATAGAATCAGAAGTTATTTTAGTTTTTATATCGGCACCAGTATTTTTCCCTACAACCAATTTTCTATATCTGGTATTAAAAACACTGGTTTCATCAAAGATTGTTCTTTTGTTATTATACTCTTCAATTTTTGACAAATGATTTAGTATCCACGACCTTTTTTTTTCGACAACACTTAATGCAAACTTATAGCTTAAAAAATATGGAAAGTTTACTACAACTCCTTTTTCCGGTCGAATTGTAATACTTACATTTTTTGATCTTTTATTTTTTCGTAATCGAACATTTCCAATACTCTCAACTTGAATTATTTTTTCCGGCATCTTGCAATATTAACAAAATGAGTTTTAATCCAAAAATTTCAATCTCATTAAACGGAAACTTATCTTTTAAATTTAATATCAATTAGTTTTCGCAGTGTGAAAAGATAAAAAATGGATGAATTAATCTTTAAATACAATTATGTTTTCATAAATTTGTTAATTCTATTTCTAAATAATTGATTTAATATGAAAAGCAATAAATTATTAAAATACCTACTGATTGCAGCTGTTGTTCTTATTCTATTGGCAGTTGTTGGGAAAAAAGCAGGATGGTTTGGTGGCAAAGTAGAAATTAAAGTAAGTGTAGAAAATCCTGAAATTAGAACCTTAACTGAAATAGTTACAGCAAGCGGTAAAATTCAGCCGGAAACTGAAGTGAAAATTTCACCTGATGTTTCAGGAGAAATTGTAGAATTGCATATTAAAGAAGGAGAGGAAGTTAGGAAAGGAGATTTATTGTTAAAAATAAAACCTGACACATATATTTCTATTGTTGATAGGGCAAGAGCTGCGTTAAATTCAGCAAAAGCTAATTTGGCAAATTCTGAAGCATTTCTTGAACAGATAAAATCTAAATTTAATCAGACTAGAAATTCATACGAAAGAAATAAAGTACTGTGGGAAGAGGAGACAATTTCGCAAGCAGAATATGAAACAGCCTTATCATCATTTGAAATGGTAACTGCAGAATTAGAAGCGGCAAAGAAATCGGTAGAAAGTTCAGGATATTCTATAAAAAGTGCTGAAGCTTCTTTATCTGAAGCAGAAGAAAATCTGAAAAAAACAACTATTTACGCTCCAATGAGTGGTACTATTTCTATGCTTAACATTGAAAAAGGAGAGCGTGTTGTTGGTACAAGTATGATGAGTGGTACTGAGCTACTTAGAATTGCTGATTTGGACAGAATGGAAGTAAAAGTAGATGTTAATGAAAATGATATTGTTAAAGTAAAGTTAAATGATACTGCACTTGTTGAAGTTGACGCTTATCTGGGAGAAGCATTCAAAGGAATTATCACGGAGATTGCTAATTCAGCTAATGTTTCTGGTATGTCAACCGATCAGGTAACCAACTTTGATGTTAAGGTATTATTGTTAAAGAAATCATACCAACATTTAGTAGGTAAAAACAATCCAAATCCATTCCGTCCAGGAATGTCTGCGTCGGTTGATATTCAGACAAATTCAAAATCTGACATTTTAACTATTCCAATTCAGACTGTAACAACCAGAGCTGACTCAATCGAAAATAAAGGAGAAATGGTTGAGATAGACGAAAAAATTATTGAACTTGTTTTCGTAGTTTCGGGTGATTCTGCAAGAACAAGAGAAGTAATAACTGGAATTCAAGACAATAAATATATCGAAATAATGGAAGGTCTTACTAAAGAAGATCAAGTGATAACTGCGCCTTATAGTGCTATTTCAAGAAAACTAAAAGACGGTTCGATTATTAAGGTTGTGAAGAAAGAAGAGTTATTTAAGGAAAAAGATTAATTTCGCCAATTCATTAAAGTGTTATTGTGAAGTATGGCCTTAATTCTTAATATTGAAACATCAACTCAAGTTTGTTCTGTTTGTATATCAAAAGACGGAAAAGTCTTGGCACTTAAAGAAAGCCACGATCAAAAGTCACATGCTAAATTACTAACTACTTTCATTGATCAAGGGCTTAAAGAAAGCAATTACACTTTTGATGATCTTGACGCAGTTGCCGTTAGCAAAGGTCCTGGATCCTACACAGGATTGCGAATTGGAGTCTCAACGGCAAAAGGAATATGTTACGCAAAGGATTTACCTTTAATAGCAATAAATACGCTTGAGTCAATGGCTAACGGTGTTGTTTCTGAAACAGAAGTTAGGAAAGAAGAAAATACTACTTTAGTTCCAATGATAGATGCTCGTAGAATGGAAGTGTATTCAGCTTTTTTTAATTCCAAAGGCGAATTCTTAAGAGAAGTAAAAGCTGAAATTATTGATAAAAATTCATACAGTGATATTTTGAAAAAACAAAAAATGATTTTTTTTGGTGATGGTTCTTCAAAAATAACCGAAACCATTAAACATGAAAATGCTGTTTTTATTAAGGATTTTCATCCATCATCTCGATTTATGGCTAGTATCTCAGATCAATACTTTAAAAGTGAAAAGTTTGAAGATGTTGCATATTTCGAGCCTTTTTATCTTAAAGATTTTGTTGCTACGGTTCCAAAAAAGAACATATTCAAATAAACTTTTTGTAGCAATAGTTTTGTTGATGTAATTAAAAAACATAGTTTATGCCGATATAAAAATTTAAGGAGTATTTGTACTACAATAAATTTTATCATCGGTATAAATGCATAATATTTGTTTTGGTTATCAAAACAATAGTTTATGAAAATTAAAGTCATAAAAACAGGATTTCTTCTCTTTCTTTTACTTAGCAGTAAAAGTTTTATGGCTTCTTATCCTATAAACGAAGAGCCTTTTGTTTCTGGAGAGAAGTTGGTATATATTGTCCATTTTGGATGGCTAAACGCAGGATCAGCATCTTTTTTTCTTGAAGATTCAATTTACAATGGTGAACACACTTATCATGCAAAAGCAAAGGCTAGCACTATTGGATTAGCAGATAAGCTTTTTGAAGTTCGTGATATTTATGAAAGTTTCTTTGATCCTGATAACGGATTACCATTAATGGCAATTAGAAATATTAGCGAAGGCAGTTACAGATATTACAATGAAGTTACTTATCAGCATTCTGAAAATAAAGTTATAAGTCAAAAATCGGGTGAGCATGAAGTTCCTGAAGGGATTCTCGATATGTTAAGTACCTTTTATTTTTTCCGTAAAACAATTGGGAATGAAATTAAAGAAGTAGGAGACGAAATTACAATTGACACCTTTTTTGGAGATGAAATTTTTCCAATGAAGATGAGGTATGTTGGTGACGAAAAAATAAAGACAAAGCTTGGCAAATTCAACAGTATGAAATTTTCTCCCGTGGTTGAACCAGGAAGAATTTTCGCATCAGAAGATGATGTTTCCATGTGGCTTTCCAAAGATAAAAACCATATTCCACTTCTAGTTAGAATTGATTTAAAGATAGGATCGGTGAAGTGTGATTTAACCAAATATTCTGGTTTACAATATCCTTTAGAGAAAATTAAGTAATTATTTTTTTCTAAGAATTTACGATTCAATTAATTTTAAAACAGATATTTCAATGATTTACATTATTTTTGCGATTGTAACAGATAAAAATATATAGAAATGGCAAGTACATCAGATTTTAAGAACGGATTATGTATCGAGTATAATGGGGATTTATATACTATAACTCAATTCCAGCACGTTAAGCCTGGAAAAGGAGCAGCTTTTGTAAGAACAAAGCTTAAAAATCTTAAAACAGGTAAAGTAATTGATAATACTTTTAACGCAGGAGTAAAAGTTAATATACAACGTATTGAACGACGTCCGTATCAGTTTTTATATAAAGACGATATGGGTTTTCATTTTATGCATTCTGAAACATTCGAACAAGTTGCATTTGAAAAAGAACTTATAAATGCACCCGATTTATTAAAAGAAGGGCAAACTGTTGAAGCTGTTTGGCATGCTGATACTGAAACACCTTTATATTGTGAATTGCCTCCGTTTGTTGTGTTAGAAGTAATATATACTGAACCGGGTTTAAAAGGTGATACCTCTTCAACATCGTCATTAAAACCAGCAAAACTTGAAACAGAATCAGAAATAATGGTTCCGTTATTTGTTAATACTGGCGATAAAATCAAGGTTGATACAAGAGATAATTCATATAATGAAAGGGTTAAAGAATAATTTTTTTCTTTTTGCCTGTATTTTTGTTATATTTATTCAAAATTGAATATCAGGAAATTAAGACCTAATGGATCTCGGCTCAAAAGCATCAATTAATCGGCTAAAGCTTTCAACCTTTAAGCTCAACACGCTACTAACAATTACGAAAGCAATAAATGCAAATCTTTCTACTGAAGAGCTACTTCAGAGATACGAAGAAATTCTTCGTGAAGATTTAAACATTGGTAAAATATTGATTTTTAAATACGACAGAACTTGGGATTTGATACTAAGTTCGGGTTGTTCCGATGAAATAATTAAACGTATTGATGTAGAAAAGGATTTATTAGAAAGTCATACAGAAATCTCATTTATTACAGCGTCGCCAAATCCAACTTTAAGGGTTTTTGATAATATTATTCCTGTTTTTAATAATAATATTCCCATAGCATTTGTGCTTATAGGTGATATTGATGAAGAGAAAGAAGGAGTTAGTCCAACAATAAAACACCTTCATTTTATACAAACACTTTCGAATATTATTATTGTTGCCATTGAAAATATTCGTTTGTACAAAGATTCACTTGAACAGGAAGCATTTAAAAAGGAGCTTGAACTGGCATCTAAAATGCAATCGATGCTTATTCCCGACAGATCAACTTTACCTAATAATGATAGAATTTTAGTTTCAACATTTTATCATCCACACTATGAGGTTGGTGGTGATTATTATGATTTTATTCGTTTAAATGAAAATGAAGTTGGTTTTTGTATAGCTGATGTTTCAGGAAAAGGAATTTCTGCAGCCCTGTTGATGTCTAATTTCCAAGCCAATTTGCGTGCTCTATTTACAACTGAAGATTCATTAAAAGAGATAGTAAAAAAACTGAACGAAAGAGTTATGGCAAGTGCAAAAGGGGAAAAATTCATTACTCTTTTTATTGCTAAGTTTAGTTATAAAACCCGAATTCTTAAGTACATAAACGCAGGCCATAATCCTCCAATTTTTTACAACATCGAAAAAAAGAAAATTAAATTTCTTCGGGATGGTTGCGTAGGGATGGGTATGCTCGATGAAATACCAACATTAAAATCAGGAAGATTGAAGATTGAGGAAAAGTCAAAATTATTCTGTTATACAGATGGTTTAGTTGAGTTGGTTGATGAAGATGGAGTTAGTTTTGGAACAGAACAGGTTGAGAAAGTTATTTCGAACGAAAGGGATATTGATGATAACATCAGTACCATAATTAAACAACAAAAAATACTTGAAGGTAGCACAGCCATTTTTGACGATATTTCTATTATTGGAATAGAATTCTATAATTGAAAGCACATTATTTCTTATTAAACAAAAGCATTGATAATTTGTATTATCAAAGCTTTAATTTTTATTTTTTAGCAACATCCTTTCTCAGGATGTTTTTTTTGCTACTTTTGCGCACTGTTTTAAAAAATATATTATGTTTTTAATAGATTATCCTTATGCATCTGAACTGTTGATGCAAACTACAAAACGAATAAATATACCCGTAATTCAAACTGAATCGGCAAATAATCTTATTGGAGTAACACCCAAAGTTTTGACAATAGAAGAAAAAGAATCCTTGGAGAGACTTTCAAAAGAAACAGAGCCAAAAATTTACTGTAATTCGGAGAATAGTATTGCCTGGATACAGGAAAATTTGAAACATACTCATCTCCCCGAGCTTATAGCGTTGTGTAAGGATAAATTTAAATTCCGCAAGTTGTTAAAACCAGTTTACCCAGATTTTAGATTTGAAGAGGTTAGTTTTGATCAATTGCCCAATTTTAATGTAGATCAATTCGGATTTCCATTTATTCTGAAACCAGTTACAGGCTTTTTTAGTTTAGGGATTCATGTGGTTGAAAATAAAGAAGATTGGCAAAATGCTTTAGTGGATCTAAAGAAAGAAATGCAGGAAGCTGAAAGGCTATTTCCTAAAGAAGTATTAGATAGCAATAGATTTTTACTTGAAGAGTTAATTGATGGTAAGGAGTATGCTGTGGATGCCTTTTTCAAAGCAGATGGAACACCAGAGATTGTAAATATATACGAGCATGTTTTTGCATCGGGCAAAGATGTTAGCGATCGTTTGTATTTTACTTCTAAGAAGGTATTTGATGTAGGTTTTGATAAATTTATGAAAGTGTTGAAAGCCTTATCAAAAGAGGGTAATTTCCGCAATTTTGCTATGCATATTGAGTTTCGTATAAACAAACAAGGAGTAGCAATTCCTATTGAAGCAAATCCAATGCGTTTTGCAGGGTTTTGCATGGGTGATATGACCCAATATTCACGAGGATTTAACCCATACGAAGCATATTTTAATGAAGAAGTACCAGATTGGAAAGCATGTTTTAAAGGAAAAGAGAACAAACAATACAATGCAGTTATTGCAAGCCATAATGTAAACCTTAGTAAAATTGAAGATGTGGATTATGATTCCTTTAAAAGTAGATTCTCAAATTTACTTCACATGCACAAAATTGATTTCAGAAAATACCCGGTTTTTGCTTTTGCATTTTGCGAGGTTGAGGATGAAAACAATAAGGAAACAGAGTATTTTTTAAAATCAAATATGCACGAGTTTATGAGTTTTAGAAATTAATTTTTAAAAATAATATACATGTTCAACGATGTTGCTACTAATAACCACAGAAAGTATGGTAAAACTAATAGTGAAATAAATCTTAGTTGAGGTATATAAGCAAATAAAAAATATCCCACTTAAATGGTGAGCGATATTAAAATTATAAGCCCAGTTAAAGTCAGATGGAATTTAAAAAAAACCAAACTCCACAACATATTTAATACAACCTGAAAAATAAATATACCAATTAGTAGACTTTGATTTGCTGTACTTTTCCATGCAAAAGCCATAAATATAGAAAAGCAAATCATGATCGTAGTCCATGCTGCTCCGAACATCCAACCCGGAGGTGTCCAGGGAGCTTTATTAAGAGATTGATACCATTCCGAGGGCACACCGCTGCCGGTAAATATGCTACCAATTCCTAAAGCAGCAAAGTTGATAACGAGAAAAATGATTATTCTGATATACATAATATGTTTTTTAATTAACACATTGTAAATCAAATTGTTTAAATTTCCTTTTAGTATTTAAAGTTTAATCCTACAGGAACTTTTAGTGTGTCAGAGTCATA
>Ga0070728_10002570_pt1 | contig 22256 bp, 20 predicted proteins | sample tdDd471_FD_66723 | JGI IMG/M metagenome (GOLD analysis project Ga0070728, IMG submission 66723) | Marine sediment microbial communities from the Atlantic coast under amendment with organic carbon and nitrate - tdDd47.1 | ecosystem: Environmental > Aquatic > Marine > Coastal > Sediment | place... | reverse complement strand
CCCGCGCAGGCGCGCGCGCAGTTGCATGGCGCCACGGCATGGGCCGCGACCCTGCTCTGTGCCCTGCCCGTGGTGTTGGGTTTCCTGTTGCCTTTCGGCCTGCTGGTCGGGTCGTCCTGGCACCGCATCGATGCCCTGTTCACGGGGGATCTGGCGTCCGCGCTGCTGAACTCGCTGGAGCTTGCCGCCCTCGCCGCCCTGGTCGTGACCGTGCTTTCCCTCTGGCTGGCCTATGCCGGGCGCATGAGTGGCGCGCCGCTGCTGCGGCTGGGTACACGCCTGGCCAGCATGGGGTACGCGATCCCCGGCTCCGTGCTGGCAATCGGCATCCTTGCTCCCTTCGCAGCCTTCGACAACGCCCTGGATGCCTGGCTGTTCGAGTCATTCGGGCTGTCGAGCGGTCTGCTGCTCTCCGGCACCCTGATCGCGCTGCTGTTCGGCTGCACCGTGCGGTTTCTGGCGCTGGGGTTCGGCGCGACGGAGGCCGGGTTCGAGCGGGTGCCCCGCTCCCTCGACGATGCTGCCCGCCTGCTTGGCTCAGGCCCGCTCGACCTGGTCCGGCGCGTTCACTGGCCGCTGTTGCGGGCCAGCAGCCTGACTGCCGCCCTGCTGGTCTTCGTCGATACGCTGAAGGAACTGCCGATGACCCTGGCGCTGCGCCCCTTCAACTTCGAGACCCTGGCCACGGTGACGCATCAGTATGCGGTCGATGAGCGTTTCGCGGAGGCCACGCCCGGTGCCCTTGCCATCGTGCTGGCCGGAGTCGTGCCCGTGATCCTGTTGAGCCACACGATCCGGCGGGCGTCCCGGCCCCGGGCCTGATTGCTCCGGCAAGGCTTCGTTAACGCCGATCCGGCAAGATGTTCCGGTTGCAATGGACCGGAGCAAACCATCGTGAATGACATGTCGGAGCGCAGCCCGAGTCTTGCCCGCCCTGATCTGCTGGCCGCCGTCAGTCACGAGATGCGCAACAGCCTGAACGGCCTTCTCGGCGTGACCGAACTGCTGTTGACAAGCGAACTGGATCAGGAACAGCGCAGGCAGGTGGACACCATCCGCGCCTGCGCCGATGGCCTGCGCAACCTCTCCGTCGACATGCTGGACCTGTCGCGCATGGAAGCCGGCAGATTCCGGATGGTGGAAGCACCGTTCTCTCCGGTCGAACTGCTGGAACATGTCGGTCGGGTCATGGGGCCACAGGCTGCCGACAAGTGCCTGCGCTTCGAAGCCCGCTTCGGGGAACGGTCGAACCGGACCCTGCGTGGCGACCGGGCACGTATCTGCCAGATCCTGCTCAATCTGATCGGCAACGCCATCAAGTTCACCTCCGGCGGTCAGGTCAGCGTCCAGATGTCGGCGCACGACCAGGACGATCTCGTCGGCTTGCGGTTCATGGTCACTGACACCGGCTGCGGCATGGAACCCGCCATGATCGAGGACCTGTTCCAGCCATGGAAGCGACGCCGTCTGCACGCGGAATCCGGCGCGGGGCTGGGCCTGGCGATTTCCCGGCAGCTGGCGCGGCAGATGAACGGCGACATAACCGTCACCAGCCAGCCCGGCATCGGTTCCACCTTCAGCCTGCAGATCACACTCCCCGAATGTGAAGCTCCGATCGACGAAGCAGCCAGCGACCCGACGGCAGGTGATGAAACGATTTCAAGCCTGCGCGTGCTCGTCGCCGACGACCACCTGATCAATCGTGCCCTGCTGGAGGCCGTGATGCGCAAGCTGGGGCATGAGGTGATCACGGTCGACAATGGCCGTTCCGCTGTGGAGCGCGCACTGTCGGGCACGGTGGATCTGGTACTGATGGACATTCAGATGCCCGAACTGGACGGTGTTGCGGCGACCCGGCAAATCCGTGCCGCTGAACCAGCCGACTCCCGGCTGCCGATCCTGGGCGTCACCGGCCACGACTCGCCGCAACACAGGGAGGCGTTCTGCGCCGCCGGCATGGATGGCGTCGTCATGAAGCCCTATGACGTCACGCTGCTGGTCTCCGAGATCACCCGTGTCATGAGCGCGACCCAGCCGGAACCGGTCAGCACCGAACCGGCAGAGCATAGCTGGGATCCCGACAGCCCGCTGGCCGATACGCTGAAGATGATCCGGCAACTCGAAAAGTCCGCGATGACTGCTGGTCACTGACGCGAGCCCCGCGCTATAACCGGTCCCTGTTCATTTGTCTGAAGCCGGGGAGGGCTTGGAGCCATGGGTTTGCAGCGCGAGATCTTCAGCGAGGATCACGAAATCTTCCGTCGCACTGTCCGCAAGTTTCTGGAAGACGAGATGGCCCCGCATCACGAGAAGTGGGAAAATCAGGGCTATGTCGACCGGGAAGCCTGGACCCGCGCCGGTGAACTGGGCTTCCTCTGCATGTCGATGCCGGAGGAATTCGGCGGCTCGGCTGCCGACCGGCTCTACAGCGCGATCCTGATGGAGGAGACGCAGCGGCTGAACCTGACAGGTCTCGGCTTCGGGCTGCACAACGAGATCGTGGCCCCCTACATCAACCGCTATGGCTCGGAGGAGCAGAAGCGGAAGTATCTGCCGAAGATGGCCAGCGGCGAGATGGTCGGCGCCATCGCCATGTCGGAGCCCGGCACAGGCTCGGACCTGCAGGGCGTCAAGACCACGGCGCTGAAGGATGGCAACGAGATCGTCGTCAATGGCCAGAAGACCTTCATCACCAATGGCTGGAACGCCGATGTGGTCATCGTTGTCGCCAAGACCGACCCGGAAAAGGGTGCCAAGGGCACGTCGCTGGTGATGGTCGAACGCGGTGACACCGGCTTCGAGAAGGGCCGCCGCCTGAAGAAGCTGGGCATGAAGGCGCAGGACACGTCGGAGCTGTTCTTCGACAACGTGCGCATTCCCGCTGACCGCATCCTTGGCGAAGAGGGCAAGGGCTTCGTCTACCTGATGCAGGAACTGGCGTGGGAACGGATACAGGTGGCCATCAGTGCCGCCGCCGCCATGGAAGCCGCTGTCGAGATGACGGTGGAATACTGCAAGGAACGCAAGGCCTTCGGCCAGTCGCTGCTGGAATTCCAGAACACCCGTTTCAAGCTTGCCGAGATGAAGACCATTGCCCAGGTCGGCCGTACCTTCGTCGATGAATGCCTGTCGAAGGTGCTGGTCAACGAACTGGACGCCGAAACGGCCTCCATGGCCAAGCTCTGGACCTCCGACATGCAGAACAAGGTGATCGACGAGTGCCTGCAGCTGCACGGCGGCTATGGCTACATGTGGGAATATCCCATCACCCGCATGTATGCCGACGCCCGCGTCCAGCGCATCTATGCCGGCACCAACGAGATCATGAAGGAAATCATCGCCCGCGGGCTCTGATGCCGTTCAGCGGATACCCGGCCCGTCTGAATCAGCCTTTGCCACCTGCTTCAGCCAGGTGACAAAGGCCTTCAGGGGCGCGCGCATGGGGCCGGGTTGCCAGACCATGTGATAGGCGGCGGGGTTCTGTTCGTCGCCCTTCTCATCCTCGAACAGGACGGTCAGGCGACCGTCCTGGATATCCTCCTCGACGAAGACACGCGCGGTGCAGGCAAGGCCCTGTCCGTCACGCAGGGCTGACATGATCATGTAGCCGGGCAGGTGCGTGATGTTCTTCTTGCGGGGCACCACCACCCCGCGGCGCTCCATCCAGATCTTCAGTTCGTCGGTACCGAGTTCCTGCAGCCATGGCAGGTCCGCTGCATCCGACGGTTCCAGGATACGCCGGTTCCCCACCAGGGAGGTCGCAGCCACCACGACGAACGACGACGGGATCAGCGCCTCGCTCTCCAGTCTTGGCCAGCGACCGAGGCCGTAGCGAATGGCCAGATCGTAGTTGTCGCGACGCAGGTCCATCAGTTCGAATGTCGGGTTCAGCATCAGCTCGATATCCGGGTAGGAAGCCCGGAAATCCGCAATTCTCGGCATCAGCCAGCTGGTCGCGAAGATCGGTGTGACCGTGACCTTCAGGGCGCGCATCGTCTCGTTGTCGGTGAAGGCCGCGACGGCCTGCTGCAGCGTGCCGAAGCCTTCCGAAAGCTGCCACGCAAGCCGCGCACCATCGTCGGTCAGGGCAAGTCCCCGCCCCTCCCGCACCATCAGGCTGACCCCCAGACGCTCCTCCAGTCTGCGGACCTGCTGACTGACGGCGGCGTGGGTCACGTTCATCTCCCTGCCCGCAGCGGTGAAGTTCAGGTGCCGGGCCGCCGCCTCGAAGGAGCGCAGGGTCGCCAGCGGCGGCATGTCGGACCAGTCCATCTGTAACTCCATCTTACAGTCAGAAAATTTCGCTGACTGGTTTTATGTGTGTCCGTAACCCAGATAAGCCTTCACACACAAACCCAAGGAGACAGCATCATGCTCAGCATTCTCGGCAATTCCTACATGAACGCAACCCGGCAGGCTGGCTACGTTCCGAGCCACACCGACATACAGCAGGCCGAGCGCGCCTCCGACGCCAGCCAGCCCCGCAGCCTGTCCATGATCCGCCGCTGGCGCCGTCGCGCTTCCGACCGGACTGAGGGTTAACGGATTGTTACAGATCAATGTCGCCTTTCAGCAACCGCTGAATGACGGTCCGACGCAGGATCTCGTTGGTTCCGTCGGCGACATTGATCACTCTCAGCGCCTGCCAGGCTTCAGTGAGACCAACCTCGTTGGTGAAGCCCATGGCACCGAAGGTCTGCATGGCGCGGTCCACGGCACGCACCCCGATCTCCACCGCATAGGCCTTGGTCATGGACAGTTCCTTGATCGCCGCCTGCCCCTGATCCAGCAGCCGCGTCGCATTCATGCCCATCAGATGCGCGGCATGCAGCTCCATCGCTGACGACGCCAGCGGGAACGTGACCCCCTGATATTCCGCGATGGGTTTGCCGAACGCCTCCCGCGCCTTGGCGTATTCCAGTGCCAGTTCCAGCGACCAGCGCCCCAGTCCCACCGCACGCGCCGAATTGTAGATCCGCCCCAGCGACACCCCGTAGAGTGCCATGGCAAAGCCCTGGTGCAGGTCACCGACCAGTTGCCACGGCTCCACCCGCAACCCCTCGAACCGCAGTTCCGCCTCGTCACCGCCGATATGGCCGAACATCTTGACGATGCGCTGCACCTCGAAGCCCGGCGCGTCGGTCGGCACCAGAAAGGCGGAGATGCCGCCCTTCTTCTGCGCTGCCCGTTCCGGGTCCGTGACGGCGAACAGGATGCAGTAGTCGGCGATGGGGGAATTGGTGGTCCAGATCTTCCGCCCCTCGATCACCCAGCCGTCGCCGTCCGGGACCGCACGTGTCCTGATCATGGTGGCATCCGAGCCTGCCCCCGGCTCCGACAGGCCGAAGCACATGCCCTTCTCGCCCGACATCAGCGGTTCCAGGATCTCGTCCCGCGCCCGGTCAGTGACCTTTTCCAGCAGGCGGCTCGGCCCGAAGGCCCAGTGGCTGATGGCATAGAGCATCAGCCAGTTCTGCGGACCGCAATGATGGAACAGGGCCTGCCAGCCGGCGAAATAGGCCTCGTTGCCCAACCCGCCGCCGCCCAGCGCTTCCGGCACGCACATCTGGTAATAACCCGCCTTCGAGGCCGCCATCCGCACCTCACGGATCAGATCGACCACCGGCGGCGACATGCGCCCGTCTTCCGTGTAGATGCGCCGCCCGTCCTCGAACAGGTCCCGGTTGGCGGCATGGCGCGGCAGGATCTCCTTGTCGGCGAAGGCGATCAGGCCGTCCACCACCTGCCGCAGTTCCTCGGGATGTTCTTCTGCAATTGCACTCATTGGTCCACCTCCCCAGATGTTGAGCGGCCATGGTGGCCCAGCGGGACGGCGGGGGGAAGCGGGTCAGCGTGGCAGATGGTATGCGCGGCGCTGCGTCTCCCGGCAGTCACGGGCCAGAACCTGCTCCGTTGCGGTGTGATCGGCGGCCAGCATCGACACGAACCCGACCGCCCCCTTCACATGCCAGCGCAGCCCGGCCTGTTCGTCCAGCGCCGCAAACCGCACCCCGGAGCCACTGCGCACCTGCCGCATCGCCACCTGCTGTCCCCGGAACCCCATGACCGCCAGAGCCGGGCGCTGGTCATCGAACATGTATGTCAGATTGACCACTGTGCCGTCCGAGCAGCGATAGCCTGTCTCGCTGATCTGCCAGCCAGCGCCCGTCGCATCGCCGCCCGCCCCGGCGGGTCCCGCCGACAGCATGAGTGCGCTGACGACAATGACGGGAAGTCGCAACATGGGCCGGTTCCTCAGAACGCGCTGTTGGGTTCCTTCAGGAAGGCGAGTTCTTCCACCGTGCTCTCCCGCCCCAGAACGGCGTTGCGGTGCGGAAAGCGGCCGAAGCGTTCGATGATCTCGTGATGCCGTCGCACGGCGTCCATGTGTGTGTCCGGCAGATCGAGGTCGCTGAACAGTTCCATGCAGCGTTCCTGAACCGCCAGCACCTCCGAATGCTCGAACGGTAGATAGAAGAAGAACCGGCGTGTCTCCGGCTGTTGCTGATCGAGACCTGCATCAATGGCAGCGGTGGCAATGGCAAGTGCCTTCGGGTCATTGGCCCAGGCATCGGGGCTGTCGCGAAACAGGTTGCGGCTGAACTGGTCCAGCGTGATGACCAGCGCCAGGGCGCCGTCACTGCTGCCCTGCCAGCCGTCGCAGTCACCACGCGCGGCTTGCCCGTTCAGGTCACCGAAACGCTCGGCAATGACCGCATCCACGGCACTGTCACGCTTCCAGTGCTGTTCCGGTGCCAGTTCCTCGAACCAGAAGCGGAGCACCATTGCAATTCTCGGGTCTTCCATAGGTTTCTCCCGCGCGCTATCTCGTGGAACCATGAGCAAACAGCAGACTGAACGCAACCACGCTCGCAGGGGCCGCCCGTGCGCCTGAGTGTCCTTGACCAGAGTCCCATCCGGGCAGGTGCGACACCTGCGGACGCCATTCGCGAGTCCATCGCGTTGGCCCAGGCCTGTGACAGACTGGGCTATCACCGCTACTGGCTGGCGGAGCATCATGCATCAGGCGGACTTGCCGGTGCCGCGCCCGAGATCCTGATCGGGCACATCGCCGGCGCGACACAGCATCTGCGTGTCGGCTCGGGCGGTGTCATGCTCAGCCACTATTCGGCGCTGAAGGTGGCGGAGACTTTCCGGATGCTGGAAACGCTTTATCCCGGCCGCATCGACCTGGGGGTCGGGCGCGCACCGGGCAGCGATGGGCACACCGCCCGCGCGCTGCAGGCCGGACCCGGGAAGGCCTCCATCGACTATTACCCACGGCAGGTGCTCGACGTCATCGGCTTCATGAATGACGCGCTGGAGGATGATCATCCCTTCGCCGCCATCAAGGCGCAGCCCCTCGGCCCGACGGCGCCGCCTGTCTGGATGCTTGGCTCTTCGGCTGACAGTGCGACCTATGCGGCCCATTTCGGCCTGCCCTTCTCCTTCGCCCATTTCATCAACACCCAGGGAGGCGACAGGATCATGCAGGCCTATCGCCAGCATTTCAGACCCTCCGCCTACTGCCCGAAGCCCGAGGGCACGATTGGCGTCTTCGCGCTCTGCGCTGACACCCAGGAACAGGCCGACTACCTGATCAAGTCGCGTGACCTGTGGCTGCTGCGGCTGATGAAGGGGGAGTGGGGGCCGTTTCCGACGCCAGAGGAGGCGGATGCCTACCCCTACAGCCCACACGACTACGCCATCGTCGAAGCCAATCGCGACCGCTCGATTTCCGGGCCGCCGGACAAGGTGAAGGCAGAGCTGGAACGGCTGGCAGATCTCTATGGTGTCGAGGAACTGGTCGTCGTGACCATCAGCCATGATTTCACGGCGCGGGTCCGGTCCTACGAACTGCTGGCCGAGGCCTTTGCCCTGGACCAGCGGGCCGCCGCATGAGCGCCAGTTTGACAAGCACCGTCACCCGCATCCATGCGATCGGGGGCCTGAAGGCCTGGATCGTATGGTTCCTGGCGGCGAACTGTTTCTTCTACGCCTTCTTCCAGCGGGCAGCGCCTTCGGTGATGGTCGATCCGTTGATGGCCGCCTTCGATGTCGGCGCCGCGGTCACCGGCAACCTCGCCGCGCTGTATCTCTACGTCTATGCCCTGCTGCAATTGCCGGTCGGACTGCTGCTGGACCGCTGGGGACCGCGCATCCTGATGGCGGGTGGCATGGCCCTGGTGGGCGTCGGCGTCATCGCCTTCGCGCTGTCACCGAACATCTGGGTTGCCTACGCCGGTCGCTTCCTGATCGGGGCCGGTTCCGCCGTTGGTTTCATCTCCGCCCTGACCATTGCCTCCGCCTGGCATCCGCCCAGCCGCTTCGGCCTGTTTTCCGGTCTGACCATGGGTTACGCCATGCTCGGCGGCTTTCTGGCGCAGGGACCGCTGGGTGGGCTGATCGACCAGTACGGCTGGCGCGATCCGATGCTGACCAGCGGGATATGGGGTGCCGTGCTGGCACTTCTGATCTGGCTGGTGGTGCGTGACCGCCCCGACGGGCAGCGCGTCGAACGTACCGGCACCCAGAGCCTCGGCACATCCCTGAAACAGGCCATGACGCGCCGACAGAACTGGGTGCTCGGCTTCTATGGCCTGCTGCTTTCCGGTCCCTTCCTGTCATATGGCTTGCTGTGGGGTGTCCCGCACATCATGCTGATGCATGGCGTCGATCGCGAGGTCGCGGGTTTCTCCACGTCTCTGATGACAGTCGGCTTTGCCTTCGGCGGCCCGCTCGGCGGCTTCTTCTCCGACTTCTTCCGACGACGCAAGCTGCCGTTGGTGAACGCCGCATTCTTCTCGGTACTGCTCTGGGTGGTAATGCTCTACGGGTTCGAACCGACGCTGCTGCAGCGCCAGATCATGATCTTCCTGGTCGGCCTGTTCGGCGGGTCGATGATCGTGTGCCTGGCGGCGGCGCGGGAACTGTCGCCACCGTCCATCGGCGGTGCGGTGACCGGCTTCGTCAACGGCATGTTCGTTGGCGGCGGTGCCCTGTTGCAGCCTGCCGTCGGCATCGTGCTCGACCTCTCCTGGGACGGCACTGTCTCACCGGAGACCGGCATTCCGGTCTATTCCGTTGCCGACTATCGGATCGCGCTGCTGGTGCTGCCGGTCAGCGCCGGGCTGGGCGCCCTGCTGTCGCTGTTGATCCGTGAAAGCCACTGCGTTCCGGCGGGGGAGGATGCATGAGCCACCCGACGCTGACCCGCGAGAACATCGCAGCCGGCGCGCTGGAGGAATTCATGCAGGACGCGGAACGCCGTGGTCTACTGACGCGCATGTCGGACGAGGACCGGGAGGCATCGCGTGACAGGACCATGGCCCGCTTCGCACCGGAGGAGGACATCTGGGTCTTCGGTTATGGCTCCCTGATCTGGAACCCGGCGTTCCATTTCGAGGAGAAGCGCGTCGCCCGGATCCACGGACTGCATCGCCGGTTCTGCCTGGAAACACCGCTGGGGCGGGGATCGCCGGAACAGCCCGGTCGGGTGCTTGGCCTCGACAAGGGCGGCTCATGTTCCGGCATGGCCTTTCGCATTGCACCGGAGAAGGCGCGCGACGAACTGGGCATCCTGTGGCGGCGGGAAATGGTCTCGGACGCCTATCGTGCCACCGTGGTGCGGGCACATACCGACCAGGGGCCGGTGCGGGCCGCGACATTCGTGATCAACCGCAAGAGCCCACGGTATTGCGGCGAGACCGATCTCGACAAGGTGGCCTTCAGCATCGCGCGGGCAGAGGGCTGGCTGGGTCCCTGCTCCGACTATCTGTTTCAGACGCTTGAGCACCTGCAGGAACTTGGCCTGCACGACCGTTATCTGGAGAAGCTGGCGCGCAAGGTGCGCCGGTATCAGGCCGCCGTGTGACGTTCCGCGAGGTCCCGGACGTGGCTTGCGACCTCGCTCATGCAGCGGGTCCAGTCCAGGTCCGGCAGCCGGACGAAATCCTGCATGCTGGCGAAGAACGGATTGACCGCCTGCCCCAGCGCGAACTCATAGGGCAGACGCGAGAACACCAGTGACGGCACGCCGATGGAGGCCGCGAGCTGGCGCACGGTGTTGGTTGGCGCAATGACCAGGTCGCAGGTCGCGATCAGTGATGCAGTGCCATCGAAGTCATCCTTCAGGTCCAGTCCGGCAACCTGGCTGATCCCGATACCGAACTGCTGTTCCGCCGCTGCGATCTCGTGCGAGACCTCGCCATACTGCAGGTTGACCCACTCCACATCGGTCAGAGCGAACAGCGGCCCCCAGTGCTCCAGCGGGACATAGCCGCGGTCACGCAGGCGATTGCGATGGATGCTGGTCCAGCTGATGCCGACCCGCAGCCTGTCATCTGCCGGTCGCGGCATGGCTGGCGGCCTGAGCAAAGCGGGTTGGGCCGGAAATGCTTCGAGGTCGCGCCGGAACAGCGTCTGCAGGCTGCCCGCCTCGATCACCGCATCGAAGCGCGGCGCATCTGACAGCCAGTCATACCCGCGATGAAAGCCGGGCCGGTCCGAGCCTTGCCAGGGCACGAAGGTCACATCGGGGAACGACCGCGCACAAAGGTCGAGCAGGCGCGGATCGCATTCCCACCAGAGTTCCCGGACCCGCTCTGCCGTATCGCGGATGCAGTGCAGGAAGTGCAGTTCGTCGCCCACCCCCTGCTCTGCCAGCACCAGAAGCCGACCGGACGGCATCTCCCGCCCGTCCCAGCGCTTCTGTTTCAGGTCACGCCGGATGAACCCCGGATAGCTCCTGTCCAGCCGCGCCTCGTAGTCGCGCCAGCCGGTTTCCAGGTCGCCCGTACCCAGCGCGAAGAGCGCGTGATTGAACCGCAGCGCGGCATCGTCGGGGCGCAGCCGCATGGCCAGTTCATATGTTTCAGCCGCATCGTCCGCCCGCCCCATGGCGAACAGGAGCTCGGCCAGATTGCCCGCCGCCGCACCATTCCCCGGGTCCAGCCGCAGCCCCTCCCGCAGGAATGTTTCAGCATTGGCGTGATCCTCCAGATCCGCCATCACGGCACCCAGCGCAGTCCACAGGGCGCTCTGGTCCGGCGACAGGCGCAGGGCCGACTGCAACAGTTCGACCGCGTCCTCCTGCCGTCCGAGATCCCGCAGTGCATGGGCCAAGCCGGTCTGGGCGTCGGCACTGCCCGGTGTGGCCAGCGCAGCCGCGCGGAAGAAGCCGACCGCCTGCTCCGCCGCCTTCAGGTCACGGGCAAGTTGTCCCAGCGCCAGCAGCGCCCGGGGATCGCCCGCCGGGGCGTGGTCCAGTGCGGTACCGAAAGCATCAACCGCACCTGACGCGTCACCCAGCGCCTGCCGCGCCCGGGCGAGGCCGAAATGGACTTCGAAGACACCCGGCGCTGTTCGCCGTGCCTGCTCGAAGACCTGCAAGGCCTGATCGGGACGCCCACGCACCATCAGGCCGTTGGCCCGTTGCAGGTTCTTCGACACCATCTTCGCCGATTGATGTTTCACGCCACCGCCACCCGGATTTGAGACGGCATCCAAGGTGCAGCAACAGGGTTAACAAAGTCTCATCCTAAGCGACGGATCACTCGGCGACCAGTGTCACCCCGTCGGCCACCAGAACATCGATATCGGCATCGCTCAGGCCGACTTCGCGCAGGTAGTGGCGGGTGTCGGCCCCCTTGCGCGGCGGCGGGCTCGGGTTCCGGATCATGGCCTCCGGATCGGCCATGCGGAATCCCGGCCCCATCACCTCGATGGGTCGCCCGATGCCCGGCACGTCGGGGATCGTGTGCAACAGACCCCGTTCCTGCACATGCGGGTGCGCCATGATCTCCGGGACATCGCGCAGCTTTCCGGCGGGAACGGAGGCCGCTGACAGCAGCGCCTCCCACTCCAACGCGGTTCGGGTCGCGAAGGCCTCGAACAGGATCGGTTGCACCCGGTCGGAAATCTCGGGCCGTCCTTGCCAGTCCAAGACATCCGGATCGTCGATCAGATCCTCCCGACCGATCACGCGCAAGACGGAGGCGGCCTGGGCCTGCGTGTTTGCCGCCGTGACCAGCATCCCGTCCGCCGTCTCGAACATGCCGGAGAAGGGACTACCAGAAAACGCCCGGCGTCCGGTCGACTGCGGAATCCGCTGGCTGGTCAGCCATTGCTGCACCACCGGTGCCATGATGATCAGCGCCGAGTCGAGCATGGAGACATCGACATATTGCCCCTGCCCGCTGGCGCGCGCCTGGAACAGGGCCGTCGACAGGGCGAACGCGCCGAGCAATCCGACCACATAGTCGATGACCGGGAAGCCGACTCGCACCGGATCGGTGGTGCCGTTCTGCATCGACGCCATGGCCGAGATGCCCTGCACCAGATGGTCATAGGCCGGTACGTCCCGCAGCGGCCCGGTCTGGCCGAAGCCGGTCAGGGAGCAATAGACCAGCTTCGGATTGATGGCGCGGATATCGTCATAGCCAAGCCCGAGCCCGGCCATGGTGCCGGGCTGGAAGTTCTCCACCATCGCGTCCGAGGTTGCCGCAAGCTGCTTGAACAGGTCCTGTCCGCGCGGGTCCTTCAGGTTCAGCACCACGGACTTCTTGTTGGCGTTCTGCGCCAGGAAGCTCTCCGACAGTCCGGCCTCCGCCAGCTCCGCATCAGGACTGGCGTAGCGGATGAAGTCGCGCGGCTCCACCGCCTCGATCTTGATCACCTCCGCCCCGAACCAGGCCATCTGGTAGCAGCAGAACGGCCCGGCCAGCACATGCGTCGGATCAATGATCCGGATGCCTTCATAGGGTTTCATTGACACGTTTCCCTCCCCAGGAATGTTCAGGCAATGCGGTAGTGGTCCAGGAATGCCGGATCGGGCCGGACACCGAGGCCCGGACCACGCGGCAGGTCCACATGACCACCATTGCGTTTCACCTGCCCCTGAATGTCCAGCGGTTCCGACAGCATGTCATCGCGAAACCGGTTGGGCGTGGTGTCGAACTCCAGCATCGGCTCCCACGGGTGCAGGCCGCCCGGCATGTCCGGCATGGCTGCCAGCAGATGCATGTTCGTGGTGACCGCAATGGCCGATCCCCAGACATGGTTGATCACCGGCACGAACTGACTGTGACACAGCGCCAGCACCTTCTGGAATTCGGAAATGCCGCCCAGCGCACAGACCTCCGGTTGGGCCAGGCCAACACAGCCCGCCGCCAGCAGGTCACGCCAGCCATAGCGGGTGAACTCGGCCTCGCCCCCGGCAATGGTGGTCCGCAGCTTCGCGCGCAGTTCGGCGTAGCCCGCCCTGTCCTCCGGCGCCACCGGCTCCTCGAACCAGTAGGCACCCAGGTCATCCAGCGCGCGTCCCACCGCCAGTGCGTCGGGCAGGGTGTAGCAATGGTTGGCATCGACAGCGAAGCGGAAGCCGTCGCCGACGCCCTCCCTCACCGCTGTGGCCAGGACAATGTCCTCGGACACTCCGAGACCGACCTTCATCTTGGTGGCCGCGAACCCGGCGGCGCGGATGGATGCGGCCTCATCGCGAAACGCGTCCGCCAGATCAGGCACCCGGCGGAGCATCATGCCATAGCCATAGACTGGAATCCGTGTCCGCGTCGGGCCGCCCAGCAGGCTGTACAGCGGCATGTTCGCCGCCTGCCCGGCAATGTCCCAGAGCGCGATATCGAGACCGGAGAGCGCCTGTATCGGCATGCCCTTCTGCCCGTGGTCGCGCATCATGTTGTAGCAATGCTGCCAGATCGCCTCCCGCGCCAGCGGGTCGCGGCCGAGCACCATGGGCTGCAGCACCTGCTCCACGATGGTGCGATTGGCGAGCGCGATCGCGCCGGGACCGAAGCACTCCCCCCAGCCGGTCAGCCCCTCATCCGTCGAGACCTCGACCAGATGTGCCGTGCGCGCTGTGTAGTACTGCTGCGAATATCCCAGTTCCGCGTCGAGATCGTAACGCAGGACATGGCTGCGGACGCCCGTGATACGCATGTTGCTGTCTCCCCCAACACCGTCGGGAAGAATAGCGCATTCCATTGGCGATGAAACGAAAAGGCCCCCCACCGCAATCCACGGCAGGGGGCCTCACCAGGAGTCAGGACTGATGGTTCAGGTCGTCAGGCGGCCTTGGCGTTGCGGGCCTTGACGGCGGCCAGCATGGTGTCGGCGTCGGAGACCTCGAACGGGTCTGTCTCGCAGAGGTCGCTCTTGCCAGCTTCAACGAACTGCTCGACGATCTCACCATCCTCGACCAGCATCGAATAGCGCCAGGACCGGGCACCGAAGCCCAGATTGCCCTTGTCCACCAGCATGCCCATCTTGTCGGTGAACTCGCCATTGCCGTCAGGCAGCAGCGTGACATTCTTCGCGCCCAGGTTCTTGCCCCACTGGAACATGACGAACGCATCGTTCACGGACAGGCAGATGACCTCATCCACACCTTCGGCCTTCAGCGCCTCGAAATTGGCCTCGTAACCCGGCAGGTGGGTCGAGCTGCAGGTCGGCGTGAAAGCACCCGGCAGCGCGAAGACAACGACACGGCGACCGTTGAATATCTCGTCACTGGTGCGGTCCTGCCAGCGGAACGGATTCGGGCCGCCAACGGCTTCATCACGGACACGGGTCTTGAAGGTAACACTTGGTACGCGCATTGAATTTCTCCTGCATTCGGATCTGAGGGGGGTGGCATTGCCGCCCCGATGCCATGGAGATAATGCTTTTGGCAACATCTTCAATGCTCTTTGGAATTATTTAAAAGAAAAAATCACAGCACGCGGTTCGGGCGGTTTCACGACCTGGAAATTCTCGCAGAAAAGGCGTCAGGCAGCCTTGCGGGCAAGCGGCAGGATCAGCGCCGAGAGGGCGACACCCGCAGCGGCGGCAGCGAGCACGAAGAACAGCACGTCCAGCCCGTAATTGTCATGCAGGGAACCGATCAGGCGCGGCACCGCGGCAGCGACCAGCAGCGCCAGCACGAACTTCACCGCGAACACGCGGCCACGCCAGGTGGCGCGGGTATAGCGGGTGACGATGGTGTCATGGATCGGGATCTCGCCGAAGATCAGCGCCATCATCAGCACCGAGGCCAGGACAATGGGAATGCCGGAGATCGAGGCCACCAGCGCCAGCGCCGGTATCTGGAACAGGGCGATCAGGAACAGGATGCGCCGCGCCGGGAAACGGTCCAGCAGGTGGCCGACAACAATCTGCGCGAAGGAGGCGATACCGAGCACGATGGCGGCATAGGTCCCCACCGCACCAATGTCGGTGGTGACGTCGGCCAGACGCTCCGAGAACAGTTTCGGCAGCACGACGGCGGAGGCATGGAAGATCACGCCACCGAACAGAATCGTCAGGGTCAGGGCCAGCGCGACACGGATCAGCACCGCGCGGGTCAGATCATGGTCGCCGGGATCGGGAACGGTCCGCTTGGCCGCGCGGACAACGCCTCGCCCCTGTCGGCAGAACGCGATGTAGGCCAGTCCGACAAGAATGGCCACGATACCCGGCACGATGAAGGCCGCACGCCAGCTCGAGATCGCGATCAGCCAGCCGGTCAGCAGCGGCGCCGCGGCCAGGCCCATATTGCCCCAGACACCATTGATGCCCAGTGCGCGACCGACCTTCTCCTGCCCCTCGACCACCATGGCGATACCGACCGGGTGATAGATGGCGGCGAAGGTACCGATGGCACCGAGGCCAATCATGATCTGCCAGTTCTCGTTGGCGAACCCGGTCGCGATGGAGGAACCGCCGATGCCGATGAAGAACACCGCGATCATGCCTTCGCGCGACCAGCGGTCCGCCAGCCAGCCCGCCGGCAGCGATCCGACACCGAACATCACCAGCGCCGGTGTCAGCAGTTCCAGCAGCTCGCGGTACGACATGCCGTCCTGCCCGGCCAGCGCCACGGCGACCGTGGCGAAGATCAGCATGAACATGTGATCGAAGAAGTGACCCACGTTCAGGAACAGGAATCCCACCCGATCGCGGGAGAAATATCCGGCATTCTGCGGCGATGCGGCAAAATCAGTCATACGGCAGAGCATACACGAAAATCACCCGCAGTACCTGCCCGGAACGCAGGCCCGACGCGCGCGAAGTGCAGACAAGGATTGTCAATGCCTGTACAATGAGGGTCGAGACAGAGGAGCATCCCATGCACGTTTCACTGACTGACCGGTTGAATGACTATGTACGCGAAAAGGTGGCAAGCGGGCTGTACAACAATGCCTCCGAAGTGGTGCGCGAAGCCCTGCGCCGCCAGATCGAGCAGGAGATGAGCGAGGAAGCAAGGCTTGCCCGCCTGCGCGAGGCCATCGACATCGGCTGGGAACAGGCCGAACGGGGCGAGTTCGCTACCTACAGTCTTGACGACACACTTGAACGGCTTGGTGTGAAGCGTTGAAGAATGTCCGCTTCATCCTGACCGTCCAGGCTCAGGATGATCTTGATTCCATAGGTGAGTACACGCTGGAGCGTTGGGGAACGGAACAGGTCATCTCATACCTTTCGCGCATCGACGCAACGTTTGAAGAGCTGTGCCAGTCAGAAGCGAACGATCGCGACGCGAGCCAAATCAAACGCGGTCTTCTTTCCGTACAGGCAGGCTCTCATGTCGTGTTCTTCAACCGACGGGAGAACGGAGACGCAATCATCCTGCGGATACTGCATCAGCGCATGGATTTCCGCAGGCACCTCTGACAGGCCTCAGTCGTCCTTCTTTTCCGTCTTCGGCATGACCGTGCGGATGTGCAGTTCGCGCAACTGCTTCGGATCGGCCGGGGCCGGGGCGCCCATCAGCAGGTCCTGTGCCTGCTGGTTCATGGGGAAGGCCACGATCTCGCGCAGGTTCGGCTCGTCCAGGATCAGCATGACGATACGATCGATACCCGGCGCAATGCCGCCATGGGGCGGCGCGCCGTAGCGCAACGCGTTCAGCATGCCCGCGAACTGGGTTTCCACTTCCTCCGCTGCATAGCCCGCAACCTCGAACGCCTTCAGCATGATGTCGGGGCGATGGTTCCGGATTGCACCGGACGACAGCTCGATGCCGTTGCAGACGATGTCGTACTGGTAGGCCAGGATGTCCAGCGGATCCATGCTCTCCAGCGCCTCCATCCCGCCCTGGGGCATGGAGAAGGGATTGTGGGAGAAGTCGATCTTCTTCTCGTCCTCGTTCCATTCGAAGTGCGGGAAGTCGACGATCCAGCAGAACCGGTACTGGTTGCGGGTGATCAGCTCCAGCTGGTCCGCCAGCTTCACCCGGGCCTTGCCTGCCAGATTGGCGGCACCCGCAGCCTGATCGCAGGCGAAGAACACGGCGTCGCCGGCATTCAGGCCGCAGGCGGCGCGAATGGATTCCACCCGCGCGGCATCCAGATTGTTGGCAATCGGTCCCTTGGGGCCTTCCGCGCCGAAGATGATGTAGCCAAGACCTGCCGCACCTTCACGGCGGGCCCAGTCGTTCATGCCGTCGAAGAAGGAGCGTGCACGTCCCCCTGCGCCGGGCGCCGGAATGGCCCGCACGACCGCACCCTTCTCGATGGAGCGGGCGAAGATCCCGAATCCGCCGCCACGGAAGTCTTCCGTGACATCATGGATGTCCATGCTTTCGGCGATGCGCAGATCGGGCTTGTCGGTGCCATAGCGCAGCATGGCCTCCCGGAACGGAATCCGGGGGAACGGCTTGTCGACAACCGGCCAGTCGGAGAATTCCTCGAAGGTGCCAGCCAGCACCGGCTCGATGGCCTGGAACACATCCTCCTGCGTGACGAAGCTCATCTCCACGTCCAGCTGGTAGAACTCGCCCGGACTGCGGTCGGCGCGCGCATCCTCGTCGCGGAAGCAGGGGGCGATCTGGAAATAACGGTCGAAGCCGGAAATCATCAGCAGCTGCTTGAACTGCTGCGGAGCCTGCGGCAGGGCATAGAACTGTCCCGGATGCACGCGGCTGGGCACCAGGAAGTCACGCGCACCTTCGGGGCTGGAGGCCGTCAGGATCGGCGTCTGGAACTCCATGAAGCCTTCGTCGTTCATCCGTCGGCGAATGGCCGAGATGATCTTCGAACGCATGGTGATGTTGCGGTGCATGCGCTCCCTGCGCAGGTCGAGAAAGCGGTACTTCAGGCGGATGTCTTCCGGATATTCCTGGTCGCCGAAAACCGGCATCGGCAGGTCGCCGGTGCTGCTCTGCACTTCGACGCTTTCGATCCGGACCTCGATCTCGCCGGTCGGCAGGTCAGGGTTCACCGCCTCCGCATCGCGCGGCACAACCCGGCCCGTCACCGTGATCACGCTTTCCGCGCGCGCCTGATCCACCTCGGTGAAGCCCGCCTCATCCGCCTCGACCACACATTGCGTCAGGCCGTAATGGTCGCGCAGGTCGACGAACAGCAGATTGCCATGGTCACGCTTGCGGTGAATCCAGCCCGACAGGCGGACGGATGTGTTCACGTCGGCGCGGCGCAGGGCACCGCAGGTATGGGTTCGAAAGGCGTGCATCAGCGGAAAACCATCTGTTGGAACGGATCGGAGAAGGCGCGCCGGAACGAAGCCCCTATGGCCCCGCTTGTCAAGGTTGATCCGCCAGTTCATGCGCCTGCGCGCGCGTTCCTGCTGGCGAGCGCGGCTGATCTGCTATAAGCCACCGCCATGCAGATCATTACCGACACAGAATCACTTCAGCGCTATGTCGACGGGCTCTCCGGGCAGTCGTATGTCGCCATCGATACCGAGTTCCTTCGGGAGAACACCTATTATCCGAAGCTCTGCCTGGTCCAGCTGGCCGGGCCGGAGGACGAGGGCGCGATCATCGACCCGCTGGCGAAGGACATTGACCTGCAGCCGCTGCTGGCGCTGCTGGCCGATGAGGCCATCGTCAAGGTCTTCCATGCCGCGCGCCAGGACATCGAGATCTTCGTCAACCTGACCGGCACGGTGCCGACACCGCTGTTCGACACCCAGGTCGCGGCGATGGTCATGGGCTTCGGAGAACAGATCGCCTACGACGCCCTGGTGCGCAAGCTGGCGGGCCAGAGCATCGACAAGACCAGCCGCTTCACGGACTGGTCGCGCCGCCCGCTGAGCGAGAAGCAGCTGTCCTACGCGCTGTCCGATGTCACGCACCTGCGCACCGTCTACGACCGCATGCGGGAGGATCTGGAGCGCACCGGCCGCGCATCCTGGGTGAGCGGAGAAATGGCGACGCTGGCGGATCTCGGCATCTATTCCGTCGAGCCACAGGACGCCTGGAAGCGGCTGAAGGCCCGCACCAACAAGCCCCGGTTCCTGGCCGTGCTGCGGGAGCTCGCCGCCTGGCGGGAACTGGAGGCGCAACGTCGCGACCTGCCCCGCAACCGCGTCATCCGCGACGAGGCACTGCTGGAGATCGCCTCCGATCCGCCCGAGAGTCGCGACAAGCTGGCCGCGATCCGCAGCCTGAACCGCAAGATCGCCGACGGCCCCTTCGGCGCCGGGCTGATGGAGGCCGTGAAGACCGCGCTGGATCAGCCGAAGGAATCCTGGCCCAGGGTGGAACGCGCGGAGCCGCCTGCGCCCGCGCTGCTGCCGGTGATCGAATTGCTGAAGGTGCTGTTGAAACGCAAGTGTGCCGCCCATGGGGTTGCACAGAAACTGGTCTGTCCGGGACCGGATATCGAGAAACTGGCGGCCGATGACGCCGCGGACATACCGGCCCTGAAAGGCTGGCGGCGGGAAGTCTTCGGCAATGATGCACTGCGGCTGAAGGCGGGTGGTCTGGGCCTCGCCATCCGGGGGCAGGAAGTCGTGGAGATTCCGCTCGACACCACGCAATGAGCATCATCGGCGACGGCGTCGCCGCCCTGATGACATTCGAGACCCTGCTGCTGGCACTGGCGATGGCGCTGGCCGGGCTGACACGCGGCTTCAGCGGCTTTGGTGCCGCGCTGGTCTTCGTGCCCCTGTCCAGCGCAATGCTCGATCCGAAGATCGCCGTCGTGGTGCTGTGGATGATCAACTCCACCTTTGGCCTGCCCCTCACCCTGCAGGGCATCCGAAGCTGCAACTGGCGGGAAATGGTGCCGATCACCATCGGCATCGCCATAGCGACCCCCTGTGGCACCTGGATTCTGGCGCACGCCCCGACGGACCAGCTGCGCTGGATCATCGCCCTGATGGTGCTGGCTGCCGTGCTCGCCATGGCCGCTGGCTGGCGGCGGACGAAGCCTGTCCCGACCGCCGGGGTGGTAGGTGTCGGCCTGATGTCGGGAATCGCCGGGGGAATCGCCAGCTTCTACGGCCCGCCGGTGATCCTGTTCTGGGTCGGCGGGGCGGAGGATGCACGCACTGTGCGCCACAATGTGAACGCCCTGTTCGCGGTGACGATGGTGATCGGCGGCCTGACCTTCCTCGCCTACGGGCTTATCGGCATGGAACAGCTGCTGTTCGCGCTGGTGCTTGGTCCCGTATACGGCATCGGGCTCTTTCTGGGCGCGCGCCTGTTCCCCTTTGCATCCGAAAGCCTGTTCAGACGCGCGGCGCTCGCGCTGTGTGGTGTCTCCGCAATAGCGGCAATGCCGATCTGGTAGGGGCGAGCCGCTCAGACGCTGACGATCCGGCTTGAACACTCGAAACTGTCGGCCAGGCGTTTCAGGCGGCTCTCCACGGTCTCACCGATCAGGTCGCGCAGCTTCTCAGGCACCGACAGGCAGATCTCGTCGCCATCAAGGGCGATCGTGGCGCCTGTCAGGGCAGAGGGTGCGCCACAGCCAAGCGTCTGCGCCAGACGCATCGCCGCACCGATCCGGCTGGCACGGCGGATCATCCCTTCAGACAACAGGGCCTGCATCTCCTCAACCGCATCGCCGCTCGCCTTGTGGGAATAGCGCCGCAGGACGGTGGTGGCGATGAACGCCCGCTCCGTATGGTCGACACCCAGCAGCGGCGCCCGCAGGACGCGCCTGAACGCATGTGTCGCGCGATAGTCCGGATGCATGCGCCAGCCGATATCGGACAGCACGGAAGCCACCCGCCGCAGACGGGCCTCGGCATCCGATTCACCTTCGAAGAGCGGATTGCACCAGGCGAAGATCTCATGCCCGATCGAGGCACCGAAACGCGTCTCCTGCGCCGCCATGGCCTCTGCCGCGGCCAGCAGCGGATCAATGCGCCGGTCCGCACCCGACAGCGTTTCGAGATAGGCACCTTCCCTGACCCCATGCGCGGAAAAGACGAGACGCCTTGGCTGCAACCGTTCCAGCAATGCACCCAGCACGGAACAGGCCAGCGGCAGGACCGGCAAGCGCCGCTTCGAGACTGTCTCGGCATCCGTCAGGGATGCAGGTGACTGCTGGCTGATCAGATCGACGAGGGACTGCGCGCGTCCCAGCGGCATCTCGTAGCCCTGCACGATATGCAGCGGATAGTTGCGCCGCTGGATATCCAGCTTCGCCAGCGCGCGCCAGGTGCCCCCGACGACGTAGAAGTCGCGCCCGGCCATGCTGTCCAGCCATTCGACCTTGCGCAATTCCTGACGCACCGCCTTTCGGATTGCTCCGGATTCCGCATCGCTGTCATCGAACCTCAGGGGCCCGACGGGCAAGGTCATACCCGCCTCCGCTCCGCCATTGCCGATGGGTGCCAGTTCGAGGCTGCTGCCGCCCAGATCGCCCACGATCCCTTCCGCCTCCGGCAGGCCGAACAGGACGCCGAATGCCGCCAGGCGGGACTCCCCCTGCCCCGTCAGCACTTCCAGCGTGATGCCGCATTCCGTGCGCACCCGCTCCACGAATTCCGGCCCGTCCACGGCATCGCGGACCGCGGAGGTGGCGAAGGCCACCGTGCGGTCGACACCGGTGACCTGCATCATCCAGGCAAAGCGTTTCAGGGTCGCAATGGCATTCCGGACCCCTTCCGGGCTGAGATGCCCGGTCTCCGGCAGCCCCTTGCCCAGGGCGCAGAAGGCCTTTTCGTTCAGCATGTTCAGCGGTGCGCGGGCACTGTCGCCGAAGATCACCAGCCGGACCGAATTGGAGCCGACATCAATCACAGCAACACGTTCTGCCGTTCCGACAGCGGCAACCGAATCAGGCATTGTCAGTCGTCATCATCCAGGGTGAGAGAGATCGGACGGACTCCTTCTTCCAGCGCCTTCCCCCGACCGGAAAGACTTGGGTTGGTCATGAAATACTCATGTGCACTGAACCCGTCACCGACCACCTTGTCGCGGACATAGGTGCCATCAGGCTGCATGATCCAGCTCTGCAGGTCATCCTTCAGATTGGCCAGCATGATCTGGTCCAGCACCTGGG
>Ga0070728_10002568_pt1 | contig 22261 bp, 18 predicted proteins | sample tdDd471_FD_66723 | JGI IMG/M metagenome (GOLD analysis project Ga0070728, IMG submission 66723) | Marine sediment microbial communities from the Atlantic coast under amendment with organic carbon and nitrate - tdDd47.1 | ecosystem: Environmental > Aquatic > Marine > Coastal > Sediment | place... | reverse complement strand
TCCACCACCCGCTATGCCGCGCTGCTGAAGGGGTTGCCGTGGAGTGTCTCCGCACACGCCAAGGACATCTGGACCAGCCCGGCGTGGGAGAAGCGCGAGAAACTTGCCGACTGCGCCTTTGCCGTGACCTGTACCGCAGCCAATGCCGAACACCTGGCCGGACTGGCACCGGAAGGGCGGGTCAGTCTGGTCTACCACGGGCTTGACCTCGCGCGGTTCCCCACCGCCCCCGCCACGCGTCCTGCGAATCCTGTGCCGGTCATCCTGTCCGTCGGTCGCGCCGTGACGAAAAAGGGCTATCCGGTGCTGCTGCAGGCGCTGGCGGAAGTCGATCTGCCGTGGCGCTTCGTCCATATCGGTGGCGGTGAACAACTGGCCGGGCTGAAACAGCAGGCGGAAGCGCTTGGCATTGCTGACCGGATCGACTGGCGCGGGCCACAACCGCAGCAGGCGGTACTGGAGGCCTGTCGACAGGCGGACCTGTTCGTGCTGGCCAGCCGGATCGCCGATGATGGTGACCGGGACGGTCTGCCCAATGTGCTGATGGAGGCGCAGAGCCAGGGTCTGCCGGTCGTCGCCACCGCCGTCTCGGCAATCCCGGAACTGGTGCGGGACGGGGAGACCGGTCTGCTGGTGCCCCCCGATGATCCGTCCGCGCTGGCAACCGCACTGACGCAGATGTTGCGTGATCCGGCGGCGCGGATGGCCATGGGCCAGGCGGGTGAGGCCAGGGTCCGGTCAGCCTTTGATCTGGATCGGTGCATTGACCGGCTGGCTACGAAATTCGGCCTGGAGGCACGGGCATGAAGCTGTTCTGTTTCGGATACGGCTTCTCTGCCAGCACCCTGGCGCCACTGCTGCGCCAGCGCGGCTTCTCGATCGCGGCGACCGAGCGATCGGTCGGTTCCCTGCCCGGTGATGTGGCAGGGGTGGCCTTCGATGCCAGCGCAGCACTGCCCGACGGGGCGCTGGACGGCGTTACCCACATCGTTGCGTCGATCCCCCCCGACGATGATGGCGATCCGGTGCTGCGCCACGCACGCCCGCAGATCGTCGCCTGTCCGACCCTGCAGTGGGTGGCCTATCTCTCCACCACCGGGGTTTACGGCGACCGCCAGGGCGGCTGGGTGGACGAGACCGGGGAACTGAAGCCCGCCGGGCGGCGCGGGGAACGGCGGGTGCTGGCGGAACGGCAGTGGCTGGACCTGCAGACGGAAACCGATGCCGCCGTGCAGATCTTCCGCCTCGCCGGAATCTACGGCCCCGGACGCAATGGTTTCAGGGCCCTGCGGGAGGGTACAGCGCGCCGGGTGATCCGGGAGGGTCAGGTCTTCTCCCGCATCCATGTCGAGGATATCGCCCGGACCCTGCTTGCCTCCATCGACCGCCCCCGGCGCGCAGGCATCTACAACGTCTGCGATGACGAACCGGCACCGCCGCAGGATGTAGTGGCATTCGCGGCCAATCTGCTGGACATGCCCGTCCCAGCCGACACCCGGTTCGAGGACGCCAACCTGAGCCCGATGGGGCGCAGCTTCTATGGTGAGAGCAAGCGGGTCAGCAATGCGCTGATCAAGTCGGAACTGGGCGTGGATCTGAAGTATCCGGACTATCGCGCGGGTCTGCGGGCGATCCTGGCGCAGGAATAGCCCAACTCCGGCCCATCGCCAGTCCGGTGCGCTACACCCGTGCGGGTGCCGCCGCCGCGATGCCCAGGAAATCGGCGGCCTTCAGGCTGGCGCCGCCGACCAGGGCACCATCAACGCCATCCAGGGCGAGCAGTTCCGCAGCATTGCCCGGCTTCACCGAGCCGCCATAGAGGATCCGCAGGGTATCGATGTCCGCGATCTGCGCCGCCGCCGTCGCACGGATCGCCGCATGTGCCTCCACGATGTCATCGGTGGACGGGGTCAGGCCGGTGCCGATGGCCCAGACCGGCTCATAGGCAATCACCGTGTTCACCATCGTGGCACCCTCCGGCAGCGAACCGCTGACCTGCCGCTGCAGTACCGCCAGGGTCTCGCCCGCGCGGCGTTCCGCCTCCGTCTCGCCGACGCAGACGATGGCGATCAGACCGGCACGCAACGCAGCCTCCGCCTTGGCCTTGACGATGGCGTCGGTCTCACCGTGATCCGTGCGCCGTTCCGAATGGCCGACGATGACGTGGCTGCCGCCCAGATCAGCGATCATCTCCGCCGACACATCACCGGTGTGTGCGCCACTGACCTCTGCGTGGCAGTCCTGCCCCGCGACGGCCACGCGATCGGCAATGCCACGTTCGAACAGCGTGATGCGCAGCGGCGAGATCAGGGTCGCAGGCGGCGCGATCAGCAGATGCACGTGGGCGGCGACCGAAAGCCCCTCGGCCAGTGCCGTGGCTTCGCGCGCTGCATCACCGGCAAGGCCGTTCATCTTCCAGTTTCCCGCGATCAGCATCTTGCGCATGTCCTGCCCCCGTCGATTCAGCCCGTTCACGAACCCCAAGCATCCGCTGTCAGGGCCGCCAAGCCAACTGATTCGCGCCCCGCAGCCCAAATCCGCCTGATCCCGCCCGGAACGCACCTTCCGCAGGTTGCGGATGCCCCGACTGATGCGTAATGTCCGCCATCCTCAATATCACGGACATCAGCGGCGGATCATGATCAGCAATCTCGGCAAGGGCGCAGGCAAGTGGGTCGTACGAATCCTGCTGGTCCTGCTCATTCTCAGTTTCGCCTTCTGGGGGATCAACGACTACATCACCGGCCCGACCAATCCGCCGGTGGCGGAGGTCGGTGGGGAACAGATTGACAGCGCAACCTTTGCGAACGAGGCAAGCCGCCGCCTGCGCCTGTTGCAGCAACAGCAGAACATGGTGCTGCAGCCGCGCGAGGCGCTGGCGTTCGGCATCTATGACCAGGTGCTGTCGTCGCTGATCGACCGCCGGACGCTGAACCTGCGTGCGACGGAGCTGGGCCTTGCCGTGCCGGACACCGCCGTCAGTGCGGCGGCCCACGCCAACCCGAACTTCCAGAACCAGCTCGGCCAGTACGACCCTGTGCGGTTCGAGCAGGTGATCCGTCAGCTTGGCTACCGCTCCCCCAACGCCTTCGCCGAGGACCTGCGTGGCGACCTGATCCGTCGCCAGATACAGGCGTCCGTCACCGCCGGGCTGGATGTGGGCGTCAACGCCTTCGCCAAGGCCCTGTTCGCGTTCCAGAACGAGGCGCGGAACATCCGTTTCATCTCCGTGCCGAATGACCGGCTGGCCGATACGGCACCGCCGAGCGAGAACGATCTGAAGACCTATCACGAAGCCCATCCGGAGCTGTTCTCCACCCCGGAACGCCGTCGCATCCTGCTGATCGACCTGTCCCCTGAAACCATTGCCCCCGATATCACCGTGAGTGATGCGGAGATTGAGCAGGCCTATCAGGACCAGATCGCCAGCTTCACCGTTGCGGCTTCGCGCACGGCGGATCAGGCGATCTTCGCGGACGAGGATGGCGCCAACGCCGCGCTGGCCAGCGTGAACGAGGGCCTGTCCTTCGCCGCCGCCGTGGAAAAGCAGAACGGCAACACACCGACGAGCCTGGGCACCGTGCGCCCTGGTGATGTGCCGGGTGATCTGGGTGACGCCGTGTTCAACGGTGAGGTCGGCGAGGTTGCCGGACCGGTGCAGACCGCCTTTGGCTGGCATCTGGTGCAGGTCACCGATGTGACGGAAGCGACCACGCGACCGCTGTCAGAGGTGCGCGAGGAATTGCTCAACGCCATTCGGATCGAGCACGCGCTGGAACGCGTCATCGATCTCGGCAACCAGGTCGAGGATGAGCTGGCGGGTGGGAACCGGCTGCGCGCTGTCGGTGACGCCGTCGGTGTCGCGGTGCGGGAGATTGGTCCCATTGACCGCAACGGCGTCAACCTGGATGGCGCGGAACTGGATACGCCGCTGCCGCCACAGACCCTCGACGTGGCCTTTGCGCAGGGCCAGGACGAGGACCTGGAGCTGCAGGAAACCAGCAATGGCGGCTACTTCGTTGTCGAGGTCGTGGAAGTCATCGAACCGGAACTGCGCCGCTTCGCCGACGTGGAAGCGGAAGTGACAGCGGCCTGGCGGGCCGAGAACCTGGCCAGGGCCGCAGCCGAGGTGCGCAACAAGTTGCTGGAGCGGTTGCAGGCAGGCACCACGCTTGACGGGCTGGCGAGTGAGTTCGACGTCACGGTACAGACTGCGGATGCCGTGACCCGCCAGGGCGGAGCACCGGAGCTGGCGGGCAACCTGCGCACGGTCGTCTTCTCGGCACAGGCCGGGGACCATGCGGGGGGTGAGCACGCCAGCGAACCCGCCCAGGTCCTGGCCGAAGTTGTGGAGATCATTGAGGCCAATCCGCTCGAGAGCGCTGGCCAGATTGCGGCGCTGGAAGCCGCCATCGGTGAATCCATGGCCGAGGACGCCTTTGCCACCTATCAGCAGCAGTTGCGGGACGAGTTCGGTGTCGGTGTCAATCGCCAGGCGATGATCCAGGCCATCGATCCGGCCCTGCTGCGCGAAACCGAGTAGCGGTCGCGGCCCTCCGGCCCGACCCGATCAGGAGAGCCTGAGCCATGGCCTTCACACCAAGCGCGGATGATTTTTCCACCCGGTATGACGCGGGTGAGGGCCAGGTGGTCTGGACCGAGCTCGTCGCCGACCTGGAAACCCCGGTTTCCGCCTTCATGAAGCTGGCGGACGGTCGCCCGAACGTCTTCCTGCTGGAATCGGTCGAGGGTGGGGCCGTGCGCGGTCGCTATTCCTTCATCGGCATGAAGCCGGACCTGATCTGGCGCGCGCATGGCAACAGTGCCGAGATCAACCGCTCCGCCCGGTTCGACCCGGACGCGTTCGAACCCTGTGCCGAACCGACGCTGGAGAGCTTCCGCAAGCTGGTGGCGGAGATGCATATCGACATGCCGCACCAGTTGCCGCCGATGTCGGCGGGGCTGTTCGGCTACATGGCCTATGACACCGTGAAGCTGATGGAACGGCTGCCCGATGCCAACAGGGACGTGCTGGGCGTGCCGGATGCGCTGTACGTGCGCCCGACCGTCATCGCCATCTTCGATTCCGTGCGCGACATGGTCAGCATCGTGACCCCTGTCTGGCCGCAGCCCGGCGTCGGCGCACGCCAGGCCTACAACCGCGCCTGCGAACGGCTGGCGGACACGGTGGCCGACTTCGAGCGCGCCCTGCCCTACAGCCGCGGCGGCGTCGACAATCTGGCAAGCCTGCCGGAACCGAAGTCCAACATGACCCGGCCCGAATATTACGCCATGGTGGAAAAGGCGAAGGAATACATCCGCGCCGGCGACATCTTCCAGGTGGTGCCGTCACAGCGCTTCGAGGTGCCTTTCGAGCTGCCGCCGTTCGCGCTCTACCGTGCCCTGCGCCGGACCAATCCCTCGCCCTTCATGTACTACCTGAATTTCGGCGGTTTCTCCGTCGTCGGCTCCAGCCCGGAGATCCTGGTGCGGGTGCGCGATGGCCAGGTCACCGTCCGCCCGCTTGCCGGAACCCGTCCGCGCGGGGCGACCCCGGCAGAGGATCAGGCGCTGGAGAAGGAACTGCTGGCCGATCCCAAGGAACTGGCGGAACACCTGATGCTGCTTGATCTGGGCCGCAACGACGTGGGCCGGGTGGCGAAGATCGGCACCGTGAAGGTGACCGAGGAATTCGCCATCGAACGCTACAGCCAGGTCATGCACATCGTCTCCAACGTCGAAGGCGAGATGGACCCGGCGCATGATGCGCTGGACGCCCTGATCGGCGGCTTCCCGGCGGGCACGGTCAGCGGTGCGCCGAAGATCCGCGCCATGGAGATCATTGACGAGCTGGAGAGCGACAAGCGCCACCTCTATGCGGGCGGCATCGGCTATTTCTCGGCCAGCGGCGCCATGGACACGGCCATCGTGTTGCGCACCGCCGTAGTCAAGGACGGGGTGATGCATGTGCAGGCCGGCGGCGGCGTGGTCGCCGACAGTGACCCGGAAGCCGAGTATCAGGAGACGGTAAACAAGGCCAAGGCCCTGATGCGCGCGGCGGAAGAAGCCGTCCGCTTCGCCCAGAGTGGCGGCGTCAACGCCCCGCGCTGACCGGAATCAGATCGGAAAGCCGGACCATTCGGAATTGCGTCCGGTCCAGTGTCGCCACGAACCGTTCCAGCGCATCCAGCGTCCGCCGGTGCGGATGACCTATGGCGATGGCCGTTCCCGTCGCCGATGCGATCTCCAGCGTGCGCTGCAACTGCGCCTCCGCCATCGCGCCCGTCCCGTCAGGATCCAGAAACACGTCACGTGACAGGGTCGCCAGTCCGGCATGTTGCGCGGCCTCGGCGGCGACAGTCTTCGCCGTGGTCCGGGAATCCAGGAAGAACAGGTCCCGCCCCGCCAGCCGCGCCATGACCCGGTCCATCGTGTCCCGATCTGCCGTCAGCCGACTGCCCATGTGGTTGTTCACCCCATCCAGCAGGTCGAATTTCGCCAGTGCCGCGTCCAGTCGGGCAATCTGCTCCCCCGGCGGCTGATCCACCAGCAGCGCCCCGGGACCGGGGTCCGCCGCGCCGACCGGTTCCATCGGCATGTGCAGCAGGACGTTACGCCCCGACCCACGTGCGCTGTTCGCCAGTGCACGCACATTGGCGGCATAGGGCAGGAAGGCGAAGGTCACGGCGACCGGCAGGTCGGAGGCGCGCGTCAGGGCGGTGCGATCCGGCCCCATGTCGTCCAGCACGATGGCAATGCGCGCGCGACCGTCTGTTTCCTGCGGCAGGACGACCGCAGTCAATGGCGGGAAGATCGCCACCAGAGGATCCGGCGCCGGGCTTCTGTCGGCCTGCAGGGCATCCAGTTTCTGGCCTGGCTGAAGCACCATCGGCACCACCACGCGGTCCGGCCAGAACAGTGTCAGCGCCAGTGCGCCGAGGGCCAGCAGCAACGCGCCAAGCCCCAACCGGCGCAACTGTCGTGTCCTTCCACCCCTGCCTTCATGCTGCGACATGCTTGACGCCCCGCGTTCGCACTGTTTTCTTGACGCCGCCCTGACGGTGCGGCGGAATTCGGCGCGCCCTCCGGCGCTGTTCGCCTGGGACCGACACCATGATTCTGCTGATCGATAACTATGACAGTTTCACCTATAACCTCGTTCACTATCTGGGCGAACTGGGTGCCAAGGTCACAGTCTGGCGAAACGACATGATCAGCGTCGAGGATGCGCTCGCCCTGAAGCCGGAGGCCATCGTGCTCTCCCCCGGCCCCGGTCGGCCGGAGAGTGCCGGCATTTCCCTTGATCTGGTGCGCAATGCGCCCGCGGACCTGCCGATCTTCGGCGTCTGTCTGGGCCATCAGACCATCGGGGAGGTTTTCGGGGCCGAGGTCGTTCGCGCTGACGAACTGATGCATGGCAAGACGTCCAGGGTCCGCCACGCGGGCACGGGCGTGTTCGAGGGGCTACCCGACGGCTTCTCCGCCACGCGCTACCATTCGCTCACCGTCGCGCCGGCCAGTGTGCCGGACATCCTGGAGGTCACCGCCAGTACCGAAGATGGCGTGATCATGGGCCTGCAGCACCGGGACCGCCCGGTGCACGGGGTCCAGTTCCATCCGGAGAGCATTGCCTCGGAGCATGGCCATGCCCTGCTCGGCAACTTCCTGAATTCTGCCGGACTGAAGAGGGCAGCCTGATGACCAACGAGATCGAGACCTTCAAGGGGCTGATCGGCCGCGTGGCCGAGCGCCAGGAACTTTCCGTCGAGGATGCGCGCACCGCCTTCGACATCATGATGTCGGGCGATGCAACCCCGTCGCAGATGGGCGGATTCCTGATGGCGCTGCGGGTACGCGGCGAAACGGTCGACGAACTGACCGGCGGGGCCATGGCGATGCGGGCCAAGGCCCAGGGCATCACGGCCCCGGCCAATGCCATCGATACCTGCGGCACCGGCGGTGATGCCAAGGGCACCTGGAACGTCTCCACCGCTGTCAGCTTCGTGCTGGCGGCACACGACATTCCGGTGGCCAAGCACGGCAATCGCGCCCTGTCCTCCAAGACCGGCGCAGCGGACGTGCTGACCGCGCTGGGCGTCAACATCGAATGCCCGTTCCCGCTGGTGGAGAAGTCGCTCAGGGATGCCTGCATCGGATTCCTGATGGCCCCGCGCCATCACGGTGCGATGCGCCATGTCGGTCCGACCCGGGTGGAACTGGGGACACGCACGATCTTCAACCTGCTGGGGCCGCTGTCCAACCCGGCGGGCGCGAAACGCCAGATCATGGGTGTGTTCGCGAAACAGTGGGTCGAGCCACTGGCCCATGTGCAGAACCAGCTGGGTGCGGAACGCGTCTGGGTCATGCATGGCGCGGACGGCATGGATGAACTGACCACCACCGGCGTCACCCACGTGGCGGAACTGGTGAACGGGCAGGTCCGCACCTTCGATGTCACCCCGGAAGACGCCGGTCTGGCCGTCGCGTCGCCCGATGACCTGAAAGGCGGGGAACCGGCAGAGAACGCGGCAGCCCTGCGCGGTGTGCTGCAGGGGCAGAAGAATGCCTTCCGCGACATCGTGCTGCTGAACGCCGCCGCCGGTCTGATCGTTGCCGAGAAGACGGAGACCCTGCGCGAAGGTGCTGACATGGCGGCGGAGGTGCTGGACAATGGCAGGGCGCTGGCCCGGCTGGAGCAGCTTGTCGCCATCTCCAATGAAGCCGGAGGGGCCTGAGCCATGGCGACGGATACCGGCACGGTTCTCGACCGCATCTGCGCCGACAAGCGCGAGCACATCGCTGCCTGCAAGGCCGAACGTCCGCTGGCCGCTGTAGAGGCTGCCGCCCGCGAGGCTGACGCGCCACGGGGCTTCATCGCGGCGCTGGAACGGGATCAGGCCGCCGGGCGCTACGGGCTGATCACGGAGATCAAGAAGGCATCCCCGTCGAAGGGGCTGATCCGTGCCGACTTCGATCCGCCGTCGCTGGCCCGCGCCTATGAGGCGGGCGGCGCATCGTGCCTGTCGGTGCTGACCGACATTCCCTACTTCCAGGGGGCCGACGGCTATCTGGTCGCGGCCCGGACCGCCGTGTCCCTGCCCGCGCTGCGCAAGGACTTCATGCTCGACACCTACCAGGTGGCGGAGGCACGGGCGCTCGGGGCCGACTGCATCCTGCTGATCATGGCGGCGCTGTCGGATGGTCAGGCGAAGGAACTGGAGGACGCTGCCATCGGCTGGGGGATGGATGTACTTGTGGAAGTGCATGATATCGGTGAACTGGAACGGGCCCGCACGCATCTCAAGAGCCGCCTGATCGGCATCAACAACCGCAATCTCAAGACCCTGGACGTCAGCCTGGAGACGACCATCGAATGCGCCCGCGCGCTGCCTGAAGATTGTGTCGCGGTCAGCGAGAGCGGGCTGAACAGCCGCGCGGATCTGGACCGCATGGCCAAAGCGGGCTGCCGCAGCTTCCTGATCGGCGAGAGCCTGATGCGGCAGGATGATGTTTCAGCCGCCGTCCAGGCACTGCTGCAGGATCCGGCAGCACCTCTGCAGGCAGCGTCCTGACCATGTCCGGCTTCACCCATTTCGATGACAAGGGGGCCGCCCGCATGGTCGATGTCGGGGGCAAGGACGAGACCGAGCGCACGGCCACGGCAGAGGCCCGGATCATCATGCAGCCGGAAACACTGGCGCTGATCCGGGAAGGCAAGGCAAAGAAGGGCGATGTGCTGGGTGTCGCGCGGCTGGCCGGGATCATGGGGGCGAAGAAGACGCCTGACCTTATTCCGCTCTGCCATCCGCTCGCCCTGACCAATGTCGAACTGGACCTGAGCACGGAAGACGCCCCCGAACCCGCCGTCGTCATCCGCGCGACCTGCAAGCTGCGTGGCAAGACCGGCGTGGAGATGGAGGCGCTGACTGCCGCCTCTGTCGCCGCCCTGACGGTCTATGACATGTGCAAGGCCGTGGACCGGGGCATGGAAATCCGGAACGTGCGCCTGCTGTTCAAGGACGGCGGCAAGTCCGGGCGCTACGAGGCGTCATGATCCCGGTCGCGGAAGCGCGTGCGCGCATCCTGGCGCAGGTGCCGCAGATGCCTGCCGAGTGGATATCGATCGCCGAGGCCGATGGCCGCGTGCTGGCCGAACCGGCCATCGCCCAGCGCACCCAGCCGCCCGCCGACCTCTCGGCCATGGATGGGTACGCGGTCCTGGGATCGGATGTCGTATCTGCCGGGGCCAGCCTGAAATGCATCGGTGAGTCGGCGGCAGGCCACGCCTTCGACGGCGACGTGAAACCGGGCGAGTGCGTCCGCATCTTCACAGGTGCCCCCCTGCCCCCCGGCACGGACACGATCCTGATCCAGGAAGACACGGTTGTTTCAGGCACCACGGTCGTCACGACGGAGGCCCTGAAGACTGGCACCTATGTCCGCCGGGCCGGGCTCGATTTCCGCGCCGGTGAAACAGGTCTCCAGCCGGGCCGGGATATCGGTCCCCGCGACCTCGGCCTGCTCGCCGCGATGAACGTGCCATGGGTCGGTGTGCGGCGGCGACCACGCATCGCGCTGCTCTCCACCGGCGACGAACTCGTGCGACCGGGGGAAGCGCTGGGTCCGAACCAGATCGTTTCCTCCAACGCCATCTCGCTGGCAGCACTGGTCCGCCGCGCCGGGGCGGAGCCGGTCGACATCGGTATCGCGGAGGACCGGCCCGACGCCCTTGCGGAGGCCGCAGCACGGGCAGTCGGCTGCGACATGCTGGTGACGCTCGGCGGGGCCTCCGTCGGCGACCACGACCTCGTGCAGGACGTGCTGGGGGACAAGGGGCTGGCGCTGGACTTCTGGCGCATTGCCATGCGTCCCGGCAAGCCGCTGATGTTCGGGCAGTTCGGTGACGTGCGGCTGCTGGGCCTGCCCGGCAACCCGGTCTCCGCCGTGGTCTGCGGCCTGCTGTTCCTGCGCCCCACCATCCGCCGGATGCTCGGTGCGGAGGATGTGGAACCGGAGGTCCGGACGGCGACGCTGGGCCGCGATCTGGCCGAAAATGACCGTCGGGAGGACTATCTGCGCAGCGAACTGCATCTCGACGCGGAGGGTCATGCGACCGTCACCCCCTTCGCGCGCCAGGACTCATCGATGCTGCATGTCCTCTCCCGCGCCGGAGCACTCGCCATACGTGCACCCCACGCGGAGGCGCTGAAGGCGGGAAGCCCGATTCCCTACATCCCCCTGACCGGCATGATCTGAGACCAGGCGACGGAACCACATGGGGACCAACGCCGGGTTGAAACAGGAACATTGACGGAATTCCGGAACTTTCATAGAACATAGGCGGTCTGACCAAGTGATTCGTTTCGGGTTTCACGACCCTGACCGGCCACGCGGAAGGACGAACCAGCAACGCACACACAGATGTGCCCTCAGCGGGGGATCGCCATGCTGACCCGGAAACAGCACGAACTGCTTCTGTTCGTGGACAGGCACCTGAACGAGAATGGTGTCTCACCGTCATTCGACGAGATGAAGGACGCCCTGAACCTGAAGTCGAAGTCGGGCATTCACCGCCTGATCTCGGCGCTGGAGGAACGGGGTTTCATCCGCCGCCTGCCGCATCGCGCCCGCGCGCTGGAAGTCCTGCGCCTGCCGGATGCCGCGACCCCTGCGGGTCGCCGCGCCTCCGGGGAGCCGGTGCTGAGCTCCAGCGGGTTCCGGCCGACGGTCGTCAGCAACCCGGATCTGCCGCTGTCCTCCGCGCCGCCGCCCGCCAGCCGCACCGCAAGCGACACGGTCAGCCTGCCGCTCTATGGCCGGATTGCCGCCGGTACGCCGATCGAGGCCCTGCGCGACCATTCGAACTATGTCGATGTACCGTCCCACATGGTCGGACGCGGCGAACATTACGCGCTGGAAGTCGCCGGTGATTCCATGATCAACGCCGGCATCCTCGACGGCGACACGGTGATCGTGGAACGTGGAGACATTGCCGACAATGGCAGCATCGTCGTGGCCCTGGTTGAGGGGGAGGAAGTTACCCTGAAACGCCTGCGGCGCCGCAGCAACGCCATCGCGCTGGAGCCGGAGAACCCGGCCTACGAGACCCGGATCTATCGTCCCGACCAGGTACGGGTCCAGGGACGTCTCGTGGCCCTGTTCCGGCAATATTGAGGCTGGACAATATTGAAACAGGCCGCGCGGCGGCATCACTGTCGCCAGTAGTGATCGCTGCGCGGTATCGGTCGCCAGACCCAGGGGCGGTCGCCCCGGTGGGCGTTGACGGATTGCACCGAGGGGCCTGATCGGGCATCCAGGTACAACGTGTGCGGTCCGTCCCGCCAGAGATCGAAGAAGTCCACGACCACCCGCGCCGACGGGCAGCGCCCGCGCACCGGGACCGTGGCAATCACCACATCCGCGCGCCCGCAGTCGTCGCGCACCGCGCGCTCATCCACCGGCAGCGCGATCATCCAGCCATCGCGGCGCAGGATGCAGCCCAGCAGGTCGCAGCGCAGACTGCCGTCGGCGCTGGCGCCGTCCAGTGGCCAGCGACCGCCCGGCTCCGACGTTCCGACGCGCGCCAGCCATTGCTGCGCCACGAACTTCTCCCGCCGCAGCGTTGACAGCAGCAGCCCGCCGTCCTGCGCGGTGACGGCAACAAGCCGTCCATCGCCAGTGACACGGACCAGCGGGGCATCCGTCACATAGGGACTGGCCATCCCGAGCAGGATCGCCAGCCAGCCCAGGTTCCGCCAGCCACCCGACCAGAGGCACAGCCAGAGTCCGCCGAGGGTCACCGTGACCAGTCCAGAGGCGGGCATGGCAGGCACCAGCCGTACCGCCCCCTCCAGCGCCGCCACGCCATGCGCGATGTGAAGGATGAGGTCGATCCCCTGCCCCATCAGCCAGAGCGGCGCGGCCTCCAGCCCCAGCGGCATGGCAATCAGGGCAAGCGTGCCCGCTGGCATGACCCAGAAGCCCGTGACCGGGACGGCGGCCAGGTTGGCAATGACGCCATAATCCGCAACCCGCCCGAAGTGGTAGATCGCGAAGGGTGCGGTCGCCAGACCGGCAATGATCGTGGTGACGCCGACCCCGGCAAGATAGATCAGCGCGCGGCCTGCCGGGCCTGTGTCCCTGGTCCGGCGCAGCATCCGGTCGCCGAACCTCTCGTAGACCGCGACGAGCGCGGTCACGGCAGCGAAGGACATCTGGAACCCCGGCTCCGTCAGGGCCTCCGGCGTCATCAGCAGCACCGCGAGCGCCGCGATGGCCACGGTCCGCAGGGAGATCGCCCGCCTGTCGGTCAGCACCGCCAGCATCACCAGCGCCACCATGATGAAGGCGCGGATGGTCGGCACCGATGCACCGGTCAGCACCAGATAGAACAGGCCGCCGGACAGGGCGGCGACGGCAGCGATCTTCTTGATCGGCCAGTTCAGGGCAATGCTGGGCCGCAACGCCAGCCCGAAGCGGATCAGCCAGAACAGGAAGCCGCTGACCAGTCCCATGTGCAGTCCGGAGATGGCGAGCAGATGCGCCAGCCCAGCGTCCCGCAGCGCCTGTGTATCGTCCCCCGGTATGCCGCCCCTGTCTCCGATCAGCAGGGCCACCGCAACGCCGCCCGCCGCACCATCCAGGACGGTTCTGATCCGCGCCGCCATGTGATCGCGCAGCCGGGGCAGGGCCTGATCCGCGGCTGATCCGGGCGCGACGACCCGAACCGGTCCAAGGGCATAGCCACTGCCGCCGATGCCACGGAAGAAGGCATGACGCTGAAAATCGAACGCCCCCGGTTCGACCGGCGGCGATGGGGGCAGCAGTTTGGCCAGCACCTCGATGCGGTCGCCGGGCCGGGCCGTGTCGCCGCGGGTACGGACCGTGACCCTCACCCGATGCGGCAGGTCGGTGGAGCGCAGCTTCGCGAAGCCCGAAGGCCGGATCGTCAGGCGCGTGTCCCCCTCCCGCACCTCGACCCGCTCCACCATGCCTGACAGCTGCGATGGGCCGATCTCTGCGGGCAGGACCGGGGCGGCAACCAGCAATGTCCGCACGACAGCCGCCACCAGCCCCAGTGCGACCAGACCTGCCACAAGCGCGACCGGGGCCAGGGTGGTGCGGCGGAACTGCCAGATGGCGAACAGGGCCAGCAGTGCTGTGACGGCGGCCAGCGGCCAGTCCGGCTCCGTGGGAAGGGCGAAGTAGAGGCCGATCCCGCTGCCGAACACCACGGGCAGCCAGAAGAACAGGCGTCCACGCTCCTGCGCCAGCAGGGCGCCGACCGTGTCCACGGGACGCGCGAGGGCGGCGCCGGTGATTGCCACCATCGTTCCCAGTCGTCTCGTCACCTGCCGGGCGATGTGATACATGACCGCCTCCCGCCCGGGACTTTATGTCTTTCTGCCAAATGGAGAAACATTGATGGCGCGTTCGGAAGTGGTGACGCGGTTCGCCCCCTCCCCCACCGGCTTCCTGCATATTGGCGGGGCGCGGACGGCCCTGTTCAACTGGCTGTTCGCCCGCCACCATGGCGGACGCTTCCTGCTGCGGATCGAGGATACGGACCGCCAGCGCTCCACACCGGAAGCGATCGACGCGATCTTCGACGGCCTGAACTGGCTGGGCCTGCAGGGCGACGAGGAACCCGTGTTCCAGTTCGCACGCGCCGCGCGACATGCCGAGGTGGCGCAGATGCTGCTGGACAGCGGCAATGCCTATCGCTGCTACACCAGCCCCGAAGAACTGACCGCGATGCGGGAGGCCCAGCGCGCCGCCAGTCAGCCGGTTCGCTATGACGGACGCTGGCGCGACCGCGACCCGTCGGAGGCACCGGCGGGTGTCGATCCCGTCATCCGGCTGCGCGCGCCACAGACCGGCAGCACGGAAATCGCGGATGCGGTGCAGGGTGAGGTGACGTTCCAGAACGACCAGCTCGACGATTTGATCCTGCTGCGCGCGGACGGTACGCCGACCTACATGCTGTCCGTCGTCGTCGATGACCACGACATGAACGTCAGCCACGTCATCCGGGGCGACGACCATCTGGTCAATGCCGCACGGCAGAGCCTGATCTATCAGGCACTCGGCTGGGACGTACCCGTATTCGCGCACATTCCGCTGATCCATGGCGCGGACGGTGCGAAACTGTCGAAGCGGCATGGCGCGTTGGGGGTGGATGCCTATCGGGAGATGGGATACCTGCCGGAAGCGGTATTGAATTACCTCGTCCGATTGGGCTGGGCGCATGGTGACGACGAGATTTTCTCCATGGAGCAGGCCATCGAATGGTTCGGGCTGGAGGCCATCGGGCGCGGTGCCTCTCGGTTCGACTTCGCCAAGCTGGAGAGTCTGAACGGCCATTACCTGCGTGAAGGCGACAATGCCCGCCTGACCGGACTGGTCACCGAACGGCTGGGCATTTCCGGCGATGCCGACGCGGTCGCCAGGATCAACGGCCTGATGGACGGCCTGAAGGAACGGGCAAAGACAGTCATCGAACTGGCCGACAGCGCCGCGTTCCTGGTGGCATCACGCCCGCTGAGCATGAATGCCAAGGCGGCAAAGCTGGTCGACGGTGATGCGAAGGGCGTTCTGGCTGGCGTCCATGCTGCACTCGCAGCATTGCAGAGCTGGGATGCAGAGAGCACGGATGCGGCTGTCCGGGCCTATGCGGAATCGAACGAACTGAAGCTTGGCAAGGTCGCTCAGCCATTGCGCGCGGCGCTGACAGGCTCCAACATGTCGCCCGGCATCTTTGATGTTCTGGTGGCCCTGGGCCGCGAGGAATCCCTGGCGCGGATCGGTGATTGCCTCTGACGCGCCATCTTGGGGTCCACGCGAAGGGGACGCGGGACGTGTGCAATGGTCCGGCTTTGGGTATAATGGTTCGCACGTGCGGTATCGATTTTCAGGTGCCGACGAAGTAGCGTGCGGATGCAACAGATGAGGGGTCAGATAATGGATGAAGCGAAGAAAACCGGCAGTGCCAGCCTTGCAACCGGCGGGGGAACAAACATCGGTTTCGATGTCCTTTCCGGCACGGTTGGTCCTGACGTTGTTGATATCCGCAAGCTCTATGCCCAGACAGGGCGGTTTACCTATGATCCTGGCTTCACCTCGACAGCCAGTTGCCAGTCGGAGATCTCCTACATCGACGGCGATGCCGGGGTACTGCTGCACCGCGGTTACAGCATCGACGAACTGGCGGAGCATTCCGACTACCTGGAAGTCTGCTACCTGCTGCTGAATGGCGAGCTGCCCTCGGCGGAGGAGAAGGCGGACTACGTCAATACCGTCACGCGGCACACGATGCTGCATGACCAGATGAACTACTTCTTCCGTGGTTTCCGCCGTGACGCGCATCCGATGGCGATCATGGTCGGCGTCGTTGGCGCGATGAGCGCGTTCTACCACGACTCCACCGACATCAATGATCCGAAGCAGCGGGAGATCGCGTCCTACCGCCTGGTCGCGAAGATGCCGACCATCGCCGCCTGGGCCTACAAGTACTCCATCGGCCAGCCCTTCATCTATCCGAAGAACGATCTGACCTATTCGGAGCGTTTCCTGGACATGATGTTTGCCGTCCCGGCGGAGGAATACCGGATCGATCCGATCCTGGCCAAGGCGATGGACAAGATCTTCATCCTGCATGCGGATCATGAGCAGAACGCATCGACCTCGACCGTCCGCCTGGCAGGCTCGTCGGGTGCCAATCCGTTCGCCTGCATCGCAGCCGGTATTGCCAGCCTGTGGGGTCCGGCACATGGCGGCGCCAACGAGGCGGTGCTGAAGATGCTGAACGAGATCGGCACACCCGATCGCGTGAGCGAGTTCGTGAAGAAGGCCAAGGACAAGGATGATCCGTTCCGTCTGATGGGCTTCGGTCACCGCGTCTACAAGAACTACGACCCGCGTGCGACCGTGATGCAGGCGACCTGTCACGAGGTACTGGACCGTCTCGGCGTGCAGGACGACCCGTTGCTGCAGATCGCCATGGCGCTGGAGAAGGTCGCGCTGGAGGATCCGTACTTCGTCGAGAAGAAGCTGTATCCGAACGTCGACTTTTATTCGGGCATCATTCTGAAGGCGATGGGCTTTCCCACGGACATGTTCACGGTGCTGTTCGCCCTGGCCCGGACCGTCGGCTGGGTCGCCCAGTGGAACGAGATGATCCAGGATCCGCACCAGAAGATCGGTCGCCCACGCCAGCTCTACACGGGTCCGGCGCAGCGGTCGTTCGTTCCGATCCACAAGAGGTAAGGACCGGTGGCCCGACATCGGGCTGTCGGCACGCCCCGGGGCGCCAGACGCGCGCCCCGGGTCGGCATTGCGGCGGGCGGACGGCGTTTCGACACCCCCGCCCGCGTTGCCTTCCTGCATGCCGCGAATGACAACAGGCCGGAGGGGCGGCGACGCCTCGTGCTGCGCATCGCAGCGGCGTGTGCGGTAGGAGTCCTGCTGGCGGGTGCGCTTCTGGCGGGATGACCGCTCAGAGATCCAGTTCGAAGTAGATCAGCGCCGGTGTATCTGATTCTGCGGTTCCCGCGTCAGGCCCGGCGCGCCTGCGAAACCCCATCGATTCATAGAGCCTGATTGCCGCCGTCATGCTGGTCGCCGTGTCCAGCCGCAAGCTGCGATAGCCGAGGGAGCGGGCCGAGACAATGACCTGTTCCGCCAGCCTGCGTCCTGCCCCCAGCCCCCGGGCGGCGTCACCCAGATACAGCCGTTTCATCTCCGCCACGCCCTCGCCGAAGCGACGCAGCGCGACGACTCCCACGGCTTCCGCGCCGCGCCAGGCCAGCAGCAGATCTCCGGCGGGCGGCACATACTCGCCCGGAAAGCGCGCCATCTCTGCGTCGAAACCCTGGAAACACAGATCGAAGTCGAGACTTTCCGAATAGGCGAGGAACAGCTTCCGGGCGGCCCCGATCTCTTCCGGCGTGCGGGCCGGGCGGATCGACAGGACCAACGTTTCAGGTCCGCCGGAGCAGGAACTCCCGCCCGAGTTTCACGCGTGGCTCACCGTCATATTCGATGATGTCCGCCGTGGCATAGGTTTCCGTCCAGCGGTCGGGCAGGTAGGAACCCGTGCCGACCACATTGATCGGCGCCTTGACCGACCCCATGACCCGGCACTTCTCCGGCCCGAAGCCCGATGAGGCCACGATCTTCACGTTCTGGAAGCCTTCCAGGTCCAGCCGCTCCCGCAGATGGAAGATGGCGGCGGCCGAAACCCCCGTGCCGATCAGATAGCGCAGTTCCGTCTCGTTGCGGTACTGCCGCGTGGCGTTCGGCACATGCCGTTCCAGCACCGCATAGGATGAACTGGGATCCAGCCCCTCCACATAGCGGCTGCCGTGGGTGTCGAGACGGATGGACATGTTGCCCTCGCTCGCCACGTCCGGGAACCGTCGGCAGACCGTCAGGGCGTCCGTCACCTCGCGCCCGAAATAGTCCACCAGAACGGTGATCGGATCGTCCGGATAGACCTCCCGGAACATCTCCGCCGCGCGCAGGGTCGATCCGGCGTAGCCGATCAGGGCATGCGGCATGGTGCCGAGACCACTGTCCTGGCCAAAGAAGTGCGCCGTCGCGTCGGTCGCATTGCCGATGAAGCCGACGACCTCCGGATTGTCCCGCTTGGCTGCCACCGAGCCGACGGAGGCGGCATAGGCCATCAGTTCGGCCATGTCCGGACCGGTGCAATGGCGGGCATCCATCGCCAGGAACCCGGCATAGGGCAGGTCGCTGCACATGGCGAATGCGTTGTAGGCCGCGACACAGGCGGCACCCAGCTTCTGCAGGTACAGCGTTTCCAGGTCCACCAGGTGCTTCAGGCTGCCACTGATGTAGAACAGCGGATCACCGGCACCGACCCAGTCACCTTCCGTGTGACAGAGCTCGATCTTGAAGGTGACCCCCCGCTCGTCCGCCGCCTTCTCCAGCAGTGCCACGGCAAGCCGCGGCGAGAAGATGACCGGGCGGCGCATGAACACGGCATAGGTGACCGGCATGTCCCCCAGCTGGGAGACGATCGCCTTGGTCCGGCGGAAATAGTGATCCGTCCGGTCGGCAATATCATGCTCCAGCGCCGGATCCGGCACCCGGTCGTTGGCAACACCGGGCGCGTCGGAGCGCCCGACTACACGAAGTTCAGGAAGCTTCCCGGAGGGCGACATCACGCTCTCCCCTTTGCTTTCTCAGCATCTCCGCAATCAGGAACGCCAGTTCCAGTGCCTGGCTGGCGTTCAGCCGCGGATCGCAATGGGTGTGGTAGCGGTCGGACAGGGTCTCGTCGGAGATTGCCTGCGCGCCGCCGAGGCACTCGGTCACGTCCTGACCGGTCATCTCGAAATGCACGCCGCCGAGGCATGAACCTTCGGCGATATGCACCTCGAAGACTTCCTTGACCTCCTGCAGGATCCGGTCGACGGGCCGGGTCTTGTAGCCGGAGGCTGACTTGATCGTGTTGCCGTGCATCGGGTCGCAGGACCAGACCACCTTCCGGCCCTCCTGCTGCACCCGGCGCACCAGGCTGACCAGATGGTCACCCGCATTGCCCGCGCCATAGCGGGAAATCAGCGTGATCCGCCCCGCCTCGTTGTCCGGGCTGAGGGTATCCAGCAGACGCATCAGGCCGTCCGCGTCCAGACTCGGGCCGCACTTGATGCCGATGGGATTGGTGATCCCGCGCATGAACTCGACATGCGCCTCATCCGGGTCGCGGGTGCGGTCTCCGATCCACAGCATGTGGGCCGAGGTATCGATCCAGGTACCGGTGGTCGAATCCATCCGCGTCAGCGCTTCCTCGTAGCGCAGCAGCAACGCCTCGTGACTGGTGTAGAAATCCACCTGACCCACGGAGGGTGTGCTGTCGGCACTGATGCCACAGGCCTCCATGAACGCCAGCGCATCGGCGATGCGGTCGGCCATCTCCTGATAGCGTTCACCGGCCGGGCTGTCAGCGACGAAGCCCATGTTCCACTGATGCACGCGGTTCAGGTCCGCGAAACCGCCCTGGGCGAAGGCGCGCAGCAGGTTCAGCGTGCTGGCCGACTGGGCATAGGCCCGCAGCATGCGATCCGGGTTCGGCTGCCGCGCGATGGGGTCTTCCTCGATCGCATTGATGATGTCACCGCGATAGATCGGCAGCTCGACACCATTCACCACCTCGGTGGGCGATGATCGCGGCTTGGCGAACTGGCCGGCCAGACGCCCGACCTTCACCACCGGCACCTGCGCGCCATAGGTCAGGACAACAGCCATCTGCAGCAGCACCTTGAAGGTGTCGCGGATATTGTCGGCATGGAATTCGGCGAAGCTCTCGGCGCAGTCGCCGCCCTGCAGCAGGAATGCCCGGCCCTCGGCCACCTCGGCCAGCCGGGACTTCAGGTTCCGTGCCTCACCGGCAAAGACCAGCGGCGGGTTCCGCCGCAGCCGCGCCTCGACATCGTTCAGCGCCGCCTTGTCCGCATACTCCGGCATCTGCCTCGCGGGCTTGTCATGCCAGGATTGCGGGGTCCAGTTCGTCGCAGCCATCGTTCCAACTCCAGAAACACATCGGTGATGCCCTGAATACGCAGGGCAGCGCACCTTATAAGTGCTGGGCGGTTGAATGAAAACGGCGGATTTTCAGGGCTCCCGCCCCGAGATGCCGTTACGTCATCACTGCTGCCTGTCGATTCAGCCCGCAGCGTGGGTGTTGATGAACGCTCCGGCCCGCCCGATTGCCTCACGTGCCTCGGTCAGCATGGGTCCGAACAGGTGCCAGACATGGATCATCCCGCCCGCTTCCTCCAGCGAGGAGTTGACGCCGGCAGCCAGCGCATTGCGGTGCAGGCGGCGCGAGTCATCCAGCAGGGTTTCCCGCGTGCCCACCTGGATCAGCAGGGGCGGCAGACCGGTCAGATCGGCATGCATCGGCGCGGCCAGCGGTGACTTCGGATCGGCACCGCCGAGATACATGTCCGCCATCCGGCCCAGTCCCGGCTGCTTCACCATCGGATCGGCATCGTGCAGCGCCACCATGGACTCGCCGGTCCCCTCCAGATCCACCCAGGGGGAGATCGGCACGGCACAGGCGGGCGTGGCCAGCCCCTTGTCCCGGATCGCGACCAGCGCCGCCACCGTCAGTCCGCCACCGGCGGAATCGCCCGAAACCGCAATGTTTCCGGCCGGAATACCCTGGTCGAGCAACCAGCCGTAGGCCGCGACCGCGTCATCGACGGCTGCCGGGAACGGGTGCTCCGGTGCCAGGCGATAGTCGATCACCAGCACCTTTGCATCCGCCGCCTTCGACATGTTCGATGCCAGCGTCCGGTGCGTGTTCAGTGATCCGATGACATAGCCACCGCCATGCAGATACAGGATGGTCCGGTTCCCGGACACACCTTTTGCCGTGACCCATTCGGAGGGAACACCGCCTGCGTCGACGGTCTCCACCGTGGTGCCTTCGGGCACGGGCAGGAATTCCGCAAGCTTCTCGAACCGTTCCCGCATATCTGCGGGCGGCAGGTTCTCAGGTGCCGGTCGGCTGGTCAGCAGTTCAATCAGTGTGTCGAGTTCCTGAACGGTCATCGGTCCCTCCCCGGATGTTGGCCGTGTTGCTGGGGAAGTCTGGCGCAGATCGGACGGAACCACAATGCGGGCAAACGCAAGGCACGATCACGCCCTGTTGGTTCGCAACGTGATCGCCAGTGCACTATGTCGGTGACAGACTCACCTGTTCAGGCAGCTACCCGATGGCGGACGACAATCAACGCGCCGACGATGACGTACCCGAGGCCGCATCGACCTCCGGGAAGTCCGTTGTCCGGCGTTTCCTGCCGCTTGCCGTCATCGTGCTGGCGACGGGTCTGTTCCTGGCCCTAAACCTGCAGCGGTTCCTCAGTTTCGACACGCTGCGTGACAATCGCGATACGCTTCAGGCCTTTGTCGGCGAGAACGCCGTTGTCGCCGTGCTGATCTACATGGCGATCTACATGGTCGCCGTGGCCCTTTCACTGCCCGGCGGGCTGGTGCTGACGGTGACCGGCGGCTTCCTGTTCGGCAATGTCTTCGGCACGCTCTGGGCGGTCATCGGGGCCACCATCGGCGCCACCGGCATCTTTCTCGCCGCCCGCACGGCACTGGGTGACAGCCTGCGGAAGAAGGCGGGACCGGCGCTGAAACGCATGGAGGACGGCTTCCGCAAGGACGCCTTCAACTACCTGCTGTTCCTGCGGCTGGTGCCCCTGTTCCCGTTCTTCATCGTCAA
>Ga0070728_10002567_pt1 | contig 22268 bp, 16 predicted proteins | sample tdDd471_FD_66723 | JGI IMG/M metagenome (GOLD analysis project Ga0070728, IMG submission 66723) | Marine sediment microbial communities from the Atlantic coast under amendment with organic carbon and nitrate - tdDd47.1 | ecosystem: Environmental > Aquatic > Marine > Coastal > Sediment | place... | reverse complement strand
AATAGGCAATATTTCAGCAAAGCGATAACCGACCCAGGTGGCATCGCCATAGTGTTTTTCAAAGTCGGTATACAACAAGCCCAGATCATCAATAATCTTATTCAGCAAGCCCGCCATGCCCCGGAATTCTTCGGGCAATGGTTGCGATGCTTCCTTCTCAAGAATCTCAATCTCGCCGATATACAAGCCGTCGGGTTGTTGCGAAACATTGAGCAGTTCGAAGCGATCGTTACCGTGAGCTGTAACGCCCAGAATGCCATCACTACCCTGATACCAATCGACAATATTGGCCAGGGTTCCTATTTTACTCGCGCTGAAATCACCGCCACCTTCTTCTCCCGCTCCTTCTCCGGCCAACACCACACCAAAATACCCCGACTCCTTCATGCAAGCCGAGATCATATCCAGATAGCGTGGTTCAAAAATGCGCAGGGGCAACGGACCGTCAGGAAACAACACGGTCTGCAATGGAAACAATGGCACTGTAGTTTGCGTCACTTAGATTCGCCAAAAACAGTCGGATAACTACTATGCGCGGTGACCCAGCCTAGGTCAAATAGGCCCCGTACCCGGAACAAAACCAATCAGGAGGCTGAAAATTCTGCGGCAAACAGTCCGTAGATACCCTGAAACCCGCCATTGCTCATAATGACGATCACATCACCGGCCTGCGCAGCTGCGCGCGCGCCTGCCACAATGGCCTCAACATCGTGCTCTACATGCATATGGTCCCCGGACAACTGCTCCGACAAGTCCCAATCGATGCCTTCCGGCTGCAGTGCCCAGACCTCGTCTGCAGCAGACAACGAGTCAGCAAGCGTGCCCTGATGAACACCCATTTTCATCGTATTGGAGCGCGGCTCCAGCACAGCCAACAGGCGCCCGTCACATATTTCACGAGCGCCCGCGAGAGCACGTTTGATGGCTGTCGGGTGATGTGCAAAATCATCATAAATACGGATGTCGCCACTATCGACCAGCAATTCCATGCGGCGCTTCACACCGTTGAACGTGCCTAAACCCGTAAGGCATTCCTGCAAATCGACACCGGCCGCATGACAAGCAAGTAAAGCGGCCAACGCATTCTCAAGGTTGTGCTCACCCGGATGAGGCCAGTAACACTCACCCTGTAACTCATCACCCTGATAAACCTCAAGCTGACCTCTGTCGCCACGCGCAACCCGCCAGCCATCGGCCGCACTCTGAGCCGAGGTAAAACTTTCAACCTGAGTCCAGCAGCCCTTGTCCAACAGTGTCGACACATTGGCATCGTTACCGTTTGCAATCACACGGCCTTTGCCCGGCAACATTCGCAGTAATTGATGGAACTGCCAAAATATTGCGTCCAGATCTTTAAATATATCGGCGTGATCGAACTCAATATTGTTGATGACCAAAGTGTCCGGCCGGTAGTGCAGGAATTTGGACTGCTTATCAAAAAACGCTGTATCGTATTCGTCAGCCTCGATCACAAAATACGGGCTAGAACCCAATCTTGCCGACACATCAAAGTTGGCCGGCACACCGCCGATGAGGTAACCGGGATTTAGTCCGGCGTGTTCTAACAACCAGGCTGCCATACTGGTTGTCGTTGTTTTCCCGTGTGTGCCGGATACGGCAATCACATGCCGGTCTTTCAGAACATAGTCATACAACCAGGCCGGCCCGGAACAAAACGGTAGTTTCCTGTCCAGTATTTCCTCGATGATCGGCATACCGCGGGTCATCACGTTGCCTATAACAAACAGGTCCGGCTTAAGCTCCAACTGATCAATATCAAAGCCTTCAATCACGTCAACACCGAGGTCGCGCAACTGATCGCTCATCGGTGGATAAACCTGCCGGTCGGAGCCCGTTACCTTAAAGCCGGCCTCTCTGGCGATCGCCGCAATGCCGCCCATAAAGGTCCCGCAAACACCAAGGATATGTATATGCATAGTCATCTACAGCAGAAACTGAATCAGTTGATAGTTAATCACATAGTAAAACAAAGCAATCACTATTCCTTCCAGCGGCGCGCGTGACAGGGCACACGCAAAAATATGGCCGGCTGCCAGAACTGACCAGATCAAAATGCCCAGCAAAGCCAAAAACGGAAGAATGAAAATGTCGGTTTCAGACAATGCATACATCATAAAACCAACAGGAATGGCCACAATACTGATCAACACACCCACACCAAACAAAGCGGTAAGGGTTTGCATCAGGCGTTCACTCTTTCCGGTAAGCCGTAACAACAGCCATGTAAAGGCACACAAAATCAGCAAATCGCCGATTGTGCTCACCACCAACGACTGATAAGGCACCTGCTGACGCAGCAACAGCGGTATCTGCACGATGAGATAAGCGGCACCGGTCACCTGAGCCAAAAACAAAGACTTTGGCACCACCTCCGGACCACTCTTTCGACAAGCTATCGCCCAAAACAACTCAATCAGCTTCTGCATAGATTAAAAACCGGCCCGTTCAATTTATATTCTCAAACTGTATTCGCTGGCTTGCATAATCCTCTACACTCCCACCCTATGGCAAATATTCCTGACAGCTTAATTGACACCCAGAGCGCACTGAATGAGGTTTGCGAGACTATCGCGCCCCATAAAACGTTCTGCCTGGATACGGAGTTTATGCGGGTAAGAACCTACTCTCCGCAATTAGCACTCATTCAGATCGCCGCGGGCGAGCATATTTTTTGCATTGATCCGGTGGCCGACCTCGACCTCAGCCGCTTCTGGGAGCTGGTATTTGCGGCTGACCGCATCATCATGCATTCAGCGAAGCAGGATTTTGAGGCGCTCTATTATTACCTTGGCAAAGTCCCGGACAATCTGTTTGATACACAAATTGCCGCATCTCTCTGCGGACACCCCGCTCAAATCGGCTACGCGGGCTTGTGCCAAGCACTGCTTGGGATAGAACTTCCCAAGTCGCAAACCCGCTCCGACTGGCTGCAACGACCACTGACAAGCGCACAAATAGTGTACGCCGCTGAAGATGTCGCCCACCTGCAGGAAATGTCAGATTTACTCGAAGAAGAATTAACGAAGCTGGACCGGCTTGATTGGGCCGCTGAAGATTCCGGCATTCTCTGTGACATCCAACTGTACGCACCGGATGCCGATTCAGCATGGCAAAGAATCAAGAGCATTCCGTTTATGCAGCCGGCAGATCAGGCACGGGCAGTAGCTTTGGCACGCTGGCGGGAAGACCGGGCCGTAAAGCTTGATAAGCCGCGGAACTGGATACTGACCGATGCGGCAATTAAAGAACTTGCCGCGAACAACCCGGGTGATGCGCAAAGCATGAAGCGCTGCGAAGAAATACCCCCGGCAACACTTAGGAAACAAGGTGAACGGCTGATTGACCTGCTTAGCAAGGCCAACCAACGCTATAGCGATGGCGATTACCAAGCGGTTCAGCAACAACAACCCGATGAGGCTTACAAAAAACTCATCAAACAGCTCGCCGGAATCGTCAAAAGTTGCGCCGACCAGCTAAACATTCCCGCTGAAGTCGTCGCCAGCAAACGTGAACTGAACGCCATCATTCAGGGAGACATGACTCAACGCTCATTAAACGGCTGGCGTAAAACGAAAATCGGCGAGCAGTTGCTCGCCGAAATAAATAAACAAAAGTGCTAAAAATCAGCTCAGCTTGAGGACTCCCAACAAACGCCGGTAAACCTCGTCCATCTCACCGGTACCTGCAATCGTCTCCAGTAAACCATTGCTGCGATAGTATTCAATCAACGGTTCAGTCTGCTCACGATACACATTCAAGCGATTACCGATAGTGTCTTCATTATCATCAGCACGCTGAATCAATTCACCACCCGCTTCAGTAACAGCATCAAGCTCACTCTGATCCGAGAAATACACATTCAGCAACTTGCCGGTTAATGAACAAGTACGGCGCCCTGTCAAACGCTTCATCAGAATATCCAAATCAACATCCAGAAGAACCGCAGCGTCCAGAGGCTGGCCGATATCCTTCAACACATCTTCCAGAGCTTCAGCCTGGGTGAGATTGCGCGGGAACCCATCAAGGATAAATCCATGTTTACAATCGTCCTGCACAACCCGTTCACGGATAATGCCCAACACGATATCGTCTGTTACCAGCTCGCCCGCATCCATTGCTGCTTTAGCGCGCTTACCAAGGTCGCTGCCACTTGCAACGGCCTCGCGCAATAAATCGCCGGTCGAAATCTGAGCCAAGCCATGTTCGGCCATCAAACGCTGTGCCTGGGTTCCCTTGCCTGAGCCCGGGGCTCCCAGAAATACAATTCTCATAACTCGCTGTTCCCTGCGCCGGCTAACTGCCGGCTCATTAATCCTGTCTGAAGCCGTGTAAGCTACTCTTATGGCATCGCATAATCAACGAAAAATGTGCTTCCGTAAAGACTGACACCCGCGTTGATTTAAGGCACTATCGGAACACACCAGATAGCTCAGGATTCAGCCATGCCCTCTAGCAAAACCGAGAGAAAAAATGCCTTTTACGCCCAATCCGGCGGAGTTACTGCGGTAATTAATGCGTCAGCTTGCGGTGTCATTGAAACTGCCCGCAAACACAAAGACAAAATCGGAAAAGTTTATGCCGGGCGCAATGGCATTATCGGTGCCCTCACTGAAGACATGATCGACACCAGCCGCGAGAGCAACAAAGCGATCGCAGCTCTAAAGAATACTCCCGGAGGTGCTTTTGGCTCCGCTCGCTTTAAGCTTAAAAGCCTGACCGAATCCAAAGCAGAATATGAACGACTGATCGAGGTATTCAAAGCCCACAACATCGGCTACTTCTTTTACAACGGTGGTGGTGACTCTGCAGACACCTGCTATAAAGTTTCACAGTTGTCGAAGAAGATGGGTTTTCCTGTGCAGGCCATTCACGTACCGAAAACCGTCGATAACGATTTACCAATCACTGATTGTTCGCCCGGCTTTGGCTCCGTTGCCAAATACATTGCTGTATCGACGCGGGAAGCCGCGATGGATGTGGCATCAATGGCGCGGACTTCTACCAAGGTATTTGTTATTGAAGTTATGGGTCGCCATGCCGGCTGGATTGCTGCTGCTGCCGGGCTTGCCGGTGATGGCAACGGCGATGCACCGCATATTATTTTGTTTCCTGAAGTGGCCTTCAATAAACGCAAATTTCTTGCGAAGGTTCAAAAGTCTGTAAAAGAGAATGAGTACTGCGTGATCGCTGTCAGTGAAGGCGCCCGCTATAAAGATGACCGCTTTCTGGCAGATGCAGGCACGACTGATGCATTCGGTCACAAACAGTTAGGGGGAGCAGCTCAGGTTATTGCCCAAATGGTCAAAGATGAGCTCGGCTATAAGTATCACTATGCCCTTGCTGATTACCTGCAACGCTCCGCGCGGCATATTGCTTCGGCCACAGACCTGAAGCAGGCCTATGCAGTGGGTGAAGCGGCTGTAAAAATGGCGCTTAAGGGCCAGAACTCAGTAATGCCGGCCATCATCCGCACCTCAGATAAACCGTATCGCTGGAAGATAGATGCCGCACCATTGTCGCGGGTGGCGAACAAAGAAAAGATGATGCCGAAGCGTTTTATCAGCGATGACGGCTTTGGCATCACCGCTGCTTGCCGACGCTATCTGGAGCCCCTCATTCAGGGCGAAGACTTTCCACCTTACAAGAACGGCCTGCCGGTCTACGCTGAACTCAAAAACGTACCGGTTAAGAAGAAACTTAAAAACGACTTCACCATCAAATAACAACGGGCTGTTGTCGGAGAGACCCGGAGAGTCAGATCAGGCGTTAATGACGGGTTTTACCGAGTCCGGAGGGCGCCTCAACGTAGTTACCCTGTATAAAGTTCACGCCGAGCTCTCTTAAGTTATCGAAACTCACCTGATCTTCAACCTGCTCGGCAACCACTTTAAATCCGACAGTCTTAGACAATCGGGTAATCGAACCAACCACTTCCTGGTTAATCGTATCGCTGCCTAAATCCTGTGTGAAAACACCATCAATTTTCACATAGTCGATGTCCAGACCCTGCAGACTTGCCAGCGAGCCTATACCACCGCCAAAGTCGTCCAGTCCGAATCGACAACCCATACCGTGCAAAACACCAACAAAGCGCTTAGCGTGTTCAAGATTGTTGACCACAGCGGCCTCGGTAACCTCAAAACAAATACGGGACGGATCAATCTGTGAGTGATCCAGACTCTCTACAACAAACTCAAGAAAGTCTTCCTCACCCATCGTTTGTCCCGAAAGATTAATCGTACAACTCCGCTCGTCAGGCAACTTGATCGCTCCCTGACTCAACGAGGCCAGAGTCGAATTCACAACCCAGCGGTCAACCGAGCCCATTAGACGGTAGCGCTCTGCGGCCTTAATGAATTTTTCCGGCGGTATCAAGCTGCCATCTTCATCCTTCAATCGCAGAAACACCTCGACTGCAGGACCGAACGGCACCCGGCCGCCCAAAGAAATTATAGGCTGGGTGTACAACTCAAATTGATTATCTTTAAGAGCATTCTGCAGCTTCTGCAACCAATGGATTTCACCACGCTGGCGGGCACTGGCCTCATCCTGTGCCGAATACACATGCACACGACCACGACCTGCCTCTTTTGCCAGATAACAAGCTGAATCGGCTGCGGCAAGCACGTCTTCCAGAGCCGTAGTATCGGGACCGATTTCAACCAGCCCGATGCTCACACCAACGGTAAAAATCTTGTCCTGCCAAACAAAACGATAGGCGCGCACCGCCTCACAGACATCATCAGCAATCTGCCGCGCTTTTTTCAGCGGACAACCCGATAACAGCATGCCGAATTCATCGCCGCCAAGACGCCCTACATAATCAGAGTCACGCACCTGCTCTTTTATGATCGCTGATATCTCACGCAGCAGCATATCCCCTGCCTGATGACCGCAAGTATCGTTGACTGTTTTGAATCTATCGAGATCCAGATAACAAAGTACATGACCAATGTTATCGCTGGCTGATTCCTGCAGAGCAAGATTAAGCTGTCGTTCAAACTCACGACGGTTGATCAATCCGGTCAGGCCGTCGTGGGTTGCCTGATAACTCATTCTGGCTGTAAGGCCACGCAATTCGCTGACATCCCTCACCATAATGACCGCACCGGCAACTGCACCGTCCGGAGCCACTACAGGAGAGGCGCTCACATCTACCGACACTTCCTTGTCATCCAGCTTCGATATCAGCAGCGCCCGTCGCCCCATACTGATTCGTTTACGATTGATCAGGCACTGACTCACCGGGTCACCCAGATCCCGCCGGTCAGACTCATCGACTAATTGCAGGATATCGCTCAGACGGGCACCGGTAGCCTGTTCCGAGCTGGCCGACACCAATTCCTGTGCCGCAGTATTAAGATAATCAATAACGCCCTTGGCATCGGTCGTAATGACACCTTCGGGAATCGACTCCAACGTAATTTGTGCCTGATGCTTACTCTTGCCAAGTGTCGCCTCGACACTCTTGCGATAAGTAATATCATTCGCCAGAGTCAGTACAGCTGTTTGCCCCCGGTAGCTTACGGGCACCGATTTTGCCTCCGCCCAACGACTGCCCTGATGACCGTCAACCAACTGCAACTCTTGCTGAAGCGAGTCACTCTGACCAGCAAGCAACGTATCGATGTTGTTTCGCATACGGGTGCGGTAAGCCGGGCGCACCAAATCAATCATCGGCTGCCCTTTAAGATTACGTGCATCAATACCCAGCAATTCCGCAGCAGCCTTATTGGCATAACGAATCTTATCGGTGTGCACCAGAACAACGTCCGGCATCGTATCGGCGAGATCTTTGAACAGTGTTTCGCGGGCGTGAGCATCTTGCTCACGGTCACTGATAGCATCAAAAAGCTGATTAATGGTTTTACCGAGTGAGGCCAGATCATCGCCGGCCCGGCGCACCGGCAAACGCTTGCCAAAAGACACATTGGTAGCCACATCGACTACCTCTTCGTGAAAATGCGAGACTTTGCGACGTTCTTTACGAATGGCGCGCCACAACACCACGCAAACCAATGCCAGAGAGACACTGGTGACAGCCAGAGCTATGATTATCGGATCAGGCACCGCTGAAGAACTCCGGCGCGGGTCGCAGAGGGTTTACAGCAAACATCCTGTCTTGGCGGTTATGGAACATCCCGGTTCAACTTCTGTAGGTTTTTTTACGGGCCTGCTTGTCTATGGGCGCCCATCGTCAGACGCACTACCCCAGTAAGCTGGTTTAAAGAAGAATAGCCTATGCAACCCGCTAACAATCGCACTTTTAACCATAATCCGGATTAGCGGCAGGTTTTTTTGGGATTAGCTTGTCAGCACTGGGTTTTGTGCTTAAATTCACAAGCACAGGGCGGGACAGACACCATATTATGGAAACTGGCCGACAGGTTTTAACATACTCAAAATCAGTCCGGAGTACTCAGCTAGACATCCGCGCCGATACAACACGATCAGGATAGAAGACATGAAGGAAATACAACCTAAAGAAGCCGCCGAAGTTATGACCGCGGGTAAAGCCGTACTGATCGATGTCCGGGAAGCCGATGAGTTACAAGCTGCTGCCGTAGATGGCGCTGTGCACATGCCGATGAGTGAATTTGCCGAGCGCATTGATGAGTTGGAAAAAGAACAGCCCTATCTGGTGATGTGTCACTTAGGCGGGCGCAGCGCTCATGTTGGTGCCTACATGGAGCAACAAGGCTTTACCGATGTCACGAATGTCGCCGGCGGCATTCAGGGCTGGGCCGACACATACGACAAATCGGTCGTCAAATAGCCCCGGACAGTCTAAATAGCGGTCACCACTTCACAGTGTTACAAGTTGTTACCCGAAAACGGGGTAAGCACCCCGCGAAATCAGTATTATTCACGCATTGTATAAGTCGGTAGACTGACTATATTGAGCGCGCCGGAAGCACCGGATGCCGCCAACAGTAACGCAGGACGCAGGTATGAACCGCAAAACCAATACATTACGCATTGCAGCAGCTTTAGCACTGGCTGCGCTGATTCAGCCCCTTCAGGCTGAAAACCTAATGGACATCTATCAAAGAGCCGTGCGAAGCGACCCTTCTATTCGTGAAGCTCAGGCAAATATGCTGGCAACGATGGAGTCAAAACCGCAGGCTCGTGCCAACCTCCTGCCGCAACTTGATTTCAGTGGCGCATGGAATACCAACAAATCGGACGGTTCGCGCGTGACATTTGTCGGTGGTAGTCCCAGTAACCAACCTTTCGAATCGGATACCGACAATCTGAACTGGTCTTTTGATCTGAAGCAAACACTGTTCCGCTGGGATCAGTTTGCACGCATGGGTCGTGCCGACCAGGAAGTATCTCAGGCTCAACTGGATTACGGTTCAGCACAACAGGACCTGATGCTCCGTGTTGCCACTGCATACTTCGACGTGTTGGCAGCTCAGGACACACTCGAGTCAGAACAAGCAGCTAAAAATGCTATTGAACGCCAGCTTGAACAAGCCAACCGACGCTTTGAAGTAGGACTGATTGCGATCACTGATGTTCAGGAAGCTCAGGCCGGTTTTGATGAAGCTATAGCCGGTGAGATTGTCGCCAAGCGAGACCTCGCCAATGCTCAGGAAGCTTTGCGGGAAATAATTGGCGACTATCCTGAACAGCTTTCTGAACCGAACAACGAGATCCCCCTGGTAATGCCTGAACCGGCAATCAAGGAAGAGTGGGTGCAAACAGCCATGGCGCAAAACCTGGCTGTGCTTTCGGCAAAGATTGGTACAGAAATCACACGGTACGATGTCAAGATTGCCCGCAATGGCCACATGCCTACTCTTGATTTAAGCGGCTCATATGGCAACCGGAAATCAAATGGCACAAGTATTCAGGATCTGGCCGTTATTCCTGTTACCAACATTGACTCGGACCAGACTGACAAGAGTATTGGCGTTCAATTCAGCCTGCCAATCTTCTCCGGCATGGGAGTTTCTTCAGAAGTAAAAGAATCTGTATACAAGCACCGGGCATCGAAAGAGAACTTCGAAAAAGTCATCCGTCAGACAGAGCGCGAGGCCCGTGATGCTTACTACGGTGTAGAGTCGGAAATTTCCAGAGTTAAGGCGCTGCGCCAGTCCAGAAAATCCAATGAAGTGGCGCTTGAAGCAACAGAAGCCGGCTACGAAGTTGGCACCCGCACCACTGTCGATGTATTGGATGCACGCCGCAACCTGTTCCTTGCGGAAACCAACTACGCACGCAGTCGCTATGACTACATCGTTAATGTTCTCAGGCTAAAACAAGCAGCAGGAACGCTATCGCCGGATGATCTGGAAATGGTAAACGGGTGGCTTCAGAAATAACCGGGCAACAGTCTAAAGTAATAGTAAAAAAGCAGGCGAAAGCCTGCTTTTTTTATTTGAGCAACCCTGTTACGCAGACCAACAGCTTTTCCAGCGTGCCGCCCAGTTCACTCGTTGCATTTAGCCCCGCTGCACCCATTCGCGACCGCTTACGGTCGTTTGCGAACAAGCCCGCCAATGAGCGTGCCAGACCTTCGCTGTTACTCACTACAGTCAGCGCATGTGCAGCTTCAAGTTGGTCGGCAACATCCCTGGCATTGTAGTTGTGTGGCCCGGCAAGTAGCGGCAACGCCAATGCTGCGGGTTCCAGTAGATTGTGACCCCCGACATCAACCAGACTGCCGCCGACAAACGCGATATCAGATGCCGCGTAAAACATCAGCAAGTCACCCATAGTGTCGCACAGCAACACCTGTGTACGACGGTCACAAATCTGATTACTGCTATGCCGGATGAAACTTAAGCCGGATTTCCGCACAGTCTCCGCCACACCATCAAAGCGCTGCGGATGCCTCGGTACCAGTAGTAACAGCGCATCGGGTAATTTATCCAGCAACCGCCTGTGGGCATCAAGCACCTTCTCTTCTTCACCTTCGTGAGTACTGGCTGCAACCCACACCGGACGTTTGGCGCCGTGCTTTTCGCGAAGCTCTTTGCCGGACACTGCCACACCTTCAGGCAATTCGAATGCCAGCTTCAGATTGCCGGTAACAGCAATATTGTCGGGCTTAACACCGATGTCTATAAATCTCTGCCGGTCAGTTTCAGTTTGCGCGGCAACCTGAACATCGCTTAGCGCATCCGCTATCAAACCGGAAAAACGGGAATATCCCTTGACCGACTTTTCAGAAAGGCGGGCACTGGCCAGCAACACAGGTACCTCTTGTGCCCGACATTCCAGCAACAGTTGTGGCCATATCTCGGTCTCCATAATCAACAGGGCCTTTGGACGGACCTGCTTTAGAAACCGACGTACAGCAAAGCCAGCATCGAGTGGCAAGAAGTGCACCGGCACTTCCATGCGCACCAACTCACGGGCGCGTTGTGCTCCGGTCGGTGTAAACGTGGTGATCAGCAGCTGATAACCACTGTATTGCTCACGTAATGCGTTGATCAGGGGAATAGCTGCATTCACTTCACCAACGGAAGCAGCGTGCAGCCAGATTACCGGACGGGTGGATGTGAACTCAACGCGACCCAGGCGCTCAACAATGTTTTTACCGAACCCCTTAAGCCACAGCACCGCCAGCACAAACGGCAGCAACAGGACAACCAGTATGGAATAGGTCAGGCGCAATCAGGATTGCTCGCGTATAGCATCCAGAATAGCTGAAGTAGAACGCCCTTCCAGAAAACTCAGAACTTCGACGGTACCACCGTTCTCAAGAACCGCTTTACCGCCCGCAATATCTTCGGGTTTGTAATCACCACCCTTGACCAACACATTAGGCAACACCGCGGTAATCAAGCGCTCCGGTGTGTCTTCATCAAACGCGACCACCCAGTCCACTGAAGCCAAACCCGCCAGCACCGCCATGCGATCCTCAAGCGAATTTACAGGCCGGTCGTCGCCCTTCAAGCGCTTGACCGAATCATCGGAGTTCACAGCAACAATGAGCCGGTCGCCCTTAACCTTTGCTTCCTGCAGATAGCTGACATGACCGGGATGCAAAATATCAAAACAGCCGTTAGTCATGACTACCTTCTCGCCACGCTTCTGCGCTTCGCGAACCGCCTTGATTGACTGAGCCTCGGTAAGCAAGCCACGACCACCCTGCCCCTGCTCATGTAAAGCCAGACGCAATTCAGATGGAGTAATTGAGGCGACACCAATTTTTGCAATAACAAGACTGGCCGCCAGGTTTGCCAGCCCCGCTGCCTCTGAAATATCCAAGCCTGCGCCCAGCCCAGCCGCCAGCGTTGCTATAACGGTATCGCCCGCACCTGTTACGTCATAAACCTCACGGGCTTTTGCAGGTAACAGTTCAGGCTCGCCATCCTCGGTCACGATCATCATGCCGCGCTCACTGAGCGTTACGATCAGATAAGTGATATCGAGCTCTGCACGCAGCGCCTTAGCCTTCGCTATAAGTTCATGATCATTGGCAGACTTACCAACGACCGCTTCAAATTCAGACAGGTTAGGCGTGAGCACGGTTACGCCTTTATAAATGGTGAAGTCAGTGCCCTTAGGATCGGCCAGTACCGGCACATTATTCTTGCGGCATGATTCCACCAACGCGCGAATGTCACCTAAGCTACCTTTCGCATAGTCAGACAATATACAAACATGCTGACCCGCCAAATTGCGCTCCAGCACTATCGCCAATTCTTCGGCATCCGCGGCGGAGTAGGCGTCTTCAGTATCCAGCCGGATCAATTGCTGATTGCGACTCAGCACACGTAATTTAGTAATCGTGGGGTGCAATGATTTACAAAGATCTGACTCCACACCCAATTGATCAAGTAAGTCCTTCAGCAAAACACCGTTTGCATCATCACCGACCACGCCGGTCACCATCGTATTCACGCCCAGGCTCGACAAGTTAACCGCGACATTGGCGGCACCGCCCGCTCTCGCAGTCGTTTTGGTGACTTTCACCACCGGCACAGGCGCTTCCGGAGATATACGTGACGTAGGACCGAACCAGTACTGATCGATCATCAGGTCGCCGGCAACCAGGATTTTTACCGTAGAAAAGTCGGGTATGGTCAAACTCATAGCGTGGTTTCTTTTCGCTTTATTTGTGTGTCTGCGATGTTATCACAGGGTCAACAAAAGACCGATTCATTGAGATGCCGCCAAGCTGCAAGACCGCGAGAAAGCACAAAAAAAAAGCCCTGCAAAAGCAGGGCTTCCAAAAGGGACTTAGTTGCGCACAAAAGCCCCCCGCGATCCTTTTTTATCTATTCTTTAGTCTATTCGTTCTGTTTTCAGCCGGACGTTTTTTCGCCTGACTAGGCGAAAGCATGACGAGAAACCGCAGCGTATGGACCAATACGTGAGGATTTCGAGTCAGCTTTCAACACCGTCAGGCGGAAAAAAAGCCGCTGAAACTAACCGCATTTGGAGTCGCCGCAGGAAAGACATGTCATACACCCGTCCATCATCACAACAGCAACAGTCGAACACTTAGAACACAACTGTGAACCTGGCGGGAAAGCCGGCGCTTCACCAGTCGCCGGCGCTTCTGAGGGATGTGCATCCTGTGCAAAAGCATCGGTCTGTTTTTGTGATTCTTCGAAAGCACGGCGTTTCGCTTCTATCAGCTTCTGCTGGTGCTCATCCGGTCCGTCATCAGCCAGCATGCCGATGAAACGCAGATGTTTTTCTACGATATGACCCAGCTCAGCGATGATCGATGGCATAAACATGCCGCCCGGCTGCCAATAGCCACCGCGCGGATCAAATACAGCTTTCAGCTCATCAACCAGGAACGTGACGTCGCCACCTTTACGGAACACCGCAGACATAATCCGGGTTAGTGCAACGATCCACTGATAATGATCAAGGTTCTTCGAGTTAATGAATATCTCAAAAGGACGCTGTATTTCATGTTCAGTATCAGCATTGAGCACCACGTCATTAATAGTGACGTACATAGCATGGTCTGAAACCGGCGTTTTTACCTTATAGGTTGAACCCCGCAGCATATCCGGCCGCTCGAGTTTCTCGTGCATCCGAACCACTTTACCGTCCGCACTGGTTTCGCGGTTTACTTCTTTTACCACCGGGGCTTCTTTCTGCTCCGGCTCATCTTTACCAACGCGGTAACCGACGATTGGCTTATCAATCTTTACTGACATAATTTGATCCCTACCCTTTTATTTGGTGTTATCCGGGCGTTTAAAACTTACCGTAGTAACCTTCTTTGAGCGCATCAAACAGGTTAGCGGCTGTATGTAATTCACCGTCGTACTCGACCTCTTCGTCACCCTTCATGGTGACCTCAGTGCCGTCTTCAAGAGTGAAGGTGTAGTCGGTGTTCTGCAGGTCCGATTCTTTAACCAATACGCCCTGGAAGGCCTCCGGGTTAAATCGGAAAGTCGTGCAACCTTTCAGACCTTTTTCATAGGCATACAGATAAATGTCCTTGAATTCCTCATACGGGAAGTCGGTAGGCACATTGGCGGTTTTCGAGATTGATGAATCAACCCACTTCTGTGCAGCCGCCTGAATATCAACATGCTCTTTAGGCTTAATATCTTCCGCAGTAATAAAGTATTCCGGTAACTGTTCACTTTCCTCTTCAGAAAACGGCATAGCATCCGGATTAACCATGTTGCGATAAGCCAGCAACTCATAAGAGAACACATCAACTTTCTCTTTCGACTTTTTGCCTTCACGAATCACGTTGCGACCGTAGTGATGTGCAAAACTGGGCTCGATACCGTTACTGGCGTTGTTCGCCAGTGACAACGAGATGGTGCCGGTAGGAGCAATAGAACTGTGATGCGTGAAACGCGCACCTTCGTTAATCAAATCCTCTACAAGCGCTGGCGCAACTTCAGCTAACTGCTGCATGTAACGACTGTACCGACCGTGCAAAATGCGACCGGGTACTTTGTCGCCTACTTTATAACCATCTGCAGCCATGTCGGGACGCTGTCTCAACATCTTGGAGGTGACTTCAAACTCTTCGAGCATGATAGGAGCAGGACCCTTCTCGCGGGACAACTCCAGGCCGGCTTCCCAACCGGCAATAGCCAACTCACGGGCGACCTTCTCTGTAAACTCTACAGACTCTTCACTGCCATACTTCATGCGCAACATCGTCAGCGTTGAGCCCAAACCCAAAAAGCCCATGCCATGGCGGCGCTTACGCTCAATCTCGTTACGCTGACCTTCCAACGGCAAACCGTTGATCTCAACAACGTTATCGAGCATGCGGGTGAACACACCCACGACTTCGCGGAATTTCTCCCAGTCGAATTCGGAACCTTCGGTAAAGGCCTGATCAACAAAACGGGTCAGATTGACTGAGCCCAGCAGGCACGAACCATACGGCGGCAGAGGCTGTTCGCCACAAGGGTTGGTCGCACGGATATTTTCCGAGAACCAGTTGTTGTTCATCTCATTCACTTTGTCGATAAGCACAAAGCCCGGCTCGGCAAAGTCATAAGTTGAAGCCATGATCAGGTCCCACAGACGTGCTGCGGGCAATGTTTTATATACCCCGCAGGCAACCAAGCCTTCGTCGTTGGTCAGGTAACCTTCGGTAACCGGCCAGTCACGCCAGACAACCTGTGCGGAATCATTAAGATCCAGGTCTTCATCTTCGTCCAGCTGTTTCTGGTCAAGCGGAAAAGCCAACGTCCAGTCTTTACCGTCACGCACGGCTTGCATAAAGCCATCAGTAACCAACAAAGAAAGGTTGAACTGACGAAGACGGCCGTCTTCACGTTTAGCTTTGACGAAGTCCATCACATCAGGGTGACCCACATCAAAAGTACCCATCTGAGCCCCACGACGGCCACCGGCTGATGAAACGGTGAAACACATCTTGTCGTAGATATCCATGAAGGACAGCGGGCCCGATGTTAAAGCACCGGCACCGGAAACGTAGGCACCTTTCGGGCGCAAAGTAGAAAACTCATAACCGATACCGCAACCGGCTTTAAGAGTCAGTCCCGCTTCATGGACCTTCTCCAGAATGTCATGCATCGAGTCACCGACCGTACCGGACACAGTACAGTTGATAGTCGATGTAGCCGGTTTATGCTCCTGCGCACCCGCATTAGAAATAATACGTCCGGCAGGAATTGCCCCGGTACGTAATGCCCAATGAAACGCTTCATACCACTTATCGCGTTCGGACTCGTCTTCAACATCGGCGAGGGCTTTGGCAACACGACGATAGGTGTCGTCCATCGTTTCATCGATTACCTGACCGTGTTTCGATTTCAGGCGGTATTTTTTATCCCAGATATCAACTGAGGCTTCCTGAAATGTAATGGCCGTGCTTTCGGTTTTAAATTTGTCTATTGCGATGCTCATTGTCGGCTTTATTCCCCCAATCTCTCGATTGTCCTTTCGATGACGCAAGCTTTAGCCTGCTGCCTATCCCTGATTTTCTTTATGATTGTTGTTAAACGATGCGACGCAAAATGCCGCTGGGATAAGACTGGCCCGGCAGGAATACAAAAACCCTGCTAAATCAGCCTCTTGAACGCTATAAAGCCAGCACCCCCCGGCAACAATCTGCTTTCGCAGCACGTCAACACTACATCTTGTGGCAACGTCAGATTAGATTATGCGGGCTTGGGGTTTGAGTCAAGGTATTTCTAGCAATCTCACAAAGCCCACTTATCTATAATAAACAGTCACTTACCTTATCCTCACCGTTTCCGGGCACAACTTTATTTAACATTTTGCCCACCTGACAAGCAGGGCACCCAACCACAATATCTTGTGTTCTATTACTCCCCAGCTAACCCACGGCTTATTCACAAGTTATCCACAGGCAGCTTGTTATAACCCCTTGGGATCACTTGGGCTGAAAACAGATTGACCAGGTGTTAATCACTCTAAAAGAGCAAAAAACACCATAAAGACGACCAATCAACACTCACAAAAACAATGACTTACAAACACAGACAGCACATCCGGGGGCGCCGAAAGGTACGTGGAACTTTGCAAAACCCCGCCTGTCACTATGGATGCCGCGTTGCTTGAGTTAACCTTGCGGCACATCGGGGGTTCAAACCGCCAGGGATAGCACGCTGACGACCAGAAACGTCGGCTCCAGATAAGAAGGTCTGCTTAGTTCTATGAAACCGGTTACACAGCTGCGCCACGTAGCGCTCATTCTTTTTCTTCTTTGTACATCGTCCGCCCAGGCCGCTCTGCCGGCCAGCATCAACGGACAATCGTTACCCAGTCTGGCACCGCTGGTAGATGAAACAGCTCCTGCTGTTGTCAGCATCGCCACCAAGGGCACGGTTCAGGCGCCCACGAATCCACTGATGGACGATCCGTTCTTCCGCCGGTTTTTCGGCGTTCCACCGGGTGCTAATGGCGGCCCTGAAAGAGAAGTGCGCAGCGCAGGCTCCGGCGTTATCGTCGACGCAAAAAAAGGGCACATCCTGACCAATCATCATGTTGTAGAAAATGCTGATGAAATTCAGATTACGCTTAACGACGGACGCACACTGGATGCAAAAGTGATCGGTTCTGATGCCGGCACAGATGTTGCTGTTATTCAGGTAGAAGACCCCGACAATCTTACAGAAATGAAATTCGGTGACTCCGACAAACTCCGGGTCGGCGATTTTGTATTGGCCATCGGCAACCCGTTCGGGCTTCAGCACACGGTAACCCATGGACTGGTAAGCCAACTGGGACGCACCGGCATTAATCGCGACGGCTACGAAGATTTTATTCAAACCGATGCTCCGATTAACCCCGGTAATTCAGGCGGTGCGTTAATTGATCTCAACGGTCGACTGATCGGCATTAACACCGCGATATTCAGCCAGAGCGGCGGCAACATCGGCATCGGTTTCGCCATTCCCTCCAATATGGCGAAATCCATCATGGATCAGATTCTCGAGTTCGGCGAAGTAAAACGCGGCCTGCTCGGCGTCAGCATCAGCGACTTCACCGCAGAGACTGCCGAGGCGTTTGGTCTTGACGAAGCGGAAGGCGCACTGGTGCAGGAAATTGTTCCTAACTCAGCGGCGGAGAAAGCCGGGCTTGAAGTGGGCGACATCATCATCGCCGTCAATGGCAAGGAAGTGAAAGGTGCTGCCGACCTACGTAACAGCATCGGCCTGCGTCGCAGCGGCGACAAAGTAAAAATCAAAGTTCTGCGCGACGGGAAGCCATTCACTTACACCGCAACCCTCGGCGAATACGCCAGCACTGCAGCAGTTGAAGCTGATGACATTCATCCCGGGCTCGCGGGTGCTGTATTCGCAGCCTATGACCCTACCCAGGGGCCATACGCCAATGCCGCAGTCGTAGTGGCATCAGTCGCGGATAACAGCCCTGCCGCCATGAACGGCTTGCGCCCCAATGATCTTATCGTCTCGCTGAATAGAACTCAGGTGAGAACACCTGTGGAACTCCAGGAAGCCGCCTCCGGGCAGAAACTACTGATACTTGAAGTCATCAGAGGCAATCGCGGCATCATCATTCAAATCCGCTAGTTCTCTATCAACAAGCTACAAAAAAACGCCCCTATTAAGGGGCGTTTTTTGTTGGGCACTGATTTGCCCGGCGAGCCGGTAATTTATTCTGAGCAGGTTAATAATCAAGACAGCTAAATAAGGCTACAATCTAGCGCATGGAAATATTTCTGGTTGGCGGCGCGGTGCGCGACGCATTGCTTAAACTACCCGTCAAAGAAAAGGACTGGGTGGTAGTCGGCAGCACCCCCGATGAGCTGCTCGCACTCGGCTACCGTCAGGTTGGAAAAGACTTTCCGGTTTTTCTGCATCCGGAAACGAAAGAAGAATATGCGCTTGCCCGCACCGAACGAAAAACCGGCCCGGGCTATACCGGTTTTGATGTATATGCAGGCGAAGACGTCACTCTGGAGCAGGATTTACTGCGCCGCGACCTGACTATTAATGCCATTGCCGAAATGCCCGATGGCACGCTCGTTGACCCTTATCAGGGTCAGGCCGATATCGAGTCCCGCAAGCTACGACATGTATCAGAGGCTTTTCGTGAAGACCCTCTAAGAGTTTTACGCGTAGCAAGATTTGCGGCCAGATTTCATGCGCTGGGATTTTCTGTCGCCGCAGAAACACTGCAACTGATGGCTGAAATCAGTTCCGGCTCTGAACTGCAGTCACTGGCAGCAGAGCGCGTCTGGCGGGAAACACAACTGGCCCTTGAAACCGGGCACCCTCAGGTATTCTTTTCTGTGTTGCGTGACTGCGGCGCACTTCAAGTGCTGTTCCCGGAAATAGATGCGCTGTTTGGCGTACCGCAACCTGAGCACTGGCACCCCGAGATAGACACCGGCATTCATACATTGCTGTGCTTAGAACAAGCCGCCCTGCTCAGCCCGCAGCCGGAAACCCGCTTCGCGGCGCTGGTGCATGACCTGGGCAAAGCCCTGACTCCGGAAGAATACTGGCCATCACACCGCGGCCATGAAATGAAAGGTCTGCCACTGATCGATCAACTTTGCGAACGCAGCGGTGCACCGAAACGTTTCCGTGAACTCGCGAGACACGTCGCGCAGTTTCACTTGCACGCACACAAAGCCATGGAGCTGCGCCCGGACACAGTAGTGCGCTTATTCGAGTCAATTGGCGCGTTCCGCAAACCCGACAGCTTTGAACAGTTTTTATTAGCTTGTGAAGCCGACATGCGTGGCAGGACAGGTATGGAGCTAGACCCCTACCCTCAGGCGGAAAGACTGCGCGACTATTTTCAAGCCGCCGATTCCGTCAGTGCCGCAGACGTTGAGCCCGAACATTCGGGCAAAGCGATTGGCAAGCGCATACAGGAGCTGCGCATAGCCGCCGTAAAAGAAATAAAAAGCGGCCGTTAAATTGTCAACGGGAGCGTAAAAGCTCCAATCTACAAACCGGCTCGCAAATCACGGCCGGAAAACCCGGCGCAACGTTCAACACCGGCAGTCGTAAACAGCATCAGCTTAAAGACCTCGCCCATTTCACCCGGCATCATTAACTTACGCACAGCTGCAGACAGCTCTGCCAGTTCCTGCGGACTGGACGCGCCTGAGTCCTCGAGATAGTGGTCGAGGCCGGAATGCATCAGAAACTGCGCCTGAGTCGTAAAGCCCGCAACATGCAACCCGTTGGCCACTGCATTCTCAGCTAGCTGCGTAAAGTCCACCCACGCCGTTATGTCCTGCAAACCCGGATACCAAAACGGGTCATCGTGCACACGATGCCGGAAAAAACATTGCAAAGTACCGGCTGCTCTTTCGCCGCGGTACAACTCTCTGCGACTAGCACCATAGTCCACAAACAACATAGCCCCCTGCTCGATAGTTTCTGCTATTGAGGCGAACCATTCGTCGAGGCCCGGACGTATCTCGGAGCAGTAGCGGTCGGGCCAGTTATCCCGGCCTGCCACCTGTGCCGACAGGCGCGAGATAAGCGCATGCGTATTAAACGATGCGGGGCGCTCGGCGAAACATAGCGCCCCGTCTTTAAAACCGACACCACGCTCATGCAAACCATCAGGTGTTTCACAAAAAATATCGAACGGCAGCGCATCCACCACCTCATTGGCAATTACCACACCCTTGATCTTTCTGGAGGGCAGTTCGTCCAGCCATTTAACCACTGCCAACAAATGCGGTGCGCACTCAGCAATATGCTGCTCCTGCCGGTCCCGCAGTTCAGCACTGATCTCCAAGATCAGGTATTTGCCCGGCAATGCATCAAGGCGTTCCAGCTCCAGCAAAATATCCGCAGCCATCGCTCCGCTTCCTGCACCGATCTCCAAAACCACCGGAGCGCGCATTTGTTGCGTCAGTTCCGCAACCTGCGCGGCCAGACATCGCGAAAATACAGCCGACAATTCAGGTGCTGTAACAAAATCCCCGCCGGGGCCAAACTTTCGTGACCCGGCGGTGTAGTACCCCAGCTCCGGCGCATACAAAGCCAGTGAGAGGTACTCAGAAAACGACAACCAGCCTCCGGCGTCTGAAATCCGTTCTTCAACCAGCTGCTGCAGAGCCGTACTTGTCTGCAAAGCCTCTTTATCGGGAATAGGTAATTGGTGCGTCATGCTCACTAGTGTAATCTTATGCGCCTCGGAAACGCATCGCTAAAACAGGAAAAGCGAATTGACTATTGAAGACACCAACTTAAACGGCAAATGGGCATTGATTACCGGCGCAGGCAAGCGTCTGGGCGAATGCACAGCGCGCACACTGCATCAACATGGTGCAAATATCGCCATTCATTACCGTGGCTCTGAGCAACCTGCTCAGGAATTGGCTGATTCTCTTAACGGTTTGCGCGAAGGCTCGGCTTTTACCGTACAGGCTGACCTGCTGGATAACGATGCGCTGAATTCACTGGTCGAAAAGGTTGTCGCTCATACCGGGCAACTCGATATCCTGGTAAACAACGCATCGTCGTTCTACCCCACTCCGCTGGGCACAGTTACCGAAGACCAATGGACCGATCTGATTGGCAGCAACCTGAAAGCACCGTTATTTTTATCGCAGGCGGCCTTGCCGTACCTGCGCAAAGACAATGGCGTCATTATTAATATTGTCGACATCCACTCGCAGCGGCCTTTAAAAGAACACACTGTGTATGGCCCTGCCAAAGCCGCACTGGCCATGCTCACCAAAACTCTGGCCAAAGATCTGGCACCCGAAGTACGGGTCAATGGAGTGTCTCCGGGCGCAATACTCTGGCCGGATGAAGGCATGCCGGAAAAAGTAGCTCAGTCGATTGTTAGTCAGGTGCCAATGAAACGGGTCGGCGATCCGACTGACATTGCACGAACGGTGCTGTTTCTGATTAAAGATGCGCCCTACATAACCGGGCAAATTATCGCCGTGGACGGCGGCCGCAGCATTGGCTGGTAAGCCGGCTAAATAACACCCTGCTCAACTGTCATCGTCAGGTTGCTGCGGTCAAACCCGCGCCACATGTCCGCCATCGTTTCACCGGTCACAGGGTGACGAAAGTCAGGCGCTATCTCAGCGAGAGGCCCCAGTACGAAGGGATATTCAGTGACATCGTCACGGGGCACGCGCAATTCGGGCGAGCCATCAACCAGATCACCGTATAACACCATATCGAGATCAAGTGGTCTGGCAGTAAACCCGCGCTGAGCATCGGTACGACCCGAAGCAGACTCAAGCGCATTCATAACCCCAGCACAATCCGAAGCACTGCGGTCGGTAACAAAACCAATAATAATGTTCAGGAAGTCCTCGCCGTCAAAACCTACAGCGGGTGAGCGAT